>FTDG01002914.1_pt1 | contig 12592 bp, 8 predicted proteins | sample 1639751 | NCBI WGS metagenome assembly FTDG01 (sample SAMEA3914869, study PRJEB12502) | metagenome | biome: forest; material: soil | place: USA | collected 2012-03-12 | depth 0.1 m
GGCGAACGCCAGCGCCGCGTCGATGACCACCAGCGCCGCGGCCGCGACGACGCCGCCCAGCAGGAATCGCCGGCGATCGCCCTGGCTGCGGCGCCACGCACGCAGCGCGACGAGCCCGATCAGCGGCACGGCCACGGCCAGGTACACGCCGCGCGAGAACGTGGTGAGCGCGGTGTAGCCGCCCAGCAGCGCGAGCACCGCCCCGGCGGTCCACAGGAGGCGGGCCTTCTGCGACCACAGCGCCCAAGCGACGAACGGTGCCGCCAGCGCCAGGTAGGCGTCGATGGCCCCGCCGCCCACGTGCATCTCCCAGAACAGCGCCGTCGTCCGGTAGTGGCCGGAGAACTGCCGCAGGCCCGCGTAGGCCGCGCGCTCCCAGATGGCCGCCAGCGAGACGACCAGCAGGCCGCCCAGCATGCCGCCGGCCAGGCGGCGCACGGCGGAATCGCGGTCGACGGCGAACTCGCGGCACAGCGGGCGCCACAGCAACGCCATCCACAGCACGCTCTTGGCGACCCGCCAGGCGTTCATCGGATCCGAGTAGCCCTGGAACCAGATCGGCGTCGGCGACCCGCCCGCGGCCAGCACGCCGCGCGCCAGGCTGGCTGCGGTCAGCGCCGCGAAGGCCACTGCGGCGAGCAGCGTCCCGCGGGCCATGCGCGGCACGGGGGCCAATGCCGCGGGTGGCCGCCAGGCCTGCAGGCCGTGCAGCGCCGCGGCCGCGGCCAGCACCAGCAGGTCGAATTCCTCGATGGCCAGGCCGCCGGTCCAGGGCGCGAAATCGAGCAGCGGCGCGGCGGCGGGCAGCAGCCACAGCCAGGTCCGCGGCCAGCGGGCGACGAGCGCCACCGCGGCGACGAAGGCCGCCAGCGCCCAGCCTGGCGCGATCGGGTGCAGGCAGGCCAGGCCGATGCCGTCGACGAAGCACAGGCCCGCGGCGAGCGCGGACGCCGCTTGGCCGCGGCGCCTCACGCGTTGCGCTGCCCGCGCAGGCTCAGGGCTTGCAGCAGCAGGACATGGAAGGCGAACGCGTCGCGCGGGACGTCCAGCAGGCTGTCGAACAGGCCGACGACGAGGAAGCCGACCAGCGCCGCGGCGATCGGCGGCGCCAGCGGGTGCTCGCGCGCCGCGCCGAAGACCAACCGCCACAGGCCCGCGGCCAGCATCGCCACGAACACCGCGAGGCCGAAGCCGCCCTGGTCGAACAGCACGTGCACGAAGACGTTCTTCAGGTGCCACGGCAAGTGGCTGTGGTCGCTGGAGAACAGCCAGCCGGTCAGGCCCTGCGAGAAGTCGCCGTTCACCAGCAGGTCGCTGCCGTCGGCGTCGACCAGGCGCAGCTTGCGCACCTCCAGCACGGCGCCGCGCGCGCCGTTGCTGACCGAGAACACGACCAGGCGCGGCGCGTAGAACGGGCCGCGCGAGACGCCGAGGCCGTCGAGCGTGGCATGCACCGGCACCCAGCCCGCGGCGCCGGCCGGCTGGACGACCTCCTTGAGCAGGCAGCCGCCGTTGTACAGCAGGTGCTTCTCGCAGACCTCCAGGTGCAGGTCGGCGGCCTGCGTGCTGCGCATCTCGAGCTCCGCCGTCACCGGTCCGCGCGGCGGCCGGATGCGCTGCGACACCCGCAACAGCTCGCCCCAGCCGAGTTCCTGGCGGCCGCCGGACAGCGCGAGCGCATTCGCGTCCGGCGCCGCGTCGCGCAAGGCGTAGTCGCCGGGCGCGTCGATCGGGCCGTGCAGCGAGAAATAGGCCGCGGGATAGCGCCCGAGCCCGGCACCGAACGCGCGCTGGGCCGACGAGCGCAGCATGCCCAGGCCTTCGTGCCAGTGCGCGACACGGCCTTGCAGGTCCTCGCCGGCGGTCGACATCCGCTCCGTCATGTAGACGCCGCCGGCCAACACGCCGATCGCCGCGCTGGCCGCGACGGCACCGGCCAGCAGGGCCGCCTGTCCACGCCAGGAGGACGGCAGGACGATGCGGCCGCGCGCGCGGGCCAGGGCCGCCAGCAGCAGGCCGGCCGTCACCGGCACGGCACGCGCGAGCCCGTCGTCGCCGCCCCAACGCCAGCACACCGCGACCAGCGCCGCGACCAGTCCGATGAAGCCGCCCGAGGCCAGCCAGCGCGTGCGCGGTGACAGCGTCATCGTCGCGGCGAACGTGAACACCATCGCGTAGGCCGCGTAGGCGCCCTTGGACCAGTGCAGCGCCACCGCCGCGACCAGCGCCCACAGGACGAGGCCCAGGACACCGGCGGCCGCGCCCCGCCCGGGCCGACCCTTGCCCGCGCCCAACCGCAGCAGGACGGCGAAAGCGCCCAGCAGGCCCAGCATCCCGCGGTAGCCGCCGCCCGGGAACAGCCACGTGGCCGCGAGCGCGTAGGCGCCGAGCAGCAACGCCGCCTTCGCCAGGCTCGCGCGTTCGACGGTCGCGCCCGGGCGGCCGCGCCGCTGCCGCAGCGCCAGCCACGCCAGCACCAGCGCGCCGGCCGGGATCGCGAGGAACACGCCGCGCGAGAAGGTCGTCAGGCAGGCGTAGCTCGCCAGCAGCAGCACGGTCGCAGCCACCAGCCAGCGCGAGGACGATTTCGCGGCGACCAGCACCGCCAGCGCGAACGGCACGGTCAGGGCAAGAAAGCCGTCGAACGCGGCGCCGCCGACGTGCATCTCCCAGAACAGCGCGGTGGTGCGGTAGTCGCTCGAGAAATCGAGCAGCCCGGTGAATCCCAGCCGCTCCCACAAGGCGGCCAGGCTCGCCCCGCCCAGCGCCAGGCACCAGCCGGCCATCCAGCGCGAGGCGCCGGATGCCGGATCGGCGCGCTGCGCGTCGCGCCACAAGGGCCACATCAGCAAGGCGAGGAAGAAGCTCTTGCCCAGCCGCACGCTGTTCATCGAGCCGAAATAGCCCTGGAACCAGCCGAACTGGAGGCCGCCCGCATCGGCCACGCCGCGGGCGAACGAGACCGCCAGCGAGACCGCGAACAGTGCGACGAGCAACCCGGTGGCGCCCGAGAAGCCCGGTGCCGTGCCCATCCCGGAAACCGGCTGTAGGCCACGGCGCAACGCCAGCCGCGCGTAGCCGCCGGCGGCGAGCGCGAGCAGCGTCAGGTCTAGCTCCTCGAAGGTGATCCAGCCGGTCCACGGTGCGAATCCGACCAGCGGGATCGCAGCCGGCAGCAGCACCAGCCACGCGCGCGGCCAGGCGGCCGTGCCGGCGGCCACGAGCGCGAACAGCGCACACGCCGGTGCCGCGCCGAGCGGGTAGTGGCCGGCCAGCGCCAATCCGGCCGCCGCGCAGGCGACGGCGACGATCGCGCAGACGACGCGGCCGACGACCGTCGCGCCGGCGGCCGGGCGGCGGGCACGTCCCGACGCACCGGACAGCCGGGCCGAGGCCGGGTGCAGGGAGGTCGACATCGAACGCCCGGACGGCCGGCCGGCCGCTAGACCAGCACCTCGACGCAGCCCGCGTGGCCCAGGAAGGCCTGCGGGCTGGCGCTGGCACCGTAGGCACCCGACTGGAACACGACGACCAGGTCGCCCTCCTTGGCCACGGGCAGGCTCATGCGCTCGGCCAGCAGGTCGAGCGGCGTGCACAGCGGGCCGACCACGCTGGCGTCCTCGCGCAGGGTCTCGCACCCCGGCTGCGGCTGGCGGTTGCCGATCGTGACCGGATAGTTCTTGCGGATCACCTGCCCGAAGTTGCCGGACGCCGACAGGTGGTGGTTCAGGCCGCCGTCGGTGACCAGGAAGACCGTGCCGCGCGAGACCTTGCGGTCGACGATGCGGGTGACGTAGACGCCCGCCTCGCCCACCAGGTAGCGCCCCAGTTCCAGCACCAGCGAGGCGCCGGGGAACTCGGTGGCCGCGCGGGCCGCGAGCTCGTGCAGGTTGGCCGAGATCGGCGCCAGGTCCAGCCGCGTCTCGCCGGGAAAGTACGGAATGCCGAAGCCGCCGCCCAGGTTCAGCGAGCGCACCGGCGAGGGGGCCGCCGCCGCCAGCCGCAACGCCAGCTCGAACGACTGGCGCTGCGCCTCGCAGATCGCGTCGGCGCGCAGGCTCTGAGATCCCGCGAACAGGTGGAAGCCCTCGAACGCCAGGCCGGCGCCGCCGATCGCGTCGAGCAGGGCAGGCACGTTCTCGACGTCGACCCCGAACTGCTTGGCGCCGCCGCCCATGCGCATGCCCGAGCCCTTGAGTTCGAAGTCCGGATTGACGCGCACCGCGACGCGCGCCGGCAGTCCCAGGTCGGCGGCGATCGTCTCGAGCAGGCGCACCTCGCGCATCGACTCGATGTTCACCAGCACCCGCGACGCCACGGCCTGGCGCAGTTCCGACTCGCGCTTGCCCGGGCCGGCGAAGCTGATCTCGCGTGCGTCGGCGCCGGCGTCGAGCGCGATCTTGAGCTCGCCCGCCGAGGCGACGTCGATGCCGTCGACCTGGCCGGCCATGAACGAGACCACCGCCGGCAGCGGGTTGGCCTTCATCGCGAAGTGCAGCTTCACGGCCGGCGGCAGCGCCGCGCGGAGTTCCGCGACGCGATCGCGCAGCAGGCCGCGGTCGTAGGCGTAGAACGGCGTCTGGCCCACGCGGGCCGCCAGCACCGAGAGGACTTCGCCGCCGACCACCAGCTCGCCGTCGCGGATCGGGAACTGGGACATCGCGGCGTGGACGGGCAAGGCTCTGGTCGGCGAGGCGGTCTCTTGCATGGCGGAGATGGCGTTGGAGATGGCGTTGATTGCTGCGCGCAGGGTATCCCAAAGCCGGCAGCGGAAGACTCGCTCAAAGGGGATTGCGCTCGATCCACTCCGTCGACAGGAGCTTGCGGTCGATCTTGCCGTTGGGGTTGCGCGGGAGCGGCCCGGCGACCACGTCGACACCGGCCGGCACCATGTAGGCGGCCATGCGCAGGCGGCACTGGGCGATCAGTTGCGCGAGATCGAGCTCGGCGCCGGCCGGCGTGGCGATGACGCGGATCGCCTGGCCCAGCGACGGATGGTCGACCCCGAACGCCACGCACTCGCCGACCAGGCCGGTGGCGTACAGCACTTCCTCGACCTCGGTCGGGCTCACGCGGTAGCCGGAGGTCTTGATCATCTCGTCGCGGCGGCCGATGAAATACAGGAAGCCCTCGGCATCGCGGCGCACGGTGTCGCCCGAGAAGACGGCGTACTCGGGCAGTTGCAGCGCGCTCTCGCGGCCGCCGGCGCCGGGCGGCAGCGGGCGGTAGCGTTCGGCCGTCTTCTCCGCGTCGTTCCAGTAGCCGAGTCCGACCAGCGCGCCGCGATGCACCAGCTCACCCGGCTCGTCGGCGTCGCACGGCGTGCCGTCCTCGCGCAGGACGAGGATCTCGGCGTTCGGGATCGCCTTGCCGATCGAGTCGGGCCGGCGGTCGACCTCGGTCGGGTCGAGGTAGGTCGATCGGAAGGCCTCGGTCAGGCCGTACATCAGGAACGGCTTGGCGCTCGGCACGCGGCGGCGCAGCTGGGTCAGGGTCTCGCGCGGCATGCGGCCGCCGGTGTTGGCGAAGTAGCGCAGGTGGGTATCGATCGCCGACGGCCATTCGAGCGCCGCGAGCTGGATGTAGAGCGGCGGCACGGCGGTCAGGCCGGTGACGCGCTCGGCCTCGAGGGCCTTGAGCACGTCGCGCGGCATCAGGTAGTTGAGGAGCACGACGCGCGCGCCGGCGTGGAAGGCGGTCGTCAGCTGGCTGAAGCCCGCGTCGAACGACAGCGGCAGCGCGGCGAGCAGCGTGTCGTCGGCGCGGTTCTCGAGATAGCTGGCCACGCTCTTGGCACCGGTCAGCATGTTGCGGTGGGACAGGACGACGCCCTTGGGCTTGCCGGTGCTGCCCGAGGTGTAGAGGATCGCCGTCATGTCGGTGTCGACGACGCGGTGCGGGCGGCCGGCGCCGCTTCCCAGATCGTTCCAGGCGTGCTGCCGCAGGGCCGGCGACGCCGCGGGCGCCGCGCCGGACGCGGCCGCGGTGAGGATCACCTGGTCCAGCGCCGGGCACCCCGTGAGCGCCGGGGCGAGGACCTGCAGCCGCTCCGGCGAGGTCACCAGCAGGCGCGCGCCGCAGTCCTGCAGCACGAAGGCCACCTGCGCCGGCTTGAGCAAGGGATTGACCGGAACGAAAACACCGCCCGCGGCCGCCGCGGCCATGCAGGCCACCACCATCTCCAGCCGCTTCTCGAGATAGATGCCCACCCGTCCGCCGCGCGCCAGGCCGAGCTCGACGAAGGCGGCGGCCACGCGCCCGACCTCGGCATCGAGCTCGGCGTAGGTCATCGACTCCCCCCCGTACGTCAGGGCTGCGGCCTGCGGCGAACGCTGGGCGGCGACCGCGATCAGCTCGTGCAAAAGGGTGGCTTCAGGCATGGAAACTCACTGTGTCGACCGGCGCTGCCGGATGTTGTGGGGACGTCAGCGGCGCGGCCTCCAGTCCTCCACCGCGCGCTCGAGCATGACTGTCAAGGTTTTTGCATCTGCGCGCAAGACAATGGGCCGGCGTTGCCTGCCGCTTGGGTGCGTCCGCCCGACAGTTCGCGAATCGCACCCTAGAATCCAGGCATCACGGCAACGCCCGCAACGAGTTCAAGTCTCATCATGGATGTCCATCGCGAAGTTCTCGACCTGCTCGACGAAGTCCTCAGCCTCGGCGGCCGCGCGCGCAGCTTCGACGACGGCACGCCGCTGCTCGGGGCCATCCCGGAGCTCGACTCGATGGCCGTCGTCTCGCTGATCACGGCCATGGAGGAGCGCTTCGGCTTCGTGATCGACGACGACGAGATCAGCGGCGACACCTTCGCCACCGTCGGCTCGCTCATTCGTTTCGTGACCGCCAAGTCCGGCGCGTGAGCATGCGCGGCGACCGGCTCCGGGGTCCGCGTCGGTGAGCCCGCCGCCGCGCGCCTTCTTCCTCGACGCCGGCCCCGGTCGCCCCGGACGCCGCTTCTGCCTCCATCACGAACCGGCCCGCGCGCCGGCGCTGGGCGCGGTCGTGCAGGTCCATGCGTTCGCCGAGGAGATGAACAAGTCGCGCCGGATGTCGGCGCTGCAGGCGCGCGCGCTCGCCGACGCCGGCTTCGCCGTGCTGCAGGTCGACCTGCTCGGATGCGGCGACAGCAGCGGCGACTTCTCCGACGCCACCTGGGACGACTGGCTGGCCGACGTGCACCAGGCCGCGGCCTGGCTGCGCGAACGCACGGCCGCCCCGCTCTGGCTGTGGGGCGTGCGCGCCGGGGCGCTGCTCGCGTGCGAGGCCGCGGCCGGCATGCCCGAGCCGTGCAACTTCCTTTTCTGGCAGCCTACGCCCAGCGGCAAGCTGATCCTGCAGCAGTTCCTGCGCCTGAAGGCCGCGGCCACGCTCGGCGACGGGCAGGCGAAGGCCGTCCTCGACCAGGCGCGCGCCCGCCTGGCCGAGGGACACCCGATCGAGATCGCCGGCTACCTGCTGAATCCACGTCTGGCCGACGGCCTGCAGCGCGCGACGCTGCAGCCGCCGCCGCGCCCGGCCATCGCGGCCTGGCTGGAAGTGAGTTCGCGCGAGACCCCGTCGCTGCTGCCTGCCGGCCAGGAGACGATCCGCCGCTGGCGCGAGGCCGGCCACGACGTGCGCGCCAGCGCGGTCGGCGGGCCGATGTTCTGGCAGACCGTGGAGATCGAGACGGCGCCGGCGCTGCTGGACGCCTCTGTCTCGGCGCTGACCGCACCCACCCATCCATGAGCGCGCGAGCGGACACCGTCACCGAAGACGCCGTGCAGTTCGACTGCGGCGGAGAACCACTGGTGGGCATCGTCAGCCAGCCGGCACAGCCAGGGCCGCTCGCGGTATTGGTCGTCGTCGGCGGCCCGCAGTACCGCGCCGGCAGCCACCGCCAGTTCGTCCTGTTGGCGCGGCGCCTGGCCGCCGCCGGCCACGCCGTCATGCGCTTCGACGTCCGCGGCATGGGCGACAGCGCGGGCGCGCAGCGCACGTTCGAGGAGCTCTCCGACGACGTCGGCGCGGCCGTCGGCGCGCTGCTCGCGCACTGCCCGAGCGCCGCGCGGGTCGTGCTCTGGGGCCTGTGCGACGGCGCGTCGGCCGCCCTGCTCCACCTGCAACACACCGGCGACCCGCGCATCGCCGGCCTGTGCCTGGTCAACCCGTGGGTGCGCTCCGAGGCCAGCCTCGCGCAGACGCATGTCCGCCATTACTACGGGCGGCGCCTGCTGGAGGCCGGATTCTGGGCCAAGCTCCTGTCCGGCAAGGTGGCTGTGGGCGCTCTGAAGGAAGCCGCCGCCAGCGCGCGGCTGGCATGGCGCGCCCGCCGGGACGGCCGCGCCGGCGAGGCGCCGCGCACCTACCAGGAACGCATGGCCGCGGCGTGGCGCGCGTTCGAAGGTCCGCTGCTGCTGGTGCTGAGCACCGACGACTACACCGCCAAGGAGTTCGCCGACCAGTTGAACGCGGGCGGCTGCTGGCAGGCGGCGTGGTCGCATCCGCGCCTGCAGCGGGTCGCCGTCGAGGGCGCCGACCACACGTTCTCCGACGCGCGGCATCGCGAGGAAGTCGAGGACGCCACGGCGCGCTGGCTATCCTCCGCCGCCTTCGCTCCGGCACGGCGCTGAGGCCTCAGGGTCTCGCAGGATCCGGGCCCGTGTCGCCCCCTTGAATCGGGTGGTCGAGCAGGCACTGACGTGCGAGCATCCGCCCCGTTCCGTTCGTGTGATGAGAATGTCGATGCCCTCGACCCAACTCCTGCCGGCCGAGCCCCCGTCAACCCCCAAGAAGCAGGGGATTGTTGCATCGTGTTTCGTGAGAGCATTTGCCCGTTGAGGGGGTCTCCAATAAAGCCATCGATCGTGACCAAGATCGCGACCATTTCCGTTGCTCTCGCTCTGGCCCTCGCGGCGTCTCAGGCGATGTGCGCCGACGCCACGTCCAGGCCGGTTTCGCCGGGGGTGCGCGGTTGCGGCGCCTTTCGCACCGAGGGCTACGGGCCGTTCGACTATCGCACCCGCAAGGACAAGCTCGCGATGGTCGAGGGTTTCCATTTCACGCCCGAAGTGGAGATGCTGATCCGCGGCAAGTCGTCCACCGACATCGCCGACGACATCGAATACACACTCGACGTCTTCCCGAACCACCATCGCGCGCTGGTCGCCATGCAGCGGCTCAGCGAGCGCATGAAGACGCCGCAGCCGCCGGGCGCGCACTACACGCTCGAGTGCTATTTCGAACGCGCCGTGCGCTACTCGCCGGACGACGAGGTGGCCCGGCTTCTCTACGCGAACTTCCTCGTCAAGGAAAAGCGCGTCGACGAGGCGCGCGACCAGCTTGACAAGACCGAGGCCCTGGCTGCGGGCAACGCCTTCACGCAGTTCAACCTCGGCCTGGTCTATCTCGAGCTGAAGGACTACGACAAGGCGCTGGACAAGGCCCACGCGGCGCAGGAACTGGGCCTGGCCAGGCCCGAGCTGGCGGATGCCCTGAAGAAGGCCGGCAAGTGGCGCGAGGCCGCCGCGCCCGCGGCGCCGGCTGCGTCCGCCCCGGCCTCGGCCGCCGTCTCCGCGGCCGCCTCGGCAGCCGTCCTTCCGTGAACCGACGCCGCGCGCCGCCATGCCCAAAGTCCTGATGGTCGCCTACCACTTCCCGCCGCTGACCGGCAGCAGCGGGATCCAGCGCACGCTGCGCTTCGTGCAGCAACTGCCTCGCCACGGCTGGGACGCGGGCGTGCTGAGCGCGCATCCGATGGCCTACGAGCAGACCAACCACGACCTCGCCGTCGACGTGCCCTCCGACACCGTCGTGCGCCGCGCGTTCGCCCTCGACAGCGCGCGCCACCTCGCGATCTCCGGCCGCCACATCGGCTTCACGTCGCGTCCCGACCGCTGGATCAGCTGGAAGTTCGATGGCGTGCGCCAGGGCCTGCGCCTGGTGCGCGAGCTGAAGCCGGCGGCGCTGTGGTCCACCTTCCCGATCGCCACCGCCCACGTGATCGCCGCCGAACTCCAGCGCCGGACCGGCCTGCCCTGGATCGCCGACTTCCGCGACCCGATGGCGCAGGACGACTATCCGACCGACCCCAAGACCTGGGCCAGCTACAAGGACGTCGAGGAGCAGGCGATGCGCCAGGCCAGCCTGTGCGTGTTCACGACGCCGAGTGCCGCGCGCATGTACCGCGAACGCTATCCGGAGGCCGCCGACCGCATCGTGGTGGTCGAGAACGGCTACGACGAGGAAAGCTTCAGCAACCTGCCCGCCGACCGTTCGCCGCTGAACCCCGGGCGCGTCACGCTGCTGCACAGCGGCATCATCTACCCCGAGGAGCGCGATCCGACGCAGCTGTTCGCCGCGCTGCGGCTGATGCGCGAACGCGCGGTGCCGCGCGCCGCTTCGCTGCGCCTGCGCTTCCGCGCCGCCGTGCACGAGGACCTGCTCGCGCGGCTGGCGGCCGAACATGGCGTCGCCGACCAGGTCGAGATCCTGCCCGCGACCGGCTACCGCGACGCGCTGGCAGAGATGTCCCGCGCGGACGGGCTGCTGATCATGCAGGCCGCCAACTGCAACGCGCAGATCCCGGCCAAGCTCTACGAATACCTGCGCGCCGGACGGCCGATCGTCGGCCTGACCGATCCGGCGGGCGACACCGCCGGCGCCTTGCGCGGCGCGGGCATCGATTGCCTGGCCGCGCTCGACGACGCCGAGGACATCGCCACGACGCTCGAAGACTGGCTGCAGGCCAGCACCGAAGGCCGCGCCGCGCGCGCCACCCCGCAGGCCATGGCCGCCGCCGGCCGCCAGGCCCGCACGGCCGAACTGGCGCGGCTGCTCGATCGCTGCGTGAGCCCATGAACAGCGCAGAGCTGCCGCTGAAGGGGGCGTCGCTCCCGAGCGTCGGCCGTTCCGGAACGGACGCGCCCTGGGTGGACGCCGGCGGCTTCCGCCAGCGACTGGACACTTGGCTGGAGCAGCACGGGCTGCCCGCCGATGCCGGCGAGGACCCGCACCAGACCGCCGCCTGGTTCGCCCTGCTGGTCGACACGGCGATGCCCAAGGACACGCGCTTCGCCTGCTGGCCGCTCGGGAACGGCTGCGCCCTGCCGCTGAAGAACGCCGCGGAGACGCCGTTCCGCGCCGAGTCGCTGGTCAATTTCTACACGCCGTTGTTCGACGCGGTGGGCGGCGGCCCGGTCGACGACGGGCAGGCCGCCCAGTTCGCACGCGCGTTTTCCACGCAGACCCGCTGCGGCGAGCTCCGCCTGTGGCCGATGGACCCCGAGGCCCCGCTGTTCGGCGCGCTCGAACGCGGCCTGCGCCAGGCCGGCTGGCTCGCCGACCGCTTCCTGTGCTTCGGCAACTGGTACCACCGCGTCGAGGCCGGCGGCTATGCGCGCTATTTCGACGAGCGCCCGTCGCAGTTGCGGAACACGGTCACGCGCTCGGCCAAGAAACTGGCGCGCATGGACGGCTACGCGCTCGAGATCCACACGACGCCCGGCGCCGCGCTCGACGCCGCCGTCACGGACTTCGTGAACGTCTACAACCACAGCTGGAAGAAGCCCGAGCCGTTCGAGCGCTTCATCCCGGGGCTGTGCCAGATGGCCGCTTCGCGCGGCTGGCTCAGGCTCGGAGTTATCCGCGTCGACGGCAAGGCGGTCGCCGCGCAGCTCTGGCTCGTCTTCGCCGGCAAGGCGCACATCGTCAAGCTCGCCTACGACCAGGAGTTCGACAAGGCGTCCGCCGGCTCGGTGCTGACCGCGGCCCTGATGGCGCGCGTGATCGATGCCGACGGCGTGGACGAGATCGACTACCTGATCGGCGACGATGCCTACAAGGCCAGCTGGATGACGTCCCGACGCGAACGCTGGGGCCTGGTGGCCTTCGACCCGCGCCGGACGCAGGGCCTCGCGCAAGCGGCACGCCACTTCGGCGGCCGCCTGATGCGCCGGCTTCGCAAGCCGCCCGCCGCCGCACGGCCGCCGCGCGCGGCCAGCGTGCGCGGATCGCTCGCCTACGCCGCCGTCGAGCAGTACCTGATGCTGGGCCTGCAGCTGGTCAGCTACTTCATCATCGCGCGGCTGCTGACGCCGCACGAGATCGGCGCCTTCTCGGTCGTCAGCGCGCTGGTGGGCATCGGCCTGTCGCTGCGCGACTTCGGCACCGCGGCCTACATCGTGCAGGAGACGGAGCTGACCGACGAGCGCGTGCGCACCGCGTTCGGGCTGACGCTGACGGTGGCGCTCGCGATGGGCGCGTGCCTGTTCGCCGCGGCACCCTGGATCGCCACGTTCTACGCCGAGAAGGGGCTGGACACCGCGCTGCGCGTGCTGTCGCTGAACTTCGCGCTGATCCCGTTCGGGTCGACCGCGATGGCGCTGCTGCGGCGCGAGCTCAACTTCCGCGCGGTGCTGGTCGTCCACGTGAGCGCCGCGTTGCTGCAGTTCGTGGTGACGCTCGCCCTCGCCTACCGCGGCTTCGGCGTGATGAGCCTGGTCTGGGCAGCGGTGGCCAACTGCGCGCTCACCGCGGTGACCAGCATGATCTTCGAGCCGCGCCACGCCCGGATGCTGCCCAGCTTCTCGCAGTGGCGCCACGTGATGAACTA
>FTDG01001701.1_pt1 | contig 12585 bp, 6 predicted proteins | sample 1639751 | NCBI WGS metagenome assembly FTDG01 (sample SAMEA3914869, study PRJEB12502) | metagenome | biome: forest; material: soil | place: USA | collected 2012-03-12 | depth 0.1 m
AGGCCGGCGGCGAGCTCGGCAAGCGGCTCGACTTCCTGATCCAGGAACTGCACCGCGAGGCCAACACGCTGGGCTCGAAGTCCGCGGCGCTCGAGCTCACCGGCGTCTCCGTGGAGATGAAGGTGCTGATCGAGCAGATGCGCGAGCAGGTGCAGAACGTCGAGTGACGCGCCGGCGCATCGCGCGAAGTAAATAGTCTTTACTTTTGGGGCGCAAGCCCCGATCATCGCGACTTCGGATCCGGCGTCGTCGACGCCGGCCACTTCACGGACTTCAGGAAGCCCCCCATGTCCCGGTGCCATCTCCCGATGCACTGACCGTCGCGCCGACGCCTGGCGCGTGACGGTCGAGCGTTTCTCCCGTTTCGCGCGCAGGGTCGGATCGAACCCGAGTTCCCGACCGCATCGCCCCGCTGGCCGGGCGCCGGTGCGCGCGCCGGATCTGCCAGGCTGTCGACGCAACGAAGGAGTCCCGCCATGGGCACTCAGGACAAGGTGCGCGCACGCTCCCGAGGAGGACACGATGCGCGCTGACATGAGCAAGGTACTGGTCGAGGAACCGCGTTCGGGCCGCGCCCACGCGCGCGCGATCGAAGGCAGCCGGCGCCGGCGGCGCAACCACCTCGACCCCGACGGCGAGGGCGGCCCCGCGCGGCTGGGCATGACGCACGGCGGACGCAGCAAGTGGTTCGGCGAGCACCTGGGACCGCTGCACCGCTACCTGCGCCAGCAGGTCGACCGCCCCTGGGACAAGGTGTATGGCGAGCTCTGCGCGGCGCTGGATCGGCGCAGCGTGGTGCAGGCCCACCTGTTCCAGCACATCGCCGACCAGGTGGACGTCGAGACCACCTGGCACGACGGCCAGGTGTGGGTGCGCAGCTGGCGCGGCCGCGTGCCGCTGGCGCAGAGCCGCGCCGAGATGTACGTGCATCCGCGCACGGGCATCCTGCTCGTCAACCGCGCCCGGGTCGTCGAGCGCCGGCGCCGCAAGGCGGAGCGCGTCGAGCGATCGCTCGCGCGCGAACAGGATCGCCGCGTCGGCGCGCCGCTGCCGGCGGACGTGCAGTGGCACCGCATCGACGGCCTCTGGTACGAGCTGCGGCTGCGCACGCTGGCGGGCACGGAACCGGCCTTCGACGCCGTGCTCCGGCGCCTGGTCACGCCGGCCGACGGCGCCCTGCTGCGCGAGCGCTACGGCACCGGCCAGGTCTACGCGCACGCCAAGCGCCAGCTGGGTGGCCGCACCCTGCGCCAGCACGGCCTGGCCGCGGACTGAGCGCGCGGGCACGGCGGCCCGCGGCGTTCAGCGCATCCAGGCCGCGAGCCCGTCGCGCTCGAGCGTCGCGGCCAGCGCCTGCTGCAGGCGCAGGCCGGCCAGCAGGTCGCGCTCGCTCGTCTCGTAGTTCATCGCCGCCAGGCCGGCCGCCGCGGACGGCGCGTCGTGCAGGCGCGCGACGGCGCCGGCGAGGTCGGCGGTCTCCTGCGGCTTGAGCCGCGTGAACATCTGGCGCAGGTCGGGCAGGTGCGCGACGAAGGCCTCGGCGTCCCAGCCGCGTACCAGGCCGTCGAGGCTGGACAGCAGCGCCGGCAGGCGCAGCAGCAGCTCCGGCGCGGCGGCCATCAGGCCTTGCAGGAAGCGCACCGACGCCCGCGTCTGGGCGCCGGGGCCGAAGCGCTGCGCCAGCACCGCGGCCAGCTCGGGCTCGCCCCAGCGGCCGTCGAGGAACAGCAGCGCGGACGCCGCGCCGCACACGCCGGGCGCGTCGCCCGCGCGCGCGGCAAAGCGCGCCAGCTGGTCGTGCAGCGGCGCGAGATCGACGCTCGCCAGGCCGTCCAGCATGCGCCCGAGCTCGCGCAGCGACAGCAGCCGCGCGATGGCGTCGGGCTCGCCGGCGTCGTCGCAACTGGCCAGGTCCGGCAGCAGGAACAGCGCCGCCGGCCACACGCGCTCCAGCAGCGCGCGCACCTGCGGATGCTGCTGCAGGCCCAGCGGCTCTCGGGCGCGCCACAGCGTCACGAGGCGATGGCCGCAGTCGACCACCGAGCCGAGGTTGGCGTCCTCGTCCAGGTGCGACGACAGCATCTGCAGCAGTTGCGGCAGGCGCTGGTGCAGGCCGACCAGGCAGGCGCGCTGCAGCAGCATCACGGCGGCGCGCGCGCTGCGTCCGCGGCCGTCCTCGGCCAGCGCGCGTTCCTCGCGCTGCAGCCGCGCCAGGCACGCGGCCTCGACGCTGCCGCCGTCCACCGCCAGCTCGATCAGGCGCGCCTCGACCAGCGGCGACCAGGCCGCGCGCCATTCCTCGATCAGCAGGTGCAGCCGCGCGCCGGCGAGGAAGTCCGGGCCGGCGAGCCAGGTGGCCACGCCCGCGTCGAGGTAGGCCATCGCGTGGAAGAAGCGGCTGCGCTCGCGGTGTGCCGGCTTGCGATAGAGGTCGAGCCGCGCGACGCGAGGCGTGCTGTCGTCCAGCCGCACGCCGGCGGCGCGCGCGCGGCGGCGGGCGTCCTCCACCAGCGGCGGCGAGCCGGCCGACGGCGGCACGTCGCCGATGCGCGCGCCGCCCAGGAAGCGGCGCAGGTCGGCCGCGAAGCCGCGCGTGCCGTCGTCGATCGCGCCCTTGACGAAGCACGAGCGGATCGCGTCGAGCAGGTCCTGCCGGCCCGGGCCGGCGTTGCCGCGCAGCGCGGCCAGCCGCACCACCTGCAGCGCCGCGGCCTGCACGAGCGCGGTGGACGCCATGTCGCCGCGATCCTGCGCGCGCGTCTGCGCCGCGAAGCCGGCCAGCGCGTCGAGCGCCACCGCGGTGAACGGATCGAGCGCGCCGTCCGCCGCGTCGCCGGTCAGGCGCTCCCACACGCGCTGCCAGTAGCCGGGCGACGGCATGCCCGAGGCGTAGCCGTTGAGCGCGTCGAGCCGGTCGAAGCTGTAGCGGATCAGCCAGGCGCCGTCCTCCGGCGACGGCTTCGAGACTGGCGCCGGCGCTGCTCCGGGCCAGCGCTCGATCAGCTCGGGCGTGTGGAAGCCGCCGGTCACCACCACGATCGGCCCGCGCACCCGATCGCGCCACGCGCGCAGGTGCGCGGCCATGTGGCGCTCGCGCGCGAGGCTGCCTTCGGCCTCGAGCACCTGGGGTTCGTAGTCGAAGCGCGCGGCGGCGCACCAGCTCAGGACGTCGCCGAAGAAGGCGCGCCAGTCCTGCCGGGCGGCGTCGCCGCGCAGCTCGAACAGGCGATCCCACAGCTCGTCGCGGTCGACGCAGCCCAGGCGCGCGGCCATCGCGCCGAGGTAGCGGCTGTGCGCGAAATGGCGTTCCTCCATCAGGCTGCGCACGGCCTCGGCGGGACGCTCGTCCGCCGCGCCGTCCCAGGCCTTGCGGCGCCACGGCAGGTCGATCAGCGCCACCTGCGCGCCGAGCGCCGCGCCCTCGCGGGCGGCGATCCACTCGGGGCTGTAGTCGCAGAACGGATAGAACGCGGAGCGCGTCTCGGGCGGCGCCTCGGCGGCCGGCTCGTCGTCGTCCGCCTCGGTGGACTTCGCGGCGCGCGTGGACTGGCACAGCCAGGCCACGGGCGCGCGCGTGTGGGCGTGCTGCAGCAGCGGCAGCAGGTGGCCGAGGTCGTCCGGCCCCTCGATCAGCACCGCGGCCGGCCGCAGCTCGCGCAGCATCGCGCGCAGCGCCAGCGCGCAGGCCGGGCTGTGATGGCGCACCGGCGCGAACCACACGTCGCGCGCGGCGTCGAACAGGCCGGCCCGCGCGCGTTCGAGCGCGCGCGCCAGCGCGTCGGGCGCGAGGACCTCGCCTACTGCCACAGCTCGCGCGCCGCCTCGTGGAACGCCTTCCACTGCGCGTCGCGCTTGCCGCGCTCGCGCACCACGGTGTCGAAGTAGTGGCGCACGCGGCGCGCGTCGTCCTGGCCGTCCTTGAGCATCACGCCCTGCAGCTGGCCCGCGATCTCGCGCACCGTCAGGCGGCCGCCGTTGAAGTGCCGCGCCTGCAGCGCCGCGGCGTAGGCCACGTTGACGGCCTCGGCGGTCGACATCACCGCGTCGAGCCCCTTGATCGCCGCGCCGTCCTGCGTCTGGCCCGAGCGCAGTTCCTGGAAGGTGGTGACCAGCAGCGCCACCACGTCGCGCGGGATCTGCACCGGCGCCTCGTCGCCCGCGAGCTCGCGCTGCAGCTGCTGGATCACGAGCTCGACCTCGAACTGCGGATCGCGGATCGGCCGCACCGTCTCGAAGTTGAAGCGGCGCTTCAGCGCGGACGACATCTCGTGCACGCCGCGGTCGCGCAGGTTGGCGGTGGCGATGATGTTGAAGCCGCGCCGCGCATGCAGCCGCGCGCCCTCGGCGCCGTCGCGCGAGAGCTCGGGCACCATCAGCTGCTTCTCGCTCATGAGCGAGATCAGCACGTCCTGGATCTCGGGCGGGCAGCGCGTCACCTCCTCGAAGCGCACGATGCGCCCGGCCTCCATCGCCTGGTAGACCGGCGAGGGCACCAGCGCGCGCTGGCTCGGCCCCTCGGCCAGCAGCAGCGCGTAGTTCCAGCTGTACTTCAGGTGATCCTCGGTGGTGCCGGCGGTGCCCTGCACGGTCAGGCCCGAGTCGCCGCTGATCGCCGCGGCCAGCAGCTCCGACAGCAGCGACTTCGCGGTGCCGGGCTCGCCCACCAGCATCAGGCCCTGGTGGCCCATCAGCGTGACGACGGCGCGGTCGACCAGCGGATCGTCGCCGTAGAACTTGCGCGCCACCTGCAGCTTGTCGTCGCCGAGGATGAAGCGGCGCACCGCGCGCGGCGACAGCTTCCAGCCCGGTGGCTTCGCGTCGGTGTCGGCGGCGGCCAGGCGCGCGAGCTCGTCGGCGTGGCGCTGCTCGGGCGGCAGGCGCACGGCCTGCGGGGAGGGAATCGTCGTCATCGTGTTCACCATGGCATCTTCTTTTCCCAGTCGGCGTCGAAACCCGCGCAGGCCTGGGCGACGGTGAGGTAGTCGGCATACGCCTCGGCCAGCAGCACCGGCGGCACCTTGGCCAGCGCGATCGCGCGGTCCGCGCCCCAGCCGCTGGCGCGCGTGTCCTCGAACGCCAGCGTCTTCAGCGCGGCGGGCACGTTCTCCTCGGGCAGCGTGTTGCCCGAGAACTCCATCGCCACGCGCACGCCGGCGCTCGCGAATTCCTTGGTGTACTGGTAGAAGAACCCGCCGTCCTCGGCCTGCGCGCGCTGGTAGCCCAGCTTCGTGAACGTGCCGCGCAGCGTGAAGGTGTCGCTGACCCAGCCCAGCCGGTCGGCCACCTGCGTCACCGCGCGGCCCTTGGCGTCGGTGAACACCACGGGCGGCGGCGTGCGGTCCATCTGCGGGAACAGCGGCGCGAGCTTGTAGTCCTTGAAATGCGCCAGCCAGGCCTTGGCCGCGTCCGCGGCCACCAGCGACGCATGCCCCACGCGCAGCAGGCTGTCGGGCGCGAGCGCCACCTCGTCGTCGTGCACGTCCAGCAGGCTGCCGTCCTCGGCCGGGCGGAAGCTGCCGCGCACGGCGCCGGCGGCGTCGACCTCCAGCCAGACCAGCCGCTGGACCAGGCGCCCCATCACCGGATGCCCGTGCAGGTATTGGCGCCATTCGTCCTGCGGCCACGCGCGGCCGGTGCACATGGCCTCGAACAGCCGCGCCGCCTGCAGGTCGACCACCTGCTTGAGCTCCTTCTTGTGCGTGGAGAACTGCGCCTTGGCTTCCTTGACCAGCGCCGCGTCGTCCGACTGCCGCGCCTCGGGCAGCGCCTTGACGGCCTTGCCCTCCGGGTTGCGCAGCTCGGGCTTCATGGCGGCGTCCAGCGTGACCGTGAACAGCCGCTCGCCGTACTGCAGCGCCAGCGTGCCGCTGTCGTCGAGGCCGGCGGTGGGGATCGTGCGGTCGGCGAGCTGCTCCTGCGTCCACGCGTTGCGCTCGGCGATCTGCTGCACCAGCGCGCGCGCCTTGTCCTGCACCGAGGCCGTGCGATAGCGCCGCGACAGCCCCAGCAGCAGCTGGATCACCACCGGGTCGTTGCCGCCGGCCACGCCCTCGAGCATCGCCTCGATCTGCGAGCGTCGCGGGTAGTGGTCGCGCATGTACTGCTGCAGCAGCGTGACGGCCTCGTGCGCGGGCGCATGCGCCGCGAGCGCGAGGACGCCCTTCTCGCCGATCGCGCTGCCGAGGTATTCGGCCATCTTCTCGCGCCGGCATTCCTCGAACACCTGCTCCGGCGACTTCTCGTAGTTCTGCTGGTAGTACGACTTGTGCTCCGGCCGCGCGTTCTGCCAGCTGCGCTGGTAGGCCTGCCAGCGCTGCGGCGCGGCGGCCTGCGCGTGCGCGGTGCCGTCCTCCAGCGACGGGTGCGCGGTGTCGTGCGCGATGAACTGGCGCAGCACCGCGCTGCCGAGCGCCTTGCGGCTCGCGACGTCCAGCAGGCCGAGGTAGCGCGCCAGCAGCGCGTTGCCGCCGGGCTCCTTGAGCTTGCAGGCGAGCACCGTCCACCACTGCACGATCTCGGGCTCGACCGCGCCGCCGCCGGCCCAGCGGCAGGCCGGCAGCGCGCCGAACGCGAACCAGGCCAGCCCCGCGGGCGGCCTGGCCTTGAGGCCCTTACGGGCCTCGGCCAGCAGGATCGCGGGCGCCAGCCGCGGCGAGATGTCGTCGCCCAGCACCTCGAGCGCGGTGAGGAAGGCGGCGCGCACGGTCTCGCGGCTCTCCTTGTCGAGCGCCTTGCCCAGCACCGCGACTGCGGGCGCGTACTTCAGCTCGGCCAGCCAGCTGGCGGCCTCGATGCGCACCTCGCTCTTCGAGTGCGACAGCGACTCGATCACGCGCTGGCCCACGTCCGGCAGCGTCGACAGCACGCGCTGCGCGCGCCAGCGGTAGGTCTTCGATTCGCCGAGCGCGATCTCCATCACGCGCGCCAGCCAGCGCGCCTGCACCACCGGGAACGTGGCCAGCGTCTGCAGCGTCGGGCCCAGCTCGGGCTCGAAACGGCGGCGGTCCTCGGCCTTGGGCGGCGCGACCAGGCCCAGGCCCTGGTCGATGTAGTGCGGATGCTCGGCGAAGAACGGCCACACGCGGTCGGCCGGCAGCACCGCGGCGGCGAGCGGCGAGCTCCAGTACTGCGCCAGCGCCGCGAGCGCGACCTCGTCGATGCCCTGGCCGGTGCGCGCCATGGCGTCGGCGAGCGCGCGCAGGTCCACGCTGCCGGCGGGCTGGCGCGCGAGCCACTTGTGGAAGCCGGCGTCCTGCCAGAAGCTGTGCCAGCCGCGCCCCGCCTTGACCCAGCGCAGCAGGTGCACCGGCCCGAAGCCGGGGCTGGACTGCAGGCGGTTGGCATGCGTGACGCACTGCGCCAGGTGGCTCTCGCCGGCGCGCGCCCGCTCCTTCTCGCTGGCCGTGCCGTTGAGCACCTTGAGCATCGCGCGCAGGTCGCCGTCGTCGACGCCCTTCATGTGCTCGAGGAAGTTCTGCTGCCACCGGGCCTGGTACTTCTGCTTCTTGTTGGACTCGATCTCGGCCTCGGCGCCGGCCCGCGCCCGTTCGAGCAGCTCCTTGCGGTTGGCCACGAGGATCTGCAACGCCTCGTCGCCCAGCGCCACGTCGGGGAACGGCGTCCACGCGGGCGCCGGCGGCAGGTCGACGGCCACCGCGTCGCCGGCGGCGTCCAGGCGCGTCAGCGCCGAGCGGATCGCCTGCAGCACCGGCTTGCTCGCCTCCGCCGCGAGCGCGGCCTCGAGCGCGGCGCGGCCGCTGCCATCGGGCTGGCGCGCGATCAGCTCCGCGGCCTGCGCGCGCTGCGTGGAATCGCCTTGCGACAGCAGCGCCGCCAGCAGCGCGAGCCGGCGTTCGGCGGGGATCGCGTCGAGGTGCGGCACCGCGGCGGCGCGCACGCCCTTGCTGCCGTCGGAAGCCAGCGCCACGAGCAGCGGCGCGAACTCGTCGGCCAGCGCGGCGTCGCTGCCGATGCGCACCGCCAGCTTCAGGCGGCCCGCCGCCGACAGCTGCGCCGGCAGCGCGACCACCGCGTCCGGATGCGCGCGCATGAACGTGGCCACCGCGGGCGCGTCGGTGAGGTATTGCAGCGAATCGCGGTAGTACGCGCCGTCGGCCTCGTCGCGCGCGAACGCCACCTGCAGCGCGAGCAGCGGGTCGAGCCCGTCGGCCTGCAGCAGCTGCGCGACCAGCGCGATGGTCCACGCGGGGCGCTTCTGCGCGACGTCCTTGGGCACCTGGTACTCGTTGAACGACGCGAAGATCGCGTCGTTGACGAGGATCTGCAGCCACTCGGGCGCCGCCGGACAGGTGCGCGCCAGGCCGCGTCCGCCGTCCGCCGCCGCCATCAGCTTGCCGAGCCTGACCAGCACGTCCAGCGGCGGCCGCGCGGCATCGATGCTCGCGTGGAACTTCGAGCGGTTGGCGAGGCTGGCGTCGACCAGCGCCTTCAACGGCTTGTCGTTGTAGATGTGGATGCCCTGGCGGATGCGCCCGGGCCGGCCCAGCAGGGTCTCGGGATTCGCGGCCGCCGCGCCCTGCAGCGCCAGCAGCACGTCCTCGTGGCGGCCCTCGAGCGCGTAGGCCAGCGCGCGTTCCGGCAGGTCCGGCGCGATCCGCGCCAGCGGCTGCAGGCTCTGCGAGAGCAGTTGCGCCTGCTCGCGCGTCACGCCCGCGGCGCTCGCCACCGCGCCGGAGACGCCGCCCGACAGCGCGCCCACGATCTTGTCCAGCAGTCCCATGCGTTCTCCCTCCCTGTGTGTCGTCGATTCTGGCAGCGCGCGCCGCCTCAGCCGTCCTGCGGCAAGGCGTCGAGTTCGTCGAGCAGCTCGCACAGCCGGTACAGGCGCAGCGCGCGCGGCGGCGTCGGTTCGCGCCGATGCGCGGCCAGCGCGTCGGCCACGATGTCCAGGCCCACCGACGCCAGGCGGCGATGGGCGTCCTGCAGGCGTTCGTCCTGCGACGCGGTGAGCGCCAGCCGGCCAGTGGCCGCCTGCGTCTCGAGCACGTCCAGCACCGGCGCGGTCAGGCGTTGCGCGAGCGAGGCCGGGGCCGACGCCGGCGCCTGGTCGCGGCGCGACTCGAACAGCCGCAGCAGCCGGCCGGCCAGCGAGGTGGCGCGCGGCGGCGGCGTCTCGAAGTCGAGCGACACCACGCGCAGTTGCTCGCCGGCTTCGCGCAGCCATACGGCCACGGGTATGAGCAGCGGCTGCGCGCCGACGCGCTCGATGCGCACGAGCACGGCCCGCACGTCGGCCAGGCGCGCCGCCAGCGCGTCGAGGTTGTCCATGCGCTGGCGCGTCTCCGGCGCGACGGGCACCGTCAGCGCCAGCCAGCGTCCCTGCGCGTCGGCCACGGGCCAGGCGAGCTGCTGGCGCACCTCGTCGAGCTGCGGCGCGCGCGCGTCGGCCGGCCGCAGCAGCACCGCGTCGAGGCCCTCGCCGGCCAGGCCGGTGGCGGCGCGCAGCTGCGCGCCGAGCGCGGCCCAGTCGCCGCAGCCGACGCCCTGCAGCCGCGGATCGTTCGCCGCCCAGGCCGGCTCCGCGCTCGCGCGCGTGACGCCCCCGAGCGCGAGGCGGCCGTCCTCCGACAGCCGCGGCTGCTCCAGCCGCCACGCCGACGCGGCGGCCTTCTGCGCGCTGCCCGCGCCCGGCCACAGCGACTGCGTCGTCCACGCCAGCTCGCGCGTGAACGCGATGTCGCTGCCGTCCGGGCGCGCGAGCGTGGCCTGCAGCACGCGCGCGCCGGCCACGTCCCAGAACGCCGAGGTCAGGCCGCGCGCGCCGCCGCGCGTCTGCCACCAGTGCGAGCCCAGCGGCAGCAGCGCCAGGGATTGCGTGTCGTCGAAGTCGCGCCGCAGCTGGCCGCGCAGCGCGTGCAGCGCGTCGCCCTCGGCCGCGGCCAGCGCCTCGCACAAGGCCTGCAGGCGCGCCATCGCGGCGAGCGCGTCGCGTTCCTCGGCGCGGTGGTCCCGGCGCGCGAGCAGGTCGACCGTGCCGCCGAGGTTGCGCAGCAGGGCCGCGAGCCGCGGCAGGCCTTCGCCGCGCGCCGACATGTTCAACGCCAGCAGCCGCGCCGACGTGAGCCCGCTGACGTGCGCAAGGCCGCCGGACAGCAGCTCGTGCAGCAGCGCCTGCACCTGCGCGAGGAAGGCCTGCTCGCGCTCGCCGAGCCGGCGTGGCGCCGATGCGGGCGGCGGCGCGTCGGCCGCCGCCGCGTCGGCACCGGGCCAGGCGTCGGCCACGCCGTGCGCGCGCCGCAGCGCCAGCACGGCGCTCAGGTGCACCGCCTTGCGCTCGGCGGCGGGCACGTCCGAGACCATGCCCGCGAAGCCCGCGCCGGCCACCCAGCGGCAGGCCTGGCCGAGCGCCGGCAGCGTCAACACGATCGCCCCGCCCTGCGCCTGCCAGTCGACGTCGCGCAGCGCGATCGCCGCTGCGCGCCGCACGGCCGCGGCGCCGGCGGCCTTCAGCAGCGCGGCGCCGTCCTGCGCGAGCAGGTCGGCCAGCGGGTCGATCGCGGGCGCGGGCGCGGCGGCCGCCTCGGATACAGCCACGGGTACCGCCGCCTGCTCGCGCAGCCACAGCGCGGCGCCGAGGATGTGCTTGCACAGGCCCGGCGCGGGGCAGTCGCAGCGCGCGCTGCGCGGGCCCTGCGCGTCGACGCGCACGCGCTGGCCGTCGGCGACGATCCAGCCGCCTTCGACATCCTGCTCCGCGAGCGCGACCTTGCCGGCCTCGAGGTCCTTGGCCGCGCGCCGCAGCAGGCCGGCGTTGGCCAGCGCGACCAGCGTGTCGTCGTCGTACGCGCGCCAGGCGGCCATCCAGCTCAATTCATCACCTCCGCGAGCCATTGCGCGAAATGCGTGGGCGTGAGCGCGGCCACGTGCATGCCGAGGTTGGCCAGCCGCTGCGCCATCCGGCGGTCGTAGACAGGTGCGGTCGACTCGTCCAGCGCCGCCAGGCCCAGCAGCGTCACGCGCGACTCCGCCATGCGCCGCACCGCGGCCAGCAGCGGGCCGGGCGCAGCGCCTTCCTCGAAATCGCTGATCAGCGCGAACACCGTGCGCTGCGGGTTCGAGACGAGCGACTCGCAGTAGGCGACGGCGCGGCCGATGTCGGTGCCTCCGCCCAGCTGCACGGTCAGCAGCACCTCCACCGGATCGGAGGCGAGGTGCGTGAGGTCGACCACGCTGGTGTCGAACACCACCAGCTTCACGCGCACCGCGGGCAGCGAGCTCATGATGCCGGCGATCACCGCGCTGTAGATCACCGAGTCCATCATCGAGCCGCTCTGGTCGACGCACAGCACCACGTCCCACGGCAGGTGGCGCTTGATGCGCGCGTTGAAGCGCGGCTGCTCGATCACCAGCTGGCGCCGCTCGACGCTGTAGTGGCGCAGGTTGGCGGCGATGGTGGCGCGCGGGTCGAAGTTCTGCGCGCTCTTGAGATGCGAGCGGCGCTGCCGGTTGCGCCGGCCGTTCAGCGCGTTGACGAAGTCGTTGCGCAGGCGCTTCGTGATGTCCTCGACGGTCTGGCGGATCACCTCGCGCACCGCGTCGCGCATCTGCGCCGACAGCCGCCCGCGCATGCCCAGCAGCGCCTTGGCCAGCTCGGGCGTGGCGTCGAGCGAGCGCAGCACGCCGGGATCCTCCAGCAGTTCGGTGAGCTGGTAGCGCTCGATGGCCTGCGCCTGCATGCGCTCGAACACCTCCTGCGGGAACAGCTTGCGGGTGCGCGCGAGCCAGTCGATGGCGCGCAGCTGCGTCGGGTCGAGCGAGCCGCCCGCGCCGCCGGGCGCGCGCGCGAGGCCGCGGCCGTCGTACTCGCGGCCATAGAGGAAGTCGAGCGCCTGGTCGAGCTTCCAGTCGTCCGCGGAGAACGCGCCGCGGGCCAGCGGCCGCGCGGCGTACTGGCCCAGCATCAGCCGCCAGCGGCGCAGGGCCTCGGCGTCGGTCGTCACGGGATCGGTCGCGATGGGAAACCCTTTCTCGTTGCGCGGGGCCCGCGCGCGCGGGCGGCCCGCCCATCGTACGCAGCGCGAAGCGGCGGCGTCACCCCCGCCCGGGCGATTCTCGCCGCAGGCGCGTGACAAGGAATCGACGCGAATCGCCGCGAAAAACGCGAAGTGTCGCGCGCGCAGCCTACAATCGCGCCGCTCCGGCATTCGCCGGCGCAAATGCAAATCAAGTACTCGAGAACCATGGCAACTGCAAAGAAGACCCCCGCTCCCGCCAAGAAGGCAACCAAGGCCGCCGCGCCGGCGAAGGCCGTCAAGAAGGCCGCCGCTCCGGCCAAGGCCGTGAAGGCCGCTCCGGCGAAGGCCGCCAAGGCCGCCCCGGCCGCGCTGAAGCCGCTGAAGACGGCGTTCAACAAGTCCAGCCTCGCCGCGCACGTCGCCGAGCAATCGGGCGTCGACGCGAAGTCGACCAAGGCCGTGCTGGCCGCGCTCGAAGGCGCGATCCTGATGTCGGTCAACAAGAAGGGCCTCGGCTCCTTCACGCTGCCCGGCCTGCTGAAGGTGGTGGTGCACAACGTGCCGGCCAAGAAGAAGCGCATGGGCAAGGACCCGTTCACCGGCGTCGAGC
>FTDG01001136.1_pt1 | contig 12493 bp, 9 predicted proteins | sample 1639751 | NCBI WGS metagenome assembly FTDG01 (sample SAMEA3914869, study PRJEB12502) | metagenome | biome: forest; material: soil | place: USA | collected 2012-03-12 | depth 0.1 m
AGATCGACGAGGCGCTGCACCTGGACCTGCGCAAGGAGCGCATGGGCATCAAGCACTACGAGATCCAGGGGGCGCTGCAGGAGATCGACACGGCGGTGGCGGAGCTCGGCAGTTGGATGGCGCCGGAAGAAGTGACGCCGTCGCCACACTTCGCCGGCAACCGCACGTATGTGATGTACGAGCCGCGCGGCGTCGTGCTGTTGTTCGGGCCTTGGAACTTCCCGTTCAACCTGGTCTTCGCGCCGCTGGTGCAGATCGTCTCGGCGGGCAATGCGTGCATCGTCAAGCCCAACGAGATGCAGCCGCGAGTCAGCGCGGTCACGGCCAAGCTGATCCGCGAGGTGTTCGACGAGGCCGAGGTCGCAGTCGTCGAGGGCGGTGTCCCTCTCGCCGAGCAACTGCTTGAACTGCCTTTCGACCACATCTTCTTCACCGGCAGTCCGGCGGTGGGCAAGCGCATCATGGCCGCGGCCTCGCGTCATCTCGCGTCGGTCACCCTGGAGCTCGGTGGCAAGTGCCCCGCGGTGGTCGACCAGGGCGTGGATTGGATCAGGACCGCCGGCATGGTCGCCGGCGCGCGCTTCCGCAATGCCGGGCAGTTGTGCCTGTCGGTCGACCACGCGTGGGTACCTGCCGCCCAGCGCGACACGTTCGTGCAGATCGTCGGCGGCGTGATCGCGAAGATGTTCCATGTGGACGGCCAATTGCAGCGGGATCGCCTGTCCCGCATCGTCGATCGTCGCAATTTCGACCGCATCAAGTCGGCCGTCGACGAGGCCGTGGCCGGCGGCGCGCGCATCGCAGTCGGCGGCGAGTTCGACGCGGAAGACCTGACCATCTCGCCGACCGTGCTGGTGGATGTTCCGATGGACGCGCGGATCATGCAGGACGAGATCTTCGGCCCGGTACTGCCAGTGCTGGGCTATCGATCGACCGCGGAGATCACGGAGCACATCGACGCCACCGGAAAGCCGCTGGCGATGTACATCTTCAGTCCGGACCAGGCGTTCGTCGACGGCATGCTGCTCAACACCTCGTCGGGCGGCGTCACCGTCAACGGCGTGATGCTGCACTATGCCGAGTCGCGACTGCCGTTCGGCGGCTGCAACAGCAGCGGCATGGGACGCTACAAGGGCATCCATGGCTTTCGCGAATTGTCGAACGCGCGATCGGTCTTCGTGGCGAAGGCCTGAGGGCAGGGCACGGCGGGCTGCCGTCGTCTCCAGGCCGCATGCCTCAAAGAGAACTGATCAGGTGTCCGCCATCGACAGGTAGCGCGACACCGGTCATGTGCCGACCGGCATCGGAACACAGCAGCAACAGTGGACCATCCAGGTCCGCCGCTTCGCCGAAGCGGCGTGTCGGCACGCGCTGGCGTAATTTCTCGCCGGCCTCGCTGGCGAGGAAGTCGCGATTCAGGTCGGTGGCGACATAGCCTGGCAGCAGGGCGTTGCAGCGCACGCCGTGCCGAGCCCATTCGAGCGCCATCGATTGCGTCAGCTGGATCAGGCCTGCCTTGGACGCGCTGTAGGGCGCGACGCCGCCCGCGACGCGCTCCCCCAGGATCGACGCGATGTTGACGACGGCGCCCCCGCTGCCGGCCGCGACCATGGCTTTCACCGCGGCGCGGGCGACCAGCCACGCGCCACGCAGGTTCGTGTCGAGGATCGCATCCCACTCGGCCACTTCCTGCTGCAGCAGCGCGCGGGTGTTGGTGATGCCTGCGTTGTTGATCAGGATGTCCATCGCACCGACCTCAGCGTGCAGGGCCGCGAACGTCGCCTCGACGCTGGTCGGATCCTGCACGTCCAGCGCCCAGGCCTGCGCCTGGGCATTTTCCGAGCGCAGCCGTTCGACGACCGCGCTCAGCTTGTCGATGTTGCGCGCGGCCAGGTGCACGCGGGCGCCGGCCAGCGCGAGCGTGCGCGCCATGTGCTGGCCGAGCCCGCTGGAGGCGCCGGTGATCAGGGCTTGCCGCCCATCCAGGCGGAACAGCGATGGGATTGTCGTCACTCGTTTCCTTCCACGCGGACTGCTCCGGCGCTACCAGCCGGCGAGTTCCGCGGCGCGCGCACGATGCTGCGCGGGGTTTCCCATCCAGGCGTGGTCGAACATGGCGCGCCTCAGGAAGATGTGGACGTCCAGCTCCCAGGTGTAGCCCATCCCGCCGTGGATCTCGACACAGCGGCGCGCCGTCGCGAGATAGACATCCGCCAGATGTGACTTGGCGAGGGCGGCCATGTGCGCCGCTTCGACACGCTCGCCATGGTCGAAGACATGCGCGGCGTACCAGTGCAGCCCGCGCGCGGGCTCGACGGCGATCACCATGTCGGCCAGTTGATGCTTGACCGCCTGGAACTGTCCGATCGGCTGGCCGAATTGCACGCGGTCCTTGGCGTAGGCCACGGCCATCTCGTGGCAGCGCGTGGCGCCGCCGAAAGCATCCGCGGCCAGGAGGATCAGGGCGGCGTCGCGCAGGCGCTCGGATTGCGCCGCGGCATTCGGAAGTCGCCCTGCCGACACGTCGGACAAGGTGACCGTACCGAGTCGGCGCGTGCGATCGCTTGAAGCGCGCGCGGCGACGCGGACGCCTTCGGCGCCGCGTTCGACCACCGCCAGTTCGCCGTCCGCCAGGCCGAGAACGAACAACTGCGCCCCCGGCGCGCCCGGCACCAGCGGCCAATCCCCGCTCAGTCGATCCGTTGGCGGCACCTGCCAAGTCGACGGCTCCCATCGGCCGTGACCGTCGGCGAAGCCCACGCTCGCGATCATGCTGCCATCGACGAGGCCAGGGAGCCAGCGCTGCTTCTGCGCATCGCTGCCTGCCCAGGCGATCGCCAGGGTGGCGAGCACATGTCCGAGGAAGGGGACGGGCGCGGCGCGGCTGCCGAGGGTCTCGGCCACGAGCGCGAGATCCAGCATCTCGAGGCCCAGGCCGCCATCATCTTCCGTCAGGTTGATGCCCAGGATGCCGAGTTCGGCCAGACCGCGCCAGAGCTTGGGATCGTGGCCACCGTTCTCGCTCTCGTCGTCGAAGAGCTCGTGCAAGACCGTGGTGTCGATGTTCTCGTCGAGATAGCGCTCGACGGCGCGCTGCATCTCGTGCTGCTGATCGTTCAGAAGGAAGTTCATTCGGCGACTCCCGACTTGTCCCGGGGAAGTCCGAGGCCGCGTTCGGCGATCAGGTTGCGCTGGATGTTGGACGTGCCGCCGGCGATGGCCATGCCCAGCGAGCCGAAGAACTGCCCCGTCCAGCGTTCGTTGCCGACCTTGCCGGCGGCGGGGTCGGGCGCGAGCAGCAGGTCGTCGCCCATCAGGTCGCGTGCGATCGCCGCGATCTCCGCATAGATGTTCGACGCGCCAATCTTGTTGAGCATCGGCGCGATGCCGGGGTTCTCGCCGTGGGACATCATCGACAGCTGCCGGTAGCCCGAATACCGGGCCGAAAGCACCAGCGCATGCAGCGCCGCCAGGCGTTCGCGAATCACCGGGTGCTTGATCGCGCTCGCTCCCTCAAAGGTGGCGCGTCGGGCCAGATCGACGAGCTTCTCGAACATCTGCAGCGAGGCCTCGGCGTTGCCCATGAAGCCTGCGCGTTCGTGGCCCAGCGTGGTCTTGGAAACCTTCCAGCCGTCGCCGCGTTCGCCCACGATCCAGTCGGCCGGCGTGCGTGCGTCGTCGAAGAACACCTCGCAGAACTCCGACTCGCCGGTGATCTGCTTCATCGGCCGGATGGTGATGCCAGGCTGCTTGATGTCGACCAGCAGGTAGGAGATGCCCTGGTGCTTGGGCGCATCGGGCTCGGTGCGGGCCAGCACGAACATGTGCGTGGCCTTGTGCGCCAGCGAGCTCCAGGTCTTCTGGCCGTTGATCACCCAGCAGCCATCGACCAGCTCCGCGCGCGTGCGCAGGGAGGCCAGGTCGCTGCCGGCACCCGGTTCGCTGTAGCCCTGTGCCCAGATCATCTTGCCCGCCATCGAAGGTGGAATGAAGCGCGCCTTCTGCTCGGGCGTGCCGCGCTCCAGCAGCGTGGGGACCACCATCGAAATGCTGACGCTGCTGATCTCTCCCGGCGCCTTGGCGCGTGCGAACTCCTCACGCACGATCTGGCCCTTGAGTACATCGGGTGCCTGCTCCGATCCACCGAACTCGCGCGGGATGCCGCGATAGAGGTATCCGGCGTCGATGGCCTTGCCGCGAAAGGCCTTCACCTCGTCGCTGCCCGGCTTGTCCTCGCGCCGCGGCCAGTTGGCCTTCAGGAACGCGCGTACCTCGACGCGAAAGCGCTGATGCTCTTCGCTGTAGCTCAGGTTCATGTCGATCAGCCGCGCTTCTTGTTCGCGCTCAATTCCCAGTGGCGCGCCATCATCTTGGCGGCGCGGCGCTTGAGGTCGTCGCCGGCCTCGGGCAGCAGCAGCACGCCGTCGCGATCGGGCAGGGCGACGGTGGCGTCGCAGCGCACGGTCTCCTCGCCGCGCTGGTTGGTCATGGTGATCTTCAGGTCGACCAGCTTGCGGCCGCTTTCCTCGCGCTTGGCCACCACCTCGCCGGCGATGAACTGGGTGTCGCCCATGTAGTTGAACTTGCGGATCTCGTCGTACTGGCGCACGACCCAGCCGTCATCGCCTGCCCAGTCGGTCAGGTAGCGGAACAGGTAGTTCTCGCGCATGACGCCGTAGTCGTAGGCCATCGGGTTGCCGATGGCCTGGGCCCACGAGCTGTCCCAGTGCAGGCGCTGCGCCACGTCGGGGATGCCGTTGGCGTCCTTCACGTAGAAGGGCGCGATGCGGCTGCGGTTCTTGTGCCAGAGCCGTCCGGTCTTCAGGCCGTACGGCACCCAACCGTAGCCGCCGCCGTGGAAGTTGACGACGTCGGTGACCGTCAGCGGGCCCGACGCGCCGGGACTCATCGGTTCGCCGATCGCGACGTCGTCCCAGTAGCGCTTCTCGGCGCCGCGCGACTTCTCCTGCGCGTAGACGGCGTCGATCTTCGCGATGTCCTCGTCGGTGTACTTCTGCGGCTCGATGGCCGCGTACTTGCCCTTCTCGCGCGCGGTCTTGCGCTCGGTCAGGATGCCGCGATAGCGATAGGTGGACACCACCTCGCCGCGCTGGTTGACCTTCACGTCGGTATGGAAGCGCGTGACCTTGCGGCCGGCGAACTCCGACGGCGTCACCTCGAGGCCGTCCTCGCCACCGAAGCTGTACAAGGTGTCGCCCGGGAAGATCGGCTTGTAGAAGGTCCACTCGCCGCCCGAAATGAACAGGTGCACGCCGCGGAACAGGCTCTTGTTGTTGGCCTTGTACTCGGCCGTTGGCGGGTCGCCGAGCAGTGGACGGTTGATGATGCCGGCCATCATCGAAGGCGCGATGACCGAGCCCCAGCGCGTGGCGGCAGCGTAATCGGGGTCGCAGAACAGCGGGTTGTCGCTGCCGCAGGCGAAGGCGAAGCTGCGGATGTTGTCGATGCTGGCGGTGCCGATCTGCTCCTGGTCGCGCGCGGCGAGGTCGATGTTCAGCAGCAGCTTGGCACGCTCGATGTCGTGGTCGGTCAACTCATAGTTGGTCGCCTTCCTGAACTCATCGCTGATCGCGTCCGGCTTCTTGTCTTCGGTCTGGGGATCGGACATGGATGTCTCCTGGAATTTCGTCGTTGTATTCAGGCGGCTGCCTTGGCCGCGGCTGCCGCGAACAGGCTTCGCACCTCGTGCTGGCTGATCTTCAGCGAGGGGGTGCGCGGGATCGCCGTCACGATGCGCAGTTGCGTGGGCACTTGGTAGGACACCAGCTTGGCTCGCAGCCAGTCGATCAACTCGACTTCCTTGATGGCAGGCGACGCGGGCTTCAGTTCGACCACCGCAACCGGAACGGCGCCCAGCCGATCGTCGGCCAAGCCGACGACACAGGCCTCGTGCACCGCAGGATGCTCGCGCAGCAGAGCTTCGATCTCGCGCGGCAACACCTTGAAACCGCCACGGATGATGGCGTCGTCGGCGCGGCCCCGGATGTAGAGGAAGCCATCGCCGTCGATCTCCGCGAGGTCGGTGGTGCGGATCCAGCGGTCGGGATCAGTCAGCAGCGAACGGATCTCGAGCACGCCGACGGTATCGATCGGCAGGACGGCACCGCTGTCGGCGTCCACGACGCGCAGCTCGATGCCAGGCTGAGCCCGGCCCACCGAGCCCACCTTGAGCTTGTCAAACTGCTTGTAGTCGTCCAACGACCAGCCGGCGACGGCGCCCGCGAATTCCGTCGCGCCATACACGTCCAGCAGCGGCACCTTGAAGGCGGCTTCGAAACGCTGCTTGAACTCCGGCGACAGGGGCGCGCTGCCCGCCCGCACCACCTTGACGCTGGAGAACAGTTCGGGATCCACGTTCGCATCCAGCAGCATGCGCAAGGCTGCTGGCGGCAGCGACAAGGCCTTGGGGCGGTACGCCTTGAGCACGCGGCAGTATTCGTCGACCTTGAACTTCTCGAGCAAGGCCACGGGGCGGCCGGCCAGCACGGCGTCGAGCGCGAAATACAGGCCGCCGATATGCACCAGCGGCGCGGACAGGATCGAGGGCGTGCGCGCCGCGCCGTCGCCCGAACTCGGGCGCCTGGTCTCGTACGCAGCCGAGCGCGCGAAGGCTTGCTCGAGCTGGCGCGAGGGCAACTTGATGCGCTTGGCAGGGCCGGTCGTGCCGCTGCTGAGCATCAGAACGGCCACGTCCGGCATGGGTTCCTGATGCGGCCCGGCTCCGGGTTTGTCCAGACCGGAAACCGCTTCGACCCGGCCACCCTGCGCATCGAGCTCGAGGCTGAGCCCCAGGCTGCCGGCATCAGCCGCCGCGGTGCGAAGCGAATCGAGCGCCCAGTCCTGCGGATCTGCAACGATGGCGGCAGGACGCAGGCTGTGGATATCGACGGCGAGTTTTTCCGGGCCCTGGAACGGGTTGACGGTCAGCACGCAGCGGCCAGACTTGATCACCTGGAGGGCTGCTGCGAGCATTCCGGGCCGATTGCGCATCAGCACCGCCACGGGAGTCGTCGCGTCGATGCCCGACTCTTTCAACAGACCTTCGAGCGAATTCATGACCAAGGCCATCTCGCCCCAGGTGTACCAACGGCTAGCAAATTCGATCGCGCCAGCGTCGGGGGCGGCGGACATCGCACGTTCGATGCCCTGCGCCAAGGTTGCGTTCATCGTTGCTCCCGGCACGGAGTCGGTGCGGGAATCGCAGCCGAACTTCGGATAATTGGCCAAATCATAGCAATCGTATATATGATTGGTCAATGGGCGCAGCGGCCGACAACCGGGGGATATACCCGCGCCTGCCGGCTTGAGGGCGATCTCCGTCTGCACCGGTGGATGCCGGCCTTGAATACCGCTCCCAAGTCATCACCTGCCTCGATTGATCACGCCATGACCAAGCCTTTTCGCGTTCTCGGCCTTCAACAGATTGCCAATGGACGGCCGGACAACGACCTCTTGGGAATGCTTTGGCGCGACATCTTCGGGCCGGAGATCAAAGGTGGCCAAGGCAGGGCGCCCGAGGACACAGATGGCGACATGCGCGCGTCGATGCTCGGCTCGCAAGCGGCCGCAGTCGTCTTGATCCGTCCGATCGACAGGAGCGGCGAGCTCGGGGTACACGCGACGACCTTGAACCAGGTCGGACTGTGGGTCGACGATCTGGCCAAGGCCGTGGAATGGATGGCTGCCAATAGCGTGAGCTTCGCGCCGGGCGGAATTCACAAGAGCGTCGCCGGACACGACATCTGCTTCATTTACCCGAAGACCAGTGCCGGGTTTCCTGTCACGTGCGAGGGCGCGTTGATCGAACTGGTACAGGCGCCGCACGATGTGGTCGCCGCCTCGTCGGCCGTTTGATCGCCATCGAATTGCGCGCGTTTAGGCTGATTCGATTCGCATCCCATGTCCGCATGAAGTTCCAGGATGAAAGCGCGCCATGAAACGGAATGACTTCTCCCTGCGCGTTGGATTCCTCGTCAACGAGGTGGGTCATCTCTACGCCCGGCGCTTCGACCAGGAATCGCGTGAAAGGTTGGGGCTGAGCCATGCGCAATGCCGTCTCATCGGTGCCATCGCGTCGAACGAGGGCCGCCCTTCGACGCAAGCTACGTTGGCAAATCAGCTCGATCTCACTCCGATGAGCGTGACGACCCTGTGCGACCGAATGGAGGCGGCGGGCTGGATCCGTCGCGAGCTCAGTGCGACGGATCGGCGCGCCAACGCAGTCCAGCTCCAGGCGCCGGCGCGCGAAGCCCTGAAGGCGGCGCTCGATCTGAACGATGAGGTACAGGAGTGTGCCTTGCGCGGATTCACCGAGACGGAACGCGAGCAACTGACCTCGATGTTGCGACGTGCCCATGCCAATCTGCAAACGGCGTATTGACGAAAGACTCGTTCACAGACGTTCGAACCGTACCGGCAAGGCCGTCATGCGGGGCATGCTGTTGATGGGTTCGATGTCGTGCCGGTCGCTCACGAGGAGGCTCGTGCAGGCTCCGCCCTGGCGAACATCGCCCGCTCGGCCGGGCAGCGCACCCCAGCCGTGGCTCATGGCGACGACACCGGGCTTCTGATGGATGTCGGCCTCGACGACAGCCTCGATGCTGCCGTGCTCGCCGATCACGCGCACGAGCGCGCCGTCGCTCAGGTGCAATGCCTGGATGTCGTCGGGATGCATGGCCAGCGGATTCGTCGGATGCAAGCGCTGCACCGAAGCGTGGTTGCGGAACGCCGTGTTCAATACCGCTCGCATGCGGCGAACAGCCAGCAGATGGGTGAATGGTTCGCCCGCGTTGCCGCCGTATGCGCCGCGCACGCTCGTCTCCGTGAGGACCGATGCGAGTTCTTGGGCGATATCCGTGGGCAGCACGTCGAAGCGGCCGGTGGCCGTCTCTCGGGCAGGTAGCACGTGCTCGGCGGCCAGATCGAATCGCTTGCCGCCTGGATGCCTGCGCAGCTCGGCGGTCGGGATTCGCGAGTCATGCAGGAGCAGATCCAGCAGCTCGTCGCTGGACGGGGCGGTGGCCTGGTCGAGCGTGCGGCCTCGCAGGCGGATCGGGCTGCCCAGGCGCCGGGCCAGCGACCAGAAGATCCACCATTCATCGCTGACGCCGGCACTGGGTGGCGACGCTATCGCCGGCGTGTACTGCGCAAAGGGTTCGGGGTAGTAGGTCGGGTCGGCGAGTGTCGGAAAGTCCGCGCGCTCGTATTGGAGCTTGGGCGGCAGGATGTAGTGTGCCAGCTGCGCCGTGGTGCTCATGAAGGGCTCGATGGCCACGAGAAGTTCCAGCGAGGCCAATGCCTCGACCGCGCGGCGCTGGTCGGGCAGTGCGGAAGCAGGGTTGCCGCCGACGACGAACAGGGCTTTGATCTGTTCCGGGCCCGGCTGCAGGATCTCATCCGCCAATGCGCCGCTGAGCTTCTCGCCCATCAAGCGGCCGAGCCCTCGCACGCGACTGCGCGGGCCCGCTTCCCAACTGCGCTTGGGCGGGCGTACTTCGGCATGGAGCGGCGCGGGCCTGGACATCACGCCAGGGTTCAGCACGGGGTCGCCTGCCCGCTGGTAGCGGCCGCAGACGACGTTGAGGCATTCGATCAGATGCTCGGCGAGATTGGAGTGCGGACCCATGTCCGGGCCCGTGCCGCTGCTTGCGGCACCGTGCTTCGCATCCGCCGCAAACATTCGGGCGGCTCGCACGAGATCTTCCACGGCGATGCCTGAGCGGGTTGCGACATACTCCGGCGTGAAGTCCGCGACGGCGGCGCGCAAGGGGGCGAGATCACCGACCCAGCGCTCGCAGAACGCGCCGTCCTCCCAGCCTTCGCGCAAGATGACGTTCAACAGGCCGGCGGCGACGCTGACGTCCTCGCCCGGATAGACCTGCAGGTGAACGTCCGCATGGCGGGCCAACTCGCTGCGCCGCGGATCGACCACGACGAGCTTCAAGCCGCGCTCACGCGCCTGCGCCAGCCGCTTGGCCGGGTTGAGCGACGAAATGCCCAGGCCCCCTTGCACCGACACCAGCGGGTTCGCTCCGAAAATCAGGCAGACATCGGCCCGTTCGAATGGATGCCGTCCCGCATGCCAACGCCCGAGTCGTTCGACCGTCACCCATTTGGCCGACTGGTCGATGGTCATCGTGGAGAACATCGAGCTCGAGCCGATGGCCCGCAGCCAAAGCGGCACCATCACCAGCGCCAACGCATTCAGGTAGCTGGCCGTGCCGCGATACGCCGCGACGGCGTCGGCCCCGTCCCGCTCGATGATGCGCCGCACATGCCCGGCAATCTCGTCCAGCGCCTGCTCGAGCGAGATCTCCGCATAGCTGCCGTCGCCTTGCCGTTTCAAGGGCTGCAGGAGCCGGTCGGGGTGGTTGTGCGTCTCGGCTGCCGCCAGGCCCTTGCTGCAGGCATAGCCCAGCGACATCGGGTGCGCGCGGTCGGCGCGAACTTGTCGAAGCCGCCCGGCGTCGTCGAGTTCGATCGATACGCCGCAGAGGCCCGAGCAGAGCCTGCAATAGGAAAGGGCAGGGCCGGTCGCGCTCGTCATCGAGGAACCGGCCCCAACACTCAACCCTCGAGCAATTCGTGGATCGTCAAACTCTCGAACCCGGTGACGAAGAGCTTGTGCGTGATGTCCATGTGGCGCAACCAGTGCGCCTCGGCACCCGCGCCGTCGCGCTTGGCGATCAGGTCGATCAGCTTCTTCTGCGATCGGAAGGCAGCCTCGAGCGAGGCGCGCGTCTCCGCGGGCGGCTTGCTGCGTCGATTCATCAGCATCGACATGGCCTGGTGCTTCTCGATCACGCTGGTGATCGCCTCCATCAGGTGGATCAGCGGGCGGTTGCCCGACAACTCGACGATGGTGCGGTGGAAGCTGGTGACTGCCGAGTTGAAGGCCGTGATGTCGTCCACCGTCGACCTCTCCAGGTCCAGCACTTCCTGCAGGCGCGCCGCGGCATCGGGGGCGCCGTTGTTCGCGATCTCGCGCACCAGCGGCGGCTCCAGCAGGCGGCGGGTGTCGAAGATCTCGACGACCGTCGTGCGTTCGGCTTGCAGCACCAGCAGCGTGTAGGCCGAGATGAGTTGCGGATCCGGCGCATGGATCAGCGCGCCGCCCCGGGCACCGCGCTCCACGGTGATGAGCCGCTCAGCTTCGAGGATCCGGAAGGCTTCGCGGATGGTCGGGCGAGAGACGCCGAACTCCTCCATCAGCTTGCCTTCGGCCGGGAGCAACTGGCCTACCTTCAGCGAGCCGGACACGATGCGTTTTCGGATGCGGCCGGCCACGATCTCCGGCGCCTTCGGGATGTGAAGGCTGGCCCGGCGCAACGTCGGTGCAATCGACGTTGCGGAAGCCCTGGCCTCGGCCGCGGCAGCAGGAGCTTTCTTGGCAGCGCTCTTGCGAGCGGGGGCTTTGGTCGACGTGCTTGTGGCCATGAGCGACGGTTCTATTCAGCGGCTGAAGTGACAATGATATAGAGGCTTGTCAGCATTGCCACGATGGCGTCGTCAATTCAGCAACTCGCGGCTGATGAGCAGCTTCATCACCTCGTTGGATCCGGCAAAGATGCGGTTGATGCGCGCGTCGGCATAGAGGCGGGCGATTGGGTATTCCCACATGTAGCCGGCACCGCCGTGCAGCTGCAGGCCGTCGTCGATCACGCGGTTCGCCATCTCCGAGGTCAGCAGCTTCACCTTGGCCGCGGTGGTGCCGTCCAGCTTGCCTTGGATGAAGAGCGCGAGGCAGTGGTCGGTGAACACGCGGGCCTGCGTCACTTCGGCATCCATCTTGGCCAGCGTGAACTGGGTGTTCTGGAACGTGGACAGCGCTTGGCCGAAGACGATTCGTTCCTTCACGAACTTGACCGTCTCATCCACGGCCCGCTGGGCCATGGCCACCGCGCCAATGGAGCACGTCAGCCGCTCCTGGCCCAGGTTGTGCATCAGGTAGCCGAATCCCTTGTTCTCCTCGCCGACCATGTTCACCGCGGGCACTTCGACGTTGTCGAAGAACAGCTCCGACGTGTCCTGTGCCTTCATGCCCAATTTTTCCAGCTTGCGGCCCTTGCGGAATCCAGGCGAGTCGGCTTCGACGAAGAAAAGGCTGATGCCGCGTGCGCCCAGTTCGGGCGCCGTCTTGGCCACGACCAGCACCAAGTCGCAGAGTTGGCCATTGGTGATGTAGGTCTTCGATCCATTGAGGACGTAGTGGTCGTCCCGGCGTACGGCGGTCGTGCGAATGGCCTTGACGTCGGAACCGGCGCCGGGCTCGGTGATGGCGATGGCGGTGATCATCTCGCCCGAAAGCAGGCGCGGCATGTACTTCTCGACCAGGGCCTCGCTGCCGTATTCGTAGACGTAGGGCAGCACCACGTCCGAATGCAGGTTGATCGACAGGCCGGTCAGGCCGAGCAGGCACATCTCCTCGGTCATGATGGCGTTGTAGCCGAAGTCCAGGCCGAGGCCGCCGAAC
>FTDG01003145.1_pt1 | contig 12473 bp, 9 predicted proteins | sample 1639751 | NCBI WGS metagenome assembly FTDG01 (sample SAMEA3914869, study PRJEB12502) | metagenome | biome: forest; material: soil | place: USA | collected 2012-03-12 | depth 0.1 m
GACTGGCACCTGGCTCACAAGAGCGACGTCGTCGGCCAGCGGCCGTGGGACAGCGTCGTGATGCACGGCTACAGCACGCTCGACGCCGCCAGGCCGGGCGACCCGGCGCTGCTGGTGGATACGGTCAGGCGTATGTCCGCGTTGCTGCGCGCGAAGAACCCGGCGGTCGAGATCCGCCTCATGTCGACGTGGCCGCGCGCCGACCAGACCTACGAGCCGCACGGTGCCTGGTACGGCAAGCCGATCGAGGCGATGGCGCACGACCTGCGCGCCGGCTACGACAAGGCCGAGGCCGCGACGCCGGGCCTGAAGCCCGTCATCCCGGTCGGCGAGGCCTGGGTGCGCGCGATGCACGCGGGCGTGGCGGACCCGGACCCGTACGACGGCATCGACGCCGGCAAGCTCGACCTCTGGAGCTACGACCACTACCACGCGAGCAGCTACGGCTACTACCTCGAGGCGCTGGTCGTCTTCGGCAGCGTCACCGGCCTCGACCCGCGCTCGCTCGGCGAGAACGAGTGCTCGGGCTTCGAGCTGGGCCTGTCGACGGCGCAGGTCGCCGCGCTCGAACAAGTGGCGTTCGATCAACTGGCCGTGACCGGCGCGGTCAAGCCGGCGCCGTTGCGGCTCGCGAAGCCGGCCGAGCCGGTGCGCTGCGTGCGGGCGCGGTAGCGGATCGACCCGCGGCGCGGTCAACGGACCCGCGCATCGGACGGCGCGCTGCACGCCTCCCGCATCACGCCGCGCAACCAGCGGTGCGCCGGGTCGCGGTCGACCCTCGGATGCCACATGTGCGAGATCGTGATCGCGGGCGTCGCCACGGGCAGGTCGAAGCATCGCAAGCGCGACGAGCCGTCTCGCCGGGTGAAGAAGGATTCGGGCACCAGCGCGAGGAGATCCGACTCCGCGGCGATCTCCATGGCCGCACGAAAACTCGGCACGATCACGCCGATCGAGCGCTCGTGGCCGAGTTCGTGCAACGCGATGTCGACCGGGCCGAGCTCGCGTCCGCGGCGCGACGTCACCACGTGCGGGCAGGCCGCGTATTGCTGCGGCGTCATCGGCCCGGCCGACCACAGCGGATGGCCGATCCGCGCCGCGCCGACGAAGCGATCGCGATAGAGCGCCTGCACCCGCACCTCGGGGCCCGATTCGCCGAGGACGCCGATGTCCAGGTCGATCAACCCTTCGCGCAGGGGCCGCACGTCCTTGTCCGGCTTCGGGGCGAAGCGCAGGCGCACGCCCGGCGCCGCGCGCATGACGGCCGACACCAGCCGAGGCCCGAAGGCCTCGACGAAGCCGTCGTTGGCGCGCAGCGTGAAGACGCGGCGCGCGCTCGCCGCCTCCCAGCGCGGCGCCGCGGGGCTCAGCGCCTGGCGCGCTGCATGCACCAGCTCGCGCACCTGCTCGCGCATCACCAGGGCCTGCGGCGTGAGCACCAGGCCACGCCCGGCGCGCACGAGCAGTTCGTCGCCCGTGGCAGAGCGCAGTCGCGCGAGCGTGCGGCTCATCGCCGAATCGCTCACGCCCAGACGCCGGGCGGCGCCGCCCACGCTGCATTCGCCCAATAGCGCATCGAGCGCGGGCAGGAGGTTGAGATCGACATCGTCAGCCATGGCCGAAACTACCACGATCGGCGCGGCGGGCCCCCCGCGTCGGACGCAACCATGGATTGCATCCCACGCGCTCGCCGCCGGCGCGACGCGTCGCTACGCTGCAGCCATCCCAGGCCACTCGCTTCGCGCTTCGCGGGGCTCCCACCATGTCGCGTCCTTCATCAAACAGTCCCGATCCCGCTGCACCCGCGACGGCCGACGGCCTGCCGCTTCCGCGGCGCTACGTCGCCGTGCTCGCGTTGCTCAGTGCGCTGGCGCTGGTGGTGATCGACGGCGCGATCGCCAACGTCGCCTTGCCGACGCTCGCGCGCGAGTTGCACGGCACCGCGGCGCGCTCGGTCTGGGTCGTCACCGGCTACCAGTTGGCGGTCGTGATGTGCCTGCTGCCCGCGTCGGCGCTCGGCGAGCGATTCGGCTACCGGCGCGTGTTCACCGCGGGGCTGACGGCCTTCGTCGCCGGCTCCGCGTGGTGCATGGACGCGTCGTCGCTCGATGCACTCATCGCGGCCCGCTTCCTGCAAGGCATCGGCGGCGCGGCGGTCATGCCGCTGAGCCTGGCGTTGCTGCGCTTCACCTACCCGTCGCGTCTCGTGGGAACGGCCATCTCCGGCAACGCGCTCGTCATCGCCTTGTGTGCGGCGCTCGGGCCGATGCTCGGCTCGTCGCTGCTGGCGTTCGGGACGTGGCGCTGGCTCTTCGCCGTCAACCTGCCCATCGGCGTCCTGGCCTTGCTGGCGTGCCGAGGCCTGCCCGACCCGGCCGGGGTGCCTCGCCGCATCGACCCGGTCAGCGTGGTGCTCAACGGGCTGGTGTTCGCCGGCGCCGTCCTGGGCGCCGACCGCGTGTTGACCGACGCGCGCGTCGGCCTGTCCTGGCTGCTGGCCGCCGGCGTCGCGCTCGTCTTCCTGATCCGGCGCGAGAGGACGCAGGCCGCGCCGCTGGTGCCGCTCGACCTGCTGCGGTCGACGTCGCTGCGCCTGTCGGTGATCGCGTCGGTGTGCTGCTTCTCGGCGCAGACGGCCGGCTTCGTCGCGTTGCCGTTCTATTTCCAGCATGCCCTGCACCTGGACATGTTGAAGACCGGCCTGCTGATGACGCCGTGGCCGCTGGCGGTGGCGGTCGCGGCACCTCTGGCGGGTCGGGCATCGGATCGATTCTCGACCGCGTGGCTCTGCGCCGCCGGCGCGCTCGCCCTGTCGATCGGGCTGGGCCTGTGCGCGGCCTGGCCGCCGGGCGCGGTACTCGCCTGGCCGGTCGCGTCCACCACGATCGCGGGCCTCGGGTTCGGCTTCTTCCAGACTCCGAACAATCGCAACCTGCTGCTGTCCGCCCCCCGCCACCGCAGCGGCGCCGCGGGCGGCCTGCAGGCCACGGCGCGCCTCACCGGCCAGACGGCGGGCAGCCTGCTGGTCGGCATGCTCTTCACCGTCCTGCCGGGCAGCCAGACGCCGCGTCTCGCGCTGGGCCTGGCGGCGTTGCTCGCGGCGGTCGGGGCGGGGGTGAGCTGGCAGCGGCGGTGTGGGCGGAGCGCGTTTCCGACCTTGAGGGACACCTGCGCGGACTAGCACGTCAAGAATTCCAGCATGCAGCGGTGCCCTCGAGGACGAACCCGGGCCGGGGTGAAGCCGGCGTGACTTATTCGACGTCGCGTGTCGCGGCGTCGTCTGAGGGTGAAGACGCGCCAGATCGAGCTCGCTAGGATCGAGGCTCGGATCTCACGAGGTTCGAACCCGAGCACTCGCTGCTCTGTCGGTGGACGTTTCCGGTGCGCGCAAGCGCGGCGGGCGGGCTCCGGCAACAGCGCCTGGTAGCCGGCATGCGCCATGCGCGCGGCAAGCTGCTTGTCCACACCCGGCGGGACCGGCGTGATGGCGTGCCGGTCGCCGCGCTCGAGCGCAGCGATTGCCTGCCTTCCTCCCCCCGCCAATTCTTTCGAAAGAAGGATTGGCCTTGAACAAGAACACCGTCCCCGATCGCGCCGACGCCCTGCGTCGTGCCGTGCATCCCGCGAGCTGGCTGGCGGCGTTGGCCGCCGCGTCGCTGGCGTCCTGTGGTGGCGGCTCATCGAGCGTCGCAGACGCCGTCCCCGCGCAGGCGCAAGGCGCGAGCGCGGCAACGTCGGCCGCCGTGAGGACCACCGCGCCCGCGGACGTCCAGGCAGTCCCGACATTCCACATGGCCCCCGTGCAACTGGACGAGCCTGCCGACGTCGACATCGGCGGCACGAATGTCTCGGCGCACGCCGGGCCGCTGCGATTCGATGTCGACGCGAGCGCCCAGGCCCTCGGTACGCTGCGCCTGACCCCGCAGGCGCTTGCCGAGACGGCCTCCACCGCGGCCAGCCGCGCGCAGGTGCAGTCGGCGCGCCCTGCGGCGGACGGCATCAGCGGTGCCGTCTACACGCCGGCACAGATCCGGGCGGCCTACGGCCTGCCGGATCTGCCCGCCGTCGGCGCGACGCTCTCCGCGGCCGCGGCCGCCACATTCGGCGCCGGGCAGACCCTCTACATCATCGACGCTGGCGGCAACCCCAACGCGCTGGCCGACCTCAACCGCTTCTCGACGAAATTCGGTCTGCCCACCTGCACCGGTGGCGCACTCGCGGCAACGACGAAGCTGCCACTGAAGGCGCCTGGCGCTGCCTGCACCTTCGACGTGGCCTACACCAACAGCAGCGCCGTGCTCAAGGCCACCGCGCCGGCCTACAACGCCGGCTGGGCCCCTGAGATCGCGCTCGACGTGCAGTGGGCGCACGCGATGGCGCCGCTCGCGCGCATCGTGCTCATCGAGGTGGCCACGCCGTCCGGCAGCGACCTGACCGGCGGCGTGCAACTCGCCAACAAGATGGGCCCGGGCGTCGTGTCGATGAGCTTCGGTACGCCGGAAGGCGATTGGGTGCAGCAGAGCGACGCTGTCTTCGGCGCTGCCGGCATGACCTATTTCGCGTCGACGGGCGACGGCGGCACGCAGGTGAACTGGCCCGCGGTCAGCCCCGGCGTGGTGGCCGTCGGCGGCACCAGCCTGGCCTGGGACGGCTCCAGCACGCGCTACGAAGCGGCCTGGGCGGGCTCGGGTGGGGGCATCAGCGCCTACGAGCCGGCGCCGTCGTGGCAGGCCGGCGTCTCGATGCCGGGCAGCGGACCGCTCTCGCAGCGCGGCATCTCGGACGTGTCCTTCAACGCCGATCCCTACACCGGCCAGTACGTCGCACTCACCGCGCCGGGCTCGTCGGTCACGCACTGGAATGCCTATGGCGGCACCAGCATCGCGTCGCCGCAGTGGGCCGGCATCGCTGCCGTGGCGAACGCGTTGCTCGTCGCGAGTTCGAGGCCGGTGCTGGGCGATTTCCATGCGACGCTGTACCAGCAGATCGGCGCGACGCCCGGCACCTACGCGTCGGCGTTCGGCGACGTCACCGCCGGCGCCGACGGCAACTGCGCCACGTGCGCGGCCGCTGTCGGCTACGACCAGCCCACCGGCTGGGGCACGCCCAACGGAGCAGGGCTCCTGGCCGCGCTGACCGGCGCTCCGATGCCCATTGCGGTCGCACCGGTGGTACCGGGTGGGGCATTCCAGACGCGTGTCGGCGCGGCCTTCGCGCAGTCGCTCGGCATCACCGCGCCCGACGGCGTGGCCACGGTCTACAAGCTCACGGGCGCTCCCGCTGGCTTGACGGTCGACAAGACAGGCACGCTCAAGTGGACGTCGCCGGTCAAGGGCAGCTATGCCTTCACGGCGACGGCGACGACCAATGCCGGCAAAGCCGCGTCGGGGGCCTACACGCTGCGCGTGCTGGGCGTGCCGACGCTCTCGGGGACGACGACCTTCAGCGCGGTTTCGGGCAACGGCAGCGTGTTCGTGGCCCACCTCGCCGCGAGCAATCCGAACGCATCGACGCTGGGCTTCGCGCTCGCCGGTGGCCCGGACGGGCTCACGGTGAGCAGCGCCGGCGAACTCGATTGGGCGGCGCCCGTGAAGGGGGTGTACAAGGTGGCGGTGACGGTCAGCGACGGCTTCGGCATGAGCTCGACGCGCGCCTGCACGCTCACGGTCACCGCGTACAACCATGCGCCCGTCCTCGAATCGGCGGTGCTGTCCGGCGTCCCGGGCACCCGTTTCGTGGCCACCCTGCAAGGCAGCGACGCCGATGGCGACAAGCTGACCTATTCGATGACAGGCGCGCCCTCGGGGCTCTCGCTGAGCGCGTCGGGCGTGTTGAGCTGGGCGAAGCCGGCGAGGGGGACCTACACGCTCAAGGTCACGGTCAAGGACTCGCACGGCCTCGCTGGCGTCGTGGCGGTCGTGACGCTGGTGGTGGCGGGTGCTTGAGCGATGCGGGAGAACCCCCGGCGTAGCGGACGCATACCCCTGGCCGTAACGCCTCGACGCCGTTTCCGTCGAGACCGCGCGCCGTGCGCTTCGGTACCATGGGCGACCGCGACACCGCGGCCCGCCCAGCCGGGTCCGCATGGCACCACGAAGGGAGAAGGCGATGGCCGAATACACCAAAGGAAACTTCAAATGCGTCTACGAGGACATCGCCGCGACCGATGATCGTCACCGGGGCAAGCAACGCATCGTGAGCGTGGAGGCGCAGGTCGTGCGCAGGAAGACCACGAGCGGACGCGGCGCCGCGCCCGATCCGCTGATCGGTTCCATGAAGGCATATCTCGCCGGCGCGCCGCATCTGCTGCAGATCGGCATGGACAACGGCCACTTGATCGGGCTGTCGATCGGCGGCATCGACACCAAGCACAACATCGCGCCGATGGTCGGCTGGTTCAACGAGGTGAGCTTTCGTTCGCTCGAGCGCGACATCTACGGCGACGAGACCATCAAGTTCATGCGCGTGCAGGTGGCGTACGACACGACCTTGCATGCGATCCCGACGGGCTTCGCCGTCTACGTGAAGCGCAGTTCGGACAGCGACGCGGACCTGTCCGCGAGCCCGTACGTGATGTACACCATGCTGCCCATGCGCACGGGCGTGCCCGAGCCGTATCCGATGGACGCCGATATCCGCAAGGTGGTCGAGCCCGTGCTGCCTTCGCCCAAGCCCACCGTGGAGCCCTATGCGTTCCTCGACAAGCTCGGCCTCGTGACGCCCACTGAGGCGAGCGAGTTCACCGAACTGCAGAAGTCCTACATCCTCACGGCCAACGCGCTCTACAGCCACGCCGCGACGGGCGGCGGCTATTTCCTTCGTTCCGACGATCCGACGGACCCGGTGCAGACGCTCGACCCTCAAGGCGGCGCGAACCGGCCGCAGATCGACCACGTGATCCCGCGCAGCACCAACGGCTCCAACAGTTTCCGCAACGCGATGGTCCTCAGCAAGAAGTTGAACGGCATCAAGAGCGCGAAGATCGACGAGGAAACCATGGCGGTGCTGCTCGCCGCCCGCGACAAGCGGCCGTCGCGCAGCAGCAGCAGCAAGGCGCCCACCCGTGCCGAAGTCGGTCTCGCCAGCCGGAAGAAGACCGGCTTCCCTTATTGAACGGAGCCCGTTGGCCGAATCGCGGCCAGGCGGCCGCGGCGCGACGGGCCGGTCGCGCCTGCGACGGCGTTCACGACCCCGCGGCCGCCCCGGCGGCCACGCGCGTGAACCCGTCGTCGCTCCACGCCTCGCTGCCCACGCCGTGGCGCACGAAGAAGAGGCCGTCCGGGTCGTAGTGCTTCTTCACCGCGGCCAGGCGCGGATGGTTCGTGCCCCAGAACGCGGTCTGCCAGTCGCGCAGGAAGAAGTCGCTCTCCGAGACATACGAGCCGGCGTCGGGGGCGACCTTCGCCAGCTCGGCCATCGCGCGGCCGATCGCGGCGCGGTGGCGGCGCGCTTCGGCGAGGTCGGGCGCCTGCGCCGCGACGCCCGGATAGGCCGACGACCCGGCCGTCGCGATGATGGCGAGCGCGAAGGCGTCGAGCATGCCGGGGTGGGTCGCGGTATCGCGGGCGGCGGCGATCTCCGCGGCCGGGGCGCCGGACAGGCCCTTGTTGAAGTGCAGGCCGACGTCGAAGTGGCGCGTCGCGGCGAAGAAGGCGTCGGCGAGCCGCGGCCGCGCGTCGCGCGCGAGCAGGCGCGCGGGCAGCCAGGCCGACTCGTAGCCGTGCAGGAACATGCAGGCCTGCTCGCGGTCGCCGGCCCACTCCGCGTGGTGCGCGGGCACGCCGGGGCGATCGTCGCGGATCATGATGTCGGGCGCGATCCGGCGCCAGAAGTCGATGTCCCAGTGATGGCGCGCGGGCAGGGCGTGGATCTCGATCGGCCGCATCGGCACGAGGGTCTCGGCGTTCGCGGCGAGCCAGTCGCGCAGCGGGCGCCACGCGTCCTCGGCCTGCGCCTGCGTGAGGCCCTGGAAGACGAGCGCGAAATGGACGCTGTTGTCCGCGCGCAGCGAGATCTGCTCGCCCCAGTTCGGGTTGTGCAGCGTGTCGGCGTAGAAGTCGACGAGACGCGCCACGAGCTCGCGGAACGCGGTGTCGCTGTTCGCCTTGATCGTGCCGAACACGCCGCCGAAGTGTTCGGGCAGTTCGCGCGTGCGCAGCGTCAGCCGCGTGACGACGCCGAAGCTGCCGCCACCGCCGCCCTTGAGCGCCCAGAACAGGTCGGCGTTCGTGCGGGCGTTGGCGATGCGTACCTGCCCGTCGGCCGTCACCACTTCGGCTTCGAGCAGGCCCGCGGCCGCGGTGCCGAAGTTCTTCGAGAAGCTGCCGAAGCCGCCACTCTGCACGAGCCCGGCGACGCCCACCGTCGTGCAGCCGCCGCCCTGCACGTAGCGACCGCCGCGCGTGGTGACGGCGTCGTAGGCGTCGATCCACATCGCGCCGGCGCCGAGCGTGACGGCGGGCTGCGGTGCGGCGTCGCCACCGTGCGCGACGAACGCGTCGTGCAGCGTGACGTCGTTCATGTGGCGCGTCCACACGAGCAGGGAATCGGGCGCCGACGACACGCCCTGGTAGCCGTGGCCGCCGCCCTTGACGACCAGGCGCAGCCGATGCGCACGCGCGAAGTTCACGGCGGCGGCGACGTCGGCCGTTCTCTCGGCCGCGACGGCCCAGGCGCTCGGCTGCGCGATCCAGGCGTCGGCCCAGCCACTGGCCTGCGTGAGCGCGGCCTGGTCGCCGATCCAGAACGGGTTGTCGGCGTGGCGCAGCGCGTCGCGGGCGGTCGCTCCCGCGAACGGCGTCGCGAGCGGGCTCAGCCGGCCGCCGACGTCGCGCGAGAGCGCGTTCCACGCGGCGGCATCCGGCCAGGCGGCGTCGCCGGGCCGCACGCGCGCGCCTGCGGGCGAGGGCGCGATCGTCGCCTCGCCCGCGCCGGACAGCGCGGGGCCGATGCCCGCCAGGAAGGGCGCGGCGACGGCCGCCTTGAGCAAGTCTCTTCTGTCCACGAGCAGGCCTTCGAAAGAGGAAGTGGCGGCATCATGCCGCGATCGGTGGCGCGTGGAACGCGGCGCGGGACGAACGTCGCAGGCCCGGGGACGAAACCTGCGATCGCGATGTCGATCAGAGGCGCGTCAAGAGGCTCGCCGCGGCCTGGTCGAGGTAGCGGCGCGTCCACGTGACGCGGCCGCCGTCTTCGAGCAGCAGCCGGTATTCGCCGTCGGGCCAGCGCTTGACCTCGCGCACCGCGGCCAGGCGCACGAGCACCGAGCGGTTGACGCGCGCGAAGCGCGCCGGGTCGAGCCGCGCCTGCATGCGTTCGATGGTGCCGCGCAGACGGAACGGGCGTCCGTCGGCGGCGTGCACGACGACGTAGTTGCGATCGGCTTCGATGCGCACGATGCGGTCGACGGCGATCAGCTCGCCGCGCCCATCGGCGTCGACCAGCACGTGCTCGGCATGGCGTCGCGCGGCCTGCGCCGACGGCGGGAGTGCGGCGAGCAGCCGGTCGACGCGCGCGGCGGTGTCGTGGGCTGGCGCGAGCCGTTCGCGGAAGCGTTGCAGCAGGCGATCGAAGCGCTCGGGGCTCACCGGCTTGAGCAGGTAGTCGAACGCATGGACGTCGAAGGCCTGCAGCGCGTGGTCGCCGTGCGCGGTGACGAAGACGACCTCCAGCGGCAGCGGATCGCCGAGCGCCTGCAGCACGGCGAAGCCGTCCATGTCGGGCATGCGCACGTCGAGGAACACGACGTCGGGCCGCTGCGCGACGAGCAGCGCGAGCGCCTCGCGGCCGTTCGCGGCTTCGCCGACGACGGTGACGTCGGGCGCGTCGGCGAGGTAGCGCCGCAGCTTGGCGCGCGCGGGCGCTTCGTCGTCGACGATCGCGATGCGCAGCGTCATGACGCGCGCCCGGTGCCGCGCGGCAGCCACAACCGCACGTTCATGCCGCCGTCGGCGATCGGCTCGAGCGCGAGGCCGGCGGCCTCGCCGTACAGATGCGCGAGGCGCGCGTCGAGGTTCGCCAGTCCGATACCGTGTCCCGTATGCGTGCTGCTGGCGCCGCCCTGGTCGCGCACATGGAAGACGGCGAGCTCGTCGTGCTCGCCGCCGACGACGGCGCGGATCGCGATGCGTCGCCCGAAGGCGTCGCCGCCGTGCTCGATCGCGTTCTCGACCAGCGGCTGCAGCACGAGGAAGGGCACGCGCACGTGCGCGAGGCCGGGCGCGATGTCGACGTCGACCTGCAACTGCTCGCCGAAGCGCGCGCGCTGGATCGAGACGTAGAGATCCAGCAGGCGCAGCTCGTCGGCGAGCGCGTGTTCCTGCGCGCTGGCCGCGAGCGTCGCGCGCAGCAGCTCGCCGATGCGCGCGAGGATCTCGTCGGCGACGCGCGGGCGGTCGTACATCGTCTCCGACACGGCGTTGAGCGCGTTGAACAGGAAGTGCGGATTGAGCTGCAGCCGCAACGCCTCGAGCCGCGCCTCGGCCAGCGCCGATTCGAGCTGCGACGCCCGCAGCTCGCGCGCGCGGCTCGCGCGGAAATGGTCGACGAGCCAGGTCGCGCAGACGAACAGCGCGTAGACGATGACGTCGCTCGGGAACTCCATCGACGCGCGGTAGAACGTCCAGCCGTAGAGCGACGGGCCGAGACCCGCCAGCGGGACCAGCAGCTGGCGCGACGCGAAGATCAGCGTCGTGTGCGCGGCCGAGAACACGACCAGCGCCGCCACGTGGCTCGCGACCCAGGCCGGCCGCGGCAACACGCGCAGACGCCGCGCGACGCCCACGACCAGCGGCATCGTCAGCCCCGCTGTCCACGCGCCGGTCAGCTCCTGGACGAACACCAGCTTCAGCAGCCACGGACGCGGGATGTCGGTCTGGGCGAGGTAGAAGTGCAGGGCGTTGAGCGAGCCGATGGCGGTAAAGAGGGCGAACCAGGCGAGCAGGCGCGGCCACGCGCCGATGCTGCGTTCACCAGGCTGGGGCGCTTCGAGGATCGTGGCGGCCATGGCCGTCGGGCTCGGCATGCGGGTCGCCGAGGCGCTATCGCGAGCGCGCCGGAACGGCGCGGATGGCGTCGGCGGTGTGCGGCCAGTATTTCTTGTATTCGAACATGAGGTGAGCCAGCACGTAGGTGTAGTCGTCCGGGATCAACGTGCTGAAGGAGATGCGTTGCGTCACCGCGTGTTCGACGAAGATGAAATTCCAGCTGCGTTCGACCAGGTTGGTCTCGAGGATCTTGTGCGGGAATGCGACGCGCGAGTCTTCGCCTGCGCGAAAGGAGAACGGCTCGTCCTTGATGCCTCGCACGCGAAGCACGATTTTTCAGCGGCGATCTCCAGCGCGCGCTTTCGAGCGTCCTCATCGCTTTTCTGCTTGCGATCGAAGGCGCTCAGTCGCAACGACACCCTGTAGCCGATCGCCGCGACGATCAATGGCGTGGCGAGGTCCGCCGCCAGCTTGGCGAGTTCCAGGCTCGTCCAAGTCGCGTCGGGTGTCGGGGCAGCGGACATGGGTTTGGAGGCCGCGGTGCGGCGCAGGCGAGTGGGCGGCGCCCGCAGCATACCTGCGCTGATCGGATCGCGGTAGCCGGTATTGTCGTGCGTGGTGTCGAACCGAGGCGCCCGGCTCACTCCAACTGCCAGGTGAACGTGATCTCGGTGACCGCGGCGATCGGGCGGTCGTGCTGGTCTCTTGCTGCGGCGATCGGGCAGCTGGCGATCGCGTCGACGGCGGCTTGGTCAAGCAGCTTGTGGGCGGGCGAGTCGCCGGCGCTGTGCTTGAGACCGATCCGTGTGACCTGGCCGGTGGACGAGATGGAGAGCGACAGCGTCGTCAAGCCCTGCGCGCCCGCGCGGGCTGCTTCGGGCGGATAGGGCGGATGGAAGCAGTCATGCGGTGTCGGATCGGGACGGTAGGCGAATGCGACCTCGGCCCCTTCCGGCGCCGACGCCGCGGCGCGAACGGTCGCGGCCATGCCGGGCGAGGGCGGCGCGGCCGGCGCGCGCGTGGCGGCGGCCAGGACGATCAGTGCCGTCAGCGTTCGGGCAGCGCGGTGGATCGTGGACATCGGGCGGATGGCGGGTCAGGAAAAAAACAGCCGGGCGCAGGTCCCGGCTTGTCTGTCGGCGCCGACGAGGACTCAGGCCGTCGTGACCGGAATCTTCCCGATCTTCGCCTGCCACTCCTTCGGCCCGGTGATGTGCGCCGACGTGCCGCCCGCATCGACCGCGACCGTCACCGGCATGTCGACGACGTCGAACTCGTAGATCGCTTCCATGCCGAGATCGGCGAAGCCGACGACCTTGGCGGCCTTGATCGCCTTCGAGACGAGATAGGCCGCGCCGCCCACGGCCATCAGGTAGGCCGACTTGTGCTTCTTGATCGCCTCGATGGCCGTCGGGCCGCGCTCGGCCTTGCCGATCATCGCGATCAGGCCGGTCTTGGCGAGCATCATCTCGGTGAACTTGTCCATGC
>FTDG01002828.1_pt1 | contig 12465 bp, 4 predicted proteins | sample 1639751 | NCBI WGS metagenome assembly FTDG01 (sample SAMEA3914869, study PRJEB12502) | metagenome | biome: forest; material: soil | place: USA | collected 2012-03-12 | depth 0.1 m
CCCATCGAGATGCTGCAGTTCATCGCGCGGCTGCGCGAGCTGTCGGGCGGCAAGCCGGTCGGCTTCAAGTTCTGCGTCGGCCATCCGTGGGAATGGTTCGCGATCGCCAAGGCGATGCTCGAGACGGGCCTGCTGCCGGACTTCATCGTCGTCGACGGCGGCGAGGGCGGCACCGGCGCCGCGCCGCTGGAGTTCACCGACCACGTGGGCGCGCCGTTGCAGGAAGGCCTGCTGCTGGTGCACAACACGCTGGTCGGCCTGAACCTGCGCGACAAGATCAAGATCGGCTGCGCCGGCAAGGTCGTCAGCGCGTTCGACATCGCGCGCATGATGGCGCTCGGCGCGAACTGGTGCAACGCGGCGCGCGGCTTCATGTTCGCGCTCGGCTGCATCCGGTCGCAGAGCTGCCACACCGACAAGTGCCCGACCGGCGTCGCGACGCAGGATCCGCAGCGCCAGAAAGCGCTGGTCGTGCCGTCGAAGATCGAGCGCGTGAACAACTTCCATCGCAACACGCTCGAGGCGCTCAAGGAGCTCGTGCAGGCCTCGGGGCTGCAGCATCCCAACGAGATCACGGCCAACCACATCGTCCGCCGCGTTGCGGGCGACCGCGTGAAGCTGCTGTCCAACCACCTCGAGTTCGTCGCGCCCGGCGCGCTGCTCGAGGCGATCGCCGGCAGGGCCGACTGGCCGCACAACGTCTACAAGGTCTACTGGCCGCTCGCCCGCGCGGCCAGCTTCTCGCCGCAGTCCTGCGAGGCCAAGGCCGACGGCCTGAAGGTGCCGCTTTCGGCGCCGGGTGAATCGCAGGCGGTGGACGTGCTGGTCTGAGGCCGCGCGTGGCGTGATACAGCGTCGGGTATGGCGCGCCGCGACGGTGCGGCGCGCGGCCCGCCCAAAGAAAATGCCGCTCGAAGCGGCATCTCGTCCGAGGCCGATCAGCTCTCGCGCGGCACCGTGTCGATGAAGCTCTGCCGTGTCGCGAGCTTGTCGGCGAGGCGGGCGAGGTTGGGGAATTCGGTGCGCCAGGCGATCTCGGGGAAGCGGAAGTCGAGCCAGCCGAGCGCGCAGCCGACGGCGATGTCGGCGAGCGAGAAGTGCGTGCCGGCGCAGAAGGCCTTGTCGCCCAGGCCCTGGCTGATCGAGTGCAGCGCGGCTTCGATGCGCAGCGCCTGGCGATCGATCCAGGCGCGGCTGCGTTCGCCGTCGGCGCGGTGCGTCCAGGTCTTCTCCAGGCGCATGCTGACGCCGGCGTCGAGCAGGCCATCGGCCAGCGCTTCCCAGGTGCGCACCTCGACGCGCTCGCGGCCCGATTGCGGGATCAGGCGGCCGACCGGCGACAGCGTGTCGACGTATTCGACGATCACGCGGGAGTCGAACACCGCTTCGCCGCCTTCCATCACCAGCACCGGCACCTTGCCGAGCGGGTTGGAGGCGAGGATCGCGTCGCTGCCCCAGACGTCCTCGAGTACGAAGTTGTAGTCGAGCTTCTTCTCGGCCAGCACGACGCGCACTTTGCGAACGTAAGGGCTGGTGAGAGATCCGATGAGTTTCATGGGTGCAGGAAAACGGGACGCTTGAACTTGATTCTATCGAGCGCCGGCGGCGGCGCGGGTTCGGCCGCGGGAGATTCGCTCGGCGGCCGCGGGTGCGCAGCATCGCACCAAACGAGTGCTCCGCCGCGTGTTGCCCGACGGCGAAGCGTAACCGGTGACAACTGCTTGCAGCCGCCTTGCCCGCGTTCATTCGGGGGAAACGGAACGCAAGCCCACGAACGAGGGGGCCGCCTGTCTCCCGGGCGCAACGTCCGGACGGGCCGAACGCCCGCTCAGCGGATGCCGAAGTGGCGCCGCGCCTCGAGGCCGAGGCCGGTCGCGACGCTGGCGAAGCGGTCGCCGTGCACCGGCTTCGCCTGCGGGAAGGCCGCGGCCAGGCGCTCGGCGAGCAGGCGCAGGCCGGTCGAGCCGCCGGTGAAGTACAGCGCGTCGATCTCGCTCGCGTGCAGCCCGGCCAGGCGCGCGGTGTCGGACGCGGCGTGGACGATGCGGTCGAGGTCGTGCGAGATCGCGTCGACGGCCTCGGCCTCGGTGACCGTGACCGCCAGCTCGCGTTCGACCTCGAACAGGTCGACCTCGTGCGAGCCGCCTTGCGAGACGGCGATCTTCGCGTCCTCGGCGAGGCCGGCGAGCGCGTGGCCGAGGCGCTCGCGCAGCACCGTCATCAGGCGCGCGTGGTGGCGCGGGTCGGCGTAGTCGTCGCGCATCGAGGCGATCTCCATCAGCCGCTGCGGGCGGTAGACGGTGTTGATCAGGTGCCAGGTCGCGAGGTCGAAGTAGATGCGGCTCGGCACCTCGAGCGGCGCGCGGCCCGGGCGCTTCGGCCCGAACGCGCCGTAGCCGAGCGCGGGCAGGATGCGGGCGAGCTCGACGTGGCGATCGAAGTCGGTGCCCGCGGAGTGCACGCCGTGGCTGGCGAGGATGTCGCCGCGGCGGTCGGCACGCGCACGGCGCTCGGGGCCGACGCGCACGACCGAGAAGTCGGACGTGCCGCCGCCGATGTCGGCGACGATCACGGTCTGCTCGCGCGTCGCCTGCTCCTCGTAGTGGAAGGCGGCGGCGATCGGTTCGTACTGGAAGTGCACGTCCTTGAACCCGACGGTGCGCGCGGCCTGCTCGAGCGAGGCCTGCGCGGCGGCGTCGCGGGTCGCGTCGTCGTCGACGAAGAAGACCGGCCGGCCGAGCACGACGCGTTCGATGTCGTGGCCGACGTGCGCCTGCGCGGCGCGCTTGAGGTGCAGCAGGTAGCTCGCGATGACGTCGCCGAACGCGACCGAGCGGCCGGCGCCGATGTCGGTGTGCTGCTCCATCAGCGCGGAGCCGAGCACGCTCTTCATCGATCGCATCAGCCGGCCGTCGGTGCCTTCGACGTAGGCGTGCACCGCGGCACGGCCGTACAGCTTGGGCAGGTTCTGCAGGCCCGGGCCTTCGGCGAGGTAGAACACCGCGGTCGGCATCGTGCGTCCGCGCTCGCCGTGCGCCGCCTCGAGCGTGACGAGCTCCATGCCGTCGCCGCGCGGCACCGCGACCGCCGAGTTGGAGGTGCCGAAGTCGATCGCGCAGTAGCCGGCGTCGCCGTGGGCGGGAGTGGGGGAGGAGGCCGGCATGGGACGAAGGCTCGGAACGGCGAAAGGGGCGCGATTTTGCGGAGTTCGCGCCCGCGCGTCAATGCTCCGTCGCCCGCGCTGCCGGGCTCGGGCGGCGAGCGGAGCGCGTGGAGGCTCATCTCAGGGCGCGAGGTCGACGTCGAGGGCGCGGACGTCGGCGCGCCCCTGGTCGTCGACGACACGCAACTCGTAGTGTCCCGGCGCCGGCGGCTTCCAGGCGAGGCCTTCGCCGGGCGCGGCGCGGCCGAGCAGCGCGCTGCCGGCGAACCAGTAGAGCGTGCGCACGCCGGCGGCGGCGTCGGCGCGCAGCTGCACCGGTTGCGGCGCGCGCGTGCCGAGCAGGTAGCGCACGCCGCGCAGCGGCGAGGTGATGCCGGGCGCGTCGCCGCCGGCGTCGGTCGCGCCCCGGGCGCGCGCGGCGGCGGCCTGCGCCGGATCGCAGTCGTCGGGCGGCACGCTGCGCCGCGGCAGGCCGGACTGGCGGAACAGCCGCTGCATGTCGCTGCCCCATTGCTCGACGACCACCGGCCGCGCCGTCGGCGCCGACGCGGCCGCCGCGCTCGCGCACAAGGTGCGGCCGCTGCGTTCGTCGACCCACACGGTGCGGTACTGCGTGCTCGCCTTCAACGGCGACTTGCCGGCGATGAACCAGGTCTCGACGCGCGCCGGGCACAGCGCGTCCGGCGGCCCGCCGGTGGCCGCGCAGACCTCGACGCGGCGCAGGTCCGGCGGCTGCGTCTTCGCGATCGCGCCGGGGTCGAGCCCCTGCGCGCGCAGCGCGTCGACCATGCGCAGGAACAGCGGCGCCGCCGCGTCGATGCCGATGTAGGCGGGGTTGCCTTCGCCCGCGAAATCACCGACCCAGACGACGAGGACGTGGCGTCCGAACACGCCGGCCGTCCAGGCGTCGTGGAAACCCCATGATGTACCCGTCTTCCACGCGATCGGCGGCGACGCGGGCGCGCCGGTGTCGGGGCGCGGCGTCTGGCGCAGCATGTCGAGCGTGATGAACGCGGCCTCGGGGCTCAGCAGCCGGCGCGGCTCGCGCGCGGCCTGCGCGCGCGACTGCTCGCGCGTGTACGCGAGCGGGCGCGCCTCGCCGTCGTTGGCGAGCACCGCGTACATGCGCGCGAGCTCCTCGGGCGTCACCTCGCCGCCGCCGAGCACGAGCGCGAGGCCGTAGTGCTCCGGGCTCTCGAGCTTCGAGACCTGGTTGAGCTGCAGGAATTCGTAGAGATCCGGCTTCGACAGCTTCGCCGCGACCGCCACCGCCGGGATGTTGCGGCTGCGCGTGAGCGCGTCCTGCGCCGCGAGCGGGCCCATGAACTGGCCGTCGAAATTCTCCGGCGTGAACGGGCCGAACGCGGTCGGCGCGTCCTTGAGGATCGTGCGCGGATGCAGCAGGCCCTGGTCGAGCGCGAGCGCATAGATGAACGGCTTGAGCGTGGAGCCCGGCGAGCGCTTGGCGAGCGTGCCGTTGACCTGGCCGTCGATGCTCGCGTCGGCGTAGTTGGCCGAGCCGACGACGGCGCGTACCTCCATCGTCGACGCGTCGAGCAGCAGCGCGCTCGCGTTGCGGATACCCGTGGCTGCATGGGCGCCGAGATAGTTCGCCATCACGCGCTCGAGCGTGTGCTGCATCCTGAGGTCGAGCGTGGAGTGGATCGCGCCGTCGGGCGCGCGCACGTCGTCGACCGTGCCGGCCTGCGCGAGCAGCATCGCCGCCGCGTGCGGCGCCTCGAAGGGCAGGCGCGCACGGCCGAGCGCCGGCGGGCTGGGCAGGGCCTCGGCGTCCTGCACGCGGCCGGCGTCGCGGCCGCGGTGCTCGCGCCACAGCGTCCACAGCCGCGCGCGCGCCTGCTGCAGCGCGAGGCTGCCGGCGGCGTCCGTCGACGGCGCGCGGCCCGTCGCGAGGCGCTTGAGCGGGTTCTGCGGGATCACGGCGAGCGTGAGCGCTTCCGGCAAGGTCAGTGCCGCGGCCGGGTGGCCGAAATAGATCAGGCTCGCGGCGCCGACCCCCTCGATGTTGCTGCCGTACGGCGCGCAGTTGAGGTAGGCCTCGAGCAGGTCGTGCTTGCTGTAGCGCGCCTCGAGCCACAGCGCGGCGCCGGCCTGCTCGAGCTTGCCGAGGGCCGAGCGGCTGTCGATGCGATAGAGCCGGCGCGCGAGCTGCATCGTGATCGTCGAGCCGCCCTCGCGCCGGTTGCCGAACGCGGTGTGCCAGGCGCTGCGCACGAGCGCGGCGGGATCGATGCCCGGGTGCCAGCGGAACGCGCGATCCTCATACAGCAGTACCGTATCGACCTGCACCGGCGCGATCTGCTCCAGCGGCGTCCACAGGCGGTACTGCTGGTCGGGCGCGAGCGTCAGCCGCAGCAGCTCGCCGCCGCGCGCGAGCACCGGCGTCGAGCTGCCGAGCCGTTCGCGCAGCGCCTGGTGCGGCCACAGGCGCAGCACGGCGAGCAGTACGGCCAGCGCGAGGAGCGCCAGCAGCGTGCGGCGGCCCGGCCGGGGTAGGCGCGCAGCGAGCGCCTTGCAGCGGGAGGCGAGGGTCGCACCCGATCCGATCCGCGCTCCCCCTCGGGGACGTGGAGCCGGCGAGGGACTTGCGCGGCGAGGTCCCGGCGCAACGTCGTCCGGCATGCCGGCCGGATGCTTACCGACGGGAGGAGCGAGGGGGCTCACTTCGCGGCCGGCTTGACGTCGAAGTGCCCGGCCGCCGAGCGGCCGAACAGGCGCCGTTCGTACATCGCCTCGGCGTACGCCGCGGGATGCGAGAACTGGCCGGTGTTGGTCGCGCGCGCCTTGTAGGTGATCTCGCGCGCCTGCTTGTCGACGTTGCCGAAGAAGATCACGCGGTCTTCGCGCACGTCGGCGTAGTCGACGCCCCAGTTGCCGCTGCCGCCGAGGCGCCGGCGCCACGACGGGATCGAGGTGTCGTCGTCCGCGGACTCCGGCTTGAGCACCGGCTCCAGCCCGCCGGGCAGCACGTCGACGAGCGCGACCTGCGAGACCGAGGCCCGGTCGATGCTGCGCACCGTGACCTTGACCGTCACCTCGTCGCCGAGCTTGGCCTCGGTGATGGCCTGGCCGGCGTCGTTGAGGATCACGTGGGTGATCTCGATGCCGTGGTAGTTCGCGGTGTCGGGCAGGTTGCGCTCGTAGCCGGATTCGGCCCAGCCGTAGAAGACCGGCAGGTCGCCGCCGTTGGCGAGCTTGACGCGCGAGGTCGCCGACGGCACGTCGGCGCGCGCCATCGTGCGCAGCTCGCCGAGCAGCGGCAGCGGCTGCGCCTTGCCCTGCGCGTCGACCGCGCTCGCCTTCAGGTTGCCCTTGGCCGAGGCCGCGGCGACCTGCGCGTAGCCGTCGACGGCGAGGATCGTCGCCGCGGTCGACTGGCTGTTGTACCAACCCTCGCCGATCGACCTGGCCATCGTGTCCCACGTCGACGCGGGCAGCGTCTGCAGCTGCTGCGGGAAGTGGTGCGCGGCCAGGTAGAGCACCATCGCGTCGTGCACGAGCGGGTCGTAGTACCAGTCCCAGCCCGTGCGTGCCTGCTTCGTCTTCGAGCGCGCGAGGACGTCGTCCCAGACCGGCTGCTCGATCGAATGCGCGATCTTGTCCTGCTTGACGAGCTCGAAGCTCGCCGCGAGGTAGGCCGCGCCGAGGTCGCTCGCGAGGCCGTAGCCGGTGGCCCTGGACTTCGCGCGCTGGTCGGTGTCGGCGTCGAGCGTGCGGCGCAGGTTGGTCAGCGCGGCGGGGATCGCGATGCCCTGGCGCGTGAGCACGTAGGCCATCAGCGCCTGCTCGCGCCAGTGCCAGTACGCGCTGTCGGCGGACCCGAGGCGGCCTTGCAGCCAGACGTTCGCCCGCGCCATGAGATCGGCCGGCACCGCGAGCTTGCGGTCGCGCGCCTCGACGAGCGCGAGCATCGCGTACGCGGTCGCGAACTCGTCCGGCCCCGCGCCCGGCCACAGCGCGATGCCGCCGTCGGCCGACTGGCGCGCGCGCAATTGCGCGACGTACGAGTCGAACGCCGGCTTCGGATCGAAGGTCGCCGCGCCGGCGCCCGCGTTGGCGCGGTTGCGCGCCATCTCGCGCGCGAGCTCGGGCTGGCCGGCGAGCAGCACCGTCGGCACGATGCGGCTGGTGAGCTGCTCGGTGCATCCGTATGGGTACCCGTCGAGGTACTGCATCAGCGAGGACGCGAATGCCCACGGCGTGGCCGAGACCGCGAGTTCGCTCTTCGCGAAGTTCGGGTACGCGTCGAGTTGCGACTTCAGCTCGCCCGCGCCGATCGCGGTGCCGCTCTGCACCAGCGTGACGAAGGCCGAGGCCGGGCGCACGCTCAGGTCGGTCGAGAGCCTGGCGCTCGCCTTCGGATGCGTCGCGGTGAAGATCACGCTGGCCGAGCCGAGCGTCGCCTGCGCGCCGGCCCTGGCGCGCAGGTGGAACACCGTGCTCGCCTCGCCGCGCTCGCTGATCCTGAGCGTCTGCGCCGCGTCGCCGACGATCTCGAGTCCGGCGTTGACGGCGAGCGCGAGGCGGATCGGCGCGTCCTTGCCCGAGCCGGCGATGTTGTTGGCCACGCCGATGCCGACGTCGACCACGTCGCCCGGCGCCATCGACACCGGCACCGTCGGCAGCAGCACGATGTCGCCGCGCACGGTCGACTTCGTGCTCGCGGCCGCGACGGTCGCGTCGTCGACGACGACCGCCATCACGCGCAGCGCGCCGTTGAAGCTGTCGGGCACGGTGTAGCCGAACTCCTTCGTGCCGTCGACGTCGACCAGCCCCGACCAGTAGGCGACCGGCTTGTCGCGCTTGCGCTTGAACGGGTTGAGGTGCTTGCCGGCCTCGCCGGCCGCGTCGCCGCCGGGCGCCGCGCCGCTCATGAGCTTGGCGAACTCGGGCAGCACGAGGTCGAGCGTCTGCATCGTCGTCACCTCGAGCGCGCGCTTCTGGAAGAAGAACGCCAGCGGGTCGGGCGTGGCGTAGCGCGCGACCTGCAGGATGCCCTCGTCGACCGCGAACACGTAGGCCTTGACCGGCTTGTCGGTCGCGAGCTTGATCTTCACGGTCTCGCCCGGCTTGACCTTGTCGGTCGCGGTCAGCGTGACGTGCGCGCGCCGCTTCTCCAGGCCGGTCGCGAACGGCACCGCGCCGTAGCTGAGCGGGCTCATGTAGATCTCGTCGGACGCCGGGTCGCGCACGAACTGCACGTTGACGTAGCCGTTGCCCTCGAAGTCCCTGGGCAGCGTGATGTGCTGCACCGAGGCGGTCTTCGTCGTCTTGAACCACGCGTGCGCGTAGACCTTGTCGCGCTCGATCGTGATCAGGCCGGCGCCGGTGTAGGGCGCCTGGATGCTCAGCTCGATGTCGTCGCCGGGCTGGTAGTCCTTGCGGTCGAGCTTGATCTGCAGCTCGGCGTTGCGGTCGAGCGAGCGCGTGACGTTGGCCGCGCCGGCGACGCTGTAGTCGAGCTGGCCGACGACCAGCCCGCTCGCGTCGCGCAGCACGTAGCCGAAGTTGCCGGGCGTCGTGGTGTCGAGCACGAGCGTCGCGCCCGTCGCGGCGATCTTGAACGGCTGCTCCGACAGCGTGACGTCCTTCGGCCGTGACTCGTAGCGGTAGATGCCGTTGCGCTCCTTGACGAGCACGGAGAGCATCTTGTGCTCGAGGCGTTGCAGCACGAGGCCGTCGACGGCGACGCGCTTCGTCTTCGGGTCGATGGCGATGAGCGCGGCTTCGCGCTTCGCGTTGCGCGAGACGTAGGAGAGGTTGTCCGTCGTCTTCAGGCCGACCAGCCAGGGCCGGTCGCTCACGAGCGCGGTCGTCTCGGCGGCGACGCTGCGGCCGCCCTCGGGCTCGAACGCCTTCACCAGCACGTCGGCCTCGTAGGTCGCGGACTCGAAGCTCGAGAGGTTCAGGTCGAAGCTCGCGTCGCCGCTCTCGTCGCTCTGCTGCGAGCCGAGGTCGTCGGTGCGGCCGGCGCGGCCGGCGTTGGCGTCGTAGAACTGGTAGTCGGGCCAGGCGGCGAAGCTCGGCCAGCGCGGCGACAGGTGCAGCGTCGCGTCGACGCGGCGATGCTGCGCGGGCGTGCCGAACAGGTTCTGCACGTTGACCTGCAGCTTCAGGTCCGCCGGGCTGACCCAGCCCTGCGGCTGCTCGGTCGACAGGCGCGCCGTGACCTTGCTGCGGTCGGGCATGAACTCCTGCACCTTGACCGTCGTCGAGCCGAGCGACTGCGCGGGCACGTCGGGCTGGCCGGGCGAGCTGCGGCGCGGCAGGCTGAGCGCGATCGTCCAGGTGCCCGTCGGCGAGCTCTCCTGCGTCGCGTGCGTGATCTCGAGCGCGCCGCCGGCGCCGACGTACAGCGTCTGGCGGCGCACCGACAGCCCGCGCGCGTCGGTGATCTCGGCCTCGACGGGCAGGTCCTTCGCCGACGTCGCCCAGTTCGTGCTCTTGACGATCGCGCCGACGTGGATCGTGTCGCCCGGGCGGTAGATGCCGCGGTCGCTGAACAGGTAGGCCGTCATCTGGTTGCCGACGCCCGCGGTGTGCAGGCCGCCGACGTCGAAGCGCGACATGTCGAGCACGCGGTCGGCGCGCCCGAGCGAGGCCGCGCCGCCGAGGCCGAGGAAGCTCAGGTCGCCGTCCTTGCGCGCGACGACCAGCGCCGGCTGGCGCTCGCGCACGAAGGCCGCGAGGTTGGGCAGCGTCGCGCGGCCGCCGGCATCGGTCTGCGCGCTCGCGATCACGAGGCCGTTGCGGCCCCAGACCTCGATCGTCGCCGCGCCGACGGGCGCGCCGGTCGCGATCGACTGCACGAACACGTCGCGGGTGCCGTCGGTGGATTTCTTGACGATCAGCCCGAGGTCGGTGACGACCACCAGCCGGCGGTCCTTCATCGTCGTCGGATCGATCTGCGGCGCGGCGCCGCCGGGGGCGACCTCGCCGCCGTCGCCGTCGCCTTCGTCGCCTTGCGATTGCTGGTCCGGCGCCTGCGCGGACTCGTCCTCGCCGGAGGCGGCCGAGACCGCCTTGTCGGTCGGGCTGTAGCCCTGAACCTGCAGCAGGAAGATGCCGCGGCGCTCGCCGTTGGCGCCCTTGAGGTAGTCGCCGAAGTCGAGCGTCTCGTAGTGCGTCTTGCCGGGGCGCAGCGACAGCGGGATCTTGCGTTCGAAGCGCTCGGAGAGCGCGTCCGGGCCGATGCCGCCGTAGAACTGCGGGTTGGTGAAGTCGCCGTTGGCCTGCGTGACGAGCAGGTGAAGCTGCTGCGGCAGCACGCGCGCCATCTCGACGCGCACGCCGGGCAGGTCGCGCACGAGCAGCGGCAGCTTCTTCTCGCCCGACAGCGCGAGCAGCGAGCCGCGGCTCATGATCGTGAGCTCGGGCGCGAAGGCCTTGACCTGCAGGATCTCGGTGCGCGCCTGGCCGAGCTGGTAGCCGCCGGGCGACTTCAGCCCCTTGTCGATGCGCACGAACACGTAGCGCCCGCCCTCGGCCTGCGGCATGCGCAGCGCGATCGTCGTGTCGACCTCGCGCTCGCTCGGCACGGCGTCGAGCTTGAGCGCGGTGGCGCGCTTCAACACGGCGTCGGTGACCTCGGCCGGGTCGCTCCACGCGAACGGCTCGCCGCCGTCCTTGTTCGAGACCGGCAGCATCCATGCGTGCACGCCGCGCGCGAACTCGTGCTCCTGGACGGACATCGTCGCCGTCGCGTGCAGCATCTGCTCGGGGTCGCCGTTGTCGTTGCTGACGACGTCGGTGGTGACCTCGCTGATCGCCAGGCCGTACAGGCCGGGGATGTCGACGGTCTTGACCTGCGCGTCGGTCGAGCCCGCGCCGCCGCGCTGGGCGACGACGCCGGCGTCCATGCGGACTTCCATCGGCGTCGTCTCGGCGGGGATGGCGAGCGGCTCGGACTGCAGCGTCGCGCCGAGCTTGAACGCGTCGTAGGAGACGCTGAACTTGCGCGCCTGGCCGTCGTCGAGGTGCATGCGCGACTCGAAGGATTTCGCGTCGACCGGATAGTCGAACGTCGCATGCACGACGACGCGGCGCAGCGTCGGCTGCGTCGGGTCCTGGTAGAACTCGGGCGCCTCGATCGCGGCCGTGAACGGCGCCGAGCGGAACTCGAAGCGGCGTTCCTTGAGCACGACGTGCGGCGCGAGCGTCTTCGCGCCGATGTGGCCGACGTAGGCCTGGCCGACCGGCCAGTCCTCCTTCGGCTCGAAGACGGCCTGCGTGGCGCTCGTCCAGCGCCAGGTGCCGGCGACGGCGGGCTCGAGCGTGATGTCTTGCGCCTCGTGGCCGATGCGCGGCTGCGGCGCGGCCGGGTTGCTGAAGGTGAGCACGAGCTGGCGGATCGGGCCGTTGTTGACGACGTCGCGGATGCCCGGCGCGCCGACCGACAGCGCGACGTCGGCGACGCCCTTGCCGTCGGCGACGAGCCCGACGTTCATCCACGCCGGCGCCCACGCGCGCCAGCGCAGCGCGATGTGCGGCCCTTGCCAGGCGAGCACGCCGCCGAGCGCGACGACGGCCGCGCTCGCGAGCGCATGCCGGCGCGCGAAGCCCGCGCCCGCGCGCGCGCCGCGCCCGAGGAACTGCAGCCACGCGGGCGGCGTCCATTCGCCGAAGACGGCGCGCGCGAGCGGCGCGAGCAGCTGTCCTGCGACGGTGGCGACGAAGCCGACGATGCGTGCGGCGGCGGTGGCGGCGTTCTCGAGCCAGTTCATGGTTGTTCTCCCTTTCTGCGACGCGTCCGACCCGACGAACCGTCCCTCAGGCCGCGGGCGACGCGCGGCGACGGCGGATTATTCGGCGCGAGCGCCGGAAGAAGGCGTGAGAGAACTCTCCGATCGGCGGAATTTCTACGCGGCAGCAGGCCACGGATTCAGCTTGCGGACGAGTCGCCGGACTACCGCGAAAGCGCCGCAACCCGTAAAATCCCGAGGTTTTGCGCCGGCAGCCCCCCACCGCCCGGCGCAACGACCGAGGTGCCCGCCAGTGGCGCCCGAAACCGTTCGTTGCGAGAGCCCAAGTCCATGCCCTTCTCCTCCCTGACCGCCCTGTCGCCCCTCGACGGGCGCTACGCCCCCAAGCTCGCCGCGCTGCGTCCGCTCCTGTCCGAGTACGGGCTGATGCACCGGCGCGTGCAGGTCGAGGTCGAGTGGTTCATCGCGCTGTCGGACGCCGGCTTCGCCGAGTTCGCGCCGCTGCCCGAGTCGGCCAAGGGCCTGCTGCGCTCGCTGGTCGTGCGCTTCTCCGAGGCCGACGCCCAGGCGATCAAGGAC
>FTDG01004028.1_pt1 | contig 12462 bp, 10 predicted proteins | sample 1639751 | NCBI WGS metagenome assembly FTDG01 (sample SAMEA3914869, study PRJEB12502) | metagenome | biome: forest; material: soil | place: USA | collected 2012-03-12 | depth 0.1 m
CGACAAGCCGCTGCACGGCGAGATCAAGCTGCCCGGCATGGCCAACCACTTCTACCGCGAGCGCGTCGAGCAGCACCTGCGCATCGGCATCCGCGCGCTGGAGTTGCTGCGCGGATCCGGGGACAAGCTGCACAGCCGCAAGCTCAGAGGCTTCGCCGAGGTGGCATTTCAGTGAGCCGCACGGTCGCTGGCGCCCCCGGCCCCCGAGGGGTCGCGTGGACGGCGGGCCGTCCGGCGGACGAACTGTCGCCTCACGAACGGATTACCGCTTGCGGCAGCTCGGGCCGCAGGGCCCGGCAAAGCCGGATGCAGGGCTCCCCTTGCATCTCGTTTGAAGCGCGCGGGGGGCAGCGCCGGATGCTTGTCGGCACCCTTGCGTGCGCACGACTGCAGGCGTAGGCTAGCTCGCATCCGCCAGACCGGCCGTGACGCGGTTCGGGTCGCCGTGGTGCCGGTTGGTATCAAGGCCCGTGGAGACACGCGCCATGACCAGCATCGATTCCTCCGATATTGCGACGATTCGCAACGTGGCCCTGGTGGGCGCCTCGGCCACCGGGAAGACCACGCTCGCCGAGGCCTTGCTGGTGCGCGCCGGCGCCATCAAGACGACAGGATGCGTGGAACGCGGCTCGACCGTCAGCGACCACGACCCCCTCGAAAAACGCGTGCAGCACTCGCTCAACACGTCGCTGCTGCATTGCACCCATGACGGCGCGCGCATCCAGCTTCTCGACACGCCCGGGGCGCTCGAATTCATCGGCCAGTCGCTGCCCGCGCTCGAGGCCGTCGAGACCGCCGCCATCGTCATCAGCGCCACCTCGGGCGTCGACGCCACCGCGCAGCGCATGATGGCCCACGCGGCCGAACGCAGGCTCGACCGCATGATCGTCGTCAACCGCATCGACGTCCCCGGCGCCGACTGCGCCGCCGTGCTGGCGCAGATCCGCGAGGTGTTCGGCCGCGAATGCCTGCCGCTGAACCTGCCGGCCGCGCGCGGCACGCGCGTCATCGACTGCTTCTTCAACCGCGACGGCGACGCCGACTTCTCGTCGCCGGAGCAGGCGCACCGCGCGCTCGTCGAGCAGGTCGTGGAAGTCGACGCCGATTTCGTCGACCGCTATCTCAACCAGGGCGACGTCGACGCGAGCGAACTCCACGCGCCGCTCGAACAGGCGCTGCGCGAGGGCCACCTGATCCCGGTGTGCTTCGTCTCCGCGCGCACCGGCGCGGGCGTGCCCGAGCTGCTCGACGTGATCGCGAAGCTGCTGCCGAATCCGACCGAGGGCAATCCGCCCGACTTCCTCGATGGCGCGGGCGACGATGCCAGGCAGATGCATGCGAAGCCCGATCCGAACCTGCACGTGCTGGCACACGTCTTCAAGGTCACCGTCGACCCGTACGTCGGCAAGATGGGCATCCTGCGCGTGCACCAGGGCTGCATCACCCGCGACAGCCAGCTGTTCGTCGGCGACGGCCGCAAGCCGTTCAAGGTCTGCCACCTGTATCGGCTGCAGGGCGGCGAGCACGTCGAGATCGCGCGGGCGCTGCCGGGCGACATCTGCGCCATCGCGAAGGTCGACGCGCTGCATTTCGACGCCGTGCTGCACGACGCCGCCGAGGACAGCCTGATCCACCTCAAGCCGCTGCCGTTCCCCGCCCCGGTGCATGGCATCGCGATCGATCCGAAGCGCCACGGCGACGAGCAACGGCTGTGGGATCTGGTGCAGCGCGCGGTCGACGAGGATCCGTGCCTGCGCATCGAGCAAGTGGCGGCGACGCGCGAAACCGTGGTCAACGGGCTCGGCGAGCTGCACTTGCGCATGCTGCTCGAGCGGCTGCGCGACGTGTACAAGTTCGAGGTCGAGACACGGCCGCCGCGCACTGCCTATCGCGAGACGATCACAGCCAAGGCCGAAGGCCATCACCGCCACAAGAAGCAGACCGGCGGCGCGGGCCAGTTCGGCGAGGTGTTCCTGCGTGTCGAGCCGATGGCGCGCGGCACGGGCTTCGAGTTCGTCGACGCAGTCAAGGGCGGCGCGATCCCGGGGCAGTTCATGCAGGCCGTGGAGAAAGGCGTGCGCGAGGCGCTCGCCGCGGGGGCGATCGCGGGCTATCCGGTCGAGGACATCAAGGTCACGGTGCACGACGGCAAGAGCCACAGCGTCGACTCGAAGGACATCGCGTTCGCGACGGCCGCGCGCAAGGCGACATGGGTCGCGATGATGGAGGCGCGGCCCATCGTGCTGGAGCCGATCGTGGACGTCGAGATCGTCGCGCCCGCGAGCGCGATGGGCGACATCACCGGCGATCTCGCGTCGCGTCGCGGCCAGGTCAACGGCACCGAGGCGCAGCTCGGCGGCGCCATGGTCGTGCGCGGCCAGGCGCCGGCCGCCGAACTGATCGGCTACGCGATGCGGTTGAACGCGATGACCAGCGGCGAAGGCCACTACACGCTCGCGTTCTCGCACTACGAACCGGCACCGACGAGCGTGCAGAACGCACTGCGCAGCCAGCACAAGCCGGTGGACGTCGACTGAGCGGCGGGCGTCGGCCGACGCCGCGCGGTGCCGCGCCCATACCGGGAATACTCCACGCGGCGCGGCGGAGACGATCGATACAATCGGCTTCCGTCGAGACGTCGGCCTGCCCGAATGCCGGTCAGGTCGAACGTCCAAAGAACAACCAGAGAAATCGACCGAGGGAGGTCTCCATCATGCGCGTCCGAATCGCCGCCTGTGCACTCGCGTGCCTGGCCGCCGGCCTGCTGGCCGGCTGTGCCGCCGCCGTCATCAGCCAGCCCGTCGCCTACGTCCCCACGCCGGCCTCCGCGTCGTCGCCGGCCAAGGTCGTGACCCTCGCGCAAGCCGCGCACGTCACGCTCCAGACCGGCTACAAGCGCGACCTGGCCACCGGCAGCCACTGGCGCCGCACCGGCAGCGTGCCGCAAGGTGACGTCTATCGCCCCGTGGACACCGTGTTCACGATCGAAGGGCAGCAAGTTCACGAGGCCTATCTCGTGGTGTCCGGCCAATCCCTGGTCGGCTTCTATCTTCCGGCAGAGGCGCGCTATTCCGCGTTGCCTTCGCCGGTGACTCTTTCCTTTGGAGACCTTTGATGAATCGACGCCTCATTCTCTCGTTCGCACTGGCCGGTGCCGCTGTGTTGGCCGGCTGCGCGAGCGGACCCAAGTTCTCGGAAGTGGCGCAGTCCATTCCGCAACTCAAGGCGGGCGACGGCCGTATCTATTTCTTCCGTGACTCGTCGATGATGGGCGCCGCGATCCAGCCGGACATCCGCCTGAACGACGTCGTGGTCGGCTCGTCGCAGCCCGGCTCGTTCTTCTTTGTCGATCGCCCCGCGGGTTCCTACGTCGCCTCGACCTCGACCGAGACCGAGAAGACCGGCAGCTTCGTGCTCGACGCCGGCGAAACGAAGTACATCCGCACGTCGCCGAGCTTCGGCGTGCTCGTGGGCCGCATCGTCGTCTCCGTCGAGGATCCGACGAAGGCGAAGGCGGCGATCGAGACGCTGTCGTACACCGGCAGCGCGATCAAGGTCTCGAAGTAAGACGACGGCGCGCGGGCGGACGACGTCACTCGTCGTCGTCCGAGCTCGGCGCGTCTGCGTCGTCGCCGGTGATCTTCGACCATTGCGACAACCGCTTCTCGAGCGGCTGCGCCGACTCCACGAAGGCCTGCGCCGACACCGGCTTGGCCACCCGCAAGCCCGGCACCGAGATCGTGCCGAGGTACAGGCTGCCGATCAGCGGCTCCTGGTGGCGCGCGCGCTCGGCGATGTCGAGTCCGCCGCCCACCGTCACGAGCGCCGTGATGACGTAGGCGAACGCGCGCCGGCGGGCTGGCAGCACGATGCTCAGGTGGCTCCACAGCAACATCGCGAGCGCGAAGAACGCGATCACGTGGCCGGTCTTGGCGATCATGGGCATCGAGAACGCGAACGCGAGCTGGCCTGCCAGCGCCTCGGCGAAGACCGCGACCAGCGGCCAGAACAACGCCGCCTCGAGATGCGGCCAGAACGCGAACTGGCGCTGGAACAGTTTCGAGCCGAGCGCCCACAACCCGCACCAGATGCCCAGCCCGATCGGCGCGGCGAGGTACAGGCCCGTCGCGGCCGTGCCCGACTCGCCCGGCGCCGTCGACAGCCACTGGCTGAACGCCGTCCACATCGCGGCGATCACCACCAGCGCGAACAACCACGCCGCCTGCTTGCGCGAGCCCGCGTGCCCCGCCGCGAGGCGCAGTTCCGGGGCGAGCGTCTCGCCCGCCAGGCGTACGCGCAGAGTCGTCGTGCCGAGCGTCATCACGCCCGACGCCGGCAGCCGCGCGGTGGTGCCGGCAGCGATCGTCGCGCGGCCCAGCCGCACGCCGTTGAGCGACGGCGCGGGCGCGATGTGCAAGCCGTCCTCCTGCCAACCGAGGTCGGCGTGATGCGGTGCGACGTGCGGATCGTCGAGCACGATGTCGCAATCGAGCGCGCGTCCGACGCTCATCGGCCAACGCGTGACGCGCACGGTCTGGCGCGCCAGGCCGTCCCGGTCGAGCAGCTCGATCAGGGCGAGCGTTTCCATGCGAATCCTTGGAGGTAATGGGTCGCGAGCAGTTGCGCGTTCTTGAAGCTGACGCCGCGCGCGTCGAAGCGGCCCTGGACGCCTTCGGTCTTCGCGTCGACCGACTGCGTCAGCACGGCCACGTCGTAGAGTCCGGGCAGCCGGCGATACGCGCGCAGGCACATCACGGTGCGCATCGGCAGCCCCGCGTTCTCGACGAAATCCTCCTTGCACAGCGGCGCCGTCAGGTCGCTCGTGCGCCGGCCCATCGACTCGTTCTGGAAGCTCTGGCTGTACTCCTGCGCGAAACGCAGCGGCCCGAGCTTGCTGCCGTCGTAGACCTCGTGGCGCACCGACAGGTCGCCGGTGCGCAGCGAGTGGCTGATGAAGATCGCGGTGTCCATCTGGCAGTCGGAGCGCTCGAACTGCAGTCCCTTGGACTCGGGCGGGTTCGACGAGCCCCAGCAGCGCATGAAGTCCTCTTGCGGCACCGGCAGGTCGTAGTGCGCGTGCTTGATCTGGCGCCACGGCAACGCGACGAAGCGCGTCGTCAGCGACTGCTGGTGTTCGAGCAGCTGGCGCGCGAGTTCGGTGTCGACGTTGCCCGTGATCGGCTTGGCACTCGAGCCGCGCGCGATGAGCGCCTGCGCGAATTGCGCGGGCACGAGGAAGCTGATCTGCTGGCCGTCGAGCCTCGTCGCGACGTTGACGCCGACCACGCGTCCCTTGTCGTCGAGCACCGGGCCGCCGCTCATGCCCGGATTGAGCGAACCCGAGAACAGGATCTGCGGCAGGAAGCTGCGCTCGACGAGGCCGTTGTACGTGCCTTCGACGACCGCGAAGCCCACGTCGAGCGGATTGCCCAGCGAGAAGATGCGCTCGCCCTGCGACAGCGGCGTCTCGGCCGGACGGAACTCGAACAGGCCGCGCGCGCCGATGTCGGCCACCGGCTTGGCCATGCGCACCAGCGCGAGGTCGTGCACGACGTCGAACGCGATCAGCTGCAACGGGCCGCTCTGGCCGTCGGCCATCTGGAAGCTGAGCCGGTAGCGCTGCGGCTCGAGCGCGACCTGGCTGACGACGTGCCAGTTGGTCAGGATCAGCCCGTTGGCGCCGATCAGCGAGCCCGAACCGACGCTGGCCTGGCTGTCCTGGTCGCGCAGCAGCGTGCGCACTTGCAGCAGGCGCGGACGACCGATGTCGTAGATGCGGCGCGCCGACGCCGACATGTTGGGCTTGTCGTTGTCCGCGTCGAGCGCGGCCGCCGCGGAAGCCGCGGCCGTCGCGCGGGCGAGCGGCGACTCGGGCGCGGAGGGCGGCGGCGCCGATTTCGGCGTGGCCGAGGCCACCAGGTGCAGCGCGACCATCAGCAATGGCACGGCGACACGGCCGAGGAGGCGCAAGGGCGAGCTTGTCGGGAGCATCGAGCCATCCTAACCGAGCCCTCCGGCCGCCGCATGCGCGGGTGCGCGCGACCGCTCCGCCATCGTGCGCGCGGCGACGTGAGACACGACCCTTTATCATGTGGCCCATGCACGCCCCTCGAGACGTGGCCTCTATCCGCCTGGACAACGCGCTCGCGCTGTTCGACGAATTCGTCCGCAACACCATCAAGCATCCCGACGCCGCCACGCTGCGCGGGCTCGAACGCCGCTTCGCAGAACGGCTGCAGGTCCAACCGAGCTACTGGAGCCAGATCAAGAGTCGCTCGCGACTGATCGGCGAACGGCTGGCGCGCCAGTTCGAGCAGTGCTGCCAGAAGCCGGTCGGCTGGATGGACGCCGAGCACGGCACGACACCCGCGACCGGGGCGTCCGTGCATGCCGTGCCGCTCGCGGCGACGTCGTCGGCGGACAGCCCGCTGCCCCAGGACGACGACGAGCGCTTCATCACCGGCCTGGTGCTCACGTACTACCGACGCCACCCGCAACGCGCTCGTACGCGCCTGCTGGACCTGCTCGGCGAGGTGCTGATGCCCGAGGCCCCGTCCACAGCGGCGCCGCCGGCGGTCGAGGCGCCGCCGCGCAAGCTGGCCCCGGGCGTCACCGCGAAACCGGCACCCGCCCCGGCGCCGCCGGAGAACCCGATGGCGCTCTGGCAGTCGGTGCAGACCGGCGTGGCGCCGCTGAAGAAGAAGCGCTGAGCCCGGGCCCGCAGGCGGGGCGCGTACCGGTTGGCAGCGACAGGCTTGTGCAAGCTGGCGTTGCCTGGATGCGACGAGCGTGCGTTTTGTCATGCCGCAATGCACGGATCACGAACTCCCGACTGTCGGCCGACAGGCTTTGGGGTTTCAATGAACGCACGAAAGGAAGCGACGCGTCGTCGCTCGTCAAACCATGCTCTGGGCCGCTGTCGCACTCGCCTCCTGTGCCGTTCTGATCCTCGCGATCGAACTCGATCGCCGACGCATGCGTCGGCTCGTCGACCGGGCGCTGGCGATGCCACAGGTGGTCGAACAGGCCTGGGTCTCGCCGCCCGACGCGGAAGGCCTGCGGCGGCTGTTCGTCAAGGCCGTCGGCAACGCCCGTCCGCGCACGGTGGCTGTGGATTTCGAGGTCGACGAGGTGGTGCGCCGTTTCACGCTGGCGGGCATCAAGATCGGCTACGAGCGCCACGACATCGCCTGACGGCAGGGCGACCTTCCACGCACGCCAATGAAAGGCGGGCCGCGCGAGCGGGCCCGCCTTTGTCGTTTTCAGGCATCGCCACGCCCCGCGCCGTTGGCGGAACTGGGCAAGGACGGGTGCTGCCGCGCCTGGTGACAAGCGTCGGGAAACGACAGCCGTCGAAAAACCTATATCACGCCCAGGTTGCTGCAAGTTGCAGTTGATCGCGACGTCGACAAATTTGTTGCTTTTAGGCGAGGCCGCGAAAGCATTTCGCAAGATTCGGGACTATCGACTTCCCTAGGCAGGTGCACCGCGTCCGGTCGTTTCGCCCAAACGACGTGCGGAAATGTCAACAATTTGCACTCCGGCAGTGCCGAATTTAGGGGTTTCTCCGGTCGAGATTCAACACTGGCCCGCCAGTTCGCCGATTTCATGCAAATTTACAAAGCGTCCCGGTATTTGCACCTAGGTCAAGAACTGGCGTTCGCTCGATACATTGACGGTCAATGCCATCTGCAACGCAATGTACGTTGCCAGAGGCGAACCGTCGCGGCTCGACCCGTGGTGGTGTTGGACGTCATTGATGCGTCCGGCCCGGATGTTCCATCGTTTCTGAGTTCGAGGTTTTTTTCGTTCCCGAATTCGCTGTCGCCTGCATACAGGCGAGGGCGGGTCGTTCTCATGCGCGCAGGCGCAGGCCGTCAGACGGCCGTTCTTTTCTCTCACAAGGAGTTCCCGGATGTTCAAAAAAACGATATTGGCCAAAGGACTGGTGATCGCTTTCGGTAGCGGCGCAGCTCTCTGGTGTTCCGCCGCGCTTGCGCAGGATCAAGCGCCGGCAGGCCAGGACGTCCAGCGCGTCCTGGTCACCGGCTCGAACATTCGGCGCACGGACGCCGAGCAGCCCAGCCCGGTGCAGGTGATCTCGGCCCAGGACATGAAGCAGTCCGGCTACACCAGCGTGTCGGAAGTCCTGAACAACCTCACCGCCAACGGCCAGGGCGCCCTGTCGCAAGGCTTCTCCGGCGCGTTCGCGTCCGGCGCCTCCGGCGTCTCGCTGCGTGGTCTGACCACTGCCGCGACGCTCGTGCTGATCGACGGCCACCGCTCGGCACCGTACCCGATCGGCGACGACGGCCAACGTTCCTTCGTCGACGTCTCGAACATCCCGTTCGACGCCGTCGAGCGCATCGAAGTGCTGAAGGACGGCGCATCCGCCATCTACGGCTCCGACGCTATCGCCGGGGTGGTCAACATCATCCTGAAGCGCAACTACACCGGCGCGTCGATCACCGCCGACCTGGGCCAGTCGTGGAAGCGCGACGGCGCGACCCGCCACGTCGCCGGCATCTTCGGCGTGGGCGACCTGAGCAAGGACGGCTACAACTTCTACGTCTCGGGCGAGTTCCGTGGCGAAGACCAGATCAAGTACGAGAATCGCCGCGGCGTTCTCAGCAAGACCGACTACACCGACTGGGGTGGCATCAACACCACGCTCGGCGTGCCGACGCCCCAGAACCACAACTTCGCACGCAGCACGACGGGCTACGTGACGAGTCTCGACGGCTCGGCGATCACCGGCTTCATGCCTGGCTGCAACGCCACGTCGTACGCGGCCGGCGATTGCGCCTACAAGGACTCGTGGTCGCAGATCCAGCCGAACACGAAGAACGCGAACCTCGTCACGCGCTTCACGAAGAACCTGTCCGATGACTGGCAGGTGTCGGCCCAGGTGACGTACTTCGAGAGCAAGGCGCAGCAGGTCGGCGCCCCGAGCCGCACCCTGACCGCCGGCGGCGTCCAGGGCATCACCTCCGGCCCGGGCGTCACGCCGACGCTGCAGACGCCGTTCGCCCCGACCACGATTTCGTCGACGAACCCCACCTTCCCGACGACCACCGACGGTTCGACGACCGGCATCCTCCGCTACGTCTTCCTGAACGACCTCGGCCCGACCGTCACCAACACCGATGCGAAGACCAACCGCGCAGTGATCGACCTGTCCGGCACGGCGTTCGGGTGGGACACCCAGCTGTCCGGCGGCGTGACCAGCGTCACGCTGGCCATCGACGGCACCGGCTACATCAATCTGAACAACCTTCAGACCGCGCTCGACAGCACGACGGATCCGTTCCTCGTCGGCCAGAAGAATTCGGCAAGCGTCCTGTCCTTCATCGCCCCGACGCTGACGACGAACGACTCGTCGTCGCTGAACTTCTTCCATGCCGGCGCGTCGCGCGACTTGTTCAAGCTTCCTGGCGGCGAACTGAGCCTGGCGCTCGGCTATGACTGGACGGATCGCAAGCAGCACGCGACCGCCCCGGCAGGCATCGAGGCCGGCCAGTACCAAAGCGTCTTCAGCAACAACTTCACCATCGGCGAACAGACGGTCAATTCCGTCTACGCCGAACTGTCGGCCCCGGTGCTGAAGAGCCTCGAGACCGACCTCGCCGTCCGCTACGACCACTACAACCTCTCGGGCGGCAAGGCCTCGCCGAAGTTCGGCTTCAAGTGGACGCCGGTCGACATGTTCGCGTTGCGCGGTACGGCCTCGAAGGGCTTCCGCGCGCCGGGCCCGGCCGAGAACGGCACCGCCGGCCAAACCTTCTTCGCCGGCACCACGACCGACCCGATCCTGTGCGGAAACGCGCCGGGCGCCAACCAGACGCTCGCGACGACGCCGGGTAACTTCCCCGTCGCCTGCGACGCGCAACTCGGCACGGTCCAGAGCACGAACAAGGCGCTCCACCCGGAAACGTCGAAGTCGTTCACGCTGGGCATCGTCCTGGAGCCGATCAAGAACATCAGCGCCACGCTGGATTGGTACTCGATCGAGATCGACAACCAGATCGTCCCGGGCGGCCCGCAGACCCAGGTCCGCGGCACCAGCCTCGCGCCGATCGCCCAGGTGCAGCCTGACGGCTCGCTCAAGAACGTCGCGCCGCCGGTGGCGCCGATCGCCTACCTGACGACGTCGTACATCAACGCGAACTCGACGAAGACGGCCGGTGTCGAAGGCGACATCTCCGCGAAGATGCACCTCGGCGCGGCTGGTGACTTCAAGACCGACCTGGACGTGTCGTACATGTACAAGTACGACCTGACCACCCTGGATCCGGAAGGCGACGGCGTCTCGTTCAAGACGTTCCACCTCGCCGGCCAGCACGGTCCGTTCATCATCGGCGGCGACACCGGCAATCCGCGCGTTCGTGCCAAGTGGACGAACACCTTGACCAGCGGAAACTTCGACTGGACGGTGACGGGCAACTACATGAGCGGCATGTCCCTGGTCGACCAGAGCGCCGGCATCGACGATTGCCTGACCGCGCTGCAGAACGGCGCCGGCAGCGCGATCTTCTCGCCGGATCTGGACAGCGGGAACATCCCGAAGGCCGCGAGCCGCTGCAAGGTCGGCGCGTTCATCACGTTCGATACCCAGGCCAGCTGGCGCTTCAACAAGAACTTCACCATCAACGCTTCGGTCGTGAACCTGTTCAACAAGCAGGCGCCGGTGGATTGGCAAACCTACGGCGGCGGCACCACGCCGTACAACTCGTCGCTGGACCAACTGGGCGCGATCGGCCGTTACTACACGATCGGCGGCACGTACACGTTCTAAACGCGACATCGGCACCAGCGCCTCGCGCGCCGGTGGCCTCACCTCGAAAGCCGGCACTCGAAAGAGGCCGGCTTTTTTCATGGCGCCCGCTGTCCGCGGCGCGCGACAAGATCGGATCATTTGATTGATAAAGTACTTGCGCAAAGGCAAGCATTGTTTATCATTGCGACAAGCGCTGACCGACGACGCGCGTCGCCCTGACGTGTCGACGCCCGAGATCTCCGCGACGTCCCGCCTCACTCACCCTCGACGAGCCCGCATGCGAAAAGCACTGAATCGATCCTGCCGTGCCGCGGCCGCCTTCGTTGCGACTGGCGCGACGCGTGCGCGTAGAGTCATCGCCGACCGCAAGTCCGGCACGTCGTCCCCGATCCCGCTCTGAGTCCGCGCGAGTGCGTCTTCGCGAAGGCCCGGGCGGTGCGAACCTCCCGGGCCTTCGCCATTCCGGGACGCCGCTTTCTCCGTCATTCCATCGCGTGAGCGCAGGCCGCCCGCGCTTTTCGAGGAGCCATCCATGTCCACGTTCACCGTCAAACCACCCAAGCCCCGCAACCCGCTCGTCGCTGCGGCCAAGTTCCGTCGCGCCGGCAAGCATGGTGCGAATGCGGGCGCCCAGCGCCAGGCCGATCGCCAGGCGACCAGGCGCGAAGCGTCCAGCCTCGACCTGTCACCCGGCGCGCGCGGCAAGCCGCCCGGCCTCTGAAGAAACACGAGCGGTCGACGCGGCCGCGCAGGAGACCCCCATGAGCCCGATCCTGTCCGGTCAGCGCCCCGCGCAACGGCCTCCCTTGAGCGACCTGTGGCGCCACGCCGTGGCGCATCTGTTGCGCGGCGCGAGCGCCATGCTCGCGCGTCACGCGCGCGAGGTCGCCCGTCCGCTGCATGCGCGCCATCGGCGCAGCCAGCACGACGTGAGCATCGAATTCCACGCCGACGCAGGCGCGCCGGAGGGCGCGCTCTACGTCGACGGCAACTTCGTCGGCTACATCGACGTCCACCGGCTGTGACATCCTGCCGCCCCGGCACCCGCCCGCCGGGACGGCGCTCAACTTCGTCGTCCGCGAACCGATACAACAAGTAACGGATCGCCCCTTGCCCCTGCGGGGCGACCGTCTCGAGTCCAGGATCGTCGCCATGAGCGCCCCGTCAGTTCCGCCCAGCTTTCCCGCCCCGAGCGACATGAACGGATGGGTTCGCCATCTGAGCCAGCTCGAGATCCCGGTGCTCGCCAGCACCGCGGCCGCCATCGAGGACATGCGACTCATCGAGGACGATGTCGACGCGCGCCATATCTCCGAAGCGATCGGGCGGGATCCGCTGATGACGCTCAAGCTGCTCGTGCACGCGTCGACGCACGGCTCCGATCACCGGCAGACCGACGCGGAAACCGTCGTCGAAGCGCTCGTGTTGATGGGCATCACCCCGTTCTTCCGCGCCTTCGGCCCGCAGCCGACCGTCGAGGACCGGCTCGCCGGACATCCCGACGCCCTCGCCGGCCTGCAGCAAGTGCTGGCGCGCGCCGACCGCGCCGCGCGCTTCGCGGCGAGCTTCGCGATCCATCGCGCCGACCACGACGCCGTCGTGCTGCACGAGGCCGCGCAACTGCACGACTTCACCGAGATGCTGCTGTGGCTGCACGCGCCCGAGCTGGCGCTGGAGCTGCAGCG
>FTDG01004163.1_pt1 | contig 12448 bp, 12 predicted proteins | sample 1639751 | NCBI WGS metagenome assembly FTDG01 (sample SAMEA3914869, study PRJEB12502) | metagenome | biome: forest; material: soil | place: USA | collected 2012-03-12 | depth 0.1 m
CGCACGTGCTGTGCGAGCCGTGCCCGACGTGCGACGGCCGCGGTCAGGTCAAGACGGCGCGCAGCGTCTGCTACGACGTGCTGCGCGAGATCCTGCGCGAGGCGCGCCAGTTCAACCCGAAGGAATTCCGCGTCATCGCGAGCGCGTCCGTCGTGGAGATGCTGCTCGACGAGGAGAGCGCGCACCTGGCCGACTTGTCGGCGTTCATCGGCAAGCCGATCTCGCTGAGTGCGGAGCCGACGATGAACCCGGAGCAGTACGACATCGTCCTGTTGTGAGCCGCCACGGTCGCTGGCGCGACCTGCCCCCCGAGGGGCGGCTCCGCGAGCGGACTGGCGGAGCCAGCTCCGCCCCTCCGTTGAGCTTCATTTGCGATGCCTGAGCGGCAGCGCCGGCGGTGGCGCCCCGCCTACGCCGGCACCGTGCCCATCATCGCCACGGCTGCGGCCAGCACGGCCACGGTGGCGCCCAGCAAGGCGGCCAGGCGGACGAAGAAGGCAGGGAGCGATGTCATGTGGGATGGGCGGCGGGGTGGAATGACGCTACGGTAGTCGTCTCCGCGCGCGGCTGGAATACCCGGATCCGGGGATGCGTCCACGCGTTTACAGCACGAGCCGCCCTTGCTCCAATGCTGCGATGCTTGAAGGAACCTTGTCCATGGTCGCTGCCGTCACCCGGATCCTGGTCGTCGACGACGACGAGGCGTTCCGCGAGTCGGTGTGCGCCGCGATCGCGCGCGACGACGCGATGGTGCTGGCCGCCCAGGCCGGCTCGGTCGCGCGGGCGCGCGAGGCGATCGTGCGCGGCAACTTCGACGTCGCGCTCGTCGACCTCGGTCTGCCCGATGGCAACGGCATCGACCTGATCCGCGAGATCGCGCAGACGCGTCCCGAAACCGACGTGATGGTCATCACCGTGTTCGGCGACGAGGCGCACGTGCTCGCCTCGATCGAGGCCGGCGCGACGGGCTACCTGTTGAAGCGCAGCCTGGCCGACACGCTCGGCGCCACCGTGCGCGAGCTGCGCGCGGGCGGCTCGCCGATCAGCCCGGTGATCGCGCGCCAGCTGCTGCAACGCTTCAAGCGCGGCGCGGACGCAGCGGCCGTCTCGACCGCGACGGCCGTGGTGGACGATGGCGGGCTGTCCGAGCGCGAGCGCGAGGTGCTGCTGTTCATCGCGAAGGGTTTCACGGTGGGCGAGATCGCGAACATGCTGCACCTGTCGGCCCACACCGTGGCCACGCACGTGAAGCACATCTATCGCAAGCTGGCGGTGCATTCGCGGACCGAGGCCGTCTACGAGGCGGGCCGGATGGGCTTGTTATGACGGCCCCACGCGCGCCGGCGCTCGTTGCCCCCGAGGAGCTGGCCGCGTACGGCCCGGCGAAGCCGGATCCGGCGCTCCCTTGGATTTTTCGTTGTCGTTCGAGCGCCGGCGGATGCGTTGGCGCTGCGCGCATTCGCGCGTCGCGCGCGTGACCGCGAGCACGTGCTTTGCGTTGGCGGTGCGGCTTCGCGCCGCCGCGCTGGCCTTCGCACTCGGTGTCGCGTCGTTCGCCTGGGCGATGCCGCCGGCGGCCGTGGCGGCGTCCGACGTCGTCGTGCCGGCCGCCGCCTTCGCGAACGGCGAGACGCGCACGATCACGAGCGCCGAGTTCTGCATCAGCGCGAGCGAGACGATTCCCGACGCCCAGTCCGGCTGCGATTGGAAGCCGGTGCGCCTCGCCAAGGTCTGGGCGCCGCCGCCGCCGCGCAGCGAGATCTCGAGCGCGTGGATGCGGCTGCACGTGCGCTTCGACGAAGCGCCGACACAGCCGGTCGCGATGTACCTCGTCGCGTTCAACCGCGCCGGGCGCGCGTTCGTCAACGGCCGGCCGCTGGCCGAGTTCGGGCCGTTGACGCTGCCGCTGCCGCTGAACTGGAACCGCGCACAGTACGCCGTGATCGCGCCGACGCTGCTGCACGCGGGCGACAACACGATCGAGCTGCACCAGATCAAGTACGGCTGGGAGAACGGCTGGGTCGCGCCGGTGTGCCTCGGCAGCGAGGAGACGCTGCTGCCGGTCTACGAGATGCGCCGCTTCTGGCAGAACGAGCTCGTGCGCATCCTCGGCGCGACGACCGCCGCGATCGGCATCTTCATGCTCGCCGTGTGGCTCGGGCGGCGCGCGCATGCGATGTACTTCTGGTTCGGCTGCGCGTCGCTGGTGTGGACGGCGATCAGCTTCGACTACTTCGCGATCCACTCGCCGCTGCCGCCGCTGATGTGGGACGACTTCATGGAGTCCGTGCAGGTGCTGCGCGCGGTGCTCATGTTCATCTTCATCTTCCGCTATTGCGGCCGCCGCATGCCCGTCGTCGAGACGGCGATCTGGCTGTACTGGGCGGTCGGCACGGTGGTGATCGTCACGCACACGGCGGTCAACCGCTACATCGACGACTGGTACCTCGTCGTGCTGCTGGTGTCGCCGTACATCTTCTGGATCGCGGTGCGCGAAGGGCTGCGCAACAGCCTCATGGAGGGCCTGATGCTGGGCCTCGCGGCGAGCGTGCAGATCGTGCTCAGCGCGTACGACCTGTGGCTGTTCTCGATGCACTCGTGGACCGACCGCGTCTACCTCGCGCACTTCAGCGCGCCGCTGTACCTGTTCGTGGTCGGCTTCATCCTCATGCGGCGCTTCACCGAATCGCTGAACGCCTACGAGAAGCTCGCCGGCGTGCTGGAGCAGCGCGTCGCCGCGAAGGCCGCCGAGCTCGAGCGCAACTACGAGCAACTGCTGGAGGCGCGGCGCAACGAGGCGCTGGCGCTCGAACGCACGCGCATCATGAGCGAGATGCACGACGGCATCGGCTCGCAGCTCACGCTCGCGTTGTCGCTGGTGCGCAGCGTCGATCCGCAGCGACAGGACGGCCCGGACGGCCCGGGTGGCCGCGGCGGCGAGGACGGCCGCGTCGCCACCGTGCTGCGCGAAAGCATCGAGGACCTGCAGCTGATCATCGACTCGCTCGAGCCGGTCGAGAACGACCTGCTCACCGTGCTCGGAACGCTGCGCTATCGCGTGCAGGATCGCCTCAGCAAGAGCGGCATCGAACTGCAATGGAACGTGGTCGACCTGCCGCCGCTGCCGATGCTCACGCCGCAGAGCGTGCTGCAGGTGCTGCGCATCCTGCAGGAGGCGTTCGCGAACTGCCTCAAGCATTCGGGTGCGACGCACATCGCCGTCTCGACGCGGCTCGCCGGCGCGCCGGGCGCGGGCGAGACGGCGTGCATCAGCATCGTCGACGATGGCCGCGGCATCGAGGGCACGCGCGTCGGCCGCGGCCTGGAGAACATGCGTCGCCGTGCCGAAGCGATCGGCGGGCGGCTGAAGATCACGTCGCGGCCGGGCATGACCGAGGTCATGCTGGAGGTGCCGACCTTGCGCGAGGCGTGAGCACGCTGCTCGCGCGAGGTCAGTGCGCGGGCGTCGTGGGGACGGCGAGTCGCAGGATGTGGATCACGCCGCGCGCGTCGATGTCGACATCGCCGAGGGTGTCTTTCATGGCGACGCCATGACCCTGGGCGCACCAGAAGTACACGGTCTCGCGCTGCATCGACGCCGGGAGCGACGCTGCGGCTTCGGGCGCCGGCGCCCTGGTTCCGGTCACTGTCAGCTTGCGCGGCGGCGCGCCGTCGAGGCCCGTGGGAATCGCAAGCCGCTCCGCCGCGATCGCGAGGTCGTTGCCCGCTCGTTCGCGCAGCTTCGCGATCCCCTCGGATGACAGGCAGTAGCGCGCGCGGATCGGCGCGGCCTCCAGTTGCGCCACCGTGATCAACTCGAACGCCGGACGCGTGTCGTACGAGAGCTGGATGCGGTGCTCGCGCCGCGCGGGCAGGGGGATGTCGATGCTTCGTTGCGCGGTCCATCGCGCCCAGTCGCCGTCCGCCTGGCGCTCGATCGCGCCGTCGCGCACGAGCTCGGCCCATGCACGCGAGGCGGGCGCGTTCGCGCTCGCCGGTTCGTCGACGAACGGCGGCGTTCCCGTGATGACCCACGGATCGAGGCCGGCCGTCGCGAGCAGCGACGAGACATCGCGGTCGCGGATGAACGCCTCGGTGCGATCAGACGCGCGCATCGGAGCGCCGTCGACAAGCCACTTCAACTCGGGGAACTGCCGATCGGGGTAGGTCTCGCCTTCGCCCATCCAGCGCACGCGCTCGCTGCGCCAACGCAGGGTCGTGGCGACGGCCGGCATGGGCGAGCGGGTCTGCAGGTCGATGGCGACGTGGTGGCCGTGGAGCAGCACTCGTGCGGACACGACCTGCGGGCGCTGCGGGCGCGCGCGGAGTTCGGGGAACGGAACGCCAGTGCTGGCGTCGTCGGCGTGGGCGACGGGGGCGATGGGGGCGATGGCCAGCGTGGCGAGCGCGACGAATACAGCCCGGCGACACCTGGCATGAAAGATCATGCGCGACGCTCGACATCGACCTGGGCCAGGTAGTAACGCGTCGGCTCACCGATGGGCGTACTGTCGTCCGCGAAGGAAGCGAGTGCCCATTTGAAGGTGCCGGCCCAGTCGAAGAAGAGTGTCTTGCGGCCGTACAGCCGCCAGTCGTCAGGTGCCCAGCTTCGTTGTCCCACGGCGCGGAGCACGCCACCGCACGCGTCATGCCTGATGCCGGCGACCACGTTGGTCCCGGAGATCGCGATGCGACTGGTCGAGTTGCTGCCGCATGCGAGGCAGAAAGTCTTCGCTCTGCGGTTCACGAGCCGTGCACCAATGTCGCGAAGAGCGGAGATGCCCTTCATCGCAGCATGTTCTGCAAGCTCGTGATTGATGGTTTGACCGGGTCTCAGCCAGAAGCCCGTGGGGCGTTGCACGGCCTTGAGCGCCAGGGCGGGAAATCGCAGGCCTTGCTCGCAAGCAGGGCAGTGCAATTGGTGCGCGGGGAAGGTGATGGGGCCAGTCATCCCGGCTCGCCGTCACGCCCCGCGAAACTGCATCGAATGCAACCTCGCATACAACCCGCCTTGCGCCAGCAGTTGCGCGTGTGGCCCTTCCTCGACGATGCGGCCGTGCTCCATCGCGACGACGCGGTCGGCGTGCTCGATGGTCGACAGCCGGTGTGCGATGACCAGCGTCGTGCGGCCCTTCATCAGCACCTCGAGCGCCGACTGGACGGCGCGTTCGGATTCGGAGTCGAGCGCGGACGTGGCCTCGTCGAGGATCAGGATCGGCGCGTCCTTGTAGATCGCCCGCGCGATCGCCAGGCGCTGGCGCTGTCCGCCCGAGAGCTGCGTGCCGTTGTGGCCGATGCGCGCGTCGATGCCGCCGGGCATCGTCATCACGAAGTCGAGCAGGTTCGCGCCGGCCAGCGCGCTGCGCACGCGCTCGGGGTCGGCCGCGTCGCCGAGCGACACGTTGGCAGCGACGGTGTCGTTGAACAGCACGACGTCCTGGCTCACCAGCGCGAACTGGCTGCGCAGCGCGCGCATGTCGTAGTCGACGAGCGGGGCGCCGTCGAGCGCGATCGAGCCCGAGCTCGGCTCGAGGAAGCGCGGCAACAGGTTGACGAGCGAGGTCTTGCCGGCGCCGGACGGCCCGACGAAGGCGACCGTCTCGCCGGCGCGCACGACGAGGTTGACGTCGCTCAGCGCGGCGACCTGCTGGCCTTCGGGGATGTCGGCGGAATCGCGCGCGCCGTAGTGCAGGCCGACATCGCGGAACTCGATGTCGCCGCGCACGCGCGCGGGCGCGAGCGTGCCGCCGGCCTCGGCCGGGATCGTCTCGATCAGCTCGATGCCGCGCTCCATCGACGCGGTGCCGCGCGTGAGCGGCGTCATCAGGTCGGACAGCTGCTTGATCGGCTGGATCAGCAGCAGCCAGGACGTGATGAAGGCCATGAAGTCGCCCGGCGTCTGGTGGCCGGACGTGCCGCGGTGGATCGCCATCATCAGCACGGCCGACAGCGAGATCGACGCGAGCAACTGCGTGATCGGATCCATCACCGAGCCGGCCGCCGTCTGCTTGATCGTGATGCGGCGCATGCGCCTGGCGTTGGCGTCGAAGCGTGCGCGCTCGTGCTTGTCGGCGCCGTGCAGGCGCACGATGCGCCAGGCGAGCACGTTCTCCTCGACGACGTAGGCGAGTTCGTCGGTGGCGTTCTGGCCTTCGAGCGTGAGGCGCCGCACGCGCTTGCCGACCAGCCGCACGAAATAGGCCGTGGCCGGGAACATGAAGGCAGCGAACAGCGTCAGCTGCCAGTCGAGGTAGAGCAGGTAGCCGAGGAAGAAGATGCCCGTGAGCGACTGCCCGATCAGCGTGTTGACCGTGCCCATCAACAGGTTCGCGCCCTGCTGCACTTCGTACACGACGCCGTTGGTCAGGCTGCTGGCCGTGCTGCGCGAGAACAGGCTCGGCGAGACCCGCATCATGTGCGCGAACATGGCCGTGCGCATCGCGAGCACCGCGTTCTGCGCCGCGACCGCCAGGCCGTAGTTGCCGACCCAGCCCGAGACGCCGCGCACCAGGAACACGGTGACGACGCCGAGCGGGATCTCCCACAGCGGGATCGCGCCGGGCTTGAAGCCGCGGTCGATGATCAGCTGGAGCATCTTCGGCATCAGCGGCTGCGTGGCGGCGTTGATGATCAGCGCGATGCCCGCCAGGCCCATCGCGGACCGGCTGTTGCGGAAATAGGGCATCAGGCGCCCGAGGCGCTGCTTCAGGGTGTTCATCGAGTGGGGGACGGCGGCGGGGCGCCGTCCGCGTTGGATCAGCGCTGCATTATCGGATAGGGCCGGACGCGCCGTTGACCTACATGCAGGCCTTGTTCTTGCTGCCTACAATAGCCCCGGCTTACCGCCGAGCTGCGCTAGCTGCGGGTCGCGAGCCGATATCTGGCTCCGTTCCCGGAAACTTTCCGTCTCAACAGGACTCCATTCCCCTCCATGTGGCCTAGAAGACAAGCCTTGCGCGCCCTGGGCGCCTCGATCGCCCTCCCGGCGCTGACGCCGGCGCTGGCGCAATTCCGCGTCGACATCAATGGTGTCGGCGCCACCCAGATCCCGATCGCCATCGGCCGCTTCCGCGACGAGGACCGGCAACCGCAGTCGATCTCCGCGATCGTGCGCGCCGACCTGACGAACTGCGGGCTGTTCAAGGTCGTGGACGTCCCGGCGCCGGTCGACGAGACCGGCACGCCCGACTACAACGCGCTGCGCGCACGCGGCGTCGACGCGGTCGCCTCCGGTTCCGCGACCAAGCTGGCCGACGGCCGCGTGGACGTGCGATTCCGGCTGTGGGACGTCGTCAAGGGCGCCGACCAGGGCGGCCAATCCGAACCGGTCGTTGCAGCCGACCTGCGCCTCGCCGCGCACCACATCTCGGACAAGATCTACGAGAAGCTCACCGGCGACCGCGGCATCTTCTCCACGCGCATCGCCTTCGTGACGCACGCCGGCGGCAAGTACACGCTGTTCGCGACCGACGCCGACGGCGAGAACAAGCAGGCGGTGCTGATCAGCCGCGAGCCGATCATCTCGCCGGCCTGGTCGCCGAACGCCAACGAGCTGGCCTACGTGTCGTTCGAGCAGAAGAAGGCGATCGTCTACATCCAGAACCTGCACCAGGGCTCGCAGCGCACCATTGCGAGCTTCAAGGGCTCCAACAGCGCCCCGGCGTTCTCGCCGAACGGCGGACAGATGCTGGTCACGCTGTCGAAGGACGGCGGCTCGCACGTCTTCACGATCGGCCGCGACGGCAGCAACCCGGTGCGCATCACCAACGGCAGCACCGCGATCGACACCGAAGCCAAGTTCTCGGCCGACGGCGCCTCGATCTTCTTCGTCAGCGACCGCGGCGGCGGCCCGCAGATCTACCGCCAGGCGCTGTCGGGTGGCGAGGCGTCGCGCATCACGTTCGACGGCAGCTACAACATCAGCCCCGCGCCGAGCCCCGACGGCAAGCTTCTTGCGTACGTCACGCGCCAGGGCGGTTCCTTCAAGGTGATGGTGATGAACCTGGCCGACGGCTCGACCAAGAGCATCACCGAGACCAACGACGACGAGAGCCCGAGCTTCGCACCGAACTCGCGCTTCATCGTCTATTCGACCAAGGTCGGCGGACGCGATTCGCTGATCATGACCCCCACGGATGGGCGGTTCAAGACGGTTCTCGGCGACTCGGCGATCGAGTACCGTGAACCGGTGTGGGGCCCGTTCGGGCGCTGATTTTCTTGAGTAGTGCCGGCGTGGGCGCGGATGGTGCCCGGCGACCGGTGATTTTCATGTTGCTGGAAGGAGAATACTGATGATGACGAACAAATCCCTGTCGATGATGTCGGCCCTGGCGATGGCCGCGATCCTGGGCGGCTGCGCGTCGGGCACGAAGCTCGACAAGCCCGCCGAAGTCGAGACGCGCACGACCACCGCCGCGACGACCACCCCGGCACCGCAGGCGCAGTCGCAGGTCGCGACGATCGACAACACGGCCAAGCCCGTGCCCGTCGCCGCCGCCAATCTCGACCGCGTCATCTATTTCGACTTCGACAGCTACGTCATCAAGGACGAATTCCGTCCGATCATCGAAGCCCACGAAGCGCTGCTGAAGTCGGACACCTCCAAGAAGGAAGTCGCCGAAGGCCACACCGACGAGCGCGGCGGCAGCGAGTACAACCTCGCCCTCGGCCAGAAGCGCGCCGAAGCGGTCGTCAAGCAGATGGAACTGCTGGGCGCCGGCGAAGGCCAGCTCGAAGCCGTCAGCTACGGCAAGGAACGTCCGGCGGTCGACGGCCATGACGAAGCGGCGTGGGCGAAGAATCGCCGCGTCGAACTGCGCACCAAGTGATGCGGGCCGTCGTTGGGCTTGAGGCGGGCGCCCGCAGCCCGCGCGGCGCCCGGGCGGCGCGCCTTCGCACGACCATCGCGGCCGCTGCGCTGTTGGTGGCGGGCGCGAGCGCGCATGCCGGCCTCTTCGATGACGACGAGGCGCGCAAAGCGATCCTGGACCTGCGCACGCGGTTGTCGCAGGTCGAGGATTCCGCGAAGGCGCGCGATGCCCAGAACGCGCAGACGCAGCAGCAGCTGCAGAACGCGTTGCTCGATCTGACGAACCAGATCCAGCAGCTGCAGCAGCAGGTCGCGCAGCTGCGCGGCAGCAACGAGCAGCTCGCGCGCACCGTGGCCGACCTGCAGCAGCACCAGAAGGACATCGTCCAGGGCGTGAACGATCGCCTGGCGAAGGTCGAGCCGCAGCAGGTCAATCTCGACGGCAAGACCTTCAACGCCGACCCCGACGAGATCGCCAGCTTCGAGGCCGCCAATGCGACGCTGCACAACGGCCAGTTCGACCAGGCTGTCGTGGCGCTGTCGAACTTCCTGCGGCGCTACCCGAACAGCGGCTACGCCGACTCGGCGCGCTACTGGCTCGGCAACGCGCAGTACGGCACGCACGACCTGAAGGGCGCGATCGTCACGTTCCGCGCGTTCATCGCCGCCGCGCCGGATCATCCGCGCGCGGCCGAGGCCGAGCTCGCGATCGCGAACTGCCAGATCGAGCTGAAGGACATCAAGGGCGCGAAGAAGACGCTGGACGACCTGATGAAGACGTATCCGAAGTCCGAGGCCGCGGTCGCGGGCAAGGAACGGCTGTCGTCGTTGAAGTGACGCGGTCGTCGAGGCGCTTGTCGAAGCACTTGGCGTAGCGCTTGTTGAAGCATCTGCACCTGCCGTCGAAGTAGCGTTCCTTGCCCGACCTGTCCATCGCACCCTCCCCGCCGGCCGCGGCGCTCGACGCCGACCTCGAGCGCCGCTTCGGCGGCTTGCGGCGCCTCTACGGCGCGGCGGGCTACGCGCGCGTGCGCGCGGCGCGCGTGGCGGTCGTCGGGCTCGGCGGCGTGGGCTCGTGGGCGGTCGAGGCGCTTGCGCGCAGCGGCGTCGCCCAGCTCGTGCTGATCGACATGGATCACGTCTCCGAATCCAACGTCAACCGCCAGATCCAGGCGGTGGGCGAGACGATCGGCATGTCGAAGGCGCAGGCGCTCGCGCGCCGCATCGCCGACATCCACCCCGGCTGCGTCGTCCACTGCATCGAGGAGTTCGCCGACGACACGAACTGGCCGGCGCTGTTGCCGGTCGAGGTCGACGCCGTCATCGACGCCTGCGACCAGAGCCGCGCCAAGCTGATGCTCGCGGCATGGGCGTTGCGCGCGAAGGTCGCCTACGTGTGCTGCGGCGCCGCGGGCGGCAAGCAGCGCGCGGAGAAGGTCGAGATCGACGACCTGGCCGCCACGACGCACGACCCGCTGCTCGCCAGCCTGCGCCAACGCCTGCGCTCGCAGCACGGCGCGGCACGCCACGGCAAGATGGGCGTGCGCTGCGTATTCTCGCGCGAGAGCGTCGCGCCGCCACGGGTCGAGCCGGAGGCGGTCTGCGAGACGGGCTCCGCGCCGGAGCCCGGAAGCGCGGGCGTTGCCATCGCCGAGGCGCGCCGCGACAACACGCTCAACTGCCACGGCTACGGATCGACCGTCACCGTCACCGCCACGTTCGGCATGGCCGCCGCCGGCGAAGCGATCTCGCAATTGCTTGCGTGATCTGCTGTTGTGTGTTCCCGAAACGCATGCTATGATTGCGGGCTCTACCGAAAGCGGGGGTTGTTAGCTCAGTTGGTAGAGCAGCGGACTTTTAATCCGTAGGTCGTGGGTTCGAGTCCCGCACAACCCACCATCATCGCCCGGGCCCCACGCAGGCGAGGATGAAGAAAAAAAGTTGAATGCAAGCAGGAAGCATCGCTTGCACAACAACTGAAAGTCGAAGTAGAATGCAAGGCTGCAGTGTTTACTGCAACCGAAGAATTTCGGGCTCTTAGCTCAGTTGGTAGAGCAGCGGACTCTTAATCCGTAGGTCGAGTGTTCGAGTCACTCAGGGCCCACCAAAATTAAGACTGAAATCAAGCACTTGGCGAATTCGCCAAGTGCTTTTTTTCTGCCCGGATCGCTTCGATTGCGGAACACTTCCGCAAATCGCTTCCGTCATCGGGCTTGCAGCCAACACAGCCTCGCGCGCAAGTCAGGTGAACAGCTTGACGACCGCCGTCATGTTCTCCCGCCCCAGGCCGTGCTCCGCGGCCCTGCGAAACACGCCGCGAGCCGCGGCGATGGTGGGTGCGTCGGCGTCGGAGTCGGCCGATCGAAGCATGTAGCCGACATCCTTCTCGATCAGGTCGATCGGGAACTGCGGCGCGAAGTGGCCTGCCAGCATGAGGCTCGAGACGCGAGCGGCCACCGGGCTCCAGACGGGCGTCTTGGCGACGACGTCCAGCACGCGTTGGACCTCGGCGCCGGAGTGCTTCAGCATGCCGATCAGCTCCGCGATCGCAGTCAGCTGGACGCCCATCAGCGTGTTGGTGGCGAGCTTGGCCAGCGCGCCGGAGCCGAGCGGCCCGACATGCTGGATGTTCGATCCCATGGCTGGCAGGATGTCCTGCGCATGCTCGAAGGTGCTGGTGTCTCCGCCAACGAGAATCGTCAGCTGGCCCGCGTCGGCCTGGGGCGTGCTGCCCACCACCGGTGCTTCGAGAAACGCGACGCCGCGCTGCGCGGCGTTCGCGCCCAACTCGCGCACCCACTCCGCGGTCAACGTGGAGCTCTCGATCGCGATGGCGTCGTGGGCCAGGCCCTCGAACGCGCCCGTGCCGGACTCGAGCCAGACCTGGCGCGAGGCCTCGTTGTCGCGCAGCATGGCCACGACACGCTCCGCGCCGGTCGCCGCGTCCTTCGGCGTGCGAGCCCATCTCGCGCCCGCGGCGACGAGGGCGTCGGCCGCTTTCGGACTGCGATTCCAGACCGTGACCTCGTGGCCCGCCTTCATGAGGGATGCGGCCATGCGCGAACCCATGGCGCCAAGACCGAGTACCGATACCTTCGACATGATGTCTGCTCCTTGTTGCGCACCTCAGGCTTCGCCTTCGGACCACTCGGGACTGAAGCCGCCGAGGGTCGGGTGGTACATCTCGTCGCCCGAGTGCTGGGTGAATTCGACGTTGAGGCGATCCTCGCGCAGTCCCAGCACCTCGATGCAATCGGCACAGAGCGCTTTGGCGACCGTCATCCGAAGCTCGGCGGGACGCCCGCGCCGGATGTCGCACATCAGGACCGAAACCGGAACAGGCTCTCCGTCGACCATCCGCCAGACGCCGCCCCGGCCCGCTTCGCGGATGGCGATGCTGATGCGGCGGATGTCGACCGTCATCATGTCCGCGTAGGTCGTGGCCATCTTCCTGGCCAGCCGTTGCTTGAGGTCGATGGGAAAGCTGTCGTTGACGTCCAGTTGCAGATAGGGCATGGATTTCTCCGGGTGCGCGCGACGTCAGACCTGGGCGACGCCGCCGTCGACGAACATCTCGCTGCCCGTGACGAAGCTGCTCTCGTCGGAGGCCAGGAAGGAGATGACGTTGGCCACTTCGTC
>FTDG01001984.1_pt1 | contig 12422 bp, 7 predicted proteins | sample 1639751 | NCBI WGS metagenome assembly FTDG01 (sample SAMEA3914869, study PRJEB12502) | metagenome | biome: forest; material: soil | place: USA | collected 2012-03-12 | depth 0.1 m
ATCGGCCATCACGCCCATCACGAACGGGATCTGCATCTTCTTGTTCGAGCCATACAGCTCGACGTCGTATTCGATCTGCACGCGCGGAGCACGGTTGCGTGCGATGAATTTCTGGCTGCTTCCTGACATGACGGGTTTCTCCTTGGAATGACTTGTGGCGCGGATCAATCGGATTCGGGTTCGTCGAGCGAGATGCCACCGAGCATCTCGATATGACGTTGCGAATCGGGCATCAATTCCTTGACGATCGCATTGAAATCCATCTGCAAGACCTTGACGGCCCGGTCGACGAACATCGGCGCGGGACTGCTGGGTTCGGACTTGCGCAGGAACTCGGCCACCTGCTGCAGGATTCTCACCGCATCCGCGCGCGACGCCAAGCCACCCGAACGGGGGGGTTTCCCCTGGCCCGTGCCCGTTCCGCCCGATTCTGCGTCGTCGGCGTCCTCGCCTTCGCCCGCCAGCACCGAGGCGGCGGCCGCATCTTCGGCATCCAGGCCCGCATAGAACTCGCCGACGCGCTTGAGCGTCTGCTGCAGGAGATCCAGGCTGGGGCGCTGCCCGCTGTGCTCCTGGAAGACCTTGCTGATGGATTGGATCGCGGCCAGGCCCGTCTCGATGCCGGCGCGCTTCTCGGCGTTGGCCTCCGGATCGCCGCGGCGCCACGCTGCAGCCAGCAACCCTGCGGCGGGCGCGGTCTGGCCCTCGGGCGGCTGCATGCGACCGAGCACGTATTCGAGGTCCCGGACGGTGTAGCGGCCGACTTCACGCGATTCGACGATCGCCGCACCACGCAGCGAACGCAGCAGGCCCTCGGCCGCCGGCGAACCATACGACTGCGCCGGATCCGGCGACAGGTTCGCGAGCACGTTGAGGCGCTCGATCGGGTCGTCGCCTTCGTCCCGATCGAGCAGCGGGTACAGCGTCTCCCAGAAGTTCTCGACGAGCGAGGCGATCAGCTTCAGGCCGTCCGACAGCCCGGGCAGGCCGCGATTGGCGAGTTCGGCGCGCGTGAGCCACGCGGCCACGCGCAGGTCCTTCGTCTTGCCAAGAAGCTCGCGCGACTGCTCGGCGACCTTGCGCCAGTTCGGCTCTTCGGCGCCGACCAGTTCCTGCGATTTCGGATCGATCGTGCCCGGCGTGCCCGCGGAGAATCGCTCGAGTTCGGCGACGTCGGAATACTCCAGGTCGGGCCCGGCCGGTTCGGCATCGTCAATGGGACGCGAGAGGGCGTCGATATCGAGCACTATAGGGTTTCTCCGAGTCGGTGGGCTGACGTCCTGGTCGAGCAGAACGCAGGGTAGTGTATGCCGATGACAGCTTCAAGATCGCTTTGCCGAGTTGAACGAATGGTGGCGCACGAACCCGGGTGCCGCCTATCGGTGCACACCCCCAGGGGGTATGCAGGAAATGACTTTCGAGGTCCATTGCGGCGCGTGGAAACCGTGCTGGCCGGCGGTCAGAGAAGATCGATCAAGGACGACGGCGGTGCTGCAGCCGGAGGCGGCGAGATGAGGTCGACGAACGCCGTGGGCAGCGGCAGCGCGTCGAGCGCCAACCCTGTCGCCGGCATCTCCGCAGACCCGTTCGAGTAGAGACAGACGCGAGGACGCTTCGCATCCGCCGCGACGGCAGGCGCAGGCAGGGTCGGCATCGCCAATGCCTCGACGAGGCGATCGAACGCGTCGACACCCAGCGTCGGTTCGAGCCCGGCCAGCGCCGCGTCCTCGATCGCGAGCCAGGCCGCGTCGTCGGACGACAGCGTCGCGAGCGACGGCGACTGCGCGGACGGCGAACCGGAAAACGCCACCGTCAGCGGGAAATAGCGACCGACGCGATCGACGCTCGCGAAGAAGACGCCCCGCCACGCGAGCGGCCCGCAGACGCCGGGCGCGAGCTGGAAACGCCAGACGGGCGCCGACAGGTACAGCTCGAGCCAGCGCGCGCCGAGCGCTTCGCGCGACGCGAGCATGCCTTGCTGCAGCCAGTCGTCCCATGCGGACGTGAACTCCCACGGAAGGCGGCGCGACACGAAGTCGCCTTCGCTGGGAATCTTGCCGTAGAAGCCGCAGTCAGCCATAGCGTTCGAGGTCAGGAGCGAGCGGGGACAAGCGAGGAGTTTGCGCCGATTGACGCGTCGGTACCGAAAAACCGCAAGGTCACGCCGGCGCAGACCGAAGCCTGCAGGCTCCGGCCGGCGCATCGACGTTCAACCCGGACAGCGGAATTGCGCCAGCTCGGGCAAGCGCATTGGATTGCGGACGCTGCCCGAGCGCAGCTCGAAGTAGACGTGCTTGTCGTTCTCGAGGTAGCTGACGGCTTCGCGATCGGGCGTGCCGCCTTCGACCTTGGCCGCATCGACGAAGCGGAACAATGCCCACGGGCCATCGAAGATCAGCGGGTTCGCAGCCGGCTTGCCGCCGATGATCAGCGTGAGCTTGATCTGGCTGGCCGGGCTCAGGCTGGGCCAGCTCAGGCGCATGCCGGCGTTGCTGCCCGGCACCAGGTGCGTGACCTGGCCGTCGACCGACAGCTGGACTTCGGTGACGCCTTCATCGACGCGCTGCAGCAGCAGGTCGAGCGAGGCCATCGGATTGGCGGCGCCGCCCGCGAAGAACGCATCGCGGATCGTCGCGGCGCGCTGGAAGTTCGCGATCGAAGCCGCCGGCAAGGCGTCGACGCCTTCGGCCAGCTGGATCGGCTTCCAGACCGGGCCATTCATGTCGACCATGCCGACGAGCTTGGTCTTGGCAAAGCCGTCGATGACGCCATTCGGTGCAAACAGCTTCGTGAAATCGACCAGGCCGACTTCCTTGGCAACACCCCGCGTGAACGGATAGCGCCCCTCGACCGCGGGCTTGCACATGAGACCGACCTCGCCCGCCGCGGCCGCCTTCACCGCGGCCTGCCCCGAGCTCGCCGACTGCGCCGTGCTGCGCGAGATCAGGCCGTTCAGCAGGTTGCTGATCGGCGGGGGCATGCGATCGGCCTCGCTCTTGATGCGGGCGACGATCAACGCGTCGGACGTCGGCGGCGCGCCGCGCTTGATCGCCTCGTCGGTCGCGCGCAGCTGGACTTCGTATTCCTTCAGCACGCCCAGCGTGGCATCGAGCGGCACCGGCTGGCCGGCGGGGCCGGCGACGACGCGCTGCAACTGCTCGAAGTGCGCATCGACGACCGCCTCCGGCTTCGCCGCGGTCGACGCGCCGCCGTCGGCGGCCTTGGAACCGAGCAGCTTGTCGACGGTGCTGCGCACGCTGCCCGTGACCTTGTCGAGCGCGCTGGCCGCCAGCGCTTCGGCGGAGCTGTCCTTGCCGGTGGCGAGCTTCGTTTCCTTCGCGACGCCATTGAGCAGCAGCTTCAGCGGCGAGTCGCCCGCCGACAGCAGCGTGATCGTCTGGATGCTGCCCTGCAGGCTGGTGGACGGGATCAGGCGCAGGTCGCCCAGCATGTCGTCCCAGACCTTGATGTACTCGTTCAGGTACAGCTGCTGCACTTCGGTCAGCGAAGTCGCCATGCGCGTGACGCTCTGGCCGCCAGCGGCGGGTCCCAACACCCAGCCCTCTTCCTCGCCCAGCTGCTTGACGATCAGCGGCGCCTGCGCGCGGAAGCCCTTGTCGTAGCCGGCGACCGTGAACAGCCCCGGGATGCCCTGCGACAGCGGCGTGTTGGAGGCGCGCATGAACACCAGCGCGGCTTGCGGACCGCCCGCGTCGCTGACGCGGAAATCAGGCACGCCGTCCCCCGCGCCGAGGCGCTTCAGGCGCGAGTACGCACGCTCGGCCAGCGACGAGGCGGCGAGCTGCTTGCGCATCTCGTCGACGAGCGTCTGATCCTTCGTCAGCACCATCTCGAGCGGCTGCTGGTCGAGCGCCGTGTGCAAGTGCGACTGCAACGCCGCGCGCTGCAGCTGCGTGACGTCGCGCGGCAGCGTGCGCTCCCAGTCGGCCGCCACCCAGGCCTCGACGTCGGGCGCCTTCAGGTGCACCGGGTCGTACAGCATGATGTACGTCTTCAACGCTTCATAGCGCACTTCGGGCGAGCCGGCGTCGCGGATCTGCTGCTCGAGGCGCAGCGCGACGCGCGGCATGAACACGTCGCGCAGCAGGTTCAGGTACGCCGCCGTCGCCTGCGTGCCGAGCTTGCCGCCCTGGTTCAGGCCGAAGCCGCGTGACATCGGCACGCTCGCGTCCTGGTCGGCGAAGCCGGTCGGGATCGCGCGCGCGGCGTCGAGAACCGGCAACACGCTCATCACGTCGCCTTCGGGCAGGTGTGGCAGTTGCGACACCTGCTTGGTGACGTCGTCGGCCGCGACCGCGACCTCGTGGATCAACACCTGATTGCGCACGAAGCTGATGGTCCAGCCGGCGACGAGCAGCAACGCGAACAGCGCGAGGAGGATGTACGCGGCGAGCGCGAACCGGCTGCGCCGCTTCTCGATCACGGCGCTGCGACCGCTGATGTCGGACTCCGAGAAGATGACGTTGCGCAGCAGGTGCGTGAGGAAGTAGCTGCGTCCCGATGCCGCCGCCGGCGCGATCACCTGGCGCTCGAGGCCATAGGCGCGCGAGATGTTGCCCAGCACGCGGTCGAACGGGCTGCCTTCCTGCGTGCCGCTGGTGAAGTACACCCCGCGCACCATCGGCTCCTCGTTGAACGACGAGCTCAGGAACGCCTCGTCGAGGAACGCCTTGAGCATCTCCTTGAGTGCGGCGAACTGCTGCGGGAACGCGAACAGCGTCGCGCGGCGCTGCGGGTCGCGTTCTTCTTCCATGCGGGTGGTCAGGCGCGCATTCAGGCGCGCGACGAGCGCGTCGAACTCCGTCGCGAAGCTCGCGCCGAGCGAGCCGCCGGACGGGGCCGGGAAGTCGAACGTGGTGCCCCAGACCTGCGCGCGCGCCTCGCGGCCGAGGTCACCGAAGAATTCGGCGAAGCCGGCCAGCAAGTCGGTCTTGGTGACGATGACGTAGATCGGGAAGCGCACGCCGAGCGTGCTGTAAAGCTCCTGGATGCGCGCGCGCACCGAGCGCGCATAGTCGTCGCGCTGGGCGGCCGATTGCGTGAACAGGTCCGACAGGCTCACCGTGACGATCGCGCCGTTCAGCGGCTGCGCCGGACGGAATTTCTTCAGCAAGGTGAGGAACCCGGTCCACGCCGCGGCGTCGACCTCGCGGTTGCTGCTCTGCGTCGTGTAGCGGCCGGCGGTGTCCAGCAGCACGGCCTCGTCGGTGAACCACCAGTCGCAGTTGCGCGTACCGCCGATGCCCTTGACGGCATCCTTGCCCATCTTGCCTTCGAGCGGGAAGCGCAGGCCGGAGTTGACGAGCGCCGTCGTCTTGCCCGAGCCGGGCGCCCCGATGAACATGTACCACGGCAACTGGTACAGGTAGTTGCGGCCGCCGCCCGACTTGTCGTCGAAACGCGCCTTGCGCAGCGTGCCCATCGCCTCGTCGAAGCGTTTCTTCAGCTCCGCCACTTCGCGCTGCGACAGCGCCGAGTTGCTCGACGCGCCGTCGCCGATCGCCGACAGCAGCTGCTTGTTCGCGCGCCAGGCGCGGTACTGCTTGATGCCTTCCCAGATCGCGAAGAACAGCAGGATCAGGACGATCAGCCCGATGCGCGCGCCGGCCGAGCCGAGCGGACGATGGTCATAGAACGCGATCGCATCGCCGACGAACCAGATCAGCAAGGAGACGACCAGCAGTCCGATGACGGCCAGCACCCAGCGATTGGCGAAGAAAGCCTTGAGCTTTGCCCACATGTTTTTTTATCCCACCCGAGCCGTCAGGCGCCGGTACGCAAAGTGATTTCGACGCGACGGTTCTGCGCGCGGCCTTCAGGAGTCGTGTTGGGCACCAACGGCTTGCTGTCGGCCAGGCCCTCCGCCTTGATGGCGTGGTTCTTCACCGACTGCTGCAGCAGCGCCGCGACGCCGCGCGCCCGCTCGAGAGACAACTCGTAGTTCGACGGGAAGCGCAGCGAACGCTTGGTCGGTTGGTTGTCCGTGTGGCCACTGACGAGGACCACGCCCGGCACCTGGTTGATCGCGGCGGCGATCGTGTTGATCACCGGCACGAGCTCCGGCCGGATGTCGGGGCTGCCCGGGTCGTAGAACTTGTCGCCGTGGATGATCACGTGGCTGGACACCGCGTCCTCGGTCACGTCGAGCTGCCCGGCATCGATCTGCGCCTGCAGCAGCGGCTTCAACCGCGGCGCGGCCGGCGGCGGCGCAGGCGGCGGCGCGCGCTTCAGGTCGCCCACTTCGGAATGGATGCCCGCGAGCGCGGTGAAGACCGGGTCGGACTTCGACGCCAGCAACAGCGCGAAGACGAGGTACACGATGAACAGCAGCAACGCCACCGACGCCAGCACGATCCAGCCCGAGAGCCGGCGCACGAGCGGCTTGGCGACGCGCTGCTGGCCTTTCCACTTGCCGGACAGGTCGCGATCGAACTCGCCGCGCTCGCGCCGGATGACGCCGTGCAGCTTGTCGCGCAACGCATCGAGCTGGGTGCGACCGTTCTCGATCACGCTGAACCGGCCCTCGAAGCCGAGCGCGATGCAGACGTACATCAGCTCCAGCAGGTCGATGTTGCGGCGCGGATCCTCCATCGCCTTGTCGAGGAGCTGGAAGAACTTCTCGCCGCCGAAGCCTTCGCGGTGCAGCGTGACCAGCAGGCTCTGCTGCACCCACTCGGGGCTGGCGCCCCAGGGCATGTTCGCGACGGCCTCGTCGATGACGGTGCACAGCGCGTAGCGCGCGATCAGCACGTGCTCGGGGCTCGCGCCGCCGGCGCGCGCGCGCGTCTCGAACTCCGTGATGGCGCGCAGCAGGTAGGTGCGCAGACCGGCCGGGTCGGCGTGTTGCAGCGTGCGCCGGATCGTCGGCACCGTGTTCAGCAACACCGACGCGTTCGCGACCAGCGGATTCAGCCCGATCGGGCCGGACGCGTCCTCGACGTCTGACAGCACCGCCGACGTGTCCAGCGTCACCGCCTGGCCCGCCGCGACGGGTGCCGACGTGCGACGGCCGCCCGGCTTCGGGATCATGATCGTGGACTCCGAATCGGGCTCGGGCGTGCCCGGCGGCAGGCCGGGGAAAGGAGGTTGGCTCATGAGAAAGTCGTCCGGTCGAACGCGCAGGTTCGTTTAGGGCTTGAGCGCCCAGAGTTCGAGCTGCAGGCCAGGGAAGTCGCCAGCGATGTGCAAGGCGAGCACCTTGGTGACATCGAGCTGTTTCCACAGTTCGCTGCTGCGATCGAGCTGGAAGTAGGTGAAGCCGGCGTAGTACGGCATGCGCGGCGGCGCCATCGGCAAGGGCTCGACGGCGATCGCCGGCAGGTGCAGGCGCACGAGGTCGCGGATCTTGTCCGGCGGCCCGATCTTGACCTGCGCCGGGAAGCGCGTGCGCACGAACTCGCCCGTCTTGTCGGCGTTGACCGCGAGCACGAACATCGCCGTGCGCAGCAACTCGGGATCCGGCACCATGCCCGTGTAGAGGCCGGCGGCGCGTTCCTGCAGCGGGATCGGCACGGCGTTCGGGTTGATGACCTCGGTGAGGAGCTCGCGGAAGTCGAACATCAGCGGCTCGAACGTGCCCTTCAGGTCTTCGTGTCGATACGGCACCTGCACGCGCGCGCGCCGCTTGCGGCGTTCGCTGAACGTCGCGAACTCGCCGGCCGCCTGCACGAGCACGGCGAACAACGCCTCCGGATGCAGGCTCTCGCGTTCGCCCAGGTGCGTGAGCCACGGATCGAACCGGTTGGCGACCTGCAGCATCATGAAGTCGCCGATCTCGCCGACGCCCTTTTGCTGCGACTGGTTCAGCCGCGCGGCGAGCGTGTCGGCCCGGTGGCGCACGAGGTTGCGGGCTTCGATCAGGAAGTCCTGCAGGCGGGCGAAGCCGCGGCATTCGAGCGCGGGCGGGATGAAGCTCTCGTCGAGGATCAACTGGCCGGTGCTGCGCCGCTCGATGATGCGCGCCACCGCGATGCTGCAGAAACCCGAGCGCGGATCGTCGTCCAGCATGAGGCGCAGGTTCAACTGGCCCAGCTTCATGTCGGCCGGGTCGCCGATGCCCTGCACGTTGTCCTCGACGCGCTGGTCCTGGCCGACGAAGCGGGACAGTGCCGTCGTCGGGCCCATGTCGATCGCGAACTCCGGCATGCCGGATCGCACCAGCGGCAACGCGAGGTGGACGAGCGACTCCTTCGTCTCGGTGCCGATCTCGATGGCGAGCGGCGCCGCGTATTCCTCGGGGATCGAGAACGGGGTGCCGTCCGGCAGCACGCCGCGCGCCGACTTGATCGACAGGCGCCCGATCTTGAGCGCCTCTTCGTCGAGACGCAGGCTGGACAAGCCCCACGACGGCGACAACACGCCGGTCGCGCGGGATTCCACCAGCATCTCGACCGACCTTTCGAGTTGCTGGAAATGTTGCGGTCGAAGGAACAGTCCTTCGGACCAGATGACTCGCTTTCGGCTCATGCTCTTCTTGTCTTTGGAGGTTGTGCGAGGGCCGCAACGCGATGGTGCGGACGCGTGGCCAGCGCCATCGTTGAAGGCCGCGACAACTGTACACGCAAACAATTTCGGCGCGATGCGAGAACACCCCCCTTTACGGGGGAAGCGGAAGTGCTTGCGATCTGGTGCGCGATGACTCGTCGAAAGGCGGCCCACAGGTCCCGCTCGATCGGGGCCGTGAGCGCGATGTCGCATGCAAAGCGCCCGCGATCAACCACCCCTGATGGGGGCCTCGGGCGAGATGCCAGACAGGGTATCCTCGATCGCATCCCCGGCGCGACGAAACGCGCACGAGCAGAAAGGACACCTCCTGGCCAACCAGGCTGCCCCCGCCATTTCGCAAGCCCTCCCGCAACCCGGCGTCGCCCCCGGCCTCGTCCCCCGGCCCGCGCGGGTACAACGACGCCCACGATCCGTCGCAGCGCTTGGCCGTGCCAGCGACCGGCGCGGGCCCGACCGGCGCTAGCCAGGCCTCGCCCGCAGGCGGCCGCGCGGCGGGCGTACCGCAAACCGCCGCGAGCAGCGTCCAGCAGGTGGCCAGCCACTTCACGACACCGGGCCTGCCGAACGGCCTGCACCTCGATCTGGACGCATTCATCGCGGCCTACCAGGTCGTGCCGCACGCGCCGGTATTCCATACGCTGGCAGCCGATCCCACGAGAGCGGCCAATCTGCAACGTTTCCTCACCAGCATGATGAGCGATCCGCTGGTGGACAACGTGTATGGCGCCGCCTACATGCTCGCCACCGCGCTGAAGGAGGGACGCGCCGCGCCCACCCACTATCAAATGACCTGGGCGCCGGTCGAGGAGTCCATCGCGGGCACGCACCACGATTACTGCAACCCGGCCATCGTGCGGACGCTGTTCCCCAAGAAGCCGCTGGACAAGGACGGCAACGAGATCGCGCCGCTGCTGGACGCCCATGGCCATTCGCGGCTCGGCCGCCGCACGCCTGCATCGCTCAGCGACGCGGAAGTGCGCACGCTCTATCCCGCCGACAAGCTGGTCAGGAACGTCTATTACGGTCGCGGATACGTGCAGCTCACGCACCTCGAGAACTACTTGACCCTCGGCGAGTCCATCGGCCTGGGAAGCAAGCTCGCGATCGATCCGACGCTGGCGTTGCAACACGACATCGCCTACAAGATCGCCAGCGTCGGAATGCACAAGGGCTGCTTCATGGGCGAGCATCGTCGCTATGTCGCGGGGCAGGGCCGGTTCGACGGCCACAAGCTATCCGACTATGGCAACAACTACGTCGCCGCACGCGCGATCATCAATGCAGGCGGCGATTGCGCGGACGAAATTGCCGGCCAGGCGGTCATCTTCGAAAAGCTCATCCAGGATCATCGCCTCATATGAGCCACCAGCACACGAACCTCACCGGCATGCGCCGCATCCACTGGATGTCTGCAGTTGCCGCCCTCGCCTTTTCCGGCAGCGCCTGCGCGGACGCGCCCCTGCGCGCAATCGAAGGCATGAATGGCGCGCTGCAACAGTTGCTGCCTTTGGACGATGGCTCCGTCGTCGTCGTCACGAGCGACCAGGCCTTGCGGGCGGTGCCCGCCAAGGCCCACGGCGGCAAATGGACGTCGACCACTGTGACGCCCCCGGCCAAAAAGCCCGATGACGTCATGTACACCGCGGCATGGAACCAGGGCGCTTGCTGGTGGCTGCTGCGTTTCAGCACGAAGAACAAGGAGCACTCGGCCTGGCGCACCGACCTGCTCGGCCCGTTCGCCGGACCGGCGACTTCTGCGCAGGCCTGTGGCGCCACCGGCAAGCCACCGATGCTGACACCGGGCGGTGAGGCATTCGACATGCGTGCAGTCGCCGCATCGCACGACGGCAACGGCTGGCTCGGTGCGGCAATGGACGACGAGAGGGCGGAGCGCCTCTACCGCTTCGATCGCCGCGGCGTCGCAGACGCAGCTTTCAAGTCGGAAGCGTCCACGTCGCTGCAGGGCGGCGCCGCGACACGCATCATTGCCAGCAACAAAAGCGGATGGTGGATAGCAGGCAGCCGCGACGAGCAGGGACGCACCGTCGCCTTCGTCGTCAAGCTCCATGAGGACGGTCAGCCGGAGCACGGCTTCGGGAACGCGGGCAACGTGGCGCTCGACGCGCCAGCCGTTGCAGGCGCGGCGCCCGCGGCGACGCTCGGCAAGCAGGACATGGTCGAGGCTGGCAACGGCCAGTGGTTGCTGGTCGCGGGCCAGGCATTTCCGCGGCCCGGGGCCACCGCGCCCGGCGCGTCGCGGCCGGATACCCGGCCGCCATGGCTGTTCGCGCTTTCCGCCGCGGACGGCAAGCGCCAGCCGGCGCAGGAGCCGGACAAGACCGCGCTGGCCTTCCTCCAGGCGACGGGCGCGGACGATCTCCAATGGATCGGCTTTGCGCGCGGCGCACCGGCACCGACGCTCTGCGCATCGTCCCATCCCGCCAGCAGCACCCAGTTGGAGCTGCGCTGCATCGCGTTGGGCGGCGCGGGCTGGGCACCACTCGGTGCACCCCTGTTGCTCGGCAAGGACCGCATCAACGACGTCGCCAGCGAGAAAGACGGCGCACGCCTGCTGCTGGGCGTGGCGGCGGAAAATGGTCATGCCGCGCTCTTGACCTGGAAGCCGTGACGTCGCTCGGACATCGACGACATGCGCTGATCAAGTCATTCGCGCCGCCCGACGCGCGCGACGACGAATCGCTGGTCGCGACAACGTCGGCGTCGCGCTACAGATCGATGTTCGATCAGTCCGCCCGCCAGACCCCGGCCAACGGCACGCCGCCCGTCCCGATCGACTGCCAGCCCGACACGCGCGCGCTCGGCACGCGACGATCGCTCTGCAACGTGAGGAAGCCGGCGTCCTGGAGCGCCTTCACGTCGCGCTCGCCGACGTAGGCTTCCGCGACGGCCTGCAGTTGCGGCTCGTCGCCGCTTCGGTCGATGAAGGCCGGCAGGTCGTCGAGTTGCACGCAGGTCTCGGCGCCATCGAGGCCGCCCGCTTCGACCACGCCTTGCGCGAGCAGCAGCGCCGCATCGAGCGCCGCGCTGCGCCAGAGCAGCAGGTCGTGGAGCTCGCGGCCGGACGCGCCGGCGATCTCGTCGAACGGGAACGTCGCGACCGGATCGTTGCGCGGCCCATAAGGCAGCCGCGCGAGCACGCGCGGGAAGGTGAGGCCGACATGGCGCGCGAGCGCGCTCGCGCGCAGCGCCGCCCAGGCGCGCGCCTCGTTGCTCGCGCGGACGGCGGCGTCGTCGCTCGTGCCGAGTGCGGCGAGGGCCGGCGCGGCGCCCGCCAGCAACACCGCCCCCTGCGACGCGGCGATGCTCGCCAGGCCGCCCAGCAACGACAGCTCCGCGATGCCGGGCCCGAACTCCTCGAGGCTCACGACCAGCGCACAGCCGCGGCCATCGCCCACGAACGCCGATGCCAGCGCGCTGCGCGCCGGATCCGCGCCGGTGGCGGCGAGGTCGGCCAGCAATTCGTCGGCGCGGCAATCGAGCAGTTCGAGGCGGACGCTGCCGTCGGTGGTGTCGAGCGTGCGCACGAAGCGGTCGACACTGCGCCACGCGCACTCGAGGTGGCGCCACGCGGGGTCGTTCAGCACGTGGCGCAGCAATGCGGCGGCCGCGGCATTCGAACCGGGCGCGACGGCGGGGGCCGGCGTGGGTGCGGCGGGCGCGGCTCCGACGAGCTGGCGGATGAATCGGTCGACCGAGTCGTTCGCCTTTTCGGCGGCAGTCGCGGGTGCGGGCGCGGAGCGCGCGGGCGCATCGTCGGCGATGTCGCCTCCGAGCAGCCGGCGCAGCGTCGCGGCGGCGTCTTCGCCACCCGCGACCGGTGCGGCGGGCGCGACCGGCGGCGGCGCGGGGGCGGGGGCGGGGGGCCCGGGGGGCGC
>FTDG01002029.1_pt1 | contig 12376 bp, 10 predicted proteins | sample 1639751 | NCBI WGS metagenome assembly FTDG01 (sample SAMEA3914869, study PRJEB12502) | metagenome | biome: forest; material: soil | place: USA | collected 2012-03-12 | depth 0.1 m
CGCCGCGCGCGTGCAGTCCTCCAGCGGCGTGACCGACACGCTGCTGGTGGGCGACTTCAACGCCTATGCCCAGGAAGACCCGATCGCCGACCTGACCAGCAACGGCTTCGTCGACCAGATCGGCCGCTTCAACACGTTCGGCTACTCGTACGTGTTCAACGGCACGTCGGGCCGCCTCGACCAGGCCATCGCCAACAACACGCTGTCGCCCAAGGTGACGGGTGCGCTCGAATGGCACATCAACGCCGACGAGCCGCTGGTGATCGACTACAACCTGGAGTTCAAGCAGCCCGCCTGCCCGACCTGCAACCCGGACTACTACACCCCCACCCCGTATCGCGCGTCCGACCATGACCCGATCGTCGTCGGCCTGAACCTGGTGCACGCGATCAATGGCACCGCGGGTCGCGACACCATCGTCGGCACGCCGGGCGACGACGTCATCACCGGCGGCGCCGGCGCGGACACGCTCACCGGAAACGGCGGCAGCGACACCTTCGTCTACACGTCGATGCGCGACGCGGCCGACATCATCACCGACTTCACGCCCAACGACGACCGCCTGGACCTGACCCAGCTGCTCGCCAGCATCGGCGCGAGCCCGGCGACGGCGGTCGCCAACGGCGTGGTCACGCTGGTGGCCTCGGGCACCAGCACCATCGTGATGATCGACACCGACGGCGCCTCCGGCCCGGCCGTCGCCCGTCCGCTGGTGACGCTGCTCAACGTATCGCCGTCGGCCATCGACATGGTGCGCGACTTCGGCCTGGGCACGCCGGCACAGTCGGCGCAAGCGGCCGCCGCCAAGCGCAGCGCCGCGCTGGCCAAGACCGCCGCGCTGATCAAGAAGACCCATTGAGAACTTCGAGAGACTCGACATGAACCAACAACGCATCACCTCGTCGACGCTGCGCGCGACGCTGTCCGCCGTCGCGCTCGCCGCGACCGCGCTGCTGTCCACCGGCGCGCAGGCGCAGGTCGTCAACGGCAACTTCGCGAACGGCCTCACGGGCTGGTCGACCGCCGGCGACGCCTCGGCGCAGGCCGCCAACGCGGGCGACCCGACGCACCTGTGGCTGACCACCGCGTCGACCGACTACGAAGACGACTTCGACAGCGGCCTCGCGGCCGGCGCACGCAACGCGTCGGGGTCCCCGGCCACGTATACCGGCGCACCGGGCGGCCTCGAGGACTTCGCCGGCGTGGCGCTCGGCGGCTTCGACGATCCGGTCAACGGCGCGGCCTACGAAGGCTCGGGCGCGCAGCAGACCTTCACGGTCGGCGTGGGCAGCACGCTGTCGTTCAACTGGGACTTCGGCACCCTCGACCCGCGCGCCGACGCTGCCTTCGTCGTCGTCGACGGCCAGGTGATCACGCTCGCCACGTCGGCGGACGCGACGCTTGCCGGCACCGACGGCAACGCGACGCACACCGGCTGGACGTCGTTCTCCGAAGCGCTCGGCGCGGGCGCGCACACGGTGACCTTCGGCGTGGTCGACATCGGCGACTACGACGACACGTCGACGCTCGCCATCTCCGGCGTGAACGTCAGCACCAGCGCGGTGCCCGAGTCGTCGTCGCTGGCGTTGATGCTGGCGGGCCTCGGCCTGGTCGGCATCTCCGCCCGGCGCCGCAAGGTGTAACGGCGCGCGCGTCGGCACGAGGACGGCGTCGACGGGCGCGAGGCTGTCAACCCCCAACCCGCAAAAACCAGCCCCGTTTGTTTTCCACAGCGTCTGGGGACAAGCCTGTGGAAAACGGCGGGGCTCTTTGTTTCCACCCGCCAAACATCGCGTCTTCCGCTGGATTGCCCGGGAACGAGGCAGGTCACGGAAATGTCGCAATTCGATACGACCACTGCCAACGCGGTGTCTCGAATGTGACGGGAACGACGGCGATCCGGCGACACCGCCGCGACACAATGCCGCGCGGCTACATCCGCACCTTTCGGAACGTGATGTTGATGCGTTGCGCGCCCGCGAACGGATGATCGCCATCCTTCAGCGCGAGGATGCCGTGGAAGCGCAGGCGCGACGGGCCGCCCCACACGACGACGTCGCCGTGATGCAGCGGCACGCGGCGCGCCTTGTCGCCGCGTTCAAGGCCGCCCCACGCGAAGACCGCCGGCAGGCCGAGCGAAACCGAGACGATCGGCGCTGCGAGGTCGAGCTCGTCGCGGTCCTGGTGCATCGACAGCTTCGCGCCCGGCGCGTAGCAATTGACGAGGCAGGCGTCGGGCACGAAGCCGTCGTAGCCCGCGCGCGCGGCCGCGTCACGCGCGAGCGCACGGAAGGCGTCGGGCATCGCGGGCCACGGCCGGCCCGACTCGGGGTCGACCGCGTCGTAGCGATAGCCGCGCCTGTCCGATACCCACCCCAGTTCCCCGCAGTTCGTCATCGCGACCGACATTCGAAAGCCGCCCGGCGTGACGAGATGTCGGAACGGCGCCGATGCCGCGACCTCCGCGAGGCCGTCGCGCAGTGCGTCGGCGCGCGCGGTCGCGAAGCCGCGCAGCACGACGGCGCCCGCGTCCAGCGCGTCGTCCGCGAGGTCGGGCACGTGGTCGGCGAAGAGGTCGAGGGTCATCGCGTCATTGCAGCACGGCGTCGTCGCGTCGTCATGCCGTCATATCGTCACGCGAGTTCGATCCACGTCGGGGCGTGGTCGCTCGCGCGTTCCTTGCCGCGCTCCGCGCGATCGACGTTCGCGTCCGCCAGGTGCGAGGCGAGATCTGGCGAGAGCAGCAGGTGGTCGATGCGCAGGCCCGCGTTGCGCGGCCAACGGTTGCGCAGGTAGTCCCAGAACGTGTAGATGCGTTCGTCTGGATGGCGCGCGCGCAGCGCGTCGGTCCAGCCCTGCTTCAACAGGCGCGCGTAGGCGGCACGGCTCTCGGGTTGCAGCAACGCGTCGTCCAGCCAGGAGCGGGTGTCGTAGATGTCGAAGTCGGTGGGGACGACGTTGTAGTCGCCGGCGAGCACGACCGGCTCGCCCGAAGCGAGCAGCGCCGCCGCGTGCGCGATGAAGCGCTCGAACCACGCCAGCTTGTAGTCGAACTTCGGCCCCGGCTGCGGGTTGCCGTTCGGCAGGTACAGCGACGCGACGACGAGGCCGTCGACCTCGGCCTCGATGTAGCGGCTGTGGGTGTCGTCGACGCCGCCCGGCAAGGTGTTCACGCGCATGGCGGGCGTGGCGTCGAGCGCGAGGATCGCGACGCCGTTCCACGCCTTCTGGCCGGCCCAGACGGCACCGTAGCCCGCGGCGCGGATCGCCTCGACAGGGAACGTCTCGTTCGACGTCTTCAGCTCCTGCAGGCACGCGACGTCGGGGCGCGTCTCGTCCAGCCACTCGAGCAGGCGCGGCAGGCGCGCGGTGATGCCGTTGACGTTGTAGGTGGCGATCTTCATGGCGGCTCACGCGAGCATTCGACATGCCCGCGCCTTCGGGTTCATCCGGCCTGCGTCTCCGCGCGCAACGCGCTCATCGTGCCGGTCGCGACCAGCACGCAGGTGCGCACGACGTCGCGCCGCGGCGCGCGATAGCCGCTCGTCATCCACATCTTGGCCACCTGCAGCGCGGCGCCGACGAGCGCGCGGCCGAGCAGCATGCGGCGCGCCTTCGACAGCTTCAGCCCGGGCTGCGCCGCCTCGAGCAACGAGATCGTGAGCTCGGCGAACGCGCTCATCGAGCCTTCGTAGAGCTCGTCGACGGCCGCGCTGACGCCGAGGATCTCGACCAGCACGATGCGCGCGAAGCGCGGCTCGCGGGCGACGTCGAACCAGGCCTCGTAGCCGCGCGTGACGTGGCGCTCGACTTCCGCGCTGCTCACGCCGGCGGCGGAACCCGCGGCCACGCCGCGCAGGCGCTGGTCGAGCCCCTCCATCAAGTGGCGATGCACGGCGACCAGCAGCGCCTCGAGGCTCGCGAACGATTCGTAGAAGTAGCGGTCGGTCAAGCCCGCCGCCGCGCAGATGCCGCGCACCGTCGCGCCGCGAAAGCCCTGCGTGCCGAACAGCTCCAGGCCCGCCTCGACGAAGCGCGCGCGCCGCGCGGCGACGCGGTCTTCCTGCGCCAGGCCGCCATAGGCCCGGCCTTCGCGACCCTCGCGCGGCTCGTCGGCCCTCGCATGCGCGGGCCGCGCGGCGCGCGCGCGTGGCGGCTTCGATGCGGGGGCGGACGGCTTGGCGGGGCTGGGCATTCGCCTATTTGACACGATCCGGCGCCGCGCCTACCATCTGACGACACGCGTCGTCACATTGACGGCACCGACGCGAAACACGGGAAGAGACGGAGACGACGGATGGCTGGCATGAAACCCTGGACGCTGCGCGGCGGCGTCGCCGTGATCACCGGCGCCGCGAGCGGCATCGGCGCGGCGTTGGCGGTGGCGCTCGCGCAGCGCGGCATGCGTCTCGCGCTGGTCGACCTCGACGGCGCCGGGCTGGAGGCAACCGCCGCGAAGGTGCGCGCGCTCGGCATCGAGGCCAGCACGCACGTGCTCGACGTCGGCGACGCCGCGGGCTGCGCCGCCCTGCCCGCCGACGTGATCGCGGCGCATGGCCGCGTGACGCTGCTGGTCAACAACGCGGGCGTCGCGCTCGGCGGCCTGTTCGAGCACGTCGACGCGCAGGACTTCGACTGGCTGATGAACATCAACTTCGGCGCGACCGTGCGCCTCACGCGCGCCTTCCTGCCGCTGCTCGCGCACGAGCCCGCGGCGCAGGTCGCGAACGTGTCGAGCATCTTCGGCATCATCGCGCCGCCGGGCCAGGCGGCCTACGCGGCGTCGAAGTTCGCGGTGCGCGGCTTCTCCGAGTCGCTGCGCCACGAGCTCGAGATGACCGGGTCGACCGTCGGCATCACGATCGTGCATCCTGGCGGCGTGCGCACGTCGATTGCCGACAACGCGCGGCTCGCGCGCACACTCGACGCCGCCGACGTCGCGCGCGAGCGCAAGAACTGGCGCGGGCTGCTGGCGATGTCGCCGGAGACCGCCGCCGAATGCATCGCGCGCGCGATCGAGCGACGTGCGCCGCGCGTGATCGTCGGCAACGACGCGAAGGGGGCGGCGTGGCTGCAGCGGCTGTTCCCGGTGAGCTATTGGAAGCACGCGGCGCGCGACATCGCGCGGCGTGTCAAGAAGGCCGGGGCCTGACGGCGCCGCGAACGACAAGGAATCCTGAATGGCCAGCGTCCAAGCCCGCATCGCCCGCTACATCGTCCGCAAGCGCGTGCGTCCCGCGCTCGGCGACATGAGCAGCGTCGAACGCGTCCGCCGCATCTTCAACGACCCGCTGCCGTCGCCGCGCGGCGTGCGCTACGTGCCGGGCCAGGTCGGCGGCGTCGTCGGCGAATGGGTCGAGGACGAGCGCAGCGCGCCCGACGCGCTCGCGCGCCAGCCCACGCTGCTCTACATCCACGGCGGCGGCTTCATCGGCGGCTCGCCGGCCACGCACCGCCCGATCAGCGCGGGCTTCGCGCTGCGCGGCTTCCGCGTCTTCGCGGTCGACTACCGGCTCGCGCCCGAGCATCCGTTCCCCGCGCCGCTGGACGACGTCGTGACCGCCTGGCGCGGCCTGCGGCTGCTGCACGACCAGCAGTCGCCCGGCCAACGCATCGTCGTCGCCGGCGACAGCGCGGGCGGCAATCTCGCGCTCGCGTTGATGCTCGCGCTGAAGGCCGCGGGCGAGCGCCTGCCGGACGCCGCGACGCTGTTCTCGCCGTCGACCGACGTCGTCGGCGAGAGCGAGTCGATGCTGGCCAACGCGCACCGCGACCCGATGTTCCACGGGCCGTCGCTGGAGCACCTCGGCCGCGCCTACATCGGCGCCGACGGCGACGCGACCAACCCGCTCGTCTCGCCGGTGCGCGGCGACTTCGCCGGCTTCCCGCCGCTGCTGATCCACGTCGGCGCCGACGAGGTGCTGCGCGACGACGGGCTGCGCGTCGCCGTGAAGGCGCGTGCCGCGGGCGTGCGCGTGGAGTCGGTGGTGTGGCCCGTCGTGCCGCACGCCTGGCAGCTGCTGCCGAAGCTGCCCGAGACGCGCCGCTCGATGGACCGCGCCGCCGACTTCATGAAGACCGCGCTGCCGCACCACGCGCAGATCGAGCACGTCGACACCGTCATCATCGGCGCCGGCCTCTCGGGCATCGGCGCCGCGGTGCACCTGCAGCAGGATTTCCCCGGCCGCCGCTTCGCGATCCTCGAGAGCCGCGCGGCCATCGGCGGCACGTGGGACCTGTTCCGCTATCCCGGCGTGCGCTCCGACTCGGACATGTACACCCTGGGGTATGAGTTCAAGCCGTGGACGGACGACAAGGCGCTGGCCGACGGCGCGGAGATCCGCCGCTACATCGTCGACACCGCCGTCGAGCACGGCATCGACCGCCAGGTGCGCTTCGGGCATCGCGTCGTGCGCGCGGAGTGGTCGTCGGCGGAGGCGCGCTGGACGCTCGACGTCGAACGCGCGCCCGACACCGGCGGCGACGCCGAACGCCTGCGCATCAGCTGCGACTTCCTGCTCGCCTGCAGCGGCTACTACAGCTACGCCGCCGGCCACGCCCCCGAGTTCGCGGGCATGGCGGACTTCGCGGGCCGCGTCGTCCACCCGCAGTTCTGGCCCGACCAGCTCGAGACCGCCGGCAAGCGCATCGTCGTGATCGGCAGCGGCGCGACCGCGGTCACGCTCGTGCCCGAGCTCGCGAAGACGGCCGCCAAGGTGACGATGCTGCAGCGCTCGCCGAGCTACGTGCTGTCGTTGCCGGCGCGCGACCGCATCGCCGCGCGCCTGCGCCGCGTGCTGCCCGAAGGACTCGCCTACCGGATCGCGCGCGCCAAGAACATCGCGGTCGGCATGCTGTTCTTCCGGCTCTCGCGGCGCTGGCCCAAACAGGTCAAGGCCACGCTGATCAAGGGCGTGCGTGCGGCGCTCGGCGCGGGCCACGACGTCGACACGCACTTCACGCCGCGCTACAACCCGTGGGACCAGCGCGTCTGCTTCGTGCCCGACGGCGACCTCTTCGACGCGATGAAGTCGGGGCGCGCGGACGTCGTCACCGACCACGTCGACCGCTTCACCGCGAGCGGCGTGCGCCTCGCGTCGGGGCGCGAGATCGAGGCCGACATCGTCGTCTCGGCCACCGGGCTGAAGCTGAACCTGCTGGGTGACGTGGCCTTCGCGATCGACGGCACGGCGGTCGACCTGTCGAAGGCGATGGCCTACAAGGCGATGATGTTCAGCGGCGTGCCCAACCTGATCTACACCTTCGGCTACACCAACGCCTCGTGGACGCTGAAGGCCGACCTGACCGCGAACTACGCGTCGCGCCTGTTCCGCTACATGGACAAGCACGGCATGCAGGTGGCCACGCCCGAGCGCGACCCGCACATGGCGCCGCAGCCCTTCCTCGACTTCTCGTCCGGCTACGTGCAGCGCGCGATCGAGACGATGCCCAAGCAGGGCACGAAAGCGCCGTGGCGGCTCGCGCAGAACTATCTCGTCGACCTGCTCCAGCTGCGCCACGGCCGCATCGCCGACGGCACGCTGAGGTTCTCGCGCGCGCCGGCGGCGACGGACGGCGCGCCCGTCAGTCCGCGCCGTGAAGTTGCAGGTGCACGAGCTGGAAATTGACGCCGCCGCTCACCGGGTCGAGCTCGAACAGGCGCTGGTCGGACTTCGTGCCGACCTTGTAGAGCCGGCCGCCCGCGACGTCCGGGCCGTCGCCGCCGCAGGTCACCGGCTTGTTCGCGGCGTCCTTGCCGTCGTCGACGTCGCTGCTGCTCCAGACGCCGCGTGACGACCCGCTCTTGCCCTTCGGGTTCTTCGGCTTGTTCTGGCTGCAGTCGACGACGGGACCGTATTTGGCAAGCGCGTCGCGATAGAAGCTCGCGACCGCGTCGACGCTGTCGGGGCTGGTGTATTCGACCGCGGCCAGTTTCATGCCGAACGAGCCGCCCCACAGCCCGAACGAGATGCCGGTGCTGTTGTCGTCGTCCTTGGACGGCTTCTTGACCGCGCCGGGATAGAGCGGCAGGCCGACGTCGGCGGCGCTGGCGTCGTTGTGGATGTCGATGCCGGCGGCGCGTGCGCCGCCGGCCAGCGAGGCCAGGGCGAACACGGCGGCCAGCGAGACGGCGGCGGGCACGGAGCGGAGTGAGGTGATGCGCATGATGAGGGTGCCGTGGCGAGGACTGGGAAGCACGCAGCGTAGCGCCCGTCCGGCGGCGTCGCACGGCTTTCGCGATGAAGCGCCGCGCCGCCGCGACAGGATGCATCGCGGCGCGACGGATCGCCCGCATTGACCCGCGCGCTGCGCGGGATCTCGGCTTGCGTTGCAATGGGCGATTCGGGCGACGGCCGGGCCGTCGTCCGCGCCAACGCCAACGCCAACAGGAGTTCCCGCGATGAGTGCCTTGTTCCAGCCACTGAAGATCGGCGCCCTCGAGCTCGCCAACCGCATCGTCATCGCGCCGATGTGCCAGTACTCGGTCGTCGACGGCAACGCCGCCGACTGGCACCGCATGCACCTGGGCCATCTCGCGATCTCGGGCGCGGGGCTGATGCTGATCGAGGCGACCGCCGTCGTGCCCGAAGGGCGCATCACGCTCGGTGACCTCGGCCTCTACTCGGACGACAACGAGGCCGCGCTCGCGAGCGTGCTCGCCACCGTGCGCGCGCTCTCGCCGATCAAGGTCGGCCTGCAGCTCGGCCACGCCGGACGCAAGGCGTCGAGCCGCGTGCCTTGGGAAGGCGGCCAGCAGATGCCGCTGTCGGAGCCCGGCGCGTGGCGCGCGGTGGCGCCGTCGGCGGTTCCGCACGCGCCCGGCGAGGAACCGCCCGAAGCGCTCGACGCCGCGGGCCTCGCGCGCGTGCGCGACGGCTTCGCGGCCGCGGCCCGGCGCGCGGCGCGGCTGGGCATCGAGGCGATCGAGATCCACGCCGCGCACGGCTACCTGCTGCACCAGTTCCTGTCGCCGCTCGCCAACCACCGCACCGACGCCTACGGCGGCAGCCTCGAGAACCGCATGCGCTTTCCGCTCGAAGTGTTCGACGCGGTGCGCGCCGCGTTCCCCGCCGACCGGCCGGTGTGGGCGCGGCTGTCGGCGACCGACTGGGTGCCGGACGGTTGGGACATCGACAGCAGCGTGGAGTTCACGCGCGCGTTGAAGGCGCGCGGCGCGGCGGCGATCCACGTGAGCAGCGGCGGCGTCTCGCCACAGCAGAAGATCGCGCTCGGCGCCGGATACCAGGTGCCGTATGCGCAGCGCATCAAGGCCGAAGTCGGCCTGCCGACGATCGCGGTGGGCCTGATCACCGAGCCCGAGCAGGCCGAGACGATCGTCGCGACCGGCGAAGCCGACGCGATCGCCCTCGCCCGCGCGATCCTCTACGACCCGCGCTGGCCCTGGCACGCCGCGGCAAAGCTCGGCGCGCAGGTGCAGGCGCCCCGGCAGTACTGGCGCTCGCAGCCGCGCGAGTACAAAGACCTGTTCCTCGGCGCGACGCAGGGCCAGCGCTGAGAGGCTGACCGCGCGCACGGGCCGTGCTCCAATGCGCGCCAGTCCACCGCGTTCATCGCCGAGCCCACCGATGCCCATCCGATCCTGGTCATGGCCGCGCCGCGCGGCGCTGGCGTCCGCCGTCGTCGCCGCGACGATGCTCGGGGCCGCGGGCGGCGTCTACCTCGCGATCTGGCACGACGACAACCTGCACGCCGTCGAGCCGGGCGTCGTCTACCGGTCGGCGCAGATGAGCGGCGCGCATCTGCGCGAGGCCATCGCCGCGAGGCACATCCGCACCGTCCTCAACCTGCGCGGCGCGAACCCGGGCCAGCGCTGGTACGACGACGAGGTGACCGTCGCGCGCGACGCGGGCGTGCGGCACGTCGACATCGCCCTGTCGGCACGCGAGGCGCTCTCGCCCCGGCAGCTCGACGACGTGCGGCATGCTCTGGCCGACAGTCCCAAGCCGCTGCTGATCCATTGCAACGGCGGCTCCGACCGCACCGGGCTCGTCTCGGCGCTGTACCTGCTGTCGCGCGGCGCCGCGCCGGCGGTGGCCGACGAGCAACTCGCGCTGCGCTATGGCCACTTCCCGTGGCTGGGCGTGAAGTCCGTCGCGATGGATCGCACGTTCGCGGCGGTCGTCGCGAGCGAGGCCGCGTCGGCGCCCATGCAGGGGCCGGTGCGCTGAGATCAGTCCTGGCGCGACACGAGTTCCGCCAGAACCGACTCGAACGACGTGCGGCCCTTCACGCGAGCACGCTCCGCGCCCTCGAATTCGATCCAGCCGTCGTTGAAGCCGTCGAGCATCTGCATGCGCGGCGTCGGATTGCGCATGCCTTGCGCGAGGAACGTCGGCTCCCAGGCCGCGCGCGCCAGGGGCCGGCTGACCACCGCGCGGCCCAGCAGCGTCGCGAGGCATGCCGCGATCTGGTCGGGCGTGACGCGCGCCGGGCCTTCGAGTTCGACGATGCGCCGCCCCTGCCAGTCGTCCATCAGCAGCTCGGCGGCGACGCGGCCGACGTCGGCGGTCGCGACCATCGGGAAGGCCTGGTCGTTCGGCTGCAGGCAGCTCGCGATCACACCGTCGGCGCGCGCCGGCTCGATGTCCCACGCGCTGTTCTCGACGAACCAGGCGGCGCGCAGGAACGCGATCGGCAGGTCGAGCGCACCGAGGGCCTGTTCGAGCCACGCGAGCTGGCTCAGCAAGTTGGGCTGCACGGCTTGTGCGCCGATGGTCGACAGGCAGACGACCTTGTGCGGGCGCGCGGCCGCGAGCGCGTCACGCAGCGCCGCGATGGCGCGGCGCGCTTCGCGGAAGTCGGGGCTGGGGTCGAACGTGGGCGGCAGCAGCACGAAGACGCCGTCGACGCCCGTGAACGCCGCCGCCAGCGCGGCGGCGTCGTCGATGTCGGCGAGCGCGACCTCGCAGCCGCGCTCGGCCCAGGCTTGCGCTTTCTTCGCGTCGCGCGCGACCGCGCGTACGCGTCGTCCCGCGTCAAACAGCGTCCGCGCGAGATGCCCGCCGACCTGCCCCGTGATGCGCGACCAGGCGGGCGACCTCGTCGCCGACGGCTTCGACGTCGCCGTGCGCTTCGGCCATCCGCGCCCGTCGACGCTGGTCGCACGCAAGCTGCTCGAGGCGCGCATGCTCACCGTCGCGGCGCCCGCATACCTTGAGCGGTATGGCCGGCCGTTCGAGCCGCGCGACCTGGCGAGCGGCGGAAAGCACGTCTGCATCCAGTTCCGCGACCCCGCGACCGGACGCGCCTTTCCCTGGGAGTTCCATCGCAAGCGCCGCAAGATCGTGCTGGAGACCGCGGCCCGGTGTCGGCGAACCCGGCAGCGTACCGCCATTCGATCGCGAGGCGTCGTCAGTCGCCCGATTTCTCGGGCTCGCGGAACTCCATCGGCCACGTCTCGCCGGCGCGGCGGTTCTTCTCGCGCAGCCGCAGCTCCACGCGTCGGATCTTGCCGGACAGCGTCTTCGGCAAGTCGCCGAATTCGACGATGCGCACGCGCTTGTACGACGCGAGCCGCGAGCGCGCGAAGGCCAGGATGGACTGCGCGAGTTCGGGGCTGGGCGAGAAGCCGGCGCGCAGCGCGAGGATCGCCTTGGGTACGGCCAGGCGTATCGGGTCGGGCGACGGCACGACGGCCGCTTCGGCCACGGCCTCGTGCTCGATCAGCACGCTCTCGAGCTCGAACGGGCTGATGCGGTAGTCCGACGCCTTGAAGACGTCGTCGGCGCGGCCGACGTAGGTGATGTAGCCGTCCGCGTCGCGCGCGGCGACGTCGCCGGTGTGATAGTGGCCGTCGCGCATGGCTTCCGAGGTCTTCTCGTCGTCGTCCTGGTAGCCCTTCATCAACGCGATGGGGCGCGGCGCGAGCGACAGGCAGATCTCGCCTTCGGTCTGCGAGTGGCCGTCGGCGTCGAGCAGCTCCACGCTGTAGCCCGGCAGCGGCCGGCCCATCGAGCCGGGCTTGAGCGGCTGGCCCGGCGGATTGCCGATCTGCGCGGTGGTTTCGGTCTGGCCGAAGCCGTCGCGTATCGTGATGTTCCACGCACGCTTGACGATGTCGATCACCTCCGGGTTGAGCGGTTCGCCGGCGCCGACGAGCTCGCGCAGCGACGTCTCGTACTTCGCCAGGTCCTGCTGCATCAGCATGCGCCACACGGTCGGCGGCGCGCACAGCGACGTGACCTTGTTCTTCACGAGCACCTCGAGCGCGGCCGGCGCGTTGAAGCGCGCGTAGTTGTAGATGAAGATCGTCGCGCCCGCGTTCCACGGCGCAAAGAAGCAGCTCCACGCGTGCTTGGCCCAGCCGGGCGAGCTGATGTTCCAGTGCACGTCGCCGGGCTTCAGGCCGATCCAG
>FTDG01003368.1_pt1 | contig 12327 bp, 8 predicted proteins | sample 1639751 | NCBI WGS metagenome assembly FTDG01 (sample SAMEA3914869, study PRJEB12502) | metagenome | biome: forest; material: soil | place: USA | collected 2012-03-12 | depth 0.1 m
ACGTAGATCTGAGTGGGCGTCGATGCCCACTGCAGCAACAGCGCCGGCAGCGCGCCCGCCAGCATGAACGCGCGCATCATCCGCAGCGGCGCGAGCGTCGCCTCGCCGCGCATCCAGCGCATGCCGATGACCGGCAGCAGCAGGCCGGTGATCACGGCGACGGCGCCGGTCACGCCCAGCTGCATGCCCACGACCGACGACGGGGTCCCGAACAGCCGCGGCATCGCGACGGGCAGCCAGGCGAGCGGCGCGTTCATCGGCGCGGTGTAGGCAGCGATCGTGCCGTACAGGCCGGCGAAGACGCGCCAGTGCGCGCGCAGGAACGGCACGATGGGCTCGGCGTCGGGCGGCGCGGCGGCCGCCTCGCCGGCGCGCACGGCGGTCGCGCGCATCCGGATGGTTCCCAGCAGCAGCGCGAACAGCGGGCCGGGTACGGCGGCGATCAGCAGCGCGGCGCGCCAGCTGTCCATCGCCGCGAGCGGGCCGGGCAACGCGTGGCGGTGCGCGGCCAGCCATTCCAGCATCACGCCGCCCAGGCCGAAGCCCGCGGCCGCCCCGAGGAAGGCCGTCGCGAAGAAGATGAAGTTGGCCGTGTTGCGCTGGCGTTCCGGGAACAGCTCGGGCAGCAGCGAGAAGATGATCGGCGTCAGCGCGGCCTCGCCGATCGCGATGCCCGCGGTGCACGCGAACAGGCCCGCGAACGTCTGCTGGAACGCGCATGCGGCCGTGGCCAGCGACCAGAACACGACGCAGCAGCCCAGCACGATGCGCCGCCCGAAGCGGTCGGCGAGCCAGCCGATCGGATAGCTGCCCGCGCTCGCGAAAAGCGCCAGGCCCAGGCCCTGCAGCGCGCCGAGCTGCAGGTCGCTCAGGGCCAGCATCTTCTGCAGCGAGGGCGCGATGAGGTTGAGCACCTGCCGGTCGACGAACGCGAACAGCGTGGTGGCGATCAGCACCGCCAGCGCGTACCAGGACGAGGCCGGCGCGCGCGCGTCGGGGGAGGCCGCGCCGGCCGCGTGCGCGGGCGCGAGGGGGATGCGTTCTGCAATGATCACGTCGTCTCCGTTCGGATGTCGAGGGTCTTCAGGCGCGGCGGCTCAGCAGCACGGCGCAGTTGATCAGGCCCACCAGCGAGTAGGTCTGCGGGAAGTTGCCCCACAGCTCGCCGGTGTGCGGGTCGATGTCTTCCGAGAGCAGGCCGGACGGCGTCAGGCGCGCCAGCATCTGCTCGAACAGCGCGCGCGCCTCGGCGTAGCGGCCCGTGAAGTGCAGCGCCTCGATCAGCCAGAACGTGCACACGTTGAAGGTCGTCTCCGGCAGGCCGAAGTCGTCGGCGACGGCGTAGCGCAGCATGTGCGAGCCGCGTCGCAGGCCGGCCTCGACCGCCTCGAGCGTGCCGACGAAGCGCGGGTCGCCGGGCGCCAGGAACTTCAGGTCGAGCAGCTGGATCAGGCTGGCGTCCAGCACGTCGCCGTCGAAGACCGCGGAGAACGTCTGCGCCTGCGGCCGCCATGCCGCGGCCGTGATGCGCGCGGCCATCGTCGCGGCGCGTTCCTGCCAGTGGACCGCGCGATCCTCCAGGCCCAGCGTGCGCGCCACGTGCGACAGGCGGTCGCAGGCGGCCCAGCACATGGCCGCCGAATACGTGTGGACATGGCTGCGCGTGCGCAGCTCCCACAGGCCCGCGTCGGGCTGGTCGTGCACGCGCCACGCATGCTCGCCGATCGCCTCCAGCGCCTCGAACTCTGGCAGGCCGGACATGCGAAACAGGCGCTTGTCGACGAACGCCTGCACGCTCGAGAGCACGATCTGGCCGTAGACGTCGTGCTGGACCTGCGTGTAGGCCGCGTTGCCCACGCGCACCGGCCCCATGCCGCGATAGCCGGCCAGCGCCGGCTCCTCGCGCTCGGTGATGCGCGTCTCGCCGCCGATGCCGTACAGCGGCTGCACGACGCCGCCGCGCGCGTCGTCGACGACGTTGCGCAGGAACTCCAGGTAGCCCTCCAGCACGTCGAGCGCGCCGAGGCGGTTGAGCGCCTGCACGGTGTAGTAGGCGTCGCGGATCCAGCAGTAGCGGTAGTCCCAGTTGCGCTGCGAGCCCGCATGCTCGGGGATCGACGTCGTCATCGCCGCGACGATGGCCCCCGTCTCCTCGTGCTGGCACAGCTTGAGCGTGATGGCGGAGCGGATCACCGCGTCCTGCCATTCCACCGGCGTCGCCAGGCCGCGCACCCAGTGCCGCCATTCGTCGAGCGTCTGGTGCAGCATCGCGTCGACGGTCGCCGCCACCTCGCCCTCGAAAGGCTCGTCGGGTCCGAGGAACAGGTGCAGCGGCCGCTCGAGCCGGAACACCGACTCGTCCTTGATGCGCCCCGGCGCGCCGTCGGTGGTCAGGCGCAGCGGCGCGGCGCTCGTCTCGTAGCGGATGTGGTTCGACCCCGACGTGCGCCGCACCTCGGCCGCGCCCCACTGGTCGGCGGGCCGCAGCCGCACGCGGATGCGCGGCGTGCCGGCCACGGGACGCAGGATGCGCACGAAGGCCATGGGCCGGTACATGCGGCCCAGCTGCCGGAAGCGCGGGCAGAAGTCGAGGATCTCGACGGCCGCGCCCTGGTCGTCGACCAGCCGCGTCATGAGCACGGGCGTGTTGGCCAGGTAGCGCTGCTCGGTGCGCGCGTGGCCTTCCAGGACGACGTCCCACAGGCCGTTCGACGTGTCGTCACCGTCGACCAGCGCGCTGAAGACCGGGTCGCCGTCGGCGCGCGGGATGCAGCCCCACACGAAGCGGCCGCGCTCGTCGACGAGCGCGGAGACCTGGCAGTTGCCGATGGGCCAGAGGTGCAGGTTCGGGGTCATCGTGCGAATTTCCTGGGAACTTTCGTTCGGTTGTGCAATAGTTGATATCGATGTCATTTTCAAAGGAACGTATGCCGATCGACCTTGAACTTGCCGGCGTCATCCAGCAACGCCAGGCCGCGCAGGGCGCGCCCACCGACCTTGCCGGCATGCGCGCGGCCTTCGCGGCCACGGGCGCCGCGCTGCCGCGGCCCGAGGTGGGCGCCGTCGAGGATCGCGTCGTGCGCCACGGCGGGACAGACGTCCCGATCCGCCTGTACCGCCCGGCCACGGGCACCGGCGCTCCGCTGCTCGTCTTCCTGCACGGCGGCGGCTGGATGTTCGGCGATCTCGACAGCCACGACGCCGCCTGCCGCCACCTCGTCGCCGAGGCCGGTTGCGCGGTGGCCGCGGTCGGCTATCGCCTGGCGCCCGAGCACCCGTTCCCCGCGGGCCTGGACGACTGCCACGCGGCCGCTGGCTGGTTGCTCGACAACGCGCAGGCATTGGGCTTCGACGCGACGCGCGTGGCCATCGGCGGCGAGAGCGCCGGCGCCAACCTGGCCGCCGTGCTGGCGCGCCGGCTGGCGACGCGCGCGGGCGTGCGGCCCGCGCTGCAGCTGCTGGTGCATCCGCTGGTCGACTTCCGTTTCGTCGCGCCGTCGATCACCGCGGTCGCCATCCCCGGCCTCACGCCCGAGGTGCTCGCGATGATGCGCGGCGCCTACCTGCGCGATGCGGCCAGCATCGTCGATCCGGACGCGTCGCCCGCGCTGGCAGCCGATCTCTCGGGCCTGCCGCCGGCCATCGTGCTGACGGTGGAGGTCGATCCGCTGCGCGACGAGGGCGAGGCCTACGCGCTGCAGCTGGCCATCGCCGGCGTCGAGACCACCGTGGTCCGCGTCCCGGGCCTGACGCACGGATTCATGTTCGAGTCGGCCGCGATCAGCATCGTGGGCAGGACTTTCGCGCGTATCGGACAATTGCTCCGGCGCGCGTTCGCCCCGGACGCCCGCTCCACGCACTAGCCCAGCATCACGACCTTGAAGAAGATCAAGCAAATCCCGGGCGGATCGGCGCCCACGATGGAGTCGGTCGCCAAGCTGGCCGGCGTGTCCAAGATCACCGTGTCGCGCGCGCTGCGCGACAGCGAGCTGGTGCGCCCGGAACTGCGCGAGCACATCCGCGCGGTGGCGCGGGCCACCGGCTATCGGCTCAACCATGCGGCGCGCAACCTGCGCACCCGGCGCACGCAGACCGTCGCGGTGGTGCTCGAGAACGTCGGCGTGGCGGACCGTCCCGTCGCCGATCCGTTGCTGCTGCTGCTGGTGGGCGGCATGCTGGAGCAGCTGACGGCCGCCGGCTACGCGCTGCTGCTGACCAACAGCGGCCAGTTCCTGGGGTCGGACGCGCTCAGCGCCGACGGCGTGATCATGATCGGCGAAGGCGAGGGCGGCCTGCGCGCGCGCCAGGTCGCCGACCTCGGCCTGCCGACGGTGGCGTGGGGCGAGCCCCTGCCCGGCGCGAACATCTGCGTGATCGGCAGCGACAACCGCGAGGGCGGACGCCTCGCCGCCACGCACCTGGTCAAGCAGGGCTGCCGCCGCATCCTCTTCCTGGGCGACGTGCGCCACCCCGAGGTCGCCGCGCGGCACGGCGGCGTGCTCGACGTCATGTCGTCCACCGACGCCACGCTGGTCGCCTCGCTGCCCTGCGAGTTCTCGCGCAAGGGCGGCGCGGACGCCGTCGCCGGCGCGCTGGACGGCGGCCACCGCTTCGATGGCGTCATCGCCTCGAGCGACTACATCGCCGCGGGCGCGTGCGGCGTCCTGCTCGATCGCGGCCTGGCCGTGCCCGGCGACGTCGCGGTCATCGGCTACGACGACAACCCGCTCGCGGCCATCCACCGGCCGCCGCTCAGCACCATCCGCCAGGATCTGGACGACGCCGGCCGGCTGCTGAGCCGCACCGTGCTGCAGATCATCGACGAGCCCGCCACGGTGCCGTTCGACCAGGTGCTGCCGGTGCAGCTGGTGGTGCGCGAGACGAGCCAGCGCGCCGCCGGCGGCCAGCCTCACGACAGCCGTCCCCGGAAGAAATCGGCGACGCGCGCGTAGAGCTCGCGGCTCTCCGGCAGGTGGCCGTCCATGTGGAAGGCGTGCCACAGGCCGTCGAACAGGATGAAGTCGGCCGGCACGCCCGCCGCCAGCAGTCGCCGATGCATCACGGAGACCGAGCTCGCCGCGAAGTCGCGCGTCGAGGTGATGAGCAGGCTCGGCGGGAAGCCCGCCAGCACGTCGGGGTGCGCGCCCGGGAACACCATGGGATCCGCCGGATCGGCGGCGTCGAAGTAGGGCAGGCCGATCAGCTTCGATCCGCCCTGGATCGTCGAGTCGCCCGTGAGCAGCGGCGAGATGCCGAGGAGGTCGCCGTCGAGCTCGAGGCCGGTGCCGTGCATCATGGCCGCGCCGCCGGGCCGGGGCTCGCCGAGTGCCTGCAGGCGCGCCAGCACCTGCGCCACGAGGATGCCGCCGGCCGAGCAGCCGTACAGGCCGATGCGGCTGGCGGGACGCGTCGCGCGCAGGGCGCGCCAGACCGCCACGACGTCGTCGATCGCCGCCGGATGGCGATGCTCCGGCGCCATGCGGTAGTCGACCGCGACCACCGCGATGCCCGACACGACGGCGATCGGCACGGCCTCCAGCAGCGCGCCCGCGCCGGCGCCCCACGCGAAGCCGCCGCCGTGCAGGCAGACCAGCACGGGCGCGTCGTCCTCGAGCCGCGGGGCACGGCCGGCCGCCACGACGACGTCGACGGGCACGCCGCCGATCTCCCGGCGGGCGGTCTCGACGGGAAAGAGCGCCTGCATCCGCGCGAGTCGCTGGCGGTTCTGCGCGTCGTAGTGCAGCCGCGCCTGGGCCAGATCGGCCAGCGGATACGCGGAGGCCTTCACCTCGGCGTCGAACAGGCGCCGGGCCTCCTCGCTGATCCAGTCGGCCAGGGGCGGGATCGCCGGGGCCTGCGCGTCCGGCGCGCGCGGCGCCGGGTCGTTCGGAAGGGTTGTCGTCATCCATCAATGTCCGGTTGGTGGTCGCGCCGGCGGCTTCGGCCCGGCGCGTCCGGGTTCGTCGCGGGACACCCGGGCCAGCGGCCTCGGCATCCTGCGCCTTCCTGCGACGAGGCCGGTGGCCCGCGCGGGCGTGCGCCCGCCGCGGACATCCTCGCCGACCGCCTGCCGGCGGTCGGATCGTCCAGGCGAGGCCGCATCATGCCGCAGAATGTTATCGATGTCATCATCAGGGAAAGCGCGATAGAGAAATTTGGGCATCCGGGTCGGCAAGGCTATTGACATCGATAACATTCAAACGGAATACTGCGCTCCGAGCGATCGAGAATTCCACCGGAGACAAAACGATGACGACCACGAACGCGCGCGCCTTGACGGGCGTGCTCGCCGCCGCGCTGACCACCCTGCCGGCACTGGCCCAGGAGACGCCGGCGCCCGCGCCGGCCGACGCGCCGCAGCCCTCGGCCAACGCCGACACGCCGCCGCCCGCGGCCAAGGCCGACACGGCGCCGAAGTCCGACGCGGGCGACGCGCCCTCGATGGCGCGCGTCGTCGTCACCGCGCGCCGCCGCCGCGAGAACCTGGAGGAGGTGCCGCTGTCGGTCACCAACTTCGACGCCGACGGGCTGATCGACCGGCACGTCGAGGACCGCACCGACCTGGCCAACTTCACGCCGTCGCTGGTGAGCCTGACCGGCGGCTATCCGAAGGAGTTCGCGTTCTTCGCGTTGCGCGGCCAGGGGCCGGCATTCGGCTCCACGCCCGGCGTCGTCAACTACTTCGCCGAGGTGCCCAACGCCGTGGGCATCGACGGCCGCGTCGGCACGTATTTCGACATGGCCAGCGTCCAGGTGCTGGCGGGCCCGCAAGGCACGCTGTTCGGCAAGAACGCCACCGGCGGCAACGTGCTGTTCGAGCCGCAACGTCCCACCAACAAGGCCGGCGGCTACGTGCAGGCCGAGATCGGCAACCTGAACGACCACCGCGCCGAGTTCGCCGTCAACGTGCCCATCGTCGACAACACCGTGCTGCTGCGGATCGCCGGCGAACGCGGCGTGCGCGACGGCTACACCAAGGACGTCGGCCCGTACTTCGCCGGCAAGGACTACGACAACCTCGACTACACCAGCCTGCGCGCCAGCCTGATCGTGCGGCCCACGGACCGCCTCGAGCTGTACACGGTGGCCCGCTACTACGAGTCGCAGAACAACGGCCCGGGCACGGTGCTGTCGCAGTTCAACCCGGCGCTCGGCGAGCCCGCGGCGCCGGCGCTGGCCATCTTCCCCGGACTCGCGACGGCCGTGGCAGACCAGCAGGCGCGCGGCCCGCGCCGCGTCTCGTACGACCTCGACGAGTTCTCCGACACCACGTACTGGCAGTTCATCAACCACGCGACGCTCGACCTCGGCGACACGCTGCGGGTCAAGAACGTCGTCAGCTACTCGCAGTTCCTCACGCGCTACGCGTACGACTACGACGCCACGCCGTTCCCGGTCGCCGGCCAGACCAGCCGCACCGGCCTGCCGACCCAGGCGCCGACGTTCTTCACCGAGGAACTGCAATTGCAGGGCGACGCGTTCGACAACGCGCTGAACTTCAGCAGCGGCGTCTACTACGACCGCCAGCGCCTGAGCGACAGCCAGGGCGCCGTGTTCACGCAGTTCCCGGTGTCGCTGGCCATCGGCGACTTCCCCGCTCGCCTGGACAACACGAGCCAGAGCAAGGCCGTGTTCGCGCAGGGCACGCTGGACCTCGGCCGCGTCGGCCTGCCCAAGGGGCTCAGCCTGACGACCGGCTACCGCTACACGTGGGAGGACGTGGCCAACGAGACCCAGATCTCCGTGCTGCCCGCGCAGGGCGGCAAGGGCGACTTCCACTACGGCAGCTACAACGTCAGCCTCGACTACAAGGTCGGCAACGACCTGCACGTCTACGGCACGGTGCGCGACGCCTACAAGGCCGGCGGCGTCAATGGTGCCGCGCCGCCCGAGTCGGACTTCCATACCTTCCCGCCGGAGCAGCTGAAGGACGTGGAGCTGGGCGTGAAGTCGGAATTCACCATCGGCGACGTGGCGGCGCGGGCCAACCTGGCCGTCTACAGCGGCCAGTACAGGAACATCCAGCGTTCCTCGATGGAGGTGGTCGACGGCGCCGTGGTCAACGTGACCCGCAGCGCGGCGCAAGGCCGCATCCAGGGCGCGGAGTTCACCGGTGCGCTCGTGCCGATGCGCGGCCTGACCTTCACCGGCACCTGGTCGTACACCGACGGCAAGTACACGAAGGTGGCCGACGCCGACATCGGCGCCATCCTGGCCGGTTCGACCTTCCCGTTCACGCCGAAGAACAAGTACACGCTGGGCGTGTCGTACGAGCACCCGCTGCAGTCGCTGGGCACGCTGGCGCTGTCGGGCAACTACGCGCACCAGAGCAGCTTCTCGACCGCGCAGAACAACCTGGCCCGCGTGCAGTCCCTGCCGGGCTACGGCACCCTCAGCCTGCGCGCCGGCCTGCGCCAGATCGGCGGGCACCCGATCGACGTCAGCGCCTTCGTCGCCAATGCCACGAACCGCACGTACGTCACGGGCCTGGCCGACTTCTACAACGCGTTCGGCGCGGTGACCTACACCTACGGCGAGCCGCGCACCTTCGGTCTCCAGGGTCGCTACACCTTCTAGGATGCGGGCGACCGACAAGGAGACGAACCGATGAAGCTCAAGACCTGGACCGTGGGCAACGGCCCGCGCACCGCGGCGCTGGTGCACGGCGCCTCGAAGGCGGCGGACGTGTGGCGCGACTTCGCGCGCATCCTCGTCGACGAGTACGACATGACGGTGATGCTGCTGGACCTGCGGGGCCACGGAAACAGCCCGCGAGCGAGCAGCTACGAGATCGACGATTTCGGCAACGATCTCGTCGAGTCGCTGCCCGCCGGCCTCGACTTCCTCATCGGCCAGTCGCTGGGCGGCATCGCGGGCGCGAAAGCCTGCCCGAAATTGCGGCCGAAGCACTTCATCGGGCTCGACCCCGGCTTCACGCTTCCGGCATCGCTCGCGTTCATGATGCGCACGATGAGCCTGCTCGGACCGTTCAAGTCCCGGTTCGCCGAGTGGACGCTGTCCCTGCCCGGCGCGATCCCGGAAGGGTCGGCCCCCGACGCGCTGGAACGGGTGCGTGCGATGACCCGGGCCTGGGACATCGACATGATCGGCCCCTTCCTGCGCTCTGCGCGCCACCAGTGGTTCCGCGTGGCGCCACCGGTCGTCCCGTCGACGCTGCTGCTGGCCGAGAACAGCGTGACCGTGCCCCGCAGGATGGCCGCCGAGCTGAGCGCGGCGGGCTGGGACGTTCGGGTCAAGCCGGGCGCGGTGCACGACCTGCACCTGCAGGATCCGCGTGGCGCGATCGCCCTGCTGGACGACGTCCTGCGCGCCACCACCTGAACCACGGATCGCCATGTCTCCTCAAGAGCTCTACCAAGGCCGGCGCCGCTCGGCAGCCGAAGCGATGGACTGCATCCGCGACGGCGATCGCATCATCGTGCCGACCGGCGTGGCCGAACCGCCCGCGCTGCTGGCCGCGCTGTCGGACCGGCGCCGCGAGTGGCGCGGCGTGACCGTGTCGCAGATCCTGGCCATGCGCAAGTACGGCTACATCGATCGCGAGACCGCCGACCATGTCCGCCACGTCGCGCTCTTCTTCGGCGGCGCGACCCGCGCGGGCGGCAAGGAGGGATGGATCGACTTCGCGCCGAACTACTTCTCCGAGATCCCGCGGATGATCGCGAGCGGCCAGGTCGGCGCGGACGTCGTGCTCAGCCTGGCGTCGCCCATGGACGCGCACGGCTACTTCTCCATCAGCCTCGGCACGGACTACACGATGGCCGCGATCGCGCAGGCGCGTGCGGTGGTGCTGGAGGTCAATCCCAACGTGCCCTTCGCCTGCGGCAACTGCCATGTCCACGTGTCGCAGGTGGCCGCGCTGGTCGAGACGGCCGATCCGCTTCTCGAGGTCGGCCTGCCCAGGATCGGGCCGGTGCAGCAGGCGATCGGGCACCACGTCGCCGAGATGATCGAGGACGGCTCCACGCTGCAGATCGGCTACGGCGGCATCCCCGACGCGGTGGTGATGCAACTGACCGGCAAACGCGACCTCGGCGTGCACACCGAGATGCTGGGCGACGGCATCCTCAGCCTGATCGAGCAGGGCGTGGTCACCAACCGGCGCAAGACATGGATGCCGGGCAAGTCGATCGCCACCTTCGCGCTCGGCTCCGCGCGCCTGCACCGTTTCATGGAGCGCAACCCGGCGCTCGAGATGCACCCGGTCGACTTCACCAACGACCCGTTCCTGGCGGCGCGCAACGACAAGCTCGTGGCGATCAACGCCACGCTGCAGGTCGACCTGCTGGGCCAGTGCGGCTCGGAGAGCCTCGGCCACGCGCCGTACTCCGGCACGGGCGGGCAGTCCGACTTCGTGCGCGCAGCCAATCGCTCGCGCGGCGGCAAGGCCATCATCGTCCTGCCGTCGACCGCCGTCGGCGGCACCGTCTCGCGCATCGTGCCGACGCTGGCGGCGGGAACGCACGTCAGCACGAGCAAGAACGACGTCGACTACGTCGTGACCGAGCATGGCGTGGCGCAATTGCGCGGCAAGTCGGCCAAGCAACGCGCCGCGGCGCTGATCGCCATCGCGCATCCCGATTTCCGCGGCGAGCTCGCCAGCCAGGCGAGGACGCTCGCGATGACCTGACCGCTCCTCGCGCGACGGCGCGGCATCGAACCACGACGGAGACAACGCATGAGGATCATCCGGCCCCTTCACCGATCGCCCGCCGCCGCGCTCGCCATGGCCGCGGCCGCCTGGAGCACCGCGCACGCGGCGGGTTTCGTCGATGTCGCGGGCGCCCGCATCGTGAGCCAGGTCTCCCTGACGCCGCGCACCGTCGCGCTGACGATCGCGTCGCCGTCGTTCAGCGCGAACACCGTCGTCGAGGTCACGCTGCCCACGGGCTACGCCGGCGACCCGGCCAGGCGCTGGCCGGTCACCTACTACCTGGCGGGCACGAGCCACGACCAGACGACCTTTCGCGCCGACTACGACGGCGAGGCGCTGACGGCGTCCTATCCGTCCATCGTCGTGTCTCCGAACGGCGCGTCCGGCTACTGGAGCGACTGGTTCGACTTCGGCGCCGGCGGCCCGCCGCTGTACGAGACCTTCGTCAGCGCGCAGCTGATCCCGCTGATCGACGCGAACTTCCGCACGATCGCGGACCGCGCGCACCGGGCCGTCATGGGCGAATCCATGGGCGGGGACGGCGCCGCGATGATGGCGGCGCGGCACCCCGACCTGTTCGTGGCGGCCGCGAGCCTGTCGGGCGCCGTCGACACCAACTGGCCGCTCGGCGCGGCCATCCTGGCCGTGTCGCCCGCCCTGATGCTGGCGCCGCCGGATGCGATCTACGGCCCACGGATCACCGAGGAGGCGCGCTGGCGCGGGCATGACCCCGTCGACCTGGCCGGCAACCTGCGCGGCGTGGCGCTGCAGCTGCGCACGGGCAGCGGCGCGCTGGGCCTGGTGAACGGAGAGACGCCCGCCGACCTGCCCGGCTGCGCCCTCGAGTCCGCCGTCATCCAGCCGGAGAGCGCCAGCCTGCACGCCACGCTGGCCACGCTGGCGATCGCGCACACGTGGCAGCAGTACGGCTGGGGCTGCCACACCGCGGCGCTGTTCGAGCAGGAGATCGCCGACACGCTGCCGGGCCTGGCCGGCGCGTTCGGCGCGGCGCCGCCCGCGTCGTTCGACTACCGCAGCGTCGAGTCGTCATTCACGGTCTTCGGCTGGTCGATCACGGCCGACCCGGCGCGCGCGCTCGAGTTCCTCGCGCTGCAGGACGTCGGCCGCCACGGGCTCGCGCTGTCGGGCTCGGGGACGACCACCGTCACCACGCCGCCGATGTTCGCGCCGTCGCGCTGGGTGCGTGTGCTCGTCGACGGCGTCACGACCGGCGTGATGGCGTCGCCCGCGGGCCGGATCACGTTCACGGTCGGGCTGGGACCGGCCGATGCCCAGCAGCAGTACCGGATCGGCACCACGACGACCGTCACGACGGCGCACGTGGCCTTCGACCAGGATTGACATTTCGAGGGCGTGGTCCTCCTGTTTTTGGAACGCGTTCCAACATACACATAGGGGTATGTGCCGAAATGGCGTAAGGACTCGAAACAGACGTAGCCGCCGCGCCGTCATTTTCGCGGTCCCGAAACGAATCGCGCGCCTGTCGAACGGCGCCGACGCAAAGCGGAGACATCCCGGCAAACATCCCGTTCCAGCGGGCAGGCGCGGCCCGCGCGCGTCGGCCGGCAAACGTTGTCATCGAGCGCGCGATCGCGACAAGGTGTAAGGCCGCGCTTACAGCCGCGCGGTCG
>FTDG01000017.1_pt1 | contig 12156 bp, 7 predicted proteins | sample 1639751 | NCBI WGS metagenome assembly FTDG01 (sample SAMEA3914869, study PRJEB12502) | metagenome | biome: forest; material: soil | place: USA | collected 2012-03-12 | depth 0.1 m
CACTACATGCAGAAGGAGATCTTCGAGCAGCCGCGCGCCATCGGCGATACCCTGGACGGCATCAACGGCATCAGCCCCGAGCTGTTCGGCGACGGCGCGTATCGCGCGTTCAAGGACGTCGACCAGGTGCTGGTCCTGGCCTGCGGCACCAGCTACTACGCGGGCAGCGTGGCGCGTTACTGGCTCGAGAGCATCGCGAAGATCCCCACCAGCATCGAGGTGGCCAGCGAGTATCGATACCGCGACAGCGTGCCCGATCCGCGCACGCTGGTCGTCACCATCAGCCAGAGCGGCGAGACCGCCGACACGCTGTCCGCGCTGAAGCACGCGCGCGGCCTGGGCATGACGAACACGCTCACGATCTGCAACGTGCAGACCAGCGCGATGGTGCGCGAGTGCCGCTTCAACTTCATCACCCGCGCCGGCGCCGAGATCGGCGTGGCGTCCACCAAGGCGTTCACGACGCAGCTGGTGGGCCTGTTCACGCTCACGCTCGCGCTCGCGCAGGTGCGCGGGCACCTGGACGACGCCACCGAGGCCGAGCACCTCAAGGCCCTGCGCCACCTGCCCGCCGCCGTGCAGGCCGTGCTGGCGCTGGAGCCGCAGATCATGGCCTGGAGCGACGAGTTCGCCACCAAGGAGAACGCGCTGTTCCTCGGCCGCGGCCTGCACTATCCGATCGCCCTCGAAGGCGCGCTCAAGCTCAAGGAGATCAGCTACATCCACGCCGAGGCCTATCCGGCCGGCGAGTTGAAGCACGGCCCGCTGGCCCTGGTCACCAGCGCGATGCCCGTGGTCACCGTCGCCCCCAACGACGCGCTGCTGGAAAAGCTCAAGAGCAACATGCAGGAGGTCCGCGCCCGCGGCGGCGAGCTGTTCGTCTTCGCCGACGCAGACTCCCGCATCGAGAGCGACACGGGCCTGCACGTGATCCGCATGCCCGAGCACTACGGCGTGCTGTCGCCGATCCTGCACGTGGTGACGCTGCAGCTGCTGGCGTATCACACCGCGTGTGCGCGCGGCACGGATGTGGACAAGCCGCGGAATTTGGCGAAGAGCGTGACGGTGGAGTGAGCGTCTGGCGCCTGCCGCTGATTTGTTCAATGCCAATAAAGCCTGAGACAAGGCCATAAAGTCCGAGACAAATCTGGACGACGCTTGTGATGTTCGACTTCGCTTTGCCTGCGATTCATTTGGATCGCGCACGACCAAAGGGTTGGCGTAGATGCCCGTCAGGAGCTCACTCGTGACGAGCCTCACGCCATGGTTTGGCGAGAGCCAAGCCGTCCATATGCGAAGCTACCTCAGCCAAGCTCAACACCAGTTTTGCGACGACTGCTTCGGGCCCGTCAAGCAGGAGCCAGAGTTTCGATCGCTTGGCCAGGTTTGCAGAGCGTGATCCAAGCGGGTTTTCTCTAGGGGTCTCTGGGAGCACGTCGCTCAAGCGACTGAATCATCCGATGACTCTTGAACTGCTCGATGAGGCGAGCCTTTTGAGCATCAGTGATGCGCGCCTCGGCAATCATCGCCGGCCAAGTCTCGGCGGCGCGCTTGACAGCATCACGAATCGCTGCAGTTGCGGGCTTCTCCAGAATGCCAAGGGCTGCACAAAAGGCACGGACGAGAACCGGCGAAAGTTGCTGTTTCGGCCGATGCTGACCGTCGGCAACTTGTTGCACGCGGGGCAACAACCCACGAGGAAGAATTTGAAGAGCGTGCCCTGCGTTCTTTTTGTAGGCAGAGTAGGCGACGATGTCGTAAGCCGGGCTGAGCGTCGGCGTTCTTCCGTCTCTGTATAGAAGTCCGATGTTCTTCAAGTGCATGTCCGGATTGCCGAGAAGCTCATTGACGACCAGCCGCCGGAGAAGGTCGTGAACGGCAGCCTCGCCCATGCTGTCGAATGAGAGAAGAACCGATGCCACCTGGACATAGCTGGTACGGTCTACACCATCGAATGCACCGTACTTGTCCTCCGGCATCAGGCCCAGGACCTGGCAGAAGTCTTCGCAGTGAACGCGCCCTTGCGGCGTGCGGTCGAACCGCTTTACAGCCAGGAACTGTGTCTTCGCACCCGCGTCGCCGAGGTCGTACCCATGTTCGACTTCCAATTTTTCCAGAGGCTCCAATGTGGCGTCGCACGTGTCGATTCCCGCTGCCTTTGCCAGTCGCAACGACAACTCTTCCACTTCGGGCAGAACCGGCTGACCGACTACCGGAAGCTTGGCAATGATGTGCGTGTCGCGGTCCTTCGTCCTCGCAACGTAGCGCCCTTCATGATGATTTGCGCCGACCTTGGGCTGCACACCAGAGAGCGAAACGCCCTCCTCTAACGGCTCTGCCGTCACCGACATTTCGAGCGCGTCGTTGTTCTGCGTGACGTATCGAGCCAGCTCATCGCGCGAGAGCTCTGCCGGAAGTGCAAACATGCCACCCGGCAAGTCTTTCCCGCAAGCGGCGAGCATTTCGAAGTTGTCCGTGGGGGCGCAACCGCGAAGCTCCGCAACTCGGTCTCGAAAGACGCCTTCCGGGAGCAGGTTCTGAAAGAACGCCGGAAGCAACCAACCGTTCTTGTTTGAGAAGCGACCGTTCAAGAGCTCTGACCGGACATCTTTCCAGAACGCTTCCTGCTGCTCACGTGAGTCAGCCAAAAGGGAAAGCGATACTGTGGGCTGGTCGGTTCGTCCAACAAAGGCCTCGTCCGCCACGAATCGCGTGGTGACAGCATCCTCCGCGAGCGGGTACTGGAACAGCACGCCTATCGGCGCTCCCTTTGGGAGGAAGACCCGCAATGCCTTGACGTTCATTTTTTCGTGCGGGCAAAAGACCGAGTCGCATCCCTTATGCCTGACGCAGTTCTCGTGTCTCCATCGCTCCAAGCAGCAACGCGTGCAGGTCTCGGACTCGCGACACGCTCCAGAGCTGCAGCCACACGCGATTTGACTAGAGGCGCCGTCGTCTTGCCTGCCTCCACTGCCACTGCAGCAGCCTTCGGCACAAGCACGAGTTCGAGCCCTAGCCGATCAGCCACAGCCATCAGCGTGCTCACCTTGTAATCTTCCGTCCCGCTTAGGACATTCGTCAAAGTGCGTTGAGAGATGCCCGCTTGCGACTTCAGTTCCACTTGAGTGACGCCTCGCCGACTCACCGCAGTGCGAAGAGCATTGGAGAGATCATGGAGTGACTTCATGGCATTGATGTAGTGGAATTCAATGAAATGCTACTTCAGTTCCATTTAACTCACAATGGAAGAATGGCACTAAAGTGCCTATCAATTGAAATACACTACTTTGATGCTACAGCAAGCATTGACTCCTTCTGGACGTTAGGAGCGTCGCGCGCACGTCCAAGAGCCCTCTTCTCTCTTTGCTCGAGTGAACCAATGCCTGCATACTCTTGGCCAGCGCCAACAAGGCAGTAGATCGTGGATACCGCAATGGCGCAAAAGCCAGAAGGATTGCATTTTCTTCACGGGTCAATGCCGCAAAGGTGCCGCAGCCTCTTGTGAGTCGTCTCTGCAACGCTGCTCGAGAAGGCGTTCCACTCGACTCAACCGAGTCCTCAGCGAAAGCCGCTCCTCTCCAGTCGTGCCATCCCCGACGAGGCATTGCGGGCAGCCAGAGGTTAGTCACTGTGAATTGTGAGTGCCTCGAATGCACACTCGACGCGAGCGGTGCCTGTCGAACGGGCGCGTGTTGCCCGATCAATGACGGGGCGCGAATCCGAGTCTCGATTTGAAGAGATGAGTTCCCGACCGGGATCCCTCTGCATCCAAGGTGACGCGGCGAACCAAAGGTGGTCGCTCCGCTGTTTGTGCGGGCATCAGCCAGCGCATCCGCGCGCCGGACTTTGCAAACTTCTCATGAGGTGCGCCATGGCTGCAAGCGGCAACTCGGTCCAGTTCTTCCTGGATTCACGACGGCAGGATCTGCGCCGCATCGCCGCGAGGACTTGCGGGGAGTTCGCGATCGATGACGTCTGCTCCGAGGCTTGGCTGGTCGCTGACGAGATTTCCCGGAAGCGGGGTTTTGCCATCGATTTCCTGAACCGTGACGACCAGGAGCAGTTGCTGTCGTGGCTGTATGTCCGCCTGGTTCGAAATGCGGACAAGAGCGTCCGTTACGCCGTCAAGTTGGATCGAGACTGGGACTCTGAAGGCGCGGAGTCGGCCGCGGGAGCGCTCGCCCGCTTGTTGACTGCTCCCGAACGGTTTGACCCTCTGATGCGACTTCTTGACGAGGAGGACCGATTCGACCCGATGGCACTGATCCAGTACAGCTACTCGCAGGCCGCTGCTTACGTGATATTGCTGCACCGCTTCGATTGGGACCTGACGGTGTTGGCTGATCATCTTCGGATCGTGGCGGCCACCCTCAGAGCAAAGGTCTGCGCGAGTGGCGCCTGGACGGCCAGTCAGCCATCGCTTTTTGATCGGATCAACATCATCGATCTGAACTTCCTACCCAGAGTGGCGAAGCGGTACTTGCCCGGCAAGGACGTCGCATCCAGCCAAGCGCAGTTCGCTTGGTGCACTCCCGATTGGAAACCGGCAACCGAATCATAGGCCCGGCGTCGAAAGCGCCTCTTGCGGCTGTCTAGGACGTCTGCGCCAGCATCTGTGCTCGCGGATACGAATGCGGTCGCTCGCCTCGAACTTCAATGCCCAGACCCTCAAGCCGCGCACAATGAATGCGCCTATCAACATTCCCGCTCCAGAAAGCAGTAGACAGTTCAGAGCCAATGCGCATCGTCGGTACGCCAGCGATGCCTGGAGTTCAGTAGTGCGAGCGGCAAGGATCTCAGCAGAAAGTGGTGTCCGACGCCGAGCCTTCAATCACTTCGCACATCGACACGCCGGCACGCGCGAGCCGAACTCTAGATGATTCCGGCCACACACGGGTCACTTCAGCCACTCCATGTCAGCGCATCGCGCATGAGCAGGTGTTTGATATCTTGGATGCGCGTCCACGGCCCTCGATCATTTGAACGATGCCTTCGCGCAGTGCGCGTCCCGAGATGGCTTCCGCCACGAGACCCATGGCTGCACTTGAAAGTGCGGGGGTCTCCCCTAGATTCAGTTCCCGCAGCGTTTGACGCCACGCCGCGACCGCCGGAACATCGCCCGCACCGGCCGCCCTGGCCAGGAAGGAACGAGCGATGCCCAAGACGATCGTGTTCTGCGCCGACGGCACCTGGAACAGCCCCGACATGGGCGACGCGGCGCCGGACGGCGACGCGCCCGCCGCCGGCGGCGCGTGCACGCCGCAGGTGACCAACGTCTGCAAGCTGTTCGCGTGGCTGGCGGGCGACCTGCAGCCCGCGGGCAGCGCGTGGGGCGGCCTGGAGATGGAGAAGTCGCTGCTCGACCCGGCGTCGGGCCAGCCGCTGCAGGTGGCCAAGTACGTGCACGGCGTGGGCGACTCCAGGAAGCTGCCCGACCGCATCGCGGGCGGCGCGTTCGGCGTGGGCGTGACGGCGCGGATCGCACGCGGCTACACCTACATCTCGCGCAACTACGTGGCCGGCGACCGCATCGTCGTCGTCGGGTTCAGCCGCGGCGCGTACACGGCGCGCGCGCTGGCCGGGCTGATCGCGGGCCAGGGCCTGCTGCGGCCCGAGCTGGCCGCGGCGACCGACGACACGCGCTTCGACACCGCCGCCGCGGCCTGGTTCCGCTGGCGCTACGGCCGCGACAACCTGTTCCAGAAGCTGCTCGATTTCGGCACCGAGCTGGTGGAATGGCGCGGCGCCTTCGCCGCCTCCCGGCAGCTGTCCGCCGACTCCTTCGTGCCGGTGAACATCACGGCCGTCGCGGTGTGGGACACGGTGGGCGCGCTGGGCATCCCGCTCGGTCGCGGCATGCCCGCGGCCGACCTGTTCCGCTTCTGCGACACGACCCTGCACCCCGGCATCGGCCTGGGCCTGCACGCCGTCGCGCTCGACGAGCGCCGCCAGAGCTTCGCGCCGACGCTGTGGGACGACGACCCGCGCGTCACTCAGGCGCTGTTTCCCGGCGGCCACTGCGACGCCGGCGGCGGCACGCCGGAACATGGGCTCTCGGACGGCCCGCTCACCTGGTTCGTCGACCGCCTCCAGCAATCCGACGTCGGCGTGCGCTTCGCCCTGCACCCGGCCTGCGAGGTGAGCCAGGACGCCGGCGCCCTGCGCCACTGCGCCTGGGTGGAGACCGCCGCCTGGGCCGCGCTGGGGCTGGCCGCGCGCGACTTCCGCGCCGGGCTGGTCGTGCACGACAGCGTCCGCCAGCGCATGACCAGCTTCGGCAAGACGCCCGAGAAGGTGGAGCTACGGGCCGGCGCCGCGGCCGGGCCGTACGCACCGGGCAACCTGCCGCAGGCCGGCTGAGGGCGCGGCACGCGCACTGTACCGATCGGGATCGCGGCCACTGTGCCTGTCCGGGCCGGGCCCGGCTCGCTAGCATCCGCCTCATCCTTTCACTCCCACGACGAGGCCACACGTGCACGACACCCCCGAGGCGACCGACGGCCCGCCGTGGCGCGGCCGCTTCCCGTACAACGAGATCATCTCGCTGCTGGACGTCAACCGGCCGCACAACCTGGCCGAGAGCACGTCGCAGGACCTCACGCTGGGCGAGCTGCTCGATCTCGCCGGGCTCGACCGCCTGCGCGACCTGCGGCTGGGCTACGGCACGTCGGCGGGCCTGCCGGCCCTGCGCGAGGAGATCGCGCGCGCCTGCGGCGTGACGCCCGACCAGGTGATCACGACGCAGGGCACCGCGCTGGGCCTGTTCCTGCTCGCGTTCGAGACCTGCCGCGCGGGCGACGAGGCCGTGCTGGCGACGCCGTGCTTCCCGCTCGTGCGCGACGGCCTGGCCGGTGCGGGCGCCACGGTGCGCGAGGTCCGGCTGTCGTTCGACGACGGCTACCGGCTGGACGTCGACCGCATCGCCGCCGCGCTCGGCCCGCGCACGCGTCTCGTGAGCATCGCCTCGCCGCAGAACCCCGGCGGCGTGCAGGCGACGCGCGCGCAGGTCGAGGGCGTGCTCGCGGCGATGCGCGCGCGTTCGCCACAAGCGCTGCTGTTCGTCGACGAGACCTACCGCGAGGCCAGCTACGGCGACACGCCCGTGGCCGAGAGCTTCGCGGCGCTCGACCCGCGCATCGTCACCGGCGCGTCGGTGTCCAAGGCGCTGGGCGCGCCGGGCCTGCGCACGGGGTGGCTGACGGTGCCCGACGACGGCCTGCGCGCGCGCCTGGCCGTCGCCCGGATGAACACGGTGATCTCGGGCTCGGTGCTCGACGAGACGCTCGCCGCCGCGCTGCTGGCGAACCGCGAGCGCGTGCTCGCGCCGCGGCGCCGGCTGCTCGCCGACGCGCTGGCCGAACTGGCTGCCTGGTGCGATTGCGAGCGCGCGCGCGTCGCGTGGGTGCGTCCCGGCGCGGGCGCGCTGTGCTGCCTGCGGCTGCGCGCCGGCGCCTTCGACGCCGCCGCCGTGGCCCGCTTCTGGGCGCTGCTGCCGGGGCACGACCTGCAGCTCGCGTGCGGCACCTGGTTCGGCGAGGAGGCGCGCGCGTTCCGGCTCGGGTTCGGCTTCCTGCCGCCGGGGCGCCTCGCGCCGGCGCTGGCGGCCCTGTCCGCCGCGCTGGACGCCGCCGCGGCCTGACGCGCGCCGCGCGCCGCCATTTGTCTCTTCGGGATAGTTTGGCGGCCGCCTGATCACTCCTCGGCGCCGATGACGCGCCGGGTGGCGCGCCGGATAGTCCATGCATGAGACGCATCGAGAAATCCGACATCGAGGAGATCGCGATCGGCGCCACCCTGCTGGGCACCGGCGGCGGCGGCGATCCCGCCACGGGACGGCTGATGGCCGAGACCGCCATCGAGCGCCGGGGGCCGGTCACGCTGCTCGATCCCGCGGAGGTGCCCGACGGCGCCTGGGTGCTGCCGGTGTCGGCCATGGGCGCGCCCACGGTGGCCATCGAGAAGCTGCCGTCGTGGCAGGAGATGGACGCCGTCTTCGAGGACGCGCAGCAGGCGCTGGGCTGCGAGGCCTTCGCGACGATGCCCATCGAGATCGGCGGCGGCAACTCGATGCTGCCCATCGTGGTGGCCGCGCGGCGCGGCATCCCGCTGGTCAACGCCGACGCGATGGGGCGCGCGTTCCCCGAGGCGCAGATGGTCAGCTTCGCGCTGGACGGCATGGTCACGCGCTTCGCCTGCCTGGCCGACGAGAAGGGCAACCGCGTCACGATCCGCACGCCCACCGCGCGCTGGCAGGAACGGCTGGCGCGGCCGCTGGTGGACGCGCTGGGCGGCTCCGCGATGGTGTGCGACTACCCGGTCACCGGCGCCGAGCTGCGCGCCAGCGCGCTGGGCGGCACCGTCGACCTCGCGCAGCGCGTGGGCCGTGCCATCCTCGGCCCGGCGCTGGACGAGGGCAACCGGCTGGACGCCGTGCTGGCCGAGACCGGCGGCTTCCTGCTGCTGCGCGCCAAGATCACCGACATCGAGCGCCTGACCGTGGGCGGCTTCGCGCGCGGCGCGATCACGCTGTCGGGCATCGACGCGGATCGCGGCCGCACGGTGACGATCGCGTTCCAGAACGAGTTCCTGCACGTGCACGAGGACGGCCGCCCGCTGGCGATGACGCCCGACCTGGTGGCGCTGCTCGACCGCGACACCGCGCGCCCGTGGACGACCGAGTCGCTGCGCTACGGCATGCGCGTGCACCTGGTGGCGATCCCCTGTCATCCGAAATGGCGCACGCCCGAGGGCCTGCGCTGCGTGGGCCCGCGCTACTTCGGCTTCGACGTCGACTTCACGCCGATCGAACAGCTGGTGCAACGAACGAAGGAGCTCGCATGAGCTGGCGACTGGGCGTCGACGTGGGCGGGACCCACACCGACGCGGCCCTGCTGGATCCCGCACTGAACTGCGTGGCGAGCGTGAAGGTGCCCACCACGCTGGACGTGACGGGCGGCGTCGCGCACGCCGTGGAATCGCTGATGGCGCGCGCGCCGGGGCTGCGCGCGCAGGTGCGCCACGCGATGCTGGGCACCAGGCACTGCACTTCGTGCTGGGCCGGCACGACCTGTCTCCCGCGGCGGCGCCGGCGCGCACCAACGTCAACGGCCTGGCCGCCTGCGCCGCCGGCGCGGCGCTGGGCCTGTGGCTGGACTGGTCGCACCGCTCGCCCACCGGCGTGCCCATGATCGAGTCGTTCACGGGCGCCGCGGCGGCCTACCTGGGCGCCGAGGCGCTGCGCGCGGCGCTGGCGCGCGACCGGCTCTGGCGCCGGCGGCTGCTGGCCGAGTAGCCGCACCCGGGCTCGTCGACCCGGCGCCGGATCGCCGAGAATCGGCGGCGACAACGGGGGACCTCGCATGACGCTGGCGATGAGCTGGGACGAATGGGCCGCGCACGACGCCGTCGCCCTGGCCGAGCGCGTGCGCCGGGGCGAGGTGACGCCCGCCGAGCTGGCGGCCCAGGCCGCCGCGGCCATCGCGCGGGTCGACGACTCTCTGGACGCCGTGGTGGAGGTGTTCGACGACGTCGTCGCCGACCCGCTGGCCGATGGCATGCGGCCGGACGGCGCGTTCGCCGGCGTGCCCTACCTGATGAAGGATCTCGGGCCCACGCTCAAGGGCCGGCTGCAGGAATTCGGCTCGATGATGATGCAGGGGCACCGCCCGGCGCAGGACAGCTTCCTCACCGGGCAGATCCGCCGCGCCGGCCTGAACATCATCGGCCGCACCACGACGCCCGAGTTCGGCGTCTGCAGCGCCGCCGAGAACCGGTTCCACGTCACCCGCAACCCGTGGAACACCGGCTACACCACCAACGGCTCGTCGGCCGGCACGGCGGCGGTGGTGGCGGCGGGCGTGGTGCCGATGGCGCACGCCACCGACGGCGGCGGCTCCATCCGCATCCCGGCCGGCGCGGCCGGCCACCTCGGCCTGAAGGTGTCGCGCGGGGTGTTCTCGCTGGCGCCGGGGCTGTCGGACCTGTCCGGCCTGGTGTCGATCCAGGGCTGCCACAGCCGCACGGTGCGCGACACGGCCACCTTCGTCGACCGCTGCCGCGGCGGCGCGCCGGGCGAGTTCATGCCGTTCTGGAGCCCGCCGGAGCCCTACGCCGAGCTCATCCGCCGCGATCCGCCCGCGCTGCGCATCGCGCTGTCGCACGAGTGGGGCGACCACCGCGCCACGCCGCATTTCGTGGCCGAGCTCGAGCGCGCCGGCCGCTTCCTCGAGGGCCTGGGCCACCATGTCGAGTGGAAGCTGCCGCCGCTGGACTTCCGCGCCGCCTTCGACGCCCAGACCGCCTGCTACATCGGCAACTTCGCCCAGGTCATCGCCGGCCACCTGGCGCGGCTGGGCCTGGAGCGGCCGCCGGCGGACCTGCTCGAGCCCATCAACGTCAAGATCTGGGAGGCCGGCCTGCGCATCCCGTATACCGAGCGGGCGGCCATGCAGGCCCGCTTCAACGAGACCTCCCGGGCCTTCGGTGCCTTCCTGGAGGACTGGGACATCGTGCTGACGCCCGTCACCGCGCTGCCCACGCCCCCGGTGGGCAGCACCGACTATCTCACCAGCAGCAACAATCCGTCGGTGCACGACTGGTTTGCCCACCTGTGGCGCAACTTCGCCTACACCCCGCTGGCCAACCTGTGCGGGCTGCCGGCCATCTCGCTGCCGCTGGCAACCCAGGAAAACGGCCTGCCGCTGGGCATCCAGGCCCAGGCGCGCCAGGCGGCCGACGGCCTGCTGCTGCAGTTGGCCGCGCAGGTGGAACGGGCGCTGGGCGGACGCTGGAACGGCGGGCGGCGCCCCCCGGTGCACGTGGCGGCGGACGTGTCGGCCCCGTTAACGAGGGATTGACGTCGCCGGACAAGGTGTTACCGTTCTGTATCTTTCAACTACGACCCGGGCGCCCCGGAAGGGCTGGCGCCGAAGACTCTCGATGTACGAAGCCTATTTCGGGCTGGCGGAACTGCCGTTCGGCATCGCGCCCGATCCGCACTTCTATGTCGACACGGCCCCGCATCGCGCCGCCATCCGCGCCCTGATGCACCGGCTCCGGCGCGGCGACGCGTTCGTGATGCTGGTGGGAGACACCGGCGCCGGCAAGACCGCCATCGCGCGCCAGCTGCTCGACGAGATGGATCCCGCGTTCCACCTGGCGGTGGAGTTGTCGCTCGAGTGCAGCGAAGGCGACCAGCTGTTCGACCGCGTGGCCGAGGCCTTCGGCACGCCGCGCCGGGGCGGCCTGCCGCCGCTGGGCAGCGTCATCCACCAGCTCGAGAGCCTCGTGCGCAGCGGCCGCGATGCGCTGCTGCTGATCGACGACGCCCAGGAGCTCGACGCCGGCGCCCTGCGGCGCCTGCTCAAGCTGACGGCGGTCCGGGTGGACGGCAAGCCGGCGTTGCGCGTCTGCCTGGTCGGCCTGGCGATGCCGCCGGCCCTGGAGTCGATGCAACTCGGCGGCCGGCGCATGGCGTTCGACGAGCCGGTGCGCCTGGAGCCGCTCGACGCGGCGGGCACCCACGAATACGTCCTCACGCGCCTGGGCCGCGCGGGCTGGCGCGGCTGGCCGGCCTTCGGCGCCGCCACGGTGGCCATCCACGAGCGTTGCGCCGGCAACCCGATGCGCATCAACCGGCTGAGCGCGCACATCCTGCTGCAGCTTTACAAGCAGGCCCGCGACCACGTCACGCCCGAGGTCGTGCGGGCCGTCGACGACCTGTTGCAGGCCGAGCTGCGCGGCGAGGCCGCCACGCTGGTGCTGCCGCCCGTGGCGGGCCCGGAGGGGCTTCGCACCTTCCGCCAGACGCCGTTCGCCCTCGATACCGACATCCGGGTGAGCAGCGACGCGCTGATGTCGCGGCTTCTCGCCCAGAGCCCGCTGCCCCTGGAACTGCCGGAGGCCGAGCCCGCGCCGGCGGCCGCCGACCGGGCCGAGCCGCCCCGGGAGCCCGAGGCCGCCAAGCCGCGCCGCGCCGTCCTGACCAACGGGTTGGCGACGCTGGCCATATCCGTGAGTGTCTGCTCGCTTTGGCCCATGCTCTCGAACCTGTCGGCGCATGCCGAACCCCCCGCGGCCGAGGCCCGGCCGGGAGCGGCCGAGATGACGCCCCACGCCGTGGCGACCGTGGCCGCCGCCGGCCTCGCCACCCTGGCC
>FTDG01002438.1_pt1 | contig 12126 bp, 8 predicted proteins | sample 1639751 | NCBI WGS metagenome assembly FTDG01 (sample SAMEA3914869, study PRJEB12502) | metagenome | biome: forest; material: soil | place: USA | collected 2012-03-12 | depth 0.1 m
CGCCTTGACCACGGCCGACCTCACGGCCCTGACCTCGGGCCAGATCGCCGCGCTGACGACCGCGCAGGCCGCCTCGCTGACGACCGCGCAAGTCGCCGCACTGACGACGACCGAAGTCACGCAGCTGACGACGGCCGACCTGGCCGCGCTGACCTCGACGCAAGTCCAGGCTCTCACGTCGACGCAGTTGAACGCGCTGACGTCGTCCGAGATCATCGCGCTGACGACGGCACAGGTCGCCTCGCTGACGACCGCGCAGATCGCCGCGCTGGCCACCAGCAGCCTGAACGAGCTCACCACGACGCAGATCGCCGCGCTGACGACGGCCGAGGTGTCGCACCTGACGACTGCCCAGGTCGCGGCCCTGTTGACGGCCGACGTCGCCGCGCTCACGTCCGCTCAGATCCGCGCGATCACGACCGCCGACCTGGACGCGCTGACCTCCGGCCAGATCGCCGCGCTGACGACCGCCCAGGCCGCCTCGCTGACGCCCGCCCAGGTCGCCGCGCTGACGACCACGCAGATCACGCAGCTCACGACGACCGACCTCGCCGCGCTCACCAGCGCGCAGGTGCAGGCGCTGACGACGGCGCAGTTGAACGCGCTGACGTCGAGCCAGTTGCCGTCGATGACGACGGCCGAAGTCGCCGCGTTGACGACCGCCCAGGTCGCCAGCCTCGCCACCGCCAGCCTGGACGCCTTCACGACGGCGCAGTTCGCCGCGATGACGACGGCCCAGATCGCGGCCCTGACGACGGCCCAGGCCGCCGCGCTGGAGACCGCCGACCTCGCCGCGCTGACGACCGCCGAGATCCGCGCGCTCAGCACCGCCAACGTCGCCGCGCTGACCAGCGCCGAGATGGGCGCGCTGACGACCGCGCAGCTCGCCTCGCTGACCACGGCCCAGGTCGCCGCGCTGACGACCACACAGGTGGCCGGCCTGAGCACGACCGACCTGGTCGCGCTGACGACCGCCGAAGTGGCCGCGCTGACGACCGCGCAGCTCAACGCGCTGACGACGTCGCAACTCCCGGCCATGACGACGGCCGAAGTCGCCGCGCTGACGACCGCGCAGCTCGCCAGCCTCGCGACCGCCAGCCTCGACACCTTCACGACGGCGCAGTTCGCCGCGATGACCACGGCGCAGGTCGCCGGCCTGACGACCGCCCAGGTCGCCGCGCTGCACACCGACGCGCTCGCCGCGCTGACCACCGCCCAGGTGCACGCGATGACGACCGCCGAGATCGCCGCGCTCACCACCGGTGAAGTGCAGGCGCTGACGACGGCGCAGATCGGCGCGCTGACCACCGCGCAGACCCTGGCGCTGACGACTACCGAGATCGCCACGCTCGGCACCGCGCAGATCCAGGCGCTGAGCACGGCCGACGTGGCCGCGCTGAGCTCGACGCAGCTCAACGCGATCACCAGCGCCGACATGCCCGCGTTCACCACGGCGCAAGTCGCCGCCCTGACCACGGCGCAGGTCGCCGCGCTGTCGACCACCGAGCTCGACTCGATGACGACGACGCAGTTCCTGGCCCTGTCGAGCCGCGACATCGCCGCGCTGACCACCGACCAGGTGCACGCGCTGAACACCGGCGACATCGCCGCGATGACGACCGCGCAGCTGCACGCCTTCAATACCGCCGACATCGCCGCCCTGACCACGGGCGAGATCCAGGCGATGACGACGGCGCACTTCGCGGCCCTCGGCAGCGACCAGTTCCATGCGATGACGACCGCGCAGATCGTCGCGATGAGCACGGCCGACGTCGCCGCTCTGTCCACGGCCGCCATCCATGCGATGACGACCGCCGAGCTGCACGCCTTCTCGACCGCCGACATCGCGGCGCTGACCACCGGCCACGTCGCCGCGTTGACGACCGACCACATCGTCGCGCTGACGACCGACCAGATCGGCATGCTCAGCACGGCGCACGTCGGCGCGATGAGCACGGCACAGTGGTCAGTGATCACGACCGACCAGATCAGCCACCTGTCGACCGCCGACATCGCCGCGATGACCACCGCCGAGGCGCACGCGATGACGACCGCGCAACTGGTCGCGCTCACCACCGACCAGATCGAGGCGCTCTCGACGCACGACCTCGCCTCGATGACGATGACGGAAGTCACCGCCTTCACCACGGCGCAGTTCGCGGTGTTCAGCGAGACGCAGCTCGACGCGATGGTGCTCGCCTCGCCGATCGTGCTCGACCTGACCGGCAACGGCATCCACACCACGTCGGCGGCCCAGGGCGTCAACTTCGACCTGGTCGGCGACGGCCACTCGAACAAGGTGGGCTGGACGGGCGCCGGCACGGGCCTGCTCGCGATCGACCTGAACCACAACGGCAAGATCGACAACGGCAGCGAACTGTTCGGCGTCGGCACCATCCTGCCGAACGGCACGCACGCGGCCAACGGCTACCAGGCGATGACCGCGTACGACTCGAACCACAACGGCAAGCTGGACGCCGGCGACAAGGCGTGGTCGGAACTGCGCGTGTGGGTCGACGCGAACCACGACGGCAAGACCGAAGCGGGCGAGATGCTGACGATGGCCCAGGCCGGCGTCACGTCGATCGACCTGCATGCGCAGCAGAGCACCACGGTGCAGAACGGCAACCTCGTCGGCCTGACGTCGTCCTACACGACCACCACCGGCGCCACGCACGAGGTGGCGGACGTGTGGTTCTCGAAGGAGACGCCGACCACGACGGCGGCGACGACGCCCGCATCGACGACGTCGTCCACGCCGGCCCTGCACGACCTGCTGGCCGCGCCGTCGACGACGGTGCTGCCGGGCAGCGAGGCGAAGGCGACGACCGGCGAGCCGTCGGCCGCGACCCACGCGCACGTGGCCGCCGAGACCCACGGCTTGATGGATCACCGCCTGCTGGGTGACGACGAGCACCATCGCAACACGCCGCTGATCTGAAGTCGAGGGCGCCGCGAGGCGTCCCGACCGCGACGCGCGCCCTGGGAAACCACGGCGCGCGTTTCCATTTGCGAGAGGCCTGGCGCGGGGCGCGCAAACGGCCGCGGTCGACCCTGTCGCCGGCAGCGGCGGCCGTGCCATGCCGCCGCCGTGATGATGTGTGATGGTGCGTCGACGAGGTTTTCGTCAAGATCTGGATCGCGCACCCCGCCCGCCCGCCTGCGCCACGCGAAGGGCCGTTGTCGTGAAAGTCGAAGGGCGGGTCTTGCGCACCACTCGAAAAACGCTCACAGCGAGGACACCATGAAAGTCACCCAGGTTCACATCGATGACATCAATCGCTGGCTGGCCAATACACTGCCCAATGCTTCCAGCCATTTCCTGACCGACTTCGCGGACGACTGGATGCTCTACGGGACGGGCCCGGCGCAGTTGGCCTACCTGTCCGTGATGGATGCCGTGGCGGAGAAGTTGCTCGCGGCGCAGGCGCGGGCGTCCGCCGCGAGCTCGGCCTCGTCGCCCGGCAACGTGACGGCCGAACAAGTTGCCTATCGACGCTCGCAGGTATCCGGCCGCAAGGAAGTCCTGCCCAACGTTTCCAACTACTCCATCCAGTTCAACCGCGATACCGTGGGCATCTCCAGGACGCGCGACAAGAACAAGCCCGTTCGCCTGGTCGGCGGGGAGTTCCCGACGTCCCACGCCTTGAACTTCTTCGAGAGCTTCGAGGAATCGCCGTTTTCCCTGAACAACGCGTCCTACGAGAAGCTCGCTGGCGGGATCAAGAAGGATGACGCCAACGCCCCCGACAAGCCCTCGTTCAGGGACTACAAAGTGCAGGACATGCTGCGCCACTACGCCGTTCGCCGGGCATGCAAATTTTTGATGTACGAATCCATCGGCAACGGTTCGACGATCCGCTACGTGCTGGACGATCTGGACATCGAACTGGCGGCGACTCGCGCACGCAAGGACGACAAGGTACCCGTGTGCACGTCCGAGTTGCGGGAGATATTCCGCTGCTGGGATTACTTCCAGTCACGCGTGACGTTCTACAAGGACTTCTATCAAGCAGGAACGCCCTGGACGAATCCCGTGGCCAGCGCGGCGGCCATCCAAGCGTGGGCGGGCTATGCGGATCATCGTGCGCAAAAGGCTCTCGCCGGGGATCTGTCCAAGGTTCCAAAGTCCATCGCCGCCAAGCTCGCTGAATGTCGCACCCGCTTCCAGGCCAGCGATTTCGCCGGGGCGATCGGCAGCTACCACGAGTCCCGGCCCAGCACCTTCGGCAAGTTCGCGTCATTCATCAACGTGGCATCGCAATTGAGCGAGTGACCGGCCGGGGCAACGGGCAGGAGCGGGCCAACCCCGCGATCTGGCGGGACATCGACCCGCTATTCGCGCCATCGCCGTAGCGCCGCCTGCGGTGTACTACCGGACAGTGGCCGCAGCCCCTTTTCGGCTGCGCCGCTGCCCATGCCATCCAACGACCTCGTCTCCGTCCTGATCCCCGCGTTCAAGCCGCGCCACTTCCGCCAGGCGCTGCGCTGCGTGCTCGAGCAGGAGCACGCGAACCTCGAAGTGCTGGTGGGCGACGATTCGCAGGGCGGCGAGATCAAGGCGATCGTCGACGACATCGCCGACCCGCGCGTCACGCACATCCCGAGCCGCCAGGTCACCGGTGGCCACGCCAAGCTCAACCACGTCATCCTGTGGCATCGCGCGCGCGGCCGCTACGTGCGCTTCATGTACGACGACGACCTCATCGCGCCGCGCTCGACCACCGTGCTGCTCGACCTGCTGCAGGCGCACGCGGGCATCGCGTTCAGCTGGCACCAGCGCGCGCTGATCGACGAGCACGACGTCGTCACGCAACGCCACGGCCCGCTGCGCGAGGACCAGCGCGCCGTGATGGACCGCGCGATGCTGCTCGACAACATGGCGAAGTTCCTGAACTTCGTGGGCGAGCCGAGCTTCGTCATGATCGACCGCGCCGCCGTCCCGCACTTCGACTTCAACCGCTACGACCGCTACGACACGGCCTTCCTCTGGGACGTCGCGATGTACCTGTCGGCCGCGGAGCACGGCCTCGCGCACGGCAGCGGCGAGTTCCTCGGCTCGTTCCGCGTGCACGGCGGGCAGGTCTCGTCGCGCGCGAACGTGTTCGGCGCCGTCGAATGGGAGCTCGTCTTCCGCCAGGAACTGCGCGCCGGCCATGTCACGCTCGACCAGTTCCACACGATGCTGCCCAAGCTGCTGGGCCTCTACCAGGCCAGCAAGGACACGCTGCCCGCCCTGCACCGCTTCCAGGCCCAGCTGCTGGAGGACGCGAAGGCCGGCCGGCTGCGCGAGTCGACGCCCGAGTTCCTCGCCCACTACGAACCGTTGCTCGCGCTCCACGCCTGAAGCGCACCGTTGAACCCGACAACCACGACAAGGCCCGAGACGATGACCCGCTACCTCTTCGTGAGCCCGGACTCCAACACGCCCACCGGCGGCGTGAAAGTCATCTACAAGCACGTGGAACTGCTGCGCAAGCTGGGCGTCGACGCTCACGTGATGCACTTCAAGCGCCCTTACCGCTGCGACTGGTTCGAGAACGATGCCTCGGTCGTCTACTTCGACGAGCTGCGCACCACCGACATGCTGATGGTGCCCGAGATCATGACGATCTTCGGCACGCAGCTCGCATCGATCGGCATGCGCTACTGCATGTTCGTGCAGAACGGCTACCTCGTGCTGCCGACCGCGCCGCTGCCCGAGGTCTTCAACTGCTACAGGAACGCGACGGCGATCCTGTCGATCTCCGACGACACGTCCGCGTTCCTCGGCAGCGTGTTCCCCGAGTTCGCGCACAAGATCTTCCGCGTGAAGTACTCGGTCGACACCGAGCGCTTCAAGCCGCGCGCCAAGCTGAAGAAGTGCACCTACATGCCGCGCAAGCTGCCGCTGCACTCGGCCAACCTCGTGCCCTGGCTCGCCCGCGCATTCCCCGACTGGACGTTCCAGCCAATCCACAACATGAACGAGGCGCAGGTCGCCGAGCAGCTCGAGTCGTCGCGCGTGTTCCTCGCGTTCAGCGACTTCGAAGGCTGCCCCGTGCCGCCGCTCGAGGCCGCGATCAGCGGCAACGTCGTCGTCGGCTACCCGGGCTGGGGCGGCCGCGAGTACTGGGACGCGCCGAACTTCCTCGACACCCCCGTCGGCGACATGCGCGCCTTCGTCGACCAGTTCCGCGTCGCCGCCGCCACGTCGCTGCGCGACGATGCGCAGGCGCTGCTCGCGCCGGGCATCGCCCGGCTCAAGGCCAACTACGGCCTCGAGGCCGAGACCGCGCTGCTGCAGCAGGCGATCCCGTTCATCGAAGGCTTCGCGGCGGCGCAAGGGCCGCTCAAGCGTCCGGCGGTCGCCGCGGCGATCGAGCCGGCCGCCGTCGCCTGAGCGCCGGGGTGCCGCCGCGCCCCGCCGCGTCGCCGCAAAGCTGACCGCCGATCCCGCTCTATTCCGCGGATCGCCGCGCTCCAGTCCGGCGAGACTGATCGCATGACAAACGCCCCGTCGAGCCTGGACAACGTCGCCGTGACCGACACGCCGCACCCCGCGCCGTGGCTCGTGCTGACGACGCCGCATGCCGACCGGGTCACCGAGAACTTCGCCGAGCAGATCGCAGCGGGCCTGCGCCAGCAAGGCAAGGACGCGAAGGTGATCGTGGTCGGCCGCGACCTCGCCGAGCAACTGCGCGGCGTACCGCTGCTGGACGTCGCCGGCGTCGTCACGATCGGGCCGCTACCGCTGGGGGTATCGGTTGGCAGCACGCCGCTGTACCGGATGCTGCGTTGCCCGGTCTACTACTACATCCTCGACACGCTGATCTACGACCTGCTGCGCATGCCCGTCGCCGCGCAGTTCATCGCCGACGCGTGGAACGACGAGCGTCTCGTGCCGGTGTTCGCCGAGAAGCAGTTCCTGCACGCGTGGACCGGCGGCGCCGATCCGCTGATGCCGCCGCAGACGATCTACATCCCGTTCGCAGCCTTCCCTGACCAGAACGGCCCGCGCCCGGACGTGCCGGCGCAGCGCCGGCTGATCGTCGTCGGCTCGATCGGCACCGAGCTGCACGCGCGCGCGATGCGGCCCGAGCTCGGCGCGACGCTCGCGTCGGCCAACGCGGTCGGGCTGTCGGCCAACGAGCTCGCGCGCATCGAGGAACGCCTGCTCGCGCCGGACGCGCGCGGCAACGTCGTGCTCGACCTGTTCGACGCGCTCGCGCTGCCGTCGCGCGCGGCGCTCGATCCGGCGGTACAGCAATTCGTCTCCGCGGCCGACTCGTTCGTCAAGCGCCATCGCCGCGTGATCGCGGCCCAGTCGCTGCGCGGCGTGCCGGTCGACTTCGTCGGCAGCGGCTGGCAGCAGGAGTTCGGCGACGCGCCATCGTTCCGCTTCATGGGCAACCTGCCGCACGGCAACCTGACGCGGCTGATGTCGTTCTATTCGGGCCTCGTGAACTTCGATCCGAACTGGGAATGGGGCATGCACGACCGCGTGTTCAGCGCGCTGTCGATCGGCGTGCCCGTGTTCACGCACGCCAATGCCGCGCCCGCCGAAGAAGGGTTGCCGGCCGATCGCGTCATCGCTTTCGCACCCAACGCGCCCGCGCTCGCCGCGCCCGCGCACGCCCTGCTCGACGCGCCGCCCGCGCGCGAGCCGGCCTCATCTGTCGACTGGGGCAACCGCATGCAGCGCCTGCTCGCAGCGTCGCCCGTGAAGGAGCTCGCGGCATGAAAGTCGCCATTGCAGGAGGCGGCTGGTATGGCTGCCACATCGCCAGCGCGTTGAAGTCGCAGGGCGTCGAAGTCGCGCTGTTCGAGAAGAACGACCGCCTCTTCAGCGAAGCCTCGGGCAACAACCAGTTCCGGCTGCACCAGGGCCTGCACTATGCGCGTTCGTCGATCACGCGCCACCAGTCGCGCGACGGCTACCACCGCTTCGTCGAACGCTATCCGCGGCTGTCGCAGAGCGTCTCGCAGAACATCTACCTCGTGCCCAAGGGCAACTCGCTGATCGACTTCGAGACCTACTTCTCGATCATGCTGGCGAGCGGCATCTCGGTCGAACGCGTGCCGGTGTCGACCGTCGAAGGTCTCGACGCGAGCAAGTTCGAAGGCGCAGTGCGCTGCGACGAACGCGTCGTCCTCACCGACAAGGCGCGCGACCATTTCGGCGGCCGCCTCAACGGCTCGGCGCATCTGGGGGTGCGCGTCGAGACGTTGAAGGAATCGACCGGCGCGGTGCACGTCAACGGCGAGCACTTCGACTACTTCGTCGACGCCACCTGGGGCGCGCTCGCCGCGCCGAGCGCCGCGATGTATTACGAGCCGACGCTGCTGCTCTACTACCGCTGCCGCGCCAACTCCACGAAGAGCGCGAGCAACGGCGCGGCCGAGCGCTTCCCCGCCGTCACGCTGGTCGACGGCCCGCTGTGGTCGATCTACCCGACCGGCCGCGACCACCAGTTCACGTTGTCGTCGGTCACGCACACGCCGCTCGGCCGCTGCGCCAGCAAGGCCGAGGCGTACGCGCTGCTCGCGGGCATCGACGACGACGTCGTGCAGCGCAAGCGCGCGCTGATGGAGGCCGAGGTGATGCCCTACCTGCCGGCGTTCCGCGACATGTTCGAGTACGTCGGCCCGCAGTTCGCGGTGAAGACCAAGCCGGTCGGCATGACCGACAACCGCGCCTGCGGCGTCGCCTTCGACGGCCGCAAGGTGAGCGTGCAGTCGGGCAAGATCGACAACATCTTCTTCGCGACCGATCGCATCCTCGGCGCCCTTCTGTCAGACTGAGGACATGGACGTCCTCGTCGGCCACACCGGCCTCGTCGGCGGCACGCTGCTCGCGCAGCGCCCGTTCGACCTCCTCGTGCATCGCCCCAACCTCCACGCGCTCGACGGCCTGAGCGCGCGCCGCCTCGTGCTGAGCGCGCTGCCGGCCGAGAAGTGGCGCATCAACCAGGATCCCGCGGCGGACCTCGCGAACATGCAGCGCCTGCAGCAGGCGCTCGCGACCGTGCGGGCCGAGCAGGTGGTGCTGGTGTCGACGGTCGACGTCTACGCAAACCCGGTCGACGTCGACGAGGACTCGCCCGTCGGCCAGGCCACGCCGTACGGCGCGCACCGCCACGCGTTCGAGGCCTGGGTGCACGAGCGCTTCGCGAAGGTGCTGACGGTCCGCCTGCCCGGCCTGTTCGGCACGGGCTTGAAGAAGAACGCGCTGTTCGACCTGTTGCACGGCAACCAGGTCGAGAAGCTGAACCCGAATGCCGCGCTGCAGTGGTACCCGCTCGCACGCCTGGCCGACGACATCGACATCGCGCTCGCGAACGAGCTCACGTTGGTGAACGCGAGCGTCGTGCCGATCACGACCGGCGCCATCGCGGCGCGCCTGTTCCCGCAGCACGCACTGGTCGATCCCGGCACGCCGCCGGTGCTGTACCGCATGCGTTCGCGCCACGCCGCGGCGTTCGGCGGCGCGGACGACGGCCAGGGCTTCTGGCTCGACGAGACCCGGCTGTGGCCGTGGCTCGAAACGTGGGTTGCCTCGGAACAGGCCAAGATGCGGAGCGGCGCATGACGACGCCGTTGCGCTTCGCCTGCTCGAACATCGCCTGGAGCGGCGGCGACGAAGCGGCCGCCCTCGCCTTCCTGCACGGCGCGGGCGTGCGCGGCATCGAGCTCGCGCCGACCGTCGTCTGGCCCGGCTGGGACGGCGCGACACCGGCCGCCGCCCGCGACTACGCGGCTCGCTGCGCCGGCCTCGGCTTCGAGATCGCGTCGATGCAGGCGCTGCTGTTCGGGTGCCCGCAGGCCTTGCTGTTCGCCGACGACGGCGGCGCCGCCTTCGAAGCGCAGCTTGCGCGCTGCGCCAGTCTCGGCGAGGCGCTCGGCGCGCGCGCCGCGGTGCTCGGCGCGCCGAGGCAGCGCCAGCGCGGCGCGTTGCCGGCCACGGCCGCCGTCGACCGTGCGGCGCCCGTGCTGCAGCGGGCGGCGCGCCGCTTCGCCGACGCCGGCATGGTGCTCGCGCTCGAGCCCGCGCGTCCCGAAGACGCGGGCGATTTCCTCGTCGACACGCGCGAGGTCATCGCCTTCGTGCAGACCCAAGCCGCCCCGGGCCTCGGCGTCCACCTCGATGCCGCCGCGATGCACCTGGCCGGCGAAGACATTGCCGACCTCTGGCCGCTGATGCGCGGCGACTTCGCCCATTACCAGCTCAGCGAACCGGGCCTCGGCGACTTCGTCGCCCCGCGCGCGCCGCAGGCCGCGAACCTCGCGTTCCTGCAATCGCAGGCGTGGCCGCACTGGTGCTCCGTCGAGATGCGCGCGAGCCCGCTGGGGCTCGCGGTCGCGGGGCCGTGGGCGTTGGTCGAACGGTTCGTCGGCTGAGCAGGCAACGCGCGCCTGGAGCGGCCCGTTCCTGCGCACCGTGAGCGGCCCTCCGCGACGAGCGAACGCCTGGCTCGGCGGGAGGTCGCCAAGTGGACGCGGCCAGCGCACGCTCCGACGCCCACCGCCCGCGCCGCGTCACGGACAGCCCAAGACCTCTTTCTCCACATAGTCGCGTGCCGTCTTGAACAGCTGTTCCGGCGGCCCCGTGCGACTGGCCTGCAAGACGACGACCATCGCCCATGACATGCCCACAGGCCCCTTGCAGACGAGGAGATCCTGGCGGGCCCGGCAGGCGATGCCCGCCGCCGGGAGCGCGTCATGGCTCGCCGGCTGAACCAGGATCGACGAGACGGCCGACAGCGATTCATCGGCCGGCAAGGCGACCTCGACGGCCTGCACCAGACGCACCGGCCACTCGTTCAGGCCGACCACGTCCTTCACGCCGGACGATCGCATGACAGCCGACGGCCCTTGGGAGAACTTGATCTCCCGGCAGCCCTGCGGCGGCTCGCCCGCTGACGAGCAGGAGCCCAGCGCCAGCGACGCCGCGGCCCATGCCATGCGCACTGTCAGCAATGACCTGCGGTGGTGCAATACCAATGCCATCGGTGCCAATCCGCCTGGGCTTCCACATTCAGGCCCGCCGGCGATGGCGTGCCCCGGTAGGTTTCCGGCGAAATGTACGGGTCGAAGATGCCCATCATCTTCGCAAGCTGCAAGGGTACCGCGGCCAGGATCACGTTGGTACCGGATTGATACTGGGCGACGTGACCCATCTCGTGGATGAAGACCGCCTCCATGCTGTCGCCGCCACACGTCGTGAAATCGGCGCATTGGAACGTCGACCAGATCTCGCCCTGGGGCGTCATCAATACGCCCAAGCCCTGCATCGGCATCCATTCGGAGGTGTGGATGCGGACCTGGGAGTAATCGATCGTGTCGCCGTACTCGGACTGGGCAGCGGCGATTTCCTTGTCCGTCAGCGGACGTCCCGGATCGTATTGTTGATGGCTGAACGCCTGCGTGAGCACGTACGAATAGGCCCCGCTCACCGCGCCGTTCCAGAACGAATGCCCGCTGGCAAGCGAACCGAGGCCGCCGATGGCCGCATGAATGGCGGCGTTTTCCGCGACGACCGCGACCCCCGTGCCACGAATGTCGCCGACGCCGTAGTTGGCCCAGGCTGCCGACACGAGGCCGGCCGCCGCACCGCTTTGGCAACTGCCGCCGGAAATCCGGGCCGAAAGGCACCCCACCGCTGCGCTGCCGATCGTGTTGTACGCGATCGACGTCGAGGTGGCGCCCACTTGTCCAAATCCGGGTTCGTAGGCGCCCAGCTCCGAGCCGGCCAATGCAGACAAGCCCGCAATGGCGCCGATGCGCAGTGCCTGGTCGTTCGATTGGCCCGCGAACCCTGCCCACGCCGCCATCCCGACCGCATCGCAGGCAGCGGCTCCGACCCCGCCGCAGTAGTAGGCCGAAACCACCGCGATCGCGATGGACCCGATCTGGTAGCCGATCTTGGTATGCGCAACCTTCGTGTTGACCCAATATCCCAACGGGTCGTTGAGTTGGTAGAACGCCAGGAAGCTTTGGACCGGGTTGACTCCCACCAGGTGGCCGAAGAACGAATGCAGCGATTGCCCGCTCGGGTCGTTGCACGTCACCGGGTTGTTCAGGCAGTAGCTGTAGCGGTTGTAGTTCTGCAGGTCGTCCGGCGATTGGACCAACGGATCGGTCTGC
>FTDG01003661.1_pt1 | contig 12113 bp, 8 predicted proteins | sample 1639751 | NCBI WGS metagenome assembly FTDG01 (sample SAMEA3914869, study PRJEB12502) | metagenome | biome: forest; material: soil | place: USA | collected 2012-03-12 | depth 0.1 m
CGTCTGGGTCGACACCAACCACGACGGCAAGTCCGAGGCGGGCGAGCTGCTGACGATGGCCCAGGCCGGCGTCGCCTCGATCAACCTGCACGCGACGGTCAGCGACACGGAGAACGCCGGCAACCTGGTGGGCCTGACGTCGAGCTACACGACCACCAGCGGCGCGACGCACCAGGCCGCCGACGTCTGGTTCGCCAACAGCACGGCCGCCAACGCTGCCCACAGCGGCGACGCGACCACCGCCGCGGCCACCACCGCCGGCACGGGCGCCACGACGCCGACCCTGCACGACCTGCTCGCGGCCCCCGCCACGAACGTGCTGCCGGGCCAGGTGGCCGACGCCGCCGCGACGACGCATGCCACGACGCACAACCCGGCGATCGAGCATGGCGGTCTGATCGACCACCGCCTGCTGGGCGACGAGGAGGCCAACCGCCACGGGCCGCTGCTCTGACGAGCTCCCGGCGCGCCCTGACACTCCACCAGGGCGCGCCGGTCCTCCACCATCATGCGCATCTTTCCTCACTGGAGCTGGCAGTCGCTGCTCAAGCGGATTCCCGGCGAGGACTGGATCTCCGTGCGGATCGCGCATTGGGGACAGCACTCGATCGCGACCAACCCCGCGACGGCACTGACCAGCGATGACATCCCGGCGCTCGACTCGAGCGCCGTCGCGGCGTTGAGCACGCAGGAACTGCAGGCGATCCCGGCGACCTGGATGGTGGAGTTCCAGACGTCCGCGATGCTCGGCTTCTCGACCGCCCAGCTGGCCTCGCTGACGACGGCGCAGTTCGTCGACTTCACGCCGCAGCAGATCGCCGCGTTCGCCGCGTCGCAGATGCCCGGCATCACCACCGACGACCTGCACGTGCTGACGACGGCGCAGGCCGCGGCGTTCACGAGCGCGCAGATCGCCGCCCTGACCACGGCGCAGGTGGTCGCGCTGCGCTCCGACGAGATCGCGGCGCTGTCCACCAACGCCGTGCGCGCGCTGGGCGCCGCGCAGGTCGCGGCCCTGTCGACGGCCGACGTCGCCGCGCTGACGACCGGCCAGGCCGCGGTGCTGTCCAGCGTCCAGGTCGGCGCGCTGGGCTCCGCGCAGGTCGCCGCGCTCGGCACGGCCGACCTGCAGGCGATGGGCCTGGCCGTGGACGGCATGGGCACCGGCCAGCTGAACGCGCTGACCACCGCGCAGTTCGCCGCGCTGACGACGGACCAGGTCGCCGGCCTGGGCAGCGCGCACGTCGCCGCGCTCGACACCGCGCACATCCAGGCGTTGACGACGGCGCAACTGGTCGCGCTGACCACCGCCGAGATCGGCGCGCTGCGCAGCGCGCAGCTGGCGGCACTCGGCACCGCCGACATCGCGGCGCTGACCACCGCCCAGGCGCATGCGCTCGGCTCGAGCCAGGTCGCCGGACTCGGGACGGCCGCGATGGCGGCGCTGTCCACCGACGACCTGAACGCGCTGGGCAGCGCGGCGCTCACGGCGCTGTCGTCGTCGCAGCTGGCCGCGTTGACGAGCGACCAGTTCGCCGCGCTGTCGGGCGCGCAGGTCGCCGCGCTGAGCACCGCGCAGGTGGCGAGCCTCACGCCGGCGGAAGTCGCGGCGCTGACCTCCACGCAGGTCGCGGCGCTGACGACCGCGCAGGTCGGCGCGCTGGCCACCGCCGGCGTCGCCGCGCTCGGCAGCGACGTCGCCGCGCTGTCGACCGACGGCGTGCACGCGCTGCGCACGGCGCAGATCGCCGCCCTGACCTCGCTCGAGATCGCCGCCCTCGGCACCGCGCAGGTGGCGGCGCTGGGCTCGCTGCAGGTGCCGGCGCTGGGCTCGGACGCGCTCGGCGCCTTCACGACCGACGACCTGCAGGCGCTCGGCACCGCGGCGCTCGCCGCGCTGTCGGCGGCGCAGCTCGACGCGCTGCCCACGCCCGACATCGCCGCGCTGACCACGGCGCAGATCGCCGCGCTGACCACGGCGCAGGTCGCGGGCCTGGACACCGCCGCGCTCGACGCGCTGACGCCGGCCCAGATCGCGGCGCTGCACACCTCGCAGATCGTCGCGCTGACGACCGACCAGATCGCCGCGCTGACCACCGACGAGCTCGGCGCGCTGTCGTCCGCGCAGTTCCACGCGCTGACCGGGCCGCAGTTCAACGCGCTGTCCACGGACGAACTGGCGGCGCTGTCGCCCGCCGTCATCGCCTCGCTGACCACCGCGCAGCTCGACGGCCTGGCGCCCGACCACCTCGACGCGCTGACCGCCGCCCAGGTCGCCGCGCTCACCACGGCGCAGGTCGCCTCGCTGACGCCGGCCCAGATCAACGCGCTGACCACCGAGCAGTTCGCCGCGCTCAGCACCGAGGACATCGCCGCGCTGACGACGGCGCAGGTCGCCGCGCTGGCCACCGACAACATCGTCGCGCTGACCACCGACGAACTCGCGGCCTTCACCCCGGCGCAGGCCGGCGCGCTCACGAGCACGCAGGTGGGCGTGCTGGGCACCGACGACATCCAGGCCCTGACGACGAGCGAGCTGCACGCGCTGAGCACGGCGGTGCTGACGGGCCTGACCACGGACCAGGTGGCCGCGCTGACCACCGACCAGATGCCCGGCCTGAACACCGCCCAGATCGCCTCGCTGAGCACCGACCAGATCGCCGCGCTCGGCAGCCAGGAGCTCAACGCGCTGACGGCCACGCAGTTCGGCGCCCTCACCACGCAGCAGCTGGCCTCGCTCACGACCGACCAGTTCAGCCACCTGTCGACCACCGAGATCGCCGGCCTGACGACCGCGCAGGCCGCGGCGCTGAGCACCGACGACGTCGCCGCAATGACCACCGACCAGATCCTGGTGCTGAGCAGCCACGACATCGCGTCGATGTCGATGACGCAGGTCGCGGCCTTCACGACCGACCAGATCCACGTCATGACGCCGGGCCAGATCGACGGCATCATCGCCGCCACGCCCATCGTGCTGGACCTGGCCGGCAACGGCCTGCACCTGACCTCGGCGGCGACCGCCGGCGTCAGCTTCGACCTGGCCGCCACGGGGCACGCGAGCACGGTGGGCTGGATCGGCAGCGGCACGGGCCTGCTGGCGATCGACCTGAACGGCAACGGCCGGATCGACGACGGCAGCGAGCTGTTCGGCGTCGGCACCAAGCTCGCCGACGGCAGCCGCGCGGCCAACGGCTACCAGGCGATGGCGCAGTACGACACCAACCACGACGGCGTGCTCAACGCGTCCGACGCGGAGTGGAGCAAGCTGCGCGTCTGGGTCGACACCAACCACGACGGCAAGTCCGAGGCGGGCGAGCTGCTGACGATGGCCCAGGCCGGCGTCGCCTCGATCGACCTGCATGCCGTGGCCGGCAGCACCATGAACGCCGGCAACCTCGTGGGCCTGACCTCGAGCTACACGACCACCGCCGGCGCGACGCACGAGGTGGCCGACGTCTGGTTCGCCAAGGACACGGGCGCCGCCGCCCCCGCGGGCGCCACCACGGCGGCCCCCGCGTTGAGCGAGCTGCTGGCCACCGCGCCGACCGACCTGCTGGCGCACCACGCCGGCACCGGCGCCGCGGCCCCGGACGCCATGACGCATGCCCACGCCGCGCTGATGGACGCCCGCCTGCTCGGCGACGACGACGCGCATCGGCACGGCCTGCTGATCTGACACGGCCGCGCGGCCGAAATACACTGCGTTTGCCCGCGTAGTCCGCCGCTGGCCGGCCCGCGACCTGCGGTGTACTGGCAGACTGCGCATCCGCCTGCCAACGCACGATCATGAGCCTGTCGCCCGACGTCCATCTCTTCCAGATCGCCTATTCGCCCGAGACGCTGGCCGCGATCGAACCGGGATACGCCGTCCTCGACAACCTCGCCAACGCGCGTCCGGACTGGTTCGAGTACTGGCCGATCCGCCAGCACCTGGCGGCCAACACGCTGGACGAGGACGCGTTCTACGGCTTCTTCAGCCCGAAGTTCGGCCGCAAGACGATGCGCAGCCACGCCGACGTGGTGCGGTTCGTCCAGGACGCCGCGCCGCGCGCCGACGTCGTGCTGTTCTCGCCGCAGCCCGACATGGCGGCCTTCTTCCTCAACGTGTTCGAGCAGGCCGAGCTGTTCGACCCGGGCCTGTGCGCGGCGTTCGAGGCCTTCCTCGAGGGCATCGGCCGTCCGGTCAGCCTGGGCGCGCTGGTCATGGACTCGCGCCAGATCGTGTTCTCGAACTACTTCGTCGCGCGGCCTGCGTTCTGGCGCGCCTGGTCGGCGCTGGCCGACGCCTTCTTCGACGCCTGCGAGGGCCCGCCGTCGCCGCTGCAGCAGGCGCTGACGATGCCCACGACCTATCCGGGCGCGGCGCAGCGCAAGGTGTTCCTGTCGGAGCGGATCGCCCCGCTGCTGCTCACGCTCGAGCCGGGCTGGCGCAGCGTCGCGGCGGATCCGTACAACATGGGCTGGTCGACCTCGCGCTTTCGCGAGTACTCGCGCGAGGCCGTCATCAGCGACGCGCTGAAGATCGCCTACCGCGAGCAGGGCTTCCCCGAATACCTGCAGGCCTTCGGCAAGGTGCGCGAGCATTTCGCCGCGCGCAAGCCGCCCATCTCCTGAACGTCGCGGGCGCCGAACGCGCGCGGCGCCGGCCGCGTCGCGTCAGCGCCAGTACAGCGCGAGCGTGTCCTGCTGGAAGTCGTGCATCGGCGGCGGCGCCACGTGCAGCGCGGGCGACGCCAGCGTGTAGGCCAGCTCGCGCGGATGGTGCCAGCGCTCGTAGTGGCGCCGCGCGGCGCGCGAGTGGGCCGCCAGGCCCGCGGGCGTGACCTGGCGCAGCGCCGCCATGAAGTCGTCCGGATGGCGCCAGGTGAGCGCCTCTTCGTAGACGAGGTCGCGGCTCGAGTGGTTGCGCGACAGCGTGCTCTGCTGGATCAGGATCGGCAGGCCCGCGCCCATGGTCTCGACCAGGCCCTTCAGGCCCTGGATCGGGAACGACGAGATGCACACGTCGATCGGACTGGCCGCCAGGTACTTCCACAGGCTGGGCACCGGCGGCACGTTGCGGAAACGGCTCGGGTCGATGTCGTCGGCCGCCAGGCGCTGCGCGAATTCGGCCAGCGTGGCCTCCGGCAGCCCGCCGATGTGCAGGTGCACGCCGCCGAACTCCTTGAGCCGCCGGTGGATCACGTCGAAGTAGCTGTGGCGGCCGGCCGCGAGGAACTTCGCGATGCTGCCGTGCGCGGCAGTGGTCAGCGACCCGTCGGCCATGAACGGCGCATCCGGGTCGCGCGCGCCGTGGTCGGGCGCGACGATCGGCCAATGGCGCGGGTTGTGCACGCCCAGCGTGTGCGTGCACTTGTCGTGCATCAGGTTCGAGCAGTCGACGTGCAGCGCGTGCGGCAGGTACAGCCCCAGCGCCATGTCGTGGTCGCAGTGGTGGAAATAGACGGTGCTGGCCGCCGCGCCCGGCTGCGCGCAGGCGATCGCCGCCGTGTCGTAGTGGTGGTTGAACAGCGTGAGGCGGCCGGCGGACAGCGACAGCAGCTGCTCGTGCAGCCACAGCACCTTGAGGCCGAGGTCGCCATCGGGCGCGACGCGCACGTCGGGGCGCGGCTGCATGTCCTCGAAGATCTGCTCGGGCTGCAGCTGGCGGTTGTGCAGGTTGGTGATCAGCACCACGTGACGCAGCCCCGGCTGGGCCGTCATCAGGTCCTTGAGCGCGAGCGTGTGGCCGCCGACGCCCTTGTACAGCTCGGTGGCCACGAACACGCTCGTGGCCGCGTCGAACGTGCGGTCCGGCGCGGCGGGCTTGGCGTCCCACACCAGCTTGCCGGCCTGCAGGCACAGCCGGTCGAGCTCGGGCGAACCGTAGACGACGGCCTTGGCCAGCGGATCCTGGAACAGCGCGATGACGGTGTTGGTCGTCTCGAGCAGCAGTGCGCGCCAGTCGCCGCGCGCCAGGTGCGCCTCGAGGCGCTGGAGAAGTTCGGTGTAGCGCGACATCGCGTTCTCGTGGCGCTCAGGCCGGCGCGAGCGCCGCGTGCAGCGCGGCGATCACGTCCGCCGTCTGGGCGTCGGATTGGGTGGGGCCCATCGGCAGGCTGAGCACCTGCGCGTGCATCGCCTCGGATTCGGGCAGGCTGCCCGCGGGCAGGCCCAGCGACGCGTAGGCGGGCTGCCGGTGCGGCGCGATCGGGTAGTGGATCACGGTGCCGATGCCGCGCTCGGCCAGCCGCTGCGCGAGCCGGTCGCGCTCGGGATGGCGCACGACGAACACGTGCCAGGCCGAGTCGACGTCGGGCGCGACCGCCGGGAGCACCAGCGACCGCTCGCGCAGGCCGGACAGCCCGCGCAGGTAGTGCGCGGCGATCTCGCCGCGACGCGCGTTGTCGGCGTCGAGACGGCGCAGCTTGACGCGCAGCAGCGCGGCCTGCAGCTCGTCGAGCCGCGAATTCGTGCCGACCACCTCGTTGTGGTACTTCACCTTCGAGCCGTAGTTGCGCAGCATGCGCACGCGTTCGGCCAGCTCGGGATCGTTCGTCGTGACGGCGCCGCCGTCCCCGAGCGCGCCCAGGTTCTTGCCCGGATAGAAGCTCCAGGCCACGGCGTCGCCATGGGCGCCGATGCGCTGGCCGCGATAGCGCGCGCCATGCGCCTGCGCGGCGTCCTCCACCACCTTCAGGCCGTGGCGTCGCGCGACCTCCAGCAGCGGGGCGAGGTCGGCCGGCACGCCGTACAGGTGCACCGGCATGATGGCGCGCGTGCGCGCCGTGATGTGTCGCTCGACCTGCGCCGGGTCGATGTTGAACGTGCCCGGCGCGGGCTCGACCGGCACCGGCGTGGCGCCCAGGTGGCTGACCGCCAGCCAGGTCGCGATGTAGGTGTTGGACGGGACGATCACCTCGTCGCCGGGGCCCACGCCGAGCGCGCGCAGCGCCAGGCCGAGCGCGTCCAGGCCGTTGCCCACGCCCACGCAGTGCGCGGCCTCGCAGTAGTCGGCGTACTCCGACTCGAAGCGCTTGAGCTCCTCGCCCATCACGTACCAGCCGGAATCGAGCACGCCGGCGAAGGCGGCGACCAGCTCGTCGCGCTGGGCCAGGTTGATGGACTTCAGGTCGAGGAAGGGGATCACGCGGCGGCCTCCACGGCGGGCGACAAGGGAAGGTAGCGGCCGTAGCGCTTGCGCGAAGCGGCGATCGCGTCGAGCGACAGCGTGTAGCGGTACTCGAGCTCGTCCTCGGCGACGCGCACCGCGCCGAAGCGTTCGTGGAACGCCCAGACGCGCTCGTTGCCGCGGTTGACCTGGAAGTGCGCGGCGCGGAAGCCCAGCACGTCGATCGCGTAGGCGTACACCAGCAAGGCCGACTCGATGGCCGCCGCCGCCGGCGCGTCGCCGGCCAGGATCCAGCTCCCCCAGCAGAAGCTGTCGCCCTGCGCGTCGTACAGGCGCACGGTGCCGAGCGGGCCGCCCTCGGCGTCCTCGATGATGAAATAGGCCTGCCCGCTGCCTTCGGCGTAGCGGCGCAGCCAGTCGCGCTGGTCGTCCAGGCGCCCGGAGACGCTCGAGAGGTGGCGCGATTTCTCGGCGTCGGTGCGCAGCCCGAGGATGAAGCCGGCGTCCTCGACCGTCGCGTCGCGGAAGCGGATCGTCCTGCCGCGCAGCAGCGCCGCCTTGCGGATCTGCGGGCCGCTCATGCGCCCGCCACCAGGTCGAGGAAGTCGGCGTAGTCGCGGATGTAGTCGCCGGCGTCGTAGTAGTCGGACGCGAACACCAGCAGCATCGCGTCGGGCGAGTACTTGTACTGCACGCCCCAGGTCATCGGCGGCAGGTACAGGCCGCGGTCGGGCCCTTCCAGCGGCACCTCGATCTTGTTGACGCCGTCGTCGGCCACCACCGCACACGTGCCGCGCACGCAGATCAGGAACTGGTGGCAGGCACGGTGCGCATGCTCGCCCCGGATCTCGCGGCTGGGCACGCCGAACACCATGAAGTAGCGCAGCGGCTTGAACGGCACCTGGCGGTCGAATTCGCCCACCGTCAGGTTGCCGCGCAGGTCCGGCACCAGCGGGAAGTGGTGCAGCGTCACGCCCTTGACGGGCGTCTGCTGCACGCTGGGACGCCTGGCCGGCGCGGCCGCGAGCACGGGCGCGTCGGCGACGTGGCCGGTCGCGCCGACATAGCCGACGATGGCGGCCGGGTTGCCCTCGACGATGGCCGCCGGCGGCACCGAGCGCGTCACGACGGCACCCGGCTGCACGACGGCGCGGGCGCCGATGGTCAGGCCGGCATGGACGGTCGCGTTCGGGCCGATCCACGCGCCCGCCTTCACGCGCGTCGGCGCGGCCGCCGTGCCGGGCGCCGCCTCGACGAAGACCGCGTTGGCGCCCACGCAGGTGCCGCTCTCGAGCACGACGCCGGGCCCGACGTAGGCGCCGCTCTTGACGACGCAGTCGTACGCCAGCTCGGCACCGGCGTCGACGTGCGCGCGCGGGTCGACGAAGGGTCGGGTCGGGGCCGCGTGCCCGGTGTCCGGGAGCTCGGCGGCGAACGGTACGGCGACATGTCCCATGCGATTCCTGCCTCTGGAGATTTCAGGTGTGTCGCGCGCGGCTTGGCCGGCGCATTCGACAACCACGAGTACACCGCAGACGCGCGCCCGGCCAAGGCCCCAAAAGCCGGCCTTTCGCCGCGCTGTTCACTGAAGGTGCACGGCCAGCCCGAGTCCCAGCGACCACAGCAGCGCGTTGGACTGCTGGGTGTCGTAGAGCGCGTCGACGTACTGCACGCGCATGCTGTAGTGGTCGCCCTCGGCGGCCATCACGTCGAACAACGAGCGCCGGCCGAGCTGCTGCCATTGCTGCAGCGTGAAATTGCGCACCATCTCGCTGTCGTGCAGGATCTCCACGAGGTGCCGCGCGCGGTCCATCGCGTGCTCGGCCTGCTCGTGCACCTCGCCCATGCGGTGCTCGCGCGCCTCCAGCGCGTCGTCGCGCTGCAGGCGCGCCGCGGAGGCGCGCTTGCGGGCGGCGCTGGCCGTGGCCGTGGTGCCCGGGCTGTACAGCGGCACGCTGAGCGTGATGCCGCCGGAGACCGAGTGGGCGTTGCCCGCGCCGAGCGAGCGGGTCGCCTGGACGAGCCAGCCGATCTGCGGCTTCTGGCCGTCGAGCACGGCGCGCATGTAGCTGTCCAGCGCATCGGCCTGTTCGTCGAGCGCGGTGATCTCGCTCGCGCGCGAGGCCATCGTGATCAGGTCGGGCAGCGCCGGGATGTCCAGCATGACCGAGGTCAGGCCCTCCGTGGGCGGCAGCGGCTCGCCGATGAAGCGCGCGAGGCGCACCTCGGCCAGCCGCTTCTGCGACAGGCTCTGGTCGCGCGAGAGTTCGGCCTGGTGCTGCGTCTTGCGCGCCTGCACCAGTTCGCTCATGCGGCCATGGTCGATCTCGACGATGGTCTGCAGCGCGCCCACCAGGCACTCCATCTTGTGGGCGTACTGCTGATAGACCTCCGATTCGACCGTGTAGCGGCTGCGCTCGAGGGTGAGCGACACCGCCTGCAACGCGACCTGCTCCTGCGCGGACAGCTCCCCGAAGCGGGCGGCCTCCGCCAGGTGGCGGCGCCAGTCGGTGAGGTCGCGCACCCGGCCGCCGTCGTAGATCGGCGCCGCGGCCGTCAGGCCGGCCTGGAACTGCGAGCCGCGCGCGGAGGCCGTGCCCGCCGCGCCGGTGTCGATGCCGCCGATCTGGCCGGTGGCCGACACCTGCGGCAGCCCGCCCGCGCGGGCTTCGTCGATGTCGTCCTGCGCCGCCTCGGCCAGCAGGCGCGAGGCGCCGACGGCGTTGCTGCGGCGGACCGCCTGCTGCACGATGTTGAGCAGGTTGGTGCGCGGCGCGCGCGCGTCGGCCGGCACCGGCGTCGATGACGGCGCGAGCGGGACGCTGCGGCTGTCCGGGGCGCTCCTGGGGTCGCTGCCCTCGTCGTCGACGCAGTCGTTCTTGAGCGAAACCGCCTTCGACACCGAGGTCGGCGCGGCGCGATGCGCCGTCGCTGCCGGGACCGCGGGCGCGATCGTGGCGGCACCGAGCGCGACCGCCAGCATCGCGCCGGGCATCCAGCCGGGTTTCGTGTTCTTGCGGGCCATGTGCGGCGATTCCTTGCAACGCCGCTGCATCCGTTCGAGCGGCACCCTGCAAGTACATCGCGGATCGCGCGGGCGCGATGGACGGGAAACAAGGCGAATCGCCGGCCAATTCCTGCCGGGCCGCCGTCGCGCCGCGACGCCGCCGTCGCTGCGCCTGCGCCTCAGCGTTCGCGGAACGCTTCCTTGGACTTGATCATCGGCCGCAGCAGGAAGTTGAGCACCGAGCGCTCGCCGATGCGCACGTCGGCGCTGCCGGTCATGCCGGGCACGATGGGCAGCGGCTTGCCCTTCTCGTGCAGCACGTTGTTGTCCACGTGCAGCATCACGCGGTAGTAGGTCGGGTCGTTGTTGCCGACCGCGCGTTCCAGGTCGCCGATGGCGTCGGGGCTGATCGAGTCGATGACGCCGTCGAGGGTGCCGTAGATCGTCGGGTCGTAGGCGGAGAGCTTGATCTTGGCGGTCTGCCCGACCTGCAGGAAGCCGATCTCACCCGGCTTGACCCGCGCCTCGATCAGCGTCTTCTTGCCCAGCGGCACGATCTCCATGATCGGGGCGCCGGGCGCCACGACGCCGCCCAGCGTGTTGCTGCGGATGTTCTTCACGAGACCGTGCACCGGCGACTTGATCACGGTGCGGCGCAGCACGTCGCTGCGCCCGGCCTGCTGCTCCTCGATCTGGGCGAGGTCGGTCTGCTGCTTGGTCAGCTCGGCGCTCGCGTCCTGGCGGAAGCGGTTGATGCGCTCCTCGCTCTGCATGCTCATCTCGTTGACCTGGCGGCGCAGGTGCAGCACGTCCATCTCCGACAGCAGGCCGCGCTCCGACATCTGCTCGGACACGCTCAGCTCGCGCCGCAGCATCTCGACGTTGCGCTGGTTGGAGCTGATGGCGTCGTCGAGCGCCCGCTTGCGCGCGAGGTACGACGCCTGTTCGGCCGCGGCCACGCCGGAGGCGGCCTGCACCTCGGGCGGGAAGACGAGCGGGCGGCCGGTCGACTCCGCGAGCAGGCGCGCGACGGCCGCCTGCAGCGCGATGCGCTTGGCCTCGCCCTCGGCCTGCTGCACCTGGAAGCGCGTCGGATCGAGCTCGGCCAGGTCCTGGCCCGCCTCGACTTCCATGCCTTCGTGCACCCGCAGCTCGCGCAGGATGCCGCCCTCCAGGCTCGCGAGCACCTGCTCGCGACCATCCGGCACCACGCGCGCGTCGGCATGGGTGACCTCGTCGACGCGCGCGATCGCGGCCCAGGTCAGCGCGGACGCGAGCGCGGCGGCCATCAGGTACAGCACCCAGGCCACCTGCGGCGTGCCCTCGACCACCTGCGCGGCGCGCACGCCGCTCATGAACGCGGCATCGCCCCGGCGCGGCCGGCCGGCCGGCGCGGCGGCGACCTCGGCCGCCGGAGATGTCTTGCGTGACCAGAACATCGTTGTCTTCACGAAGGCCGCCCGACGCGCGTCAGGCCGCCTGCGCCCTTTCCACGGCGGCCTGCTGCGGCGCGGCCTGGCGCTGCGCGGGCTGCTGGTTCGACGGCGCGGTCGGCGTGCCCTGCCCCGGCGGCTTGGCGCCGGACAGCGCGGCGAGCACGGCCGCCTTCGGGCCGTCGAGCACCACGCGGCCGCCGTCGACCACCATCACGCGGTCGACGAGCTCGAGCACCGCCGGGCGGTGCGTGACCATCACGAGGGTGCGCGTGCCGGCCGCCTCGCGCAGGTGGCGCAGGAACATGACTTCGGATTGCGCGTCCATCGAGCTGGTGGGTTCGTCCATCAGCAGGATCTGCGGCCGCGTGACCAGGCAGCGCGCGAGCGCGACGAGCTGGCGCTGGCCGCCGGACAGCAGCCCGCCCATCTCGCCCACCGACAGCTCCCAGCCCTGCGGATGCGACGCGACGACGCGATCGAGCCCGGTGACGCGCGCCACCTCGGCCAGCCGCGCGGCGTCGATGCCGGGCCGTCCCATGACCACGTTCTCGCGCAG
>FTDG01001635.1_pt1 | contig 12098 bp, 11 predicted proteins | sample 1639751 | NCBI WGS metagenome assembly FTDG01 (sample SAMEA3914869, study PRJEB12502) | metagenome | biome: forest; material: soil | place: USA | collected 2012-03-12 | depth 0.1 m
ACGTCGGCCTGGTAGGGCGCCGGGTCGATCGTCACCAGCAAGTCGCCGGCCTTGACCAGCGCGCCTTCGCGGAAGTGCACCTTCTCGACGGTGCCGGCCACGCGCGGGCGGATGTCGACGCGCTCGACGGCTTCGAGGCGGCCGGAGAACTCGTCCCAGGTCGCGACGTCGCTGGCGACGACGGTCGCCACCGAGACGGGCGTCGCCTGCGCGGCGGGCGAGGGCGCGGCGCCGGCCGGGGCGGCGCGCAGCGTGAAGGTGGCGGCGACGATCGCGGCGATGGCGGTCAGGCTGGTGCCGGCGAGCCAGAGGCGGCGGCGGGGATGGGTAGGAACGGCTGTCATGGAAGGCTCCTGGAAATGCGTGCAAAAAACTCCGGGCAATGCAGCGGCTCGCCTCGGCGCAAGAGGCTTTTCGGGAAACGGCCGCTGGAAGCCGGGGGATCTCTTTACCGTAGCGATCGCTACGACAATGTGGCACAATGTAGCCAGCGCAAGAGCTCTCGTCAACTAATTTTGTATCGATCGCTATGAAATCGACGAACAAGGCAAGAAGCGCGGTGCATGACGCCGCGAGTCCTCTGCCCGACGACCAGGCCGTGGCGGTGGCGGAAGCCGCGCCCGGGGCCGTCGCCCCGCCTGCCGCGAAGGTGCGCAAGCCGCGCGGCCGGCCGCTGTCGTTCGACCGGGACGCCGCGCTCGAGACCGCGATGCACGTCTTCTGGGAGCGCGGCTACGAAGCCGCCTCGATCAGCGACCTGACGACCGCGATGGGCATCACCCCGCCCAGCCTGTACACGGCCTTCGGCGACAAGGAGCAGCTCTTCCTCGAAGCCATCGAGCGCTACGCGCTCGGCTACGGCAGCATCAGCGCGCGCGCCTTGCGCGAGGAGCCGACGGCGCGTGGCGCCATCGAGCGCTGGCTGAGCGAGGCCGCCAACGAGCTCACCGAGCCCTGTCATCCCAAGGGCTGCATGGTCGTGATGGCGGCGACCAACTGCTCGGCCGCCGCCGAGCGCGTGCAGAACGCGCTGTGCACGCGCCGCGCGGAAGCCATCGCCGACGTCGGCCGCCGCATCCAGGGCGGCATCGATTCGCACGAACTGCCCGCCGACACCGACGCCACGGACCTCGCCAACTTCTACGCGGCCGTCTACCAGGGCATGTCGCTGCAGGCCAAGGACGGCGCGACGCACGAGGCGCTGATGGCCACCGTGCGCACCGCGATGCGGGCCTGGCCGAGCGCCGCCTGAAGGCTCAGTGCCCGGCGGCCGTCGGGCAGCCCGTCGTCGCGAAGCCCGCGTCGACGAAGGGCGCGGCGATGCCCATGTCCAGCAGCAACTTCTGGTAGCACGGGTGCTGGTGCAGCAGCGTGGTGCCGGCCTCGACGACGGCATCGCGGTTCGCGCGGGTGATCGTCCAACTGGTGGGGACGTTCTTCACCGTGTGGCGGAGCGCGGCCTGCGCGGGCGTGCGCAGCTGGTCGAAGTCGATGTCGATCTTGTAGACCTGCATGCCGCCGAAGCTCGCGTTCGCGGCACCCGCCTGCGCCGCGCCGTTGATCGTGTCCATCAGCACGCCGAGCTGCGAGGCGACGCTCGCGCTCGCCGAATCGATCGGCACGGAAGCGACGGCGGAGAACATCGCGCCCAGCCCGGGCAGCTTGTCCGTGACGGCGAGGTCGGAGTCGGCCTGCGCGCGCGAGTTGATCGACAGCACGACCAGCTTGCGCACCGCGCCCTGGTTCATCGCCGCCAGCAGCGTCGACGGCGTGCCGCCCGGCGCGAGCAGGCGCGGGCCGTCGGGCGCGGTGAGCGCTTCGATCAGGCCGTGCACGGCGAGGTTGTCGACCAGCCCGCCGTCGAGCAGGTAGAGGTAGTCGATGCGCTGGAACGCGTTGTCGCCCTTGCGCAGGTCGTTGGCGTAGCGCGCGCGCTTGTAGGTCTCGACGTCGATGTACGGGGCGTAGGTCTTGCGCAGCTCCAGCGCCGGCCAATCCGAGGCCGGCCGGGCCGGACAGCCCGGCCCCGAGAAGTTGCGCAGCGCGATCGGCGCCAGCACGATGGGCACCGCCGACGACGCGGCGACGCCGCTGGAGATCGCCTGCGCGTCGAGGTCGGCGCAGATGTCGTCGAAGCGGCTCGGCGTGAAGGCGAAGACCTCGCCGGACGACATGTCGGTCGCGTTCAGCACGAGGTAGGGCTTGCCGGGCTGGTTCAGGTCGGCGAAGCGCTTGTGGTCGAACAGGCGCGCGTCGAACAGCGCCTCGACGCGATCGGTGCGCGAGCCGCCGGTGAGCGCCGACGTCAGCACGCTGATCGGGTTGGCGATGTCGACGGCGAGCGCCTCCATGTTGTCCGGCTGCAGGAAGGCGCCGTCGAAATGGTCGAGCCCGGCCTTGCCGTGGAGCGCGAAGTCGGCGGCGATCACGCTGCCGCCCGAGACCGAGGAGACGACGCCGACGTCGTCGGCGAGGCTGCGCGTCGCGCCGGCGGAGGCGTATTGCTGCGCGCTCAGCTCGCGCAGCACGGACCAGCCGAGCGCCGCGGCGCGCGAGCCGCCGCCGGAGATGGCCACGAGCACGACCGGCCGCTCGGGGTGGCCGAGGTCGATCTGGCGCCGCTCCGGGTTGGGCTGCGCGCTCGCGAGGGCCTGGTTCTCGAAGTGCGGCGAGGCGCAGCCGGCGAGCGCCAGCGCGGCGAGCAGCGCGGCGGCGGCGCGCATCGTGTCGGCGATCTCAGGCAAAGCTCACCACCTTCGGTCGCATGATCGAGGTGCCCGCGAGCACGACGTCCTGGCTGGTCGGCACGGTCGGCGCCGGCGCGTCGATCGTGATCGTGTATTCGTCGGCGGGCAGCATCAGCACGTGGTTGGTGAAGCCGACGCCGTTGCCGTCCGCGCGCACGGCGCACTCGCCCGGGTAGGTGACCAGCAGGTATTCGATCGACATCGGAAGCTTCCTCGCTGAGGGGCGCGTGCGCGACGCGCGTGCGGTGACGGGCGGCGCGGTCCTGCTTGATTTCGCCATCGGCGCGCCCTCCTGTCGGCGACTGTGTCGGCGGGAAGCGGCCAGTCGCTTCGACTCGACGGCGAAATCTTCGCACGCGCCGCCGTGCCGGGCAATGCGGCGCCTCCGTCGGCGAGACGATACCGGCCAAGGGATGGACGCCGCGGCGGTTCGGGCGCAACCTGCGCGCTTTCGAGACGCCCCGGGAGCGCACCATGGACATCAAGGCCGTCGTCTGGAATTCACGAGAAGGCCATTCCGTCGCCGTCACCACCGGCGAGAGCACGCAGTCGCTCGACATCCCGGCGCGCCGCGGCGGCGTCGGCTCGGGCGTCAACGGCGGCGAGTTCCTGATGCTCGCGCTCGCCACCTGCTACTGCAACGACCTCTACCGCGAGGCCTCGCGCATGGGCCTGCAGCTCGACGGCGTGGAGGTCGAGGCGACGGCGAAGTTCGAGGACGTCGGCCTCGCCGCGAGCGACGTGCGCTACCGCGCGTGGGTCAACTCGCCGGAGCCGGCGTCGGCGATCGAGGCGCTGCTCGCCGCGACCGATGCGGTCGCCGAGGTGCACAACACGCTGCGTGCCGGCGTCGCGGTGACGCGCGTCGAGCCCGATCGCTAGGCCGCCGGCGCGCGATGCGCGCGCAGCCGTGCGATCGCGCCTGCGTAGTCGCCCGAGCCGAACACCGCCGAGCCGGCGACGAGCGCGTCGGCGCCGGCCTCCACGCACTGCCACGCGTGCGCGCCGTCGACGCCGCCGTCGACCTCGATGTAGGGCGCGAGGCCGCGCGTGTCGCACAGGCGGCGCAGCGCGGCGATCTTGGGCAGCACTTCGGGCAGGAAGGCCTGGCCGCCGAAGCCGGGGTTGACGGTCATCACCAGCACCACGTCGCACAGGTGCACGACGTGCTCGACGAAGGCGACCGGGCTCGCCGGATCGAGCACGACGCCGGCCTTGCAGCCGAGCTCGCGCACGCGCGTGAGCACGCGGTGCAGGTGGATGGTCGAGGCCGGCTCGCACTGCACGAGCAGGTGGTCGGCGCCGGCCTTCGCGAAGGCCTCGAGCATGCGCTCGGGTTCGACCATCATCAGGTGCACGTTCAAGGGCTTGCGCGTCGCCTTGCGCACGGCCTCGATGACGACCGGGCCGAAGGTGATGTTGGGCACGAAGCGGCCGTCCATCACGTCGACGTGGATCCAGTCGGCGCCGGCGGCATCGACCGCGCGCACCTCGTCGGCGAGGCGGCCGAAGTCGGCGGACAGGATCGACGGCGCGACGACCAGCGGGTTCATCCCGCCCTCTTGAGCTTGTCGACCTTCGCCTGCAGGCCGCCCAGCAGCTCGTTCCAGGACTTCACGAACGCGTCGCCGCCGTCCTTCTGCAGCCGCTCGGCGAGCGCGTCGATGTCGACGCCTTCGTGGCGGAACGCATCGAGCACGACCTCGGCGTCGGCGCCGTCCTCGGCCATCGGGGCGTCGACCTTGCCGCTCTCGGCGAAGGCCTGCAGGGTCTTCTCGGGCAGGGTGTCGACCGTGTCGGGCGCGGCGAGCGCCTGCACGTACAGCGTCGGCGACGCGGCGGGATCCTTGGTGCCGGTGCTGGCCCACAGCAGGCGCTGCGGATGCGCGCCCGCCGCGGCGAGCTTGCGCCAGCGGCCCGAGGCGAGGCATTCGCGGTAGGCCTTGTACGTGCGCTGCGCGACGGCGATGCCGAGCCGGTTGTGCAACTGCGACGGCACCTTGTCGGCGATCGCCGCGTCCCAGCGGCTCACGAACAGCGAGGCGACCGATTCCACGACCGGCGACTTGCCGTCGTTCAGGCGCCGCTCGATGCCGCGCATGTAGGCGTCGGCCGTCGCGAGGTAGTGCTCGCGCGAGAACAGCAGCGTGACGTTGATCGGCACGCCGCGGAAGATCGCCTCCTCGATCGCCGGCAGCCCCGCGGGCGTGCCCGGGATCTTGATGTACACGTTCTTGCGCCCGGCCTGCGCATGCAGGCTGGCGGCGGCCAGCACGCTGGCGTTGGTGTCGTCGCGCAGCTTGGGCGAGACCTCGAGCGAGACCCAGCCGTCGACGCCGCGCGTCGCCTCGTGCACCGGCTTGAACAGGTCGGCCGCCTGGCGCAGGTCCTCGATCGCCAGCGCGAAGAACAGGTCCTCGGTCGAGCGGCCCTCGCGCGCGAGGCGGGCGATCGACTCGTCGTAGTCGTTGCCCTGGCTCATCGCCTTCTCGAAGATCGTCGGGTTCGAGGTCAGCCCGGTCACCGAGGATTCGTGGATCAGCCTGGCGAGCGTGCCGCTCGCGAGCATCTCGCGGCTGATGTTGTCGACCCACAGGCTCTGGCCCAGGTCATGCAGTTTCTTGGTGTTGGCGTTCATGCGGGGCTCCAGGAAGGACGGACAGGCGCAGCCGGCGCGCGAGGTCGCCGCCGGCGAGATCGCCGATGTGATCGAGCGTGACGTCGGGCGCGGGGTGGCGCGCGCGCTCGGCGGCGTCGAACGCGTAGTGCCCCTGGCGCGGAAAGACGGTGGTGACCGCGTCGCCCCATGCCGCCTTCACGGCGCCGAGGATGCGCGGCTTGTCGTCGACGAAGACGTGGTGCCGCGCCGGGAACGCGCGCCGCACCTGGTCGAGCGCGAGCTCCTTGTGGACGTGGATCAGCACGCGTCCCTCGACCGCGCGCCACAGCCCCGAGCGCTGGATCTTGCGCGGCTGGAACACCACGTCGCCGTCGGACACGATGACCGTCGGCCCGAGCCGGCGCAGCGCGGCGAGCGCCTCGAAGGCCTCGGGGTAGACGCGGTCGGCGAAGGGGTAGTCGACGAGGAAGCCCGAGACCTGCAGCAGCCGGTGCGCGGCGACGTCGCCGCGGCCGTCGATCTCCTGCCGGTAGCGCTGCAGCGCGCCGAGGTAGTCGGCGTAGCCGAGCTCTTCGCGCAACTGCTCGAACAAGGCCCAGTAGCGGCCCGCGCAGGCCGCGCCGAACTCGCGCCCGAGGTACAGGCGCAGGTCGTCGACGAGGCGGTCGTTGTCGAGCAGCGTGTTGTCCACGTCGAGGAGGAACACGACGTCGTGGGAGGCGGTCATCGGTCGGAATGGCGTTGCTGACGGAGGGCCCGGGTCGGGCCGGCGGATTGCCTGCGAAGGCGTCCGGCCTCGGCACGAGTCCGAGGCAATCCGCATACCCGTCGCCGTCCTCCGCGCAAGGAACCTTCCAATGCCTGAACCCATCGCCCAGACCTGCATCGACACGCTGCGCTTCCTGTCCGTCGACATGGTGCAGAAGGCCGACTCGGGCCACCCGGGGCTGCCGCTGGACGCGGCGCCGATGGCCTACGTGCTGTGGACGAAATACCTGCGCCATCACCCCGCCGACCCGCGCTGGGCCGACCGCGACCGCTTCGTGCTTTCGGCCGGGCACGGGTCGGCCTTGCTGTACAGCCTGCTGCACGTCACGGGCTACGACCTGTCGATCGACGACCTAAAGCGCTTTCGCCAATGGGGCAGCCGCACGCCGGGGCATCCCGAGCGCGGGCACACCGCGGGCGTCGAGGTGACGACCGGCCCGCTCGGCCAGGGCCTGGCCAATGCCGTCGGCCTGGCGATCGCGGAGGCGCACCTGGCCGCGACCTACAACCGCCCCGGCCACGTCGTCGTCGACCACCGCACCTGGGCGATCGCCAGCGACGGCGACCTGATGGAAGGCGTCGCCGCGGAGGCCGTCTCGCTCGCCGGGCACCTGAAGCTCGGCAAGCTGGTCGTCCTCTACGACGACAACGAGGTGACGCTCTCGGCCGGCGCCGCCATCACCTTCACCGAGGACCGGGCCAGGCGCTTCGAGGCCTGCGGCTGGCAGACGATCCACGTCGACGACGGCAACGATGTCGAGGCGATCGACCGCGCGATCGCCGCGGGGGTCGCCGACGTCACGCGGCCGACGCTGATCCTCGTGCGCACCCACCTCGGCTACGGCTCGCCCAAGCAGGACAGCTTCAAGGCGCACGGCTCGCCGCTCGGGCCCGAGGACGTCGCGAAGACCAAGGCCCGCCTCGGCTGGCCGGCCGCGCCCGACTTCCTGGTGCCCGAGGACGCGCGCCGGCACTTCCGCGAGGCGCTCGCGAAGGGCGAGCGCCTGGAGGCCGAATGGAACGTGCGCATGCAGGCCTACGCGCAAGCTTTCCCGGCCGAATCGAAGGAACTGCTGCAACGCCTGCGCGGCGAGCTTCCGGCCGGCTGGGACGCCGACCTGCCGAAGTTCCCGGCGGACGCCAAGGGCCTGTCCACGCGCGTCGCCGGCAAGCAGGTGCTGGCGGCGATCGCGCGCCGCGTGCCGATGCTGTTCGGCGGCTCGGCCGACCTCGACCCGTCGACCTTCACCGCGCTCGTCGGCCTCGGCGATTTCAATCCGCGGCCCGCGCCCGACGCCCGCGCCGTCGAAGGCGCGGACGCGGGCGGCGCCAGCTTCGACGGCCGCAACCTGCACTTCGGCGTGCGCGAGCACGCGATGGGCGCGATCGTCAACGGCCTGGCCGCGCACGGCGGCTTCATCCCGTACGGATCGACCTTCCTCATCTTCTCGGACTACATGCGCCCGGCGATCCGCCTCGCCGCGCTGCAGGAGCTGCATGCGCTGCACGTGTTCACGCACGACTCGATCGCGCTCGGCGAGGACGGCCCGACGCACCAGCCGATCGAGCAGCTCGCGAGCCTGCGCGCGATCCCCGGCCTCACGCTGATCCGCCCGGCCGACGCCAACGAGTGCGCGGTCGCCTGGCGCGTCGCGCTCGAGACGAAGGATCGGCCGGTGCTGCTCGTGCTCACGCGCCAGGACGTGCCCACGCTCGACCGCGCGAAGCATCCGTCCGCCGACGGCCTGCGCCGCGGCGCCTACGTGGTCGTCGAGCCCGAGGGCGGCGCGCCCGACCTGCTGCTGATCGCGAGCGGCTCGGAGGTCGGCCTCGTCGTGCAGGCGGCGCAGGCGCTCGCGGGCGAAGGCGTGCGCGCGCGCTGCGTGTCGATGCCGAGCTGGGACCTGTTCGCCGCCCAGCCGCAGTCATACCGGGATGAAGTATTGCCGCCCGCGCTGAAGAAGCGGCTCGCCGTCGAGGCCGGCTCGCGCATGGGCTGGGAGCGCTGGGTCGGCGAGGCGGGCGACGTCGTCGGCATCGACCACTTCGGCGCCTCGGCGCCGGCCAAGGTCCTGCTCGAGGAGTTCGGCTTCTCCGTCGACAACGTGGTCGTGCGCGCCAGAACGCTGCTCGGCCGCTGATGGCCGTCGAGATCGGCGGCGACCAGGGCGGCGCGAAGACGGCGGTCTGGGCGGCGCTCGCCGGCAACGTGCTCGTCGCGACAACCAAGGCCGTCGCGGCCGCGGTCACGGGCAGCTCGGCGATGCTCGCCGAGGCGGTGCATTCGGGCGTCGACACCGGCAACGAACTGCTGCTGCTCTACGGCATGCGGTCGGCGAAGAAGCGCGCCGACCGCGAACACCCGGCGGGGTACGGGCGCGAGCTCTATTTCTGGAGCTTCGTCGTCGCGCTGCTCGTGTTCGCGCTCGGCGCCGGCGTGTCGATCGTCCAGGGCGTGCAACGGCTCGCGAACCCGCAGCCGATCGAGGATGCGGGCGTCGCCGAAGCCGTGCTCGCGCTGTCGTTCGTCTTCGAGGGCTGGTCGTGGCTCGTGTCGGTGCGCCAGTTCCGCGCCGTCAAGGGTGCGCTCGGCTGGTACGAGGCCTTCCGCCGGAGCAAGGATCCGCCGCTGTTCATGGTCGTCTTCGAGGACAGCGCGGCGCTGGCGGGCATCGCGGTCGCCGCGCTCGGCACGGTGCTCGCGGCGCATGCCGGGCTCGCCTGGGCCGACGGCGCGGCCTCGATCGCGATCGGGCTCATGCTGGCCGGGACGTCGATGCTGCTGCTGCGCGAGAGCAAGAGCCTGCTGATCGGCGAGCGCGCGGACGGCGCGCTGATCAAGTCGATCCTCGAGATCGCGGGCGCGGCCTGCGGCAGCTCGAGGGCCAACGGCGTGCTCACGATCCAGCTCGCGCCGGACCAGATCATGGCGGCGATCAGCTTCGAGTTCGACGACGCGTTGTGCGCACCGCAGATCGAGGAGCTGGTCGCCGAGATCGAGCGTCGCGTGCACGAGGCGCATCCCGAGGTGACGCAGTTGTTCGTCAAGCCGCAGTCGCCGCAGCAGTACGAGCGCGTGATCCGGCGCAGGTTCGGCGACGGCGCGGGCGAAGTCCTGCGCGGCGATCCGCCGCGCGAAGCCGTCTGACGCGATTGCAAGTTGATACCTCACTGCCGAGCAATCCTGGCTCGACGGTTGCCCTGAACATCCGACCAGTACTTCAGAGCAAGGTTGTCGTTTTCGGCGCCTGCAACACCCAAGACGCCATGGAACTCGATCCCAACAATCTGCCCTCCGCCCACGAAAGGGCGCTCCTCGAACGCGACGCGCAATGGAATGCGCTGCTCACCGCGATGAACGACGCGGTCGTCGTCTGCGACGAGCGCGGCCACGTGCTCGTCGCCAACGCCATCGCGCAGCGCATGGCCGCGCAAGGCAACGCGACTTGGCGGCGCATGCCGCTGCCCGCGGGCTGGGACATCGTGCCGGCGGAGGACGCCGCCAACGACGCCGCCTTCCCGACCGCGCTCGTGCTCGCCGACGCGCGCGAGCGCCGCAACGTGCGCGTGCACGCGACGCGCCCGAACGGCAAGCACTGCGTGCTCGACGTGAGCGTCGTCCCGCTGTTCGAGCCCGCCAGCGGCCGCCTCGCCGGAGCGGCGACGACGCTCGCCGACGTCACGCGCCGCGTGCAGCTCGAGGCCGAAGTCGAGGAACTGCGCGACGGCGTGATCGAACTGACGGCATCGCATGCGCAGGAATTGCTGCACCTGAACCAGATGCTGGAACGCTCGACCGCCTTCTGCCGCGCGATCACCGACGCCGTGCCGGCGCAGGTCGCGTACTGGGAGCGCGGCGTGATCTGCCGCTACGCGAACGGCGCCTTCCGGCGCTGGGTGGGCCGCGATTCGCAGGACACGCTGGGCCGCTCGCGCGTCGAGCTCTACGTCGCGCAGGACGACGCCGCGGTACAGCGCCGGCTCGAGGCGGCGATGCAGGGCCACGAGGAGCACTTCGAGATCGACCTGCGCGGCGCCGATGGCGGGCGCGCGGTGTTCTGCATGAGCCTCGTGCCCGCGCGCGGGCGCGAGGCCACGGTGCACGGCGTCTACAGCATCGCGTTCGAGCGCGGCGCGTGGGGTCGCGTGTCCGCCTTGAAGGCCGGTTAGCTACTTCTCCAGCTGCGCCGAATACTCGCCGCGGCGCGCGAGCCGGTTCAGCCGTGCGCGTTCGACCAGCGCCCGCTGCGCCGCGCCGACGTTCTCGGGCAGGCCATGCCAGGCCTTCATCGCCGGATCCTGGATCGCGCGTGCGAACGAGAACGCCACCGGCCACGGCAGCGCGCCGCGGTGGCGCGCGTTCATCGCGTTCAGCCGCGCGGACGCATCCTGCGCGGATTGCCCGCCAGAGAGGAACGCGATGCCCGCGACCGCCGCCGGCACCGCTTCGCGAAAGGCCGCGATGGTCGCATCGGCGACGACGTCCGCCGCTTCCTGCTGCACGCATTGCAGGCCGGGCACGACCATGTTGGGCTTGAGGATCATCCCGTCGAGCGCGACGCCCTGCGCGCGCAACTGCGCGAAGACGGCGTGCAGCGTGCGCGTCGTCACCTCGGCGCAGCGCGCCAGCGTGTGCGCGCCGTCCATCAGCACCTCGGGCTCGACGATGGGGACGATGTCCGCTTCCTGGCACAGCGCCGCGTAGCGTGCCAGCGCGTGCGCGTTGGCCGCGATGCAGGCCTGCGACGGCGCCTGGTGCGCGTCGGCTATCGTGACGACGGCACGCCATTTCGCGAAGCGCGCGCCCATCTTCGCGTAGTCGGCCAGGCGCTCGCGCAGGCCGTCCAGGCCTTCGGTGACGAGCTCGCCCGCATGCAGCGCGAGCGGCTTCGCGCCGGCGTCGACCTTGATGCCCGGGATGATGCCCACGCGCTCGAGCGCCTGCGCGAAGGGCGTGCCGTCGTGCGCTAGCTCGCGGATCGTCTCGTCGTAGAGGATCGCGCCGCCGATCGCCTCGCCCAGGCCCTGCGCGTTGACGATCAGGTCGCGGTAGGCGCGCCGCATCTCCACCGTCTGCGCGATGCCCAGCGCGGCGAAGCGCTTGTTGGCGGTGGGGTTGCTCTCGTCCATCGCGAGCAGGCCCTTGTCGTTGGCGAGCATCCTCGTCGCGGTGTCCCGCAAGGTCTGGTGGTTCATGGCGTGTCGCTCCTGTTTGCTTCGTGGGTGCTTCGTCGGCCCGTTGCCGTGGCGTGTCGGCATGCGCGGACGCACTGTGCACCGCGCCGAAAGACCACGGTGGCCCGAGGCGGTCGCGTTGGCAAACGACGCACCCGCGGGCGAACCCGCGCACGCATCCCGACAAATCCGCACGCCGCTTTCGCGAGGCTTTCCCGCCCGACGGTTGGGCATGGCGATTGCCGACCGGGTCGATGGCCCGAAGCTGGCGGACGCCTCGGCCCTGCGCGATGATGGCGCGCATCTCAACTCACGAAATACGGCTGTGCAACTCGGAATGATCGGACTGGGTCGAATGGGCGCGAACATGGCGCGGCGCGTCATGAGCAAGGGCCACACCTGCGTGGTGATGGACTCGCACGCGGACGCCGTCGCGAAGATGGTCGAGGCCGGCGCGGTCGGCACGTCGACGCTGTCGGAGCTCGCGTCGAAGATGACCAAGCCGCGCGCCGTCTGGATGATGGTGCCGGCGGCCGTCGTCGACAGCGTGCTCGATGACCTGATCGCGCATCTCGACCCGGGCGACATCATCATCGACGGCGGCAATTCCTACTACCGCGACGACATCCGCCGCGCGAAGAAACTGCACGACGCCGGCTTCCACTACGTCGACGTCGGCACCAGCGGCGGCATCGCCGGGCAGGATCGCGGCTACTGCCTGATGGTGGGCGCGGAGCAGGCGATCTTCGACCACCTCGCGCCGATCTTCGCGGCGCTCGCGCCGGGTG
>FTDG01000463.1_pt1 | contig 12091 bp, 11 predicted proteins | sample 1639751 | NCBI WGS metagenome assembly FTDG01 (sample SAMEA3914869, study PRJEB12502) | metagenome | biome: forest; material: soil | place: USA | collected 2012-03-12 | depth 0.1 m
AGCGCTGCTGCGCTGGCGCGACGGCGACAAGATGATCTCGCCCGCGGAGTTCATCCCGCTCGCCGAGGAGACCGGCCTGATCGTGCGCATCGGCGCCTGGGTGCTGACCGAAGCCTGCCGCCAGGCGAAGGCCTGGGCCGACTCGGGCGACGGCAAGCCGCTCGTGGCCGTCAACATCTCGCCGCGCCAGTTCAACCACCCCGACTTCCTCGCCACCGTGCGCGAGACGCTGCGCGTCACCGGCGTCGATCCGCACCAGATCGAACTCGAGATCACCGAAGGCAGCGTGATGGACGACGCCGAGGCCAGCATCGTGCAACTGCACGCGCTGCGCGCGCTCGGCCTGCACCTGGCGATCGACGACTTCGGCACGGGCTACGCGAGCCTGTCGTACCTGCGCCGCTTCCCGCTCGACCGGCTGAAGATCGACCGCTCGTTCATCATGCAGCTCAACGCGAGCGAGCAGGACGACACCATCGTGCGCACCGTGATCGAGCTCGCGCACACGCTGGGCTTGTCGGTCACGGCCGAAGGCGTCGAGACGATCGAGCAGGAGGAGCAGCTGCAGCGCTGGGGCTGCGACGTGATCCAGGGCTTCCTGCGATTCCGTCCGTCGCCCGCGCAAGCGGCCACGCGCCAGCTCAAGGAAGACGCGGAAATGTCGGCGCCACGCTCGCTGGCGCGCGCCGCCCCCGAGGGGCTGGCCGCGAGCGGACTGGCTTAGCCCGATCCGCCGCTCCCTTGAATTTCGGTTGGCCGTTCGAGCGGCAGCGCCGTCCGCGACTGTGTGGACGCGTGAATTTGGTCTGGGATTTACCCGTATTTCCGCCTCAAGCTCCCGACGGTGGCTGCCGATATTTCCCTACAGAAGCCCTCATCAAGTCAGTCGGCCCCCCACGAAAGAAAATCCCGTGAACTCATTCGACCCCATTCGACGGCTCGGCGTCGTCGGCATCCTCCTGCTGGCGTGCACGACCGCATCCCATGCGCAAGTCGCCGTCGTGGCCGGTGCGAAGAGCGGCGCAACCGCGCTCACCGCCGACCAGGCCGCGGCGCTGTACCTCGGCAAGAGCGACAAGGCACCCGGCGTCGGGACCTTGCAGCTCGTCGACCAGGGCGAGGCGTCGCCCGTACGCGAACAGTTCTACACGAAGGTCACGGGCAAGACCCCCGCGCAGGTCAAGGCCGCGTGGACGCGCCTCGTCTTCTCCGGCAAGGCCCAGCTTCCGAAGGAAGCAGGCAGCAGCGCCGACGTGAAGAAATTGCTCGACGCCAATCCGAACGCCATCGGCTACATCGAGAAGAGCGCCGTCGATTCCAGCGTCAAGGTCCTGCTGTCCGTCGAATGACGCGCAGCCACAAGTCGAACAACATCATGAACAAACCCTCCTTCACCCGCCCGCTGCTGGGCCTCGCGCTGTCGTCGGCCTGCCTCGCGGCGCATGCGTACGACGACAAGTGGTCGGGCTTCGGCTCGATCGTCGCCGGCAAGACCTTCGGCGCCTGCCAGCCCGGCTACCTCGCGACGAAGTACGACAACTCGTGCACGCGCTTCATCGCCGACTACGCGCACGACGGCGTCTACACCGACTCGTTCAGCGTCAAGCCCGAGACGCGCCTGGGCGTGCAGTGGACCGGCAACTTCACCGACCAGATCTCGGCCACCGCGCAAGGCATGGCGCGCACGACCGACGGCAACAAGGTCGACCTCGAGTGGGCCTACCTCACCGACAAGATCAACTCGTCGTGGACGGTGCAGGTCGGCCGCAAGCGCCTGCCGCTGTACTACTACTCCGACTTCCAGGACGCCGGCTACGCCTACACGATGATCCGCCCGAGCCCGGACGTCTACGGCTGGGACGTCGTCAACTACAACGGCGCGAACGTCGACTACTCGACCGACATCGGCGACTGGTCGGTGCACGCGAGCGCGTACGGCGGCGCCGAGGACAGCAAGAAGAACAAGTTCAGCCAGATCGGCTACGACCAGCCGATCGACGTCCGCTGGAAGAACATCCTGGGCACCTCGGTCGAACTCAATCACGACTGGTTCACCGCCCGCTTCAGCTACACGCAGTCCGACTACCAGCAGGTCGACCACGACACCGGCGTGCCGATGCAGCAGCTCAACGGCAGCTACAACGGCAAGCAGTCGTTCTACGGCATGGCGCTGATCGCCGACTACGGCGACTGGCTCGCGCGCACCGAGATCGCCGGCGCCAACCGCAAGGCGATCGGCGAGAAGCTCGCGTACTTCTACGTGAGCGGCGGCCGCCGCTTCGGCAGCTTCACGCCGATGGTGCAGTTCAGCGTCGACCACGAAATCACCACGGCGGGTCCGATCTACACCTGGATCAACCGCACGGCCTCCGCGTCGGTGCGCTACGAAGTCAACAAGTGGAGCGACCTGAAGGTGCAGTTCGACCGCGACCTGGACAGCCGCAGCACGCCCTACACCGGCACGGCCAACGTGGTCGCCGTCTCCTACGACTTCGTCTTCTGATTCCGAGGCCCGCGATGAATCTCAAACAACGCATCTGGATGCTGCCGATCTTGACGGCAGCGATCTTCACTCTCGGCGCCGGCTCGGTGGCGTGGATCTCGCGCGCCACGTCGTCGTCGATCCACTCGCTCGGCGCGTCCGACTACCCGTACCTGGAGACGGCCACCAAGCTCGCGCAGTCGTTCGACTCGTTCGGCGCGACCGTGCAGAGCGCGGCCGCCGAAGGCGACGCCAAGCGTCTCGACGACGCCGACGCGAAGGTCGCGGCGATGAAGGAGCTGGCCGCGACGATGCACGACCTCGCGCCCGCGCCGACGGCCGCCGGGCCGCTGCCGGCGATGGTGTCGGAATACGCCGACGCCTCGATGGCCGCCGCCAAGGGCATGATCGCCGGCACCGGCGACCCGACCGCGATGATCGCCCGCATGCAAGGCGCGCGCACGGCGCTCGACGCCCGCATCAAGGACATCCGCCGCGACGCACGCGCCGCCGTCGAGACGCGCCTGGCGGCCGCCGACAAGGGTGTCGTCTCGATCGAGGTCGCGATGTTCGTCTGCGCGCTGGCGGTGCTGGGCGTGCTCGGCGGCGTCTCGATGCTGCTCGTGCGCAGCATCTGGAGCCAGCTGGGCGGCGAGCCGGCGTACGCGCGCAAGGTGCTGCTGGAGATCGCCGGCGGCAACCTCGGCTGCGAGGTCAAGGTCGAAGGCGCGAGCAACACCAGCCTGCTGGCCGCGGTGCGCGACATGGCCAACGGCCTGTCGTCCATCGTGCTCGCGGTGCGTCGCGGGTCGGACTCGATGGCCGTCGCCTCGCGCGAGATCGCGGTCGGCAGCCAGGACCTGAGCGTGCGCACCGAGCGCACGGCGAGCAGCCTGCAGCAGACGTCCGCATCGGTCGACCAGCTCGCCGGCGCGGTCAACCAGACCGCGGCCTCGGCGCGCGGCGCCAATGAACTCGCGGGCAGCGCGTCGGCCGTCGCCGGTCGCGGCGGCGCCGTCGTGGCGCAGGTCGTGTCGACGATGACGCAGATCGACGCCAGCGCGCGCCGCATCGCCGACATCACCGGCGTCATCGACGGCATCGCGTTCCAGACCAACATCCTGGCTCTGAACGCCGCCGTCGAAGCGGCGCGTGCCGGCGAACAGGGCCGCGGCTTCGCGGTCGTCGCCGCCGAGGTGCGCTCGCTGGCGCAGCGCGCGGCCGGCGCGGCCAAGGAGATCAAGTCCCTGATCGGCGACAGCGTCGACAAGGTCGAAGTCGGCATGCGCCTCGTGAAGGACGCGGGCGCGACGATGGACGAGATCGTCGGCAGCGTGAAGCGCGTGACGGACATCATCGCCGAGATCAGCACCGCCGCCTCCGAGCAGGACGCGGGCGTGGGCTCGGTCAACCGCGCGGTCTCGTCGCTCGACGAGATGACGCAGCAGAACGCCGCGCTGGTCGAAGAGAGCGCCGCCGCCGCCGAGAGCCTGCAAGGCCAGGCCGCGCAGCTGACGCAGCTGGTGTCGACGTTCCAGTTGCGCGAAAGCTGAAGCGACGAGGCGGCGGCTCGCGTCGCCGTCGCCACCGCAGAATGTCTCGGGGGTCTTGCCCGACGAATCCACAGCGGATGCGTCGGGCAAGACCCCCGGTTCGTTGGGTGATCCGTCACGGCGACGGACGCCTGGAGTGGAAGGTCCACGCCGTCGAAGTTGTTTTCGTCGGCGATGAGAGAGGGCTGGCATGTCCCGATCGCGGCAGCGCTTCGGCCAGGCATCGTCCCCCGATACCCGTCACCGTATCGCCGGCCGATACCCCGGCGTCGACACGTTCGCCGCCTCATCCGGCGGCGTCCGCGCGAACGCGGGCAGCGCCTCGAGCCGCTCGCTGTAGTCCGACAGCGCCGGATACGCACCCGCATCGAGCGGACGCTCGAGCTTGATCTGCATGAAGCGCCACGTGACCGCGGCGGTGATGCCCGCGAACGTCAGCGCGCGTTCGTCGACGGCTTGCGGGTAGGCCGCGAGTTCGGCGTCGAGTTCGCGCAGGCCGGCCAGCATCTGCTGCGCTACGCGCTCGCGCCATGGCGCGTATTGCTTGTCGGCGGGACGCACGCAGCGCTCGTAGACGTCCTGCACGATCTTGTCGCATGTGGCCAGGGCAAGGCCGGCGATGCGGAGTGCGCGCAGGCGCTGCGCGGGGTCGGCGGGCGTCAGGCTGCGGCCAGCGACGGTCTCGGCGTGGTCGACGATCAACGCCGACTCCATCAACACGGTGCCGTCGTCGCACACCAGCGTCGGCGCCTTCACGACCGGGTTGATTTGGCCGAACTGCTCGAAGGTGCTGAAGACCGACAGCGGCGCGTGCTCGAACGGCAGCTCGAGCAGGCGCAGCGCGATCGCGGTGCGGCGGACGTACGGTGAATCGAGCATGCCGATCAGCTTCATCTTGCGGTCCTTTGTCGAAGGCGCCGGCGCGGCGCCCGCAGTCGCCACGATAAGGCGTCGCTCACCGCGGTGGAAGTGGGAGCGATCGGCAACGAATCATCGGCCGGCGGCCAGTGGCACTCGGCCGCGAAGTGGTGCGCGGCGCGCGCGTCACGCGACCCGCGGCTGCGCCGCGCGCCACGCAAGCGACCGGCGGCTGCGCCGCGCGCCACGCAAGCGACCGGCGGCTGCGCCGCGCGCCACTCAAGCGACCGCCGGCTGCGGCGCGGTCGTGTCGCTCGTCGCCGGCGCGCGTGCGCTCAGCGCATGGATCGCGCTCGCCCAGAGGATCAGGCCGGCGCCGAGCGGGCCGACCGCGCTCTGCGGGCCGCCGCTCGCGACGAACGGGAACACCGCGGCCAGCAGCATGAGCGCGACGCCGCTCGCATAGTGCGGGCGATAGGCCATGACCGCGCCCAGCGGCAGGAAATGCAGTCCGACGACCGCGATGACCATCGGCACGACCCACTCGCCGAGACCCGTGTTGCGCAGCACGTTCGCGAGCACGATCGCCAGCACCCATTGGCCGCCGTTGACCCAGTGGAAGACGCGCGCGATCCGGCGCGACCGGGCCGTCCTCTCCTCGGCCGCGCGCGCGCAGCGGTTCGCCTGGAAGCGGCGCAAGGCCGTGGCGAGCAGGAGCAGGCCCGCGGTGATGACCGGCACCAGCGTCCAGTCGATGCCGCCGCGCGCGACGATGTCGGCCCCGCCCAGCCACACGGTGCCGAACACAGAGAAGAACATCGCGCCGACGGCACGGCCGGCGCGGACGGCGGAAGGAGCATGAACAGCAGCGGAGGAGACGGACATGGCGGGCCTCAGTGGTTAGTCGATGGCACCGATTCTGCGAACCCGGCGCCCGCGCCGCAAAGCCCGCGCGACGGGCGACGCGTGACCGCCGCCGATCGACAGGCGGCGCGATGAACGGCATCCGAACGGCCGCCGCGTCGAGGAGCGGCAGCCACGAGGCCTTCACGAACCAGCCGACGCCGCGTCGTCGATCGCCACGGTCAGGTCGAGCTCGACGCAGCCATCGCGCGGCAACGCCGCCACGCCCACGCTCGTTCGCGCATGCGCCCCGAGCGTCGGCCCGAACAGGTCGTAGATCAGCTCGGACGCCCCGTCGGCGACCGCGCTGTGCTGCGTGAAGTCCTCGGCGCTGTTGACGAACACGTTGAGCTTGAGCACCTGACGCACGCGGCGCAGGTCGCCGAGTTCGTCGCGCAGCGCCGCGAGGCCACGCAGCAAGGCGACGCGCGCGCCCTGCTTCGCGTCGTCGATGCTCACGACGCGCCCCAGCTTGCCCGCGAACAGCACCCGCTCGCCGTCCCGCGGCAACTGGCCGCTGACCCACGCGGTGCCGGCATGGACGACGACCGCGGCGTAGCGCGCGCCGGGGGCGGCGGTGTCGGGGAGGTCGAGGCCGAGTTCGGCGAGGCGGCGTTCGAGCGACATGGCATGCGATCCTGCGAGATGAGGGATCTCGAGGTTAGCGCCGAGAACGCGACACTGCGAGACACGCGACGCACGACGCCGCATCGCACTGTGTCACCGTCAACCGCGCCTCTTGTATCCCACCCGACACGCGTGACGTGCCCGAGCGGCGCGCCAAAACACGTCCGCGCAAGGCGCGAAGCACAGGCGTAGCGGCGCTACGGTGAGCATTCGCAACGCCGCATGGGCGCGTCCTGGCGTGCCGGGCGGGCGCGTCACACGCCGTCGCTGGCGAGGAGCTCCCGAACCTGCGTCAACTGCCGCCGTGACACCGCCAGCCACTCCTGCGTCGCACCGACCTGCACGGCCCACGCGTCGCCGTCCGGCTCGGGGGCGGGGGCGCCGTCGGGGGCCGTGGCGGCGCGGCGTTCGAGCTTGCGGATCGCGGAGCGCGCGACGAGCGCGTTGCGGTGGATGCGCAGCATCGTGTCGCCGAGGCGGTGTTCGAGGTCGGACAGCGAGTCGTCCAGCACGTAGGCGTGGTCGGCGGTGCGCAGCGTCACGTACTTCAATTCGGCCTTGAGGTACAGGATGTCGGCCAACGGCACGCGCTGCACGCGGCCGCGGTCGCTCACGACCAGCACCGGCTGCTCGGTCGCGGCGGCCGCCGGCGCGGGCGGCGGCACCGCCGACGCCAGCCCCAGCCGCTGCGCGACGCGCACCAGCGCCTCCTGCAGCCGCGCGCGGCGCACGGGCTTGGTGAGGTAGTCGACGGCGTCGATCTCGAACGCCTTCAGCGCGTGCTCGGCATGCGCGGTCACGAACACGACCTTGGGGGCCGACGGCTGGCTGCGCAGGCGCGCGGCGAGCTGCAGCCCGTCGAGGCCGGGCATCTGGACGTCGAGCAGCACGAGGTCGACCGGCGTGGACGACAGCCGATGCAAGGCCTCGGCCGCGCTGCCGGCCTCGCCGACGACCTCGGCGCCGGGCAACGCGCAGTCGGCGAGCAGGCTGCGCAGGCGCAGTCGCGCGAGTTCCTCGTCGTCGACGATCAGGACTTGCAGTCGGCGCATCGCCGGGGCTCCGTAGCGAGGGTCATGAAGGCGCGCAAGGTGTCGACAGTCAAAGCGGGACGGCCAGGCGCACGCGATAGCGCCCGTCCTCGGTCGGGCCGGCCTGGAACTCGGCGTGGAAGTCGTGCATCAGGCGCAGGCGTTCGCGCGCGCTGGCCAGGCCGATGCCGTGGCCGGGTTGCGACGTGCCGCCGCCCATCGTGTTGATCACCTGCACCCACGCGCGCTCGTTGCGCACGCGGGCGCGGATCTGCACGCGCCCGCCCGCGTCGTTCGGCTCGACGCCGTGGCGCACCGCGTTCTCCACCAGCGGCTGCAGCAGCAGCGGCGGCACGCGGGCGCCGATGACGGCGTCGTCGATGTCCCAGTCGACCTGCAGCCGCTTGCCGAAGCGCATGCCTTCGATCGCGAGATACAGGCGCGCGAGGCGGATCTCCTCGCCCAGCGTCGACTCGGCCTCGAGCGCGCCGAGCGCGGCGCGGAACAGGTCGGCGAGGTCTTCCAGGATCTCCTCGGCGCGTTCCGGGTCGATCGCCACCAGCGCGATGGCGGTGTTGAGCGTGTTGAACAGGAAGTGCGGCTGGACGCGCGACTGCAGCTCGACCAGCCCCGCCGCCGTCGCGAGCGGCAGCAGCGCGCGCAGGCGCAGCTCGAGCCAGTGGTAGACGGCCGCGCCCATCAGCACGCCCGCGCCGACGACAGGCCAGGTGCTGGACGCCTCCGACAACTCGAGCGCGAGCAGGTGCAGCGGCAGGCAGGCCACCCACGCGGCCAGGCCGCCGGCGGCGCCGGCGCAGGCCAGCCGGGCGAGCGCCGGCAGGCGCGTGAGCAGCGGCTTCGCGCTGCAGGCCACGAGCATCCACACCAGCGTGCCCGGCACCGCGATGGCCGCGGCGACCGCGGTGCGCTGCAGCCACGACGCGAAGTCGGCGCTGCCGAACGCGGCCCCCGCGGTCGCCGTCATCTCGACGAACAACAGCACGCGCAAGACGACGCCCGTCTCGCACAACGCGGGCACGACGGCGCGGCGCGGGAGTTCCAGCGTCGTCGTATCGCCGAGCAGCGTGGTGGAAGCGGTGACGGTGTCCATGGCCGCCTGCATTGTGGGCGAGCCGCGCGCCCGCGGACAAGCGCGCCCCGCCCGACGGCCGGCACGGGCCGACCGGCGGAGCAGGAGGCGCCTGTCCGCCGGCCGGCCGCGCCGCCTACAATCAGGGTCATCCCTGACGGCCCTTCCATGACGCCGCGCGCCGCGCCCAGCGTCATCCGAGGGCGAAGCCCTGCGCGAAGGACGTGATGAGCGGAAACCAATTCGACAAGAAGTCCCAGGCCTGGTCGGCCCTGTTCTCGGAGCCGATGAGCGAACTGGTCAAGCGCTACACCGCGAGCGTCGACTTCGACAAGCGCCTGTGGAAGGCCGATATCGCCGGCAGCCTCGCGCACGCCGGCATGCTCGCGGCGCAGGGCGTGATCGCGCAGCAGGACTTCGTCGACATCGAACGCGGCATGGCGCAGATCCGCGCCGACATCGAGGCCGGCCGCTTCGAGTGGAAGCTCGAGCTCGAGGACGTGCACCTGAACATCGAGGCACGCCTGACGCAGCTCGTCGGCGACGCCGGCAAGCGCCTGCACACGGGCCGCTCGCGCAACGACCAGGTCGCGACCGACGTGCGGCTGTGGCTGCGCGGCGAGATCGACGAGATCGCCATGCTGCTCGTCGACATGCAGTCCGCGCTGCTGGCCGTCGCCGAGAAGCACACCGAGACCGTGATGCCCGGCTACACGCACCTGCAGGTCGCGCAGCCGATCAGCTTCGCCCACCACCTGCTCGCGTACGTCGAGATGTTCGCGCGCGACGCCGAGCGTCTCGCCGACGTCCGCAAGCGCGTCAACCGCCTGCCGCTCGGCGCCGCGGCGCTCGCCGGCACGAGCTATCCGCTCGACCGCGAACTCGTCGCGCGGACGCTGGGCTTCGACGCCGTCTGCCAGAACTCGCTCGATGCCGTGAGCGACCGCGACTTCGCGATCGAGTTCTCGGCCTTCGCGACCCTCGTGATGGTGCACGTCTCGCGCATGGCCGAGGAGATCGTGCTGTGGATGAACCAGAACTTCGGCTACGTCGACCTGAGCGACCGCTACTGCACGGGCTCGTCGATCATGCCGCAGAAGCGCAACCCGGACGTCGCCGAACTGGCGCGCGGCAAGAGCGGCCGCGTCGTAGGCCACCTGATGGCGCTGATCACCTTGATGAAGGGCCAGCCGCTGACCTACAACAAGGACAACCAGGAAGACAAGGAACCGCTGTTCGACACGGTCGACACCGTCAAGGACACGCTGCGCATCATGGCGGAGATGGTCGGCGGCGAGGTCGATACGGCCACGGGTACCCGGTCGGGCGGCCTGACCGCCAAGCCCGACGCGATGGAACGCGCCGCCAAGCGCGGCTACGCGACCGCGACCGACCTCGCCGACTACCTGGTGCGCAAGGGCGTGCCGTTCCGCGACGCGCACGAGGTCGTGGCGCATGCGGTCAAGGTCGGCATCGACCGCGGCCTCGACCTCGCAGACCTGCCGCTCGACGTCCTGCAAGGCTTCCACGCGAGCATCGGCGAGGACGTGTACGGCGTGCTGACGCTGCACGGTTCGCTCAACGCGCGCCAGGTGATCGGCGGGACGGCGCCGGTCGAGGCGAAGCGGCAGATCGCGCGGCATCGGGCGCGGCTGGGTTGAGGCGCATGATGCCGGCCGGCCGATTCGTGCCCACCTTGCGGCAGTCGTCGCTCGGTCTGGCCGTCATCGCGTTGACGGCGCCTCCCCTGTGGGCGTGGCGAGCGATGGACGTCTACGCGGAAGAATCACAGCGCGCTCGCGGCTTCGTCTGCGGCAATCCCATGATCGGCATCCTCCTGATGGCGCTGTTCGCCAGCGGGCTGCTGTCCTTCGCCGCGCTGACACTCGGCGGCGTCGCGCTCAGACGCGTTCCCGCCCCGCGCCCCGGCCGTCGATGGGTCGAGCTGTCGTTCCTCGCGTTGCCGTTGTTGGCTTGCGTGGCCGTCGTCCTGGCGACCGTGGTACTGACGGCCCAGGGTCGCCTCTGATCGTTCAGTCGGCGCGCGTCGCCACGAACGCCGCTGTCTCGTACGGCACCGTCACCGTCGCCTTGCCCGCAAGCAGCGGCTCGGCCGCGATCAGCGCTCGCAGTTCCGCGTCGACCTTCTCGCGCACGACGTCCGGCAACGCGGCGATGAAGCTCGTCGAGCGCACGCGGTTGAGGATCACGTCGTGCGGCGACCCCGTGTGGCCTTGCGCGAAGTGGCGCTCCACGAACGGCCCGAAGCCGGCATGCGGGAAGGCCTGCTTCCACGCGCCGGTGTAGTAGCGCGGCGTGTCGCCCTCGTAGCGGTTGACGATCGCGTCGAGCTTCGCGACCCAGGGCACGCGTGCGTCGCGCATGTTCCAGACGAGGCCCAGCCGGCCGCCCGGCTTGAGGACGCGGTGGATCTCGCGCAGCGCGTCGGGCGACGCGAACCAGTGGAACGCCTGCGCGCAGACGACCGCGTCGACCGACGCGTCGGCCAGCGGGATCTGCGTCGCCGTGCCGTTCAACGCCTCGACGCGCGGCAACGCGGCGGCGAGCTTCGCGAGCATCTCCGTGACCGGCTCGACGGCGACGACTCGCGCCCCGGTCGCGACCAGCCGCTGCGTGAACTTGCCGGTGCCGGCACCGAGGTCGAGGACGACGCGGCCCTCGTCGAGGCCCACGTCCTCGCGCAGCCACGCGGCGACTTCGGGCGGATAGTCGGGGCGGCCGACGACGTACGCGTCGGCGGCCGTCGTGTAGGCCTCGGCGGCGTGGTGGATCGCCTTGGTCGGGTCGCTCATCGGGTCTCCTCGCGAAACTGCATGGGCGGCATTCTCCATGCCTCGACGGGCAAGGCCGACGCCCTCTTCAACGAGCGCGAGCCGGCGCATCGACCTCATCGCGACCTCACGCCGACACCACCCCCGCCCGCGCGAACGGCAGCCGCGTGATCGCCGGCCCGCCCGCGCGCACGATCGCGTTGGCCACCGCCGGCGCGAGCGGCGGCACGCCGGGTTCGCCGACGCCGGTCGGCGCGGCCGTGCTGTCGACGATGTGCACCTCGACGACGGGCATCTCGTAGATCCGCAGCGACTTGTACTGGTCGAAGTTGCGCTGCACCGCGCGGCCGTCCTTCACCTCGATCTCGCTGTAGTACGCCGCGCCGAGCGCGAAGCCGATGCCGCCCTCCATCTGCGCGCGGATGACGTCCGGGTTGACGGCCACGCCGCAGTCCACCGCGCAGACGACGCGATCGACACGCACCTTGCCGTCCTTCATCGTCACCTCCGCGACCTGCGCCACCGTCGTGCCGAAGCACTCGTGCACCGCGATGCCCTGGGCCGATCCGGCCGGCATCGCGCGGCCCCACTGCGCCTTCGCGGCGACGAGCTTGAGCGCGCCGGTCGCACGCTCGTTCTTCTGCAGCAGCGCGAGACGGAACGCGAGCGGATCCTGGCCCGCGGCGGCGGCGAGCTTGTCCATCATCGTCTCCATCACGTAGGCCGTGTGCGTGTTGCCGACCGAGCGCCACCAC
>FTDG01003640.1_pt1 | contig 12047 bp, 13 predicted proteins | sample 1639751 | NCBI WGS metagenome assembly FTDG01 (sample SAMEA3914869, study PRJEB12502) | metagenome | biome: forest; material: soil | place: USA | collected 2012-03-12 | depth 0.1 m
CGAGCAGCCAGATGCCTTCGCTGGCGGTCTCGACGATGCGGCGATAGCGCTCCTCGCTCTCGCGCAGCTCGCGCGTCATCGCCTGCGCGGCCGCGTAGGCGCGTGCGCGGCCGTTGACCAGCTGGTGCGTGATCACGCCCAGCAGCAGGCTCAGCACCATGCCGGCCACGAGGATGACCGTGGAGGCGTTGCGCCCGTGCACGCGCTCGAACTCGGGCTGCGAGCTCAGTTGCACCGTCCAGGTATGGCCCGCCAGCGTGACGTACTCCTGGGCTTGGAAACGCGCATCGCGGACGGTGTCGTCGACGTCGGCCGCGGCGTCGGACACGTCGGAGCGGTACATCAGCGTGGCCTCGCTGGTGTCGGCGCCGTCGTGCACGCGCACCACCAGGCCGGGGCTGTGCTCGCCGTAGAGCGTGGACATCAGGTCGCCGACGCGGAACGCCGCGCGCACCCAGCCGATGGCGTGGGCGCGCCGGTCCGCGGCGGTCTCGATGGCCGCGCCCTTGCGGTAGACCGGCAGGAAGATCAGGCAGCCCGGCTTGAGCACCGGGGCGGCATCCACGCGCAGTTGCAGCAGCGACGTCAGCGTCGCGTTGCCGGAGTCGCGCGCCTGCAGCATCGCCGCGCGGCGCGCGGCATCGGACATCGGGTCGAAGCCGATCACCTGGCGGTTGGCCACGCTGTCGGGGGCCACCAGCACGACCGGCGCATACAGCTCGCGCACGCTGTCGGGCCGCAGCCGGTAGTCGGGACGGCCGCTGGCGCGCTGGCGCGCGACGTGCTCGGCCAGTTGCGACGGCATGACCAGTTCCGTGAACGCCAGGCTTTGCAGGCCGGCCGCATCGGGGCCGGCCATCACCGTGTCGATGTAGTCGCCGAAGGCGACGCGGTCGATGCCGGGGTCGGCCGACAGCAGCCCCTGCACGCCGCGCAACACCTGCTCGTAGTTGGCGACGCGCTGCTCGATGCGGCCGGCCACCTGGCGCGCGTTGGCGTCGAACACGGCGCGCAGCCGGGCCTGTTCGTTGTCGCGCTCGTGCACGCACAGGCCGATGGTGAAGGCAAGCGTGAGCGCGCCGACGAACAGCGCGAGCAGGGGCGGCAAGGTGCGTTTCACGGGTCTCGGAACTGGGTCATCTGGCGCGCCAGGTCGGCGGGAAAGTACTTCTCGAAGATGCGGCGCATCGTGCCGTCGGCGCGCATGGCCAGGATGATCTCGCGCCAGGCCTGCTGCTGGCCCGGCGGCAACGATTTGCGCGACATCACCAGTCCATGCGGTACCGCCGGATCGCCGAACTCGAGGATGCGCGTCTGCGCCTTCAACTGTGCCCCGGTGATGACCGGGAAGTCGAACGGCTCCACGATCATGGCCTCGATGCCGCCGTCCAGCAGCGCGGTGTAGAGCGGGTCGAGACTGCCGGCGTAGGTGACTCGCGCCTGTTCCTGCAGCGCGCCAACGAACTGGTTGGCCTCGTCGCCATAGCGGAAGCTGCGGATCAGGCCGATGCGGTAGGCACTCCTGCGACGGAACTCATCGACGCTTTGCGCGTAAAGATCCTGGCGCACCAGCAGGTAGTACTTGTTGGACACGTACCAGGCAAAGCCGGCGAACTTCTCACGCTCGGCGGTGCTGATGCCCGACAAGGTCATGTCGAGCGCGCCGGTCTCGATCAGCTGCCAGATGCGGGCGCGCGGCAGCACGCTCAGCGTGATGTGGCAACCGCTGCGGCGCGCCATCTCCTCGGCGATGTCCTTGTCGATGCCCTCGCCGGTCTGCGCCATGTAAAGGAGGCCGTGTTCGTGCAGGCCCAGCGTCAGCGGTCGCGAGCAGTCCGGCAGCTTGCCCGCGAAGCCCTTGGCCGGCGTGGTTGCGACGATGGGCGCCGGCGACGCGGGCGCGGCCGAATGGAGCGGCGGCGGCGCATCGGCGCTCGCGGCATGCGCGGCGCTGGCGGGGAGCAAGGCGATGGCCAGTCCGACGATCTGCCGTCTCATGCCGCGGCACGGCGAAGACCAGGGAACGTGAGCGCGAAAGGACATGGCGATGGGAAACGCAGACGGGGACAGACCGGTGGGCCGGCGCGCAGGTCGACGACCTGGCGCATGGGCCATGTTACAGATGAGACGTCCGACCGAACGCAAGACGGGGGTCGGGGTTTCCCGTCTCTTTCAGCGATGGCCACCGCTCAGCAGCGTGAAACGAGCTGGAGGCACAATAGGCGCATGCCGAACATCGCCAGTGTCTTCAAAGCCGAAATATCCCGGATCGCGCGCAAGGAATCGCGCACCGAAAGCGACAGCCTGAAAAAGGCCGTCGCATCGCAGCGCAGCGAGATCGCGAGCCTCAAGCGCCGGATCCAGGATCTGGAACGCCTGGTCAAGCGCGTCGCCAAGGGCCAGGACGCCGCCGCGCGGGCCGGCGCCGCAGCGGCGAGCCCGTCCACGGAGTCGAATGAAACAGGATTGCGTTTCCGTGCCGCGGGGATGGCGGCCAACAGGAAGCGGCTGGGACTGTCGGCGCAGGACTTCGCGCTGCTGGTAGGCACCACCGGGCAGTCGGTCTATGCCTGGGAATCCGGCAAGGCCAGGCCGAGGCAGGAGTTCCTGGTGGCGATCGCGGCGCTGCGCGGCATCGGCAAGCAGGAGGCGATGACGCGGCTGGCTGCCCTGAAGGGCTGACGGACCGCCGCGGGTTGAACAAGGCGCTGGCGCCATGTCGCCGGCAGGGTCGACGCGGACTGCAGATCGCAATGTGGCGCCACGGCGTCTCGAACGATGATGCAGGGCTCGCGGATCGCTTGCGGCAATCCGTCCGAGCTCCCCATCATCAATTCGCTACCGCTGAACCCTGTCCATCGTCGAACGAGCGGGCGACGCGCCCGAGACTAGGCGGCGCCCCGGGCAGACGCGTCGATGTCAACCGTGCACTTGGATCCAGGAAATCTGGCAATACGTTCCTGCGCCGGTGATGACGCCAGGGCGGGTGTAGATGGTCGTTTGCTTGCCGGTCGCATAGGCCATCGACAGCGTCGCCACGGCAGCCTTGTAGTTGGCGTCATTGGCGTTGATGAACGCCCAGGTCGCGTCCCCGCCATTGAGCGGACAGAAGCTGCTGACGCCGTTGATGAAGACGCGAAGATCGCCGTTGCCGGGGGCGCCACCGAGTCCGGTCGCCGTATCCAGCTCCGAGATGGTGCCGGTGACGCTCGAGTCCGCGCACAGCGCCATCTGCGCGCCCAATCCCAGGAAAATCGCCAAGATCAGATTTTTCATTCATGTCTCCCTTCAAGTGGACCGCCAGATAGCCGGTTCTCGCAAAACACTCGGCTTTCGCCAAGATCATGAATTGCGGGCCAGCCGCAGCTCAATCTTGAGCAACCAAGAAAGCCTCGCAGGCCTCGGCCGCGAATGCAGCGTCCGGCCAAGTCGACCGAATCGATGCCATCCGTCCACATCGTCGCTTCGCGCGGACGTCCTGCCTATTCGGAGCTGACTTCAAACTCCCTTGCCGACTCGACCCAGGCCGTCGAATCGTATCGCAGATTCCCCGCAACTCGACTGCAAGCCTGAAGGCAAGCGCATTGGGCGAGGAATGCCGAGTCGATGGAGTGCGGCGCGATGGCGTCTGCCTCTTCGAGATTCCATTCCGGCACAAGATCGGGAAATTTCGCGTGGTCGTGGGGCAGGATTCGCCCAAGGTCAACGGGCTTTGTTCTCGTCTTTCAGGACAAGGACGCGGAACGTGCCTGCAATGGCTTCCGGCCGGCTCGACTTGCCCACGCTGGAGGCCGGCTGCGGCAAGAGTTCATGGTGGCGATCGTGGCGCTGCGCGGCATCGGCAAGCAGGCGGCGATGACGAGGTTGGCCGGCTTGAAGGGCTGACGCAGCGAGTTACCTTCGGAACCACGGCCTGGCCGCAATGTCGCCAATTGTGCTGTTCAGGACTTCACGATGGCTCGAGGATCGCGTCGCTACTGCTTTCCTTCGAGCTATCGTGCGAAACTTGCATGACGCGTGTTCACGACGACGGCGATCGCAGAAATCGCCTTCACCTAGGGGAGATCCGAAACTTGAAACAACATTCACTGCGCAGTCTGCTGTTGACGGGCGTCCTCGCCTGCTCTTGCTCCTGGGCCGACGCAGCCAGCATGGCCGCGAACGTCCCCGCTCTTTTTCAATTGAGCAGCAAGGTGTACGTGCAGGTGACTTCAATTCAGTGGGACGGCCCGGCGACGGCCTGTACGCCTGCGACGCCCACCTATCTCATCGATCCAAGCACGGCGGTCGGTCGGGCGCAGCTCGCGCTGGTCATGACGGCAAAAGAGCTCAATCACCGCGTCTATCTTGTGGGCGACGGTGTCTGCGTTGGCGGTGGCCCCAATGGATGGCTTGCCGAAAGCCTGATCGGCATTCAGTTGATGAATTGATCTGGTCAGGGACGGCGATGCCGGACTTGCGCATCTCTCAATGTCGAGAAGCGCTGTCGTCGTCTTTGAAAACCAGGACGCGGAACGTGCCTGCAATGGCTTCCGGCCGGCTCGACTTGCCCACGCTGGAGGCCGGCTGCGGCTTGAAACCGGCGGTCGGCGAGAACAGCAGGTGTTCGTCCGGATCCGCGGCGATCGTTCGCGCGCCCTGCGCCGTCGGCACCGTCGCGACGGTCTCGAAATGGCCGGCGCCCGTCTCGGCCACCACGCTGAGGGTGCCGTCCCGGCCGTTGGCGCTGTAGGCCTTGCCGTCGAGCCAGGCCACGCCGTCGGGCCCGCGGCCGATGGGCGCCTGCCCGATCACGCGGCCTTGCGCGGGAGCGCTGACCACCATCACGCCGTTGCGGCAGACCGAGTACAGCCGGCCCTGCGGGTCGATCGCCAGGCCGCTCGGCTCTTCGCAGGGCGCGAGGCTGTAGCGGCGTTCGATCTTCAAGGCCTGCGCGTCGAGCACCGCGAGTTCGCCCTTGTCCTCGACGTTGAAGTAGACACGTCCGTGGCCATCGACCACCGCGAATTCGGGCGCGCCGGGCGCGGCGATGGTGGCCAGCAGCTTCGACGACCGCGCGTCGATGACGGTGACGTCGGACGAACCGCCGTTGAACGCGAAGACGCGATGCGTCGCGGGCTCGTAGACGATCGCGTCGGGATTCTTGCCGGCCTTGAGGGTCTGCAGCAGCTTGCCGCTGGTCGCGTCGAAGACGCCCACCGTGCCGTCGGCGCCGTTGCTCGTGAACACGCGGTTCAGGTCGGACGCGGCGGCCGCGCCGTGGACGCCCGGCGTCGGCGCGAGTTGCAGCACGGCCTTGTTGTCGCGGGTGTCGATGACGTCGACACGCTCGCGGTGCGCGACATAGAGCCGATGCGCGGCGGCATCGACGCTGACGTAGTCCCAGCGCACGGGATCGGGCAACGCGATCGTCGCGACGACCTTGGGCGCGGCGACCGCCGATGCGCCGTGCATCGCGATCAACAGCACCGCGGCGGCAGCCAGGGCGTCGCAACGGTTGCGGGACAGGTTCGAGAGAGGCATCACAGCTCCAGTTGATAGGCGAGGAACATCGAGCAGCGGTCGGTCTCGACGTGGGTCAAGCCGCGGCCGGCCGAGACCAGCAGGTTCTGTCGCGGCGCGACGTTGACGATCGCGCCGATGTTGAATCCGGCCGCCGACGGTTCGCCGATGGCCGTCGACGTGCGGCGATACACCTCGGCGCCCACGCTCAGCGCATCGCCGAACGAGCGCTGCGCGAGCAGGCCGGTGAACCAGCTGCCGTGCGCGTCGGAGGCGCGATCGATGAGTCGCGCAACGCCCGCATCGAAGCTCCACGCGCCCGCCGACCGCTGCACCCACAGCGGCAACAGCAGTTGCGCGCGGCCGTTGCCCAGGCCTCGGCTGCGGTCGCCGGTGGGCAGGGTGAGCGTCGGATAGACGGCGGCCGACCAGCCGTCGTCGGGTCGGTCGAGGAAGCGGTACTTGACGCCGAACTCGATGTCGCCGAGTCCCGTCTGCGATGCGCCGCCGGACGGATGATCGAACGCGATCGGCACGGCGACGTGGCATTGCGTCTCGGCCGCGCAGCCCAGGTTGACCTCGCCCGAGGCGCTGCCGCCACGGCCATCGTCGGCGCGGGTCTGCTGCGCGATCAGGTTGATCTCGGCGTGGCCGGGAGCCACGGGCTCGGGGTCGTCGGTGAGGAAGGGCGGGCCGGCGATCGCGGCGTCGCTCGCCAGGCCCAGCGCGAGCAACACCATGATGCGCACGCCACGTTCAGGCCGCATCGTCCGCCCGTGCCGCCCGCTTCGGAAACAGGGCGACGCACAGCACGAGAAAGACCAGCAACGCCAGCGACGCGTAGAGCCGGCTGAGCTCGAGGCCGCCTTGGGCGCGCGGCTTGTCCAGGTAGTCGCCCAGCGTCGCGCCCAGCGGCCGGGTGAGCACGAAGGCGGCCCAGAACAGCGCCGTGCGCGACAGGCGCGTCCAGAACCACAGCGCCGCGACCATGACCAGCGCGCCACCGAAGATCAGCGCGGCATGCTCGTAGCCGAGCGCCAGGCCGCCGCGATCGTCGTCGGCCGTCCAGTCGCCCAGCGCCGTGCCCAGCGTCTGCGAGAACAGGATCGTGATCCAGTAGAACCACTCGGCGCGCGGCGTGGTGATGCTGCGGATCGCCACCGTCCCTTCGACGCGATGCCAGGCCAGCAGGCTGAGGGCGAGCAGCGCGGCGATGATCGCCGTGCCGCCCGGGTACTCGACGCCCACCGAGCGGTCGAAGAAATCGGCCAGCGTCGTGCCCAGCGTGGTGGTGGCCACGATCGTGGCCCAGTACAGCGCGGGATGGAAGCGCGCGGCGCGCACCTGCAGGGCGACCAGCGCGACGAACAGGGCCGCGAAGATGCCGGTACCCACCAGATAGCCGAGGTCCAGCGACATCGTCACCCAGTCGCCGCCGGTCTCGCCGAGCGTGGTGGCCGCCACCTTGGCGATCCAGAAGCCCAGCGTGACCGCGGCGACCTTGGCGGCGGTATTGGATGGCGCGTGCGTGGGGACGTCGGGCATGGTGGGTTTCTCGATGATCCCGCAGTCTGCAGCTCGTTCGTTAGCTGACCGTTAGCCGTCGAGACGACGCCGGCATCGCGTGCCGAAACCGCGCCGTCAGCTCTTGCTAATTCGCAGCTAAGCGTCTGCCGCTAGAGTGCCGGCATGACAATCGTTCGTCCCGTCGCCGCGCCCGCGCACCGCCGTCCCGGCGGCCGCGAGCGCCGCTGAGCGCCCGCCATGCGCGTGCTGCTCGTCGAGGATGACCGCATGCTGGGCAGCGCCGTGCGGCAGGCGCTGCGCGACGCCGCGTATGCGGTCGACTGGCTCGAGGACGGCGCGGCGGCCTGCGCGGCGCTCGACGGGCACGACTATGAGCTGGTGCTGCTCGACCTGGGCCTGCCGGGTCGCGATGGCATGGACGTCCTGCAACGGATGCGATCGCGGGGTGACGCGACGCCCGTGCTCGTGATCACGGCGCGCGACTCCGTCGACGAGCGCATCGAGGGTCTCGACGTGGGCGCCGACGACTACCTGGGCAAGCCCTTTGCGGTCGGCGAACTGCTCGCGCGACTGCGCGCGCTGGTGCGGCGCACGGCGGGTGCGACGACCTCGACGCTGGGCAACGGCGTCCTCTCGCTCGAACTGGCCGCCAAGCGGGCGATCGCCGACGGCATCACGCACGACTTGTCGCAGCGCGAGTTCGCGTTGTTGCAGGCCTTGATGCTGCGTCCGGGCGCCGTGCTGTCGCGCGCGCAACTGGAGCAGTCGATCTACGGCTGGGGCGAGGAAGTGGAGAGCAACGCGGTCGACGTCATCATCCACGGCCTGCGCCGCAAGCTGGGCGCCGATCGCATCCGCAACGTGCGCGGGCTGGGCTGGCGCGTCACGGCGGGAGGCGGCTCTTGACGCGGTCGCTGCGCCAGCGGCTGTCGCTGTGGCTGTCGGTGACGATCGTCGTCATGAGCGCCGCGACCGCGGGTATCACGTTCTGGATGGACTTCCGGGACGCCAACGCGCTCCAGGACACCCTGCTGCAGCAGATCGCCGCCGCGCTGTCGACGCAGCCGGTCATGGAATCGCGCACGCGCTTCCAGCCGCGCGACGGCGAAGACGCGGAAACGCACCTCGTGATCCGTCCGCTGGGAAGCACCGGCATCGACCCCAACCCGCGCATCGACGTGATGCTGCCGGCGAGCCTGGCACCCGGACTGCACGACATCGAAGCCGCCAGGGTGCATTGGCGCGTCTTCGTCCGGAGCGACAGCCAGGGCCGCGCGTTCGGCGTGGCGCAACGACAGCGGGTCCGCGACGAGGCCGCTCGCGACAGCGCGCTGACCGCGCTCGGGCCGATGCTGGTGCTGGTGCCCTTGCTGCTGCTGATCGTCAACGGCCTCTTGCTGCAGGGATTCGCGCCGCTGGTGGCCTTGTCGGGCGAGGTCGATGCAGGCGACGTGCGCCAGCTCAGGGCATTGAGCGACGCGGACATCCCGAGCGAAGTGCGGCCCATCGTCCACGCCGTCAACCGCCTGCTGGCGCGCGTGGGCGGACTGCTGGAACAGCAACGCCGCCTGGTGGCCGATGCCGCGCACGAGCTGCGCACGCCCATCGCCGCGGCGCGGGTGCAGGCGGACAACCTCGCGCACGCCGACCTGCCCGCCGATGCGCGCGAACGTCTGGAAGCGCTGCAACGCGGGCTTGCGCGCAATTCGGAGCTCGTCGACCAGCTGCTCAGGCTCGCGCGCGTGCAAGGAACCGCGCCGCACGCGGCACAGCCGATCGCGCTCGACACCCTGACCCGCAGCGCCATCGAGGAGACGCTGGTGCTGGCCGAGGCTTGCCAGGTCGATCTGGGCTGCATCCGGCTGGATCGTGCGACGGTGGTCGGCGACTCGACGCACGCGTTCGCGCTGATCCGCAACGCGATCGACAACGCGGTGCGCTACACGCCGCCGGGAGGCTGGGTGGACGTCAGCCTCGTCGTCGACGAAGGCGATGCGCTGCTCGCGATCGAGGATACGGGCCCCGGTATCCAGTCCGACCTGCGCGAACGCGTGTTCGAGCCCTTCTTCCGCGTGCTGGGCACCCAGCAGAACGGCAACGGCCTGGGCCTGGCGATCGTGCGCAGCGCCGCCGACGCATTGGGGGGCCGCGTCGAGCTGACCGAACGGCTCGACGGGCAGTCGGGGTTGCGGTTCGTCTATCGCCAGAAGCTGGCCTGAGCCGCGCCGGCCACTTCAGCTTCTTGCCGTTGGCCGGGCTCGCCTCGACGGTCCGGCCCGATCCGGTCGCCAGGAAAATGCGCCAGCGGTAGACGACCTGCGTGAAAAGGTCGCGTTGATCTTCGTCTGCGGCATGGCGGGGCTCGTCGTGACGATGGTGTCATCGAGCATTCGGCGCGCCCCTGCCTCGCGAAAACGCTTGACCGGCAATGGCGTTGCCGCAATACTTAACTACTTACTTAAGTATTTAGGCGCGCATGGCACTGAGCTTCTACTATCACCCGCTTTCTTCCTTCTGCTGGAAGGTGTTGATCGCGCTCCACGAGACCGGCACGCCCTTCGTGCCGAGATTGGTCAACCTCGGCGACCCCGCCGACCGGGCGGCCTTCGAGGCGATCTGGCCGCTGGCCAAGTTCCCCGTGCTGCGCGACGACGCACGGGATCGGACGATTCCCGAGTCCAGCATCATCATCGACTACCTGGCGCACGCCGAACCCTCCGCCGCGTCGCTCGTGCCCGCCGATCCCTACCTGGCGTTGCAGACGCGGCTGCTGGATCGACTCTTCGACAGCTACATCCACCTGCCGCTTCAACGGGTGGTCGCGGACCGGCTGCGTCCCGCCGAACAGCGCGACCCGCTGGGCGTCGAGCAGTCCAAGGCCTTGATCCGTTCCGGATATCGGCTGATCGCGCCGATGATCGCCGGCCCCTGGGCCATGGGCGAGACCTTCACGATGGCCGATTGCGCGGCCTTGCCCGCGCTGCTCTACGCCGATCACGCCGTGTCGCTCGCAGACTGGCCAGAGCTCGGGTCCTACCTGGACCGCCTGAAGACGCGCGCCAGCGTCGCACGCGTGCTGGCCGAAGCGCAGCCGTACTGGCAGTACTTCCCGCTGAAGGACGGCTGATGCAGGCGGCCAGCGCCCTCCTCGACCTGACCTTTCGGGCCCTCGCGGACCAGACACGCCGCGGCATCATCGAGCGCCTGTCGCAAGGCGAGGCCTCGGTCAGCGAACTGGCCCGACCCTATGGCATGTCGCTGCCCGCCATCGTCCAGCACCTGGCGCTGCTCGAGGAATGCGGGCTGGTCCGCTCCGAGAAAGTCGGGCGGGTGCGCACGTGCCGCATCGACGCCACCGCCTTCGGCCTGGCAGAACAGTGGCTGACCCAACGTCGCGTGCAGTGGGACCAGCGCCTGGACCGACTTGGCGCGCACCTCAGGCGCTTTCCAGACGGAGAACCGGAATGACCTCCCCGAACCCGCCGATCCGCAACGTGGCTCACGGCGTCTTCACCATCGAGCGCAGCTATCCGTCCGTCACGCCCCGGCGTGTCTTCGACGCCTTCGCCAGCCCGCAAGCCAAGCGCCATTGGTTCGCATCGCCCAACGAACAGATGCTCTCCGACGAGCGTTCCATGGACTTTTGCGTCGGCGGCCGTGAACGCGTCGAATGCCGATGGAAGAGCGGCATGGTGTCGCGCTTCGACGCGGTCTACTTCGACATCGTCCCCGGCGAGCGCATCGTCTACGCCTACGAGCTGCACCTGGACGAACGCAAGGTCTCCGTCTCGCTCGCGACCTTCGAGTTCAAGGTTTCGGCCTCCGGAACGAGGCTGACGATGACCGAGCAGGGCGCCTTCCTCGATGGCTACGACGACAACGGCAGCCGCGAGCGGGGCAGCAGCGAACTCATGGGCAAGCTTGGCGCTTGTCTGGAGTCCTGAGCGGCGGTGGCTTTGCATCGACAGCTGCCGAGCCACGGCCTGTCGCTGGACGAAGCAGTCGTTGAACGAGCGAAGGCGCGTGGCGGCTTTCGCTGCATCGACGCCGCTTGCAAGGCTGCGTCAGGCGCGCAGCCTGGTCCCCGCATCTGCTTGCGCGATTCGCCCGCGGTCAGGCTTCGATCGCAGGATCGGATGCGAGGATGAACTCAACCTGCTCTCGAAATCTGGCTTCGGCTTGCCAGAGACGCGCACCTCATTGGCCTGGGCCACTTTGCGTCGCGCATTGCGAAGCTTCAACGTGTTGTTGAACTTGCCCAAGTTGGATCGCGCTGCCAGCTGCGGATGCACGCGCCCGCCTCTCCAATTCTTCTTCTTGCTCTTCCTTCTGCTTGTCGCGATGGGACTTGATGGAGAAGAAGACGACCGTGACCAGCACGAGCAACTTGAACGAAATAAAGAATATGGGAATCCAATCCATGATTTCCTCGATACGCTGCATTGGCGGCCCAGACAATGGTTCAAGCCGACCTGGATGATGCATGGGGATCCCCATGACGATCCCCCTTGCCTGTAGCCGCTACTGTGCCAAAGCAGGCGCCGAGATCACAGGCTCAGATTCGCCAAAAAACAGCGGATCAGATGAACAGAACGGGGGATTTTCCAGGAAGCCTCTTGTGAAAGTACAGTGGTGATCGATCCGCTGCTTGTGCATATCAGTTGCACTTGATGACGAAGCACCATGAAGCGCTATGAAGCCCTGGCACAAGAAATCGCCGAGTCCATTGCCCAAGGCCAGTTGCGGCCGGGCGAGCGCGTGCCTTCGGTGCGGGAGGCGAGCCGCAGCCGGGGGGTGAGCCCGTCCACCGTCTTCGAGGCGTACTACCTGCTGGAAGCGCGCGGCCTGATCGAGGCCCGCCCCCGTTCCGGCTACTTCGTCAGCCACGCGGCGGCCTGGCAGCAGGAGCCGGAGAGTTCCAGGCCGGTGACCAAGGAGCGCGCCGTCGAGGTCTCCGAACTGGTCTTCCAGGTGCTGGGCCACGCCAGGAATCGGGCGCTCGTGCCGATGGGTTCGGC
>FTDG01002536.1_pt1 | contig 12043 bp, 10 predicted proteins | sample 1639751 | NCBI WGS metagenome assembly FTDG01 (sample SAMEA3914869, study PRJEB12502) | metagenome | biome: forest; material: soil | place: USA | collected 2012-03-12 | depth 0.1 m
CGCCCGAGAGCTTCACGCTCGAAATCGTCACCGAGATCTCGCCCGCGAACAACACCGCGCTCGAAGGCCTCTATGTGTCGAAGGGCATGTTCTGCACGCAATGCGAGGCGGAAGGTTTCCGGCGCATCACCTATTACCTCGACCGCCCCGACGTGCTCGCGGTCTACACGACGCGCATCGAAGCCTCGAAGACGGACTATCCGGTCCTGCTCTCGAACGGCAATCTCATCGACGGCGGCGACCTGGACGACGGCCGGCACTTCGCGGTGTGGAACGATCCGTTCCCCAAGCCCTGCTATCTTTTCGCGCTGGTGGCGGGCGACCTCGGCGTTCTGAAGGATCGCTTCGTGCGCGCCTCGGGCCGGCCGGTGGAGCTCGCGATCTATGTCGAGCACGGCAACGAACCCAAGGTCGCCTATGCGATGGACTCCTTGAAGCGCGCGATGCGCTGGGACGAGGAGAAATACGGCTGCGAATACGACCTCGACATCTTCATGATCGTGGCCGTGTCGGCGTTCAATTTCGGCGCGATGGAGAACAAGGGCCTCAACATCTTCAACGACAAGCTGCTGCTCGCCTCGCCGCAGACCGCGACCGACGACGATTACGAGCGCATCGAGAGCGTCGTCGCCCACGAATATTTCCACAACTGGACCGGCGACCGCATCACCTGCCGCGACTGGTTCCAATTGTCGCTGAAGGAAGGGCTCACCGTCTTCCGCGACCAGAGCTTCTCCGCCGACATGCGCTCGGCCGGGGTCAACCGCATCGAGGACGTGCGCGCGCTGCGCATGCGCCAGTTCGTCGAGGATTCCGGGCCGCTCGCCCATCCGGTGCAGCCGCAGAGCTACATCACCATCGACAATTTCTACACCGCGACGGTCTACGAGAAGGGCTCGGAGATCATCCGTATGCTGAGGACCCTTGTCGGCCCGGAGGGCTACCGCAAGGCGACCGATCTCTACTTCGCGCGCCATGACGGCCAGGCCGCGACGGTCGAGGATTGGGTCAAATGCTTCGAGGATTCCAGCGGGCGCGACCTCGCGCAGTTCCGCCTCTGGTACGCGCAGTCCGGCACGCCCACCATCGCGGCCCAGGGCGAGTACGATCCCGCCGCGAAGACCTATGCGCTGACTCTCAGCCAGAGCCTCGGGCCCACGCCCGGCCAGCCGGCGAAGAAGCCGATGCACGTCCCCGTGCGGCTGGGCTTCGTGGGGGCCAAGGGCGCGATGCCGCTGACGCTCGAAGGCGAGAACGCGCGTGGGCCCGACGAACGCGTGCTCGAGCTCACCACCGCCGAGCAGCGCTTCGTCTTCGTCGACGTGACGGAGGAGCCGCTGCTGTCCGTGGGCCGCGGCTTCTCGGCGCCGGCGATCTACAAGGTGCCGACCAGCCGCGCGGCGCATGCGGCCCTGATGGCGCGCGACACCGACGCCTTCAACCGCTGGGAAGCGGGCCAGAGCCTCGCCGCCGATATCCTGAAGGAGATGGCGGCGGACGCGAAAGCCGCGCCCGACCCGGTCTATGTCGAGGCTCTCGGCGAGGTGCTGGCGAAGGCGGGCGACGATCGCGCCTTCGCGGCCCAGATGCTGGTGCCGCCGTCGGAGAGCGAGCTAGCGCTCGCGACGACGCCGCCCGATCCCGACGCGATCCACCGCGCGCGCGTGGCGCTCTTGCGCGCCGTGGCGGGCGCCCATCGCGGCGCGATGGAGACGCTTTACGCCGGGCTCGACAGCCACGGCCCGTTCGCGCCCGATGCGGCGTCGGCGGGGCGGCGCTCGCTGCGCAATGCCCTGCTGCGCTACCTCACCGCCGAGGACGACGAGGCGGCGGCGGCGCTCGCCGACGCGCATTACCGCGCGGCCTCGAACATGACCGACATGATCGCGGGGCTGGCCGCGCTGGTGCGGACGAGCTCGCCCAGGCGCACCGCGGCGTTCGCCGATTTCCACGACCGCTTCCGCGCCGATCCCCTGGTGCTCGACAAATGGATGGCGCTGCAGGCCTCCTCCTGCCTGCCCGACACGGTCGATCAGGTGCGCGCGCTGACGAAGCACCCGGCCTACGACGTGAAGAACCCCAACCGCGTGCGCGCGCTGATCGGCGCGTTTGCCGGCAACCACCTGCGCTTCCACGCCGCGGACGGCAAAGGCTATGCGCTGGTGGGCGAGACGATCCGCGCCCTCGACGGCATCAACCCGCAAGTCGCCTCGCGCATGGCCGCCGCGTTCGAGGCCTGGCGCCGCTACGACGGCAAGCGCCAGGCGCTGATGCGCGGCGAGCTCGAGGCCGTGCTCAGGACGCCGGGCATCTCCGCCAACCTCTTCGAGGTGGCGACAAAGATGCTGGGATGATGTCTTAACGCCCGCGTCCGCAAATCGTTAATGACAGCGACTCGCTGATTCGCATAATCGGTGTTGCGAATCACTTGGCCTATGGCGGGGCATGGCGCAGGGCAACGCAGCGTTCTGGCCGTTGGATGCAGCAGCCGCGCTCGGCGCGGGCGCGGCGCGGTGGACCTCGCGCAACATCAAGCTCACCGTCGTCGTCTCGGTCGCGCTGATCTGCGGCGCCTTCGCGGCGGCGTCCGGCCTGCAGATGCGGCTCGACCGCGTCCACGCGCTGTCCCAGGCGCGCTATTTCGAGGCCCGGCGCGCCGCCGACATCGCCAGCGTCGCCGAAGCCAATCTCGAGCGCATGGCCGCGTTCGGGCGCAGCTTCGCCGACGGCAGCCTCGGCCAGTCGAGCGACGACGCGCTGCGCAACATCGTCGTCTTCGCGCCCGACGGCACCGAGGTCTCCACCCTCACCGGCACGACCGCGTTCCTGCACCTGCCCGACGGCCTTCTCTCGCGCGCGCGGCATGCGCCGATCCTGATCGGAGACGGCGAGCTCGCCACGCTCATCTTCGCCTACAACGCCGACGCGGTCGCGGTGGTGTTCGACGCCCACGCGCTCGCGCCCGCGTCCCTGCTCGCCAATGCCGCGGTGACGAGCGGCGGCGCGGTCCTGAGCGGCAATGCGGGCGCTGCGGGCAACGGCGCGATCTCGGCGCAGGTCGGCCGCTGGCCGGCCGAGGTCTCCATCGCGCCCGACGACGACGGCGCACTGGCCGCGTGGTACGGCGCGCTGCCGCTCTATCTCTTCGTGATCCTGGGCCCCGCGCTGGTCGGCGCCGCGCTCGCCGCGATCTTCGTGCGCGAGTTCGAGCGCCGCGCGCGCGCCTCAGAAGCGGTCAAGGCCTTGCGCGCGACGCCGTCCGCCGATGCGCGCCTCTTGATCCGCCTCGCCCAGGCCGAGCGCGGCGCCATCGAGGCCCAGCGCTCCAAGGCCGAGTTCATCGCCCATATGAGCCACGAGCTGCGCACGCCGCTGAACGCGGTGATCGGCTTCTCCGAGATCATCGAGCAGGGCATGTTCGGCCCCGTCGGCCACCGCAAATATGTCGAGTACGCGCGCGACATCGCCGCCGCCGGCCGCGGCCTGCACGGCAAGATCGGCGACATCCTGGAGTTCGCCAACGTCGAGGCCGGGCGCTATCCGCTCGCGCCCACGGCGTTCGATCTCGCCCGCCTCGCGCAGGATTGCGCGGACGAGCATGCCGGCCGCGCGTTCGCGAGCCGCGTCGTGCTCGAATTCGCGCCGGCCGCGCCCGCGCCCGCGCACGCCGATCCGCTCGCGGTCAGACGCATCGTCACCAGCCTGATCGCCAACGCGCTCGCCTACACGCCGGCGGGCGGGCGCGTTCGCGTCGAGGTCGCGACGGACGACGGCGCCGCCCGTGTGACCGTCCGCGACAACGGCCCGGGCTTCAAACCGCACGAGGCCGAAGTGGCCGGCAACGCCTTCGCCCGCTTCGACCGCCAGGGCGCGCAGACCGGCGCCGGCCTCGGCCTCGCCATCGCGATGGCGCTCGCGCGGCGCAGCAGCGGCGCGCTGCGGCTGGGCTCCGCGCAAGGCCGCGGAACCTGGACGGAGCTCAGGCTGCCGAAGGCCTAGAGGTAATAGGTGTACTCCGCCGGCGAGACGATCTTGGCGAAGCGCCTCGCCTCCAGCCGCTTGGTCTCGGCATAGAGCTTGACCGTCTCCTCGCCGAGGTAATCCGCGACCGCGAGCTCGGCCTCGAGCTTCTCCAGCGCGTCGTCGAGCGAAAACGGAAGCGCCATGTCGGGCTCGCGCGAGACGTTGCCCTCGGCCGCCGGGCCCGGATCTATGCGGTGGGTCAGCCCGTGATGCAGCCCCATCAAGACGCCCGCGAGCGTGAGATAGGGGTTGGCATCGGCGCCGGCGGCGCGATGCTCCACGCGGCGCGACACGCCCGGCCCCACCGGCACGCGCAAGCCGACCGAGCGGTTGTTCACGCCCCAGCGGCGGTTCACCGGCGCGAACATGTCCGGTTGGAAGCGGCGGTAGGAGTTGAGCGACGGCGCGAACAACGCCATCGAGCCCGGCAGCAGCTTCTGCATCCCGCCGATGGCGTGGCGCAGCGTTTCCCCACCCGCCGCCGAGCCGTCGTCGAAGATGTTGCGGCCGCTCTCGTCCAGCACGCTGACATGGACGTGCAGTCCGGTGCCGGCGCGGTCGGGATAAGGCTTGGCCATGAAGGTCGCGTCGAAACCGGTCGCCAGCGCCGTGTTCTTGACGATCTGCTTCAGGAACACCGCATGGTCGGCGGCGAGGATCGCGTCGGACTGGTGCTTCAGGTTGGCCTCGAACTGGCCGGGCGCGTATTCGGAGCTCGTCGCGCTCAAGGGCAGGTTCTGGCGCCGCGCCGCGTCGGCCAGCGCGTCGAGGAACGTGCGATAGCGATCGAGGTCCTCGATGCCGTAGACCGAATAGGCGCTCTCGCGCTTGCCGCTGCGCGGATCGATCGGCGGCTGCGGCGCGCCGCCCGCGGTGCGCTCCTGGTCGATGAGATAGAATTCGAGCTCCAGCGCGGCCACCGGCTTCAGCTTCAGCTCGGCGAAGCGCGCGAGCACGCGCTCCAGCGCCGCGCGCGGCTCGGCCGGATGCACCTGGCCCTTGGCGTCGTGCAGGGTCATCAGCATCTGCGCGCGCTTGGGGCCGTCGCCCCATACCGGCTGGATGGTCTCGGGGATCGGCCAGGCGGTGCCGTCGGGATCGCCGTCGCCGAAGCCGCGGCCGAAGGGGTTGGTCATCTCCCCGCTCGCATCCATCAGGTAGATGGATTCGGGGATCTGCATCCCCGTCTCGAACAGGTGCGCGGTGCCCGACGCAGGCATGCGCTTGCCGCGCAGGGTGCCGCAGATGTCGGCCAGCATGGCGTCGACGAAGACGATATCGGGCTCGACCGCGAGCAGCGCTTCGAGCCTCTTGCGCGCCGCCTCGACGAAGAGGGGCGGCGAAAATCCGGGTGTGGGAATGGGTTTGTTCATGGTGGCCGGATCATAAGGGGTGGGCCTCAAGATTGCACCCCCGCGCGCCCTCCCCTACGGTCGACCGCATGAGATGGGGCTGGATTCTGGGAGGGCTCGCCGTGGTTGCAGTCGCGACCGTGGCCCTGTGGCCGCGCGGCGGACCGGCGCCCAAAGAGCCCGGCCAGATCGCGCTGTTCCAATGGGAGGACTACATGGACCCTCCCTTCCTGGCCGAATATCAGCACAAATACAAAGACCCGCCGCGCATCACCATCTTCGCCGACGAGGACGAGGCCTTCGCCAAGATGCGCGCGGGCTTCACCCCCGACGTGATGGGGCCGTGCTACTACGAATTCCCGCGCTGGCAGGAGGCGGGGCTGCTCCAGCCCATCGACACGACCAAGCTCAAGAACTGGAGCAAGCTGTCGCCGACCTTGCGCAACCTGCCCGGCATCAGCGCGGGGCCGAACAAGGTGTGGTTCGTGCCGCATTACTGGGGCAACACCTCGGTCACGATCCGCACCGATCTCGCCCCGGAATACGCGGCGCATCCGAGCTGGAAGATCCTGTTCGATCCCAAATACAAGGGCCGCGTCTCCGCGCTCGAGGGCGTCGACGACGTGGTGCCGTTCGTCGCGCGCATGATCGGCGTCGATGCCTACAACATGACGCCGGCGCAGTGGGAGCGCGTGCAGGACAAGCTGCGCGCGCTGGTCGCGCAGACGCGCATGGTGACGAGCGACGATGCGGCGCTGATGCAGGCGCTGAACTCCGGCGAGATCGTCGCGGCGATGTCGTGGCGCATCGTCTATTCGACCCTGCACAAGGAAGGGAAGCCGGTCGTCTATGTGAACCCGCCGGACGGCATCTTCACCTATGTGTGCGGCCTCGTCATGCACAAGGACCCGGCCGACGCCGCGAAGGCCACCGCGCTGATCGATTCGATGATCGGCGACGAAGGCGCGCTCTACACGATCGAGAAGCTCGGCGACGAGTCGGCCAACGAGGCGGTGCTGCCCAAGGTGCCCGATGCGACGTTCCAGAACCTCGGCATCCCGCGCGACATGGAGAGCCTGCTGCACAAGGGCGTCTTCCAGCGCCGCCTCAAGAACAAGGAAGACCTTGTCGAGGCGTGGACGGAGATCCGCGCGGGGCTTTAGCTACCGCCGCCGGAACGCGCGCCTAAGCCAGGCCTTGTTGGGCTTCGGCAGCTTCTGGGCGACCGACTGGCGCTCGGCGGGCGTGAGCGCCGCGACGCTCTCCACCGTCTCTTTCGCCTGCTCGGTCTCGAAGGCGGCGTCGGCGGTCTGGATCGCGGCGAGCGATTTGGCGAAGGCGTCTGCGTCGAACGTGGGCGCGTCCAGCACCTGGAAGGCCTCGGCGCGGGCCTGGTTGCGGGCCTGGCGCAGGGCACGCAGCTTGGGACGGTGGATCTGCGCGATGGTGTCGAGCTTGCCCTTCTCGGCCGGGAACATGCGCACCAGGCTCTGCGCGTTGAGCGCGCCGCCGCCCGCCGGGCGCGGCTCGAAGCTGCGGAAGCCCGAGCGCACCAGCCCGATCCCGATCAGCCCGATCAGCGCCAAGTTCAGGCACAGCGAGACGATGAGAAGGACGCTCGGCCCCCTGCGCGGCATGTCGCTCATCTCAGGAGTTCTCGCCCGCATCGAAGAACGCAGGCGGCTCCTCCAGCGCGGTGCTGGCCACCGTCTGCTGTTGGTCACCTGTGCCGGCGAGCGCGTCCTCCATCGGATAGATCACGCCGACCGCGATGCCGACCGCGAGCGACAGGCCCAGCGCCGCGGCCGGCTGCCAGACCGGGGCGCCCGGCCACACCGCATCGGCCAGCCGCGCGAGCCAGCCGCGGCCGCGCCGCGCGGCGGTCGCGTCGAAATCCGCCAGGATGCGGCGCTCCAGCGCGGCCGTGGCGGGCACGCTCGGCAGCTCTCTCAAAACCCGGCCGGTCCAGGCGGCGTCGTCCATGTTCCCGTCAACCATTCCCCTCGCTCCTACCCGTCCCTCAGATGCCCCAGGCGGGTCCTTAGCGCCCTGCGGCCACGCGCCAGCAGGGACTCCAATGCTTCAACGCTGATCCCCAGGATCTCCGCCGCTTCGATGTTGCCGCGCTCCTGGGTGTGGCAGAGCAGGATCGCCGCCCTTTGCCGCTCCGGCAGCGCCGCCAGCGCCGCCTCGATCTCGCCCGCCAGCTCGGTGTTTTCCAGCACCTTGTCGGCGGCGGGATGGGGGTCGGGGACGTCGTCGGCCTCCTCCAGCTTGGCGTTCGGGCGGCGGCGGAGGCGGTCGTAGCACTTGTTCATCGTCACCCGGTAGAGCCAGGTCTCGAACTTGGCCTTGCCCGGCTGCCAGCGCGCCGCGTGGGTCCAGAGCTTCATGAAGGCGTCCTGGACGGCGTCCTCGGCTTCGGCCGGATCGCCGAGCATGCGCTTGGCCAGGCCCAGCATCTTGGGCAGATGCCGCCCCATCAGGGCCTGCGCCGCGGCCCGGTCGCCTTGGCCGGCGCGGGCGACGAGCTCGGTATCGGGATCGTCCATTGAGACGGCTTCCAACCACGCCGTTCGGGCGCGCGCAATCGGCCCGCAAGAGGCTATCGCGCTTTTAACGCGGACCGGCCGGTTTTCCGCCGCCGAGAAGGAGGCCGTCGATCCGCCGGAGCAGCGCCCGCCGCTCGGCCTGCGTCGTGGCCGGGAAGCGCTCGAAATCCTCCCCCGTGCGCAGATCGGCATGGAGCGCGTCGTCGCCGTGCTCGTGGAAATGCAGGAAGGCCCGGCCCGCCCGGTAATAGACGCCGCGCGAACGCTCCTTCAGCGCCGTCCGCTCGCGCAGTTCCGCGAGCAGCGGCTCCAGCGCGTCGAGGGCCTCGGGACCGGCGTGCTTCATGGAAGGAACGGTAGCGCCGCCACCCGGCCGCGGTCGAGCATCGTGCCCGGCGTCGCCGCGGCGGTATCGACGGTCGCGAGCGCGATCGCGCGGCGGAGCGCCGGAGAATATGCCGAGCCCAGGGTGCTGCCGACGACCGTGCCGCCCCGCGCGAGCGGCGCATGCGGCGCAGGCGTCTCGCCGAGATCGACGCCCACGCGCGTCCGCGTCCGCGGCAGGGCGCGATAAGCGGCACGGCCGTTGAAGGCATGATCGGCATCGACCAGCGGCTCGAGGCCGAGCTCTACCGGCGACGGCGCCGCCGCAAAGCCGTCGCGCGCCGGCGCGTAGTCGCGGCCCGGACGCGGCACACCCGCCTCGAGATCGAGGATGTCCATCGCGTCGAGCCCCACCGGGCGGATCGCGAACGGTCGTCCGGCGTGCGCGATGCGGTCCCAGACGATGTGCGCGTCGTCGGCCGCGCACCAGATCTCATAGCCGCCATGCTCGCCCAGCCGCGACACGGCCACGTCGAGCCCGCGCCAGAACATCTTCTTGAGCGAGAGCGCCTCCAGCGACGCATCGAGGCCGGCAGCCGCCATCACCTGCGATGCGTAAGGCCCGACGATCGCGAGCCCGCCTTCGTCGTCCGCGCGCGTCGACACGTCGAACAGCGCGGCACCGCGCGCGATCCAGTCCTCGTCGCGCGACGCGGCGATCAGCCGGAACGACGTCCGCCCCATCCGCACCAGCGCGCCGGCGCCGCGCAAGCCGCCGCGGTCGCCGAGCCACAACGCCTTGAGCGCCTGGCCCGGCACGAGCCGCGCCGGATCGCGGGTGAGAAGGCGGCGAAGGAATTCCTCCGCCCGCGCGCCCTCGATGACGGTGCGCGCGCGCCAGCTGACGTCGGCCATCGCCACGGTGAGACGCGGCGCCAGAGCCTCGGCGACCGGATCGCCATAGCTTGCGGCCAGGGTCCAGCCTTCGCGCAGGCGCCAGAGATTGTCCCGGCTGGCCGCGGCGGCACGCGCGTGGAACGGCGTGGCCCGGGTCATGCGCCCACCATCGCGGCGGCGAGCCGTCCGGCGCGGCCCGATACCGCGCCCACCGGCTCGGTGTTGCAGAGATAAAGACCGGCGATGGGCGTGACGATGCGCTCCGCCGCCGGACGTTCGGGTTGGATCGCGCCCGCGTCGCCCATGCGCATGTCCATCGCAACGATGCGCGCGCGCAGATGCGCCGTGTACGGCTCGATGAGGCGGACGATCTTCGCCGCCAGCGCGGCCTGCGGCATCTCGCCGAAGCCCCGGGCCCGGATCGAAAGGATGTGCTGGCCCGGCGGCGCGAGATCGGGCTCGGCCGCGGTCGGCACGACGAGCTCGAGCACGATGTCCTCCTCGGCGAGAACGAACCGCGCCGTCGCCGGATCGCCGAGCTCCGGCGCCGCATTGAGGACGAAGGCGAGCGCGGCCTCTCGCGCCGGCGGCGCCGCGCGGCGGAGCGCGAACGTCTCCGCAAAGCCGGCACTGGCGGTCGGCGCGAGGCTCAAGAGCGTGTCGCGCCGCGACAGGCTCGACAGCACCGCCGGCGCGTGGATCGTCTCGCCGCTTGCCAGCGCCACGCCCGCGACCGTGTCGCCGGCGAGGATCAGCCGCGCGACCGGCGCCTTGGTGCGGATCTCGACACCGGCTTCGCGCGCGGCATCGGTGAGCAGCGCGACAAGCGCAATCGCGCCGCCGACGGGCTGCGCCACCGCACCCTGGAGCCCGCACATCTCCTGCGCCGCGCGCCAGGCCAGCGCGAGCGCCGAGCCGGGCTCGCCGGGCTTTGCCACGTCGGCGGCGAGGACCGCGCGCACCGCTTCCGTCTCGAACCATTGCGCGAGATAGGCCTCGGCGCTCATCGCACCGAGCCGCGCCAGCAACGCGGCGTCGGCCGCCTCGCCCTCCCACCAGAACGGACGCAGCGCGCGCGCATCCTCGAACAGCGCGCGGCGATAGCGCGGATAGGCCTGTGCATCCCCGGTCGAATGCGCGGCGACGGAACGGGCCGAGACACGGACGTCGCGGCTCAGCACCAGAGGCTTGCCGTCGGGCCTGAGCCCCACCGTTGCCATGTCGCGCGCCGCGAATTTGAGCTCGCGCTTGACGAGCTCGCCCGCCAGCACCGGATCGAGCGCGTAGAGCGTCTGCGCGCCGAGCGCCCAGCGCGCGCCGCCGAGCGCGGCCGGGCGACACGCGCCGCCGAGCGTCTCCTGCGCCTCAAGCAGCAAGGTCTTGCGGCCGGCGCGCGCGAGCTCCGTCGCGGCCACGAGGCCCGAGACGCCGCCGCCAATGACGATCGCCGCGCTCATCGGCCCGCCCCGAGATCGGCGATCACCGCGCGCGCGGCCGCCACGCCCGGCGCAGCGGCCGCGTGCGGCGAGCCTGAGAGATAGAAGCCTGGGATCGGCGTGCGCCCGCCGGGGCGATCCGGGAACGTGCGCCGCGCGAACATCTGGTCCGGCGCGATCTCGCCGCCGTCGAGATCGCCTTCGCTCGCGCCCAAGGCCTCCTCGATGTCGGGCGGCACGATCAGCGCTGTGCCCAGCACGCGCGCGACGGTCCCCGGCACCGCCGCCTCGATCGCGGCGAGCGCGCGGTCGCCGAGCGCCGTGCGCTTCTCATGCGTCCAGGCGCCGTCGAAGAGATGGTGCGGGATCGCGCCGATGGTGACGGTCATGGTCGCCTTGGCCGTCGGCGCGAGGCTCGGGTCGTCGGCGGAGACGAGCCGCAAGGTCAGCGGCGGATGCTCGGGGATCGTGCCCGCGCGCCAGGCCGCGAACGCCGCCGCATGCGCCTGCGCATCGGGCGCGAGATGCACCGGGCCCGGCGGCAAGTCCGGCGGCGCGTCGAGCGCGATCAGCAGCCGCGCCGTGCCGGCGGCGTGGCGGAAGGCGGCGACGCGCGCCGTGACCTCGTTCGGCAAATCCTTCCAGGCGAAGAGCGAGAAGGCGCTGCGCTTGAGATCGAGCGTCGAGATCACCGCGCGCGCCTCGATCTCTGTGCCGTCGGCGAGCACCACGCCCGGCCGGCGCACATCGGCGGCCTCCAGCCCGAGCGAGATCTCGGCGCCGGCTTGGCGCGCCGCCGTCTCCAGCGCGCGCGCCAGCGTGGCTAGGCCTCCCATCGCCACGCCGCTCTCGCGCGGACAGAGGAGATTGAGCGCGGTGCCGGCGCGGAACGGATCGACCGCACGGCCGATGGCGGCGGAGGCGATGGCGCGGCGTCGCTCCGCGGCGTCGGCGATCCATTCCTCCGCGAGATCGGCAAGCGTGCGCTGCGCCCAGTCCTCGCCCGGCCAGGGCTGCGGTGCGGCCGGCTTGCCGAACCAACGCCGCTCCGGCACCCGCGCCGCATCGGCTTGCGCCCGCGCGGCGATCGCGGCGAGTCGCGCCCGCGCCTCGTCGCGCAGCGGCGACGCCTCGACCGGCGTAGGGAGCAGGATCGCGCCATGGCGCGCGAGATCGAGCGCGCGGAAGCTGTCGTCCGGGATCGGCGCGATCTCGTCGCACCAAGGCGAAGCGCGGAAGCCGGGATGGAATTCGCGCGTGGCGGCGCGCCCGCCGCAGGCCTCGGCGCGCTCGATGACGAGGACGCGGAGCCCCGCATGGCCAAGCGTCGCAGCCGCCGCCAAGCCGTTCACGCCGGCGCCGATGATCGCAGCGTCGTACCGCACGTCCGCTTCCGCTCCCTCCGCGCCAGTCTCGCCTTTGGGCGGTTGGGACGGAGTTAATGCATGCTAACGAAACG
>FTDG01002298.1_pt1 | contig 12020 bp, 8 predicted proteins | sample 1639751 | NCBI WGS metagenome assembly FTDG01 (sample SAMEA3914869, study PRJEB12502) | metagenome | biome: forest; material: soil | place: USA | collected 2012-03-12 | depth 0.1 m
AACTTCGAGCTGATCGAGATCCCGCACGTGCGCCAGTCGGGCAAGAACTCGGCCGACATCCGCCTCGTCGTCGACGCGCTCGACCTCTGCTACACGAAGGCGCACGTCAACACCTTCGTCATCATCAGCGGCGACTCCGACTTCTCGCCGCTCGTCTCGAAACTGCGCGAGAACAACAAGCAGGTGATCGGCGTCGGCGTCAAGCAGTCGACGTCCGACTTGCTCACCGCCAACTGCGACGAGTTCATCTTCTACGACGACCTGGTGCGCGAGAGCGGCCGCCAGTCGAGCCGACGCGAAGTGCGCCCGCCGGCGCCCGCCGCGAACCGTCGCCCCGGCACGCCGGCGGCCAATCCCGAGGAAACACGTCGTCGCGAAGAGGCCGAGGCGCGCCGAGTCAAGGGCCTCGACCTCGCGCTGCAGACCTTCGAGGCGCTCTACTCCGAGCGCAGCGACGGCGGCAAGATCTGGGCGTCGGTGCTCAAGGAGGCGATCAAGCGCCGCAAGCCCGATTTCAGCGAGAGCTACTACGGCTTCCGCAGCTTCGGCGGACTGCTGGAGGAGATGCAGGCGCGCGGCTTCCTGGAAATGGGACGCGACGAGAAGTCGAACGCCTACGTGTTCCGCACGTCGTCGACCGGCCAGCAGGCCCATGGCCACGACTCCGCGTCGAACGGCGCGGCGCCCGCTCCGGCGCCGGTCGTGCCGGAGGTGCTGCCGGTCGTGCACCGCGCGGGCGAGTCCGAGCAACGCGAACGCGGCCGCGGCTCGCGCTCGCGCGGCGGCCGTCGCCAGGCGCCGGACCGCCACGACTTCGAACCCACGCTGACGGTCGACGCGCGCGTCTCCGAGGCCGCTGCGCAGGGCGACGACCCGGGCCACGACAACGACGATGACGACGCCGCCGAGCGTTTCGCCGACGCGGCGCGCGAATCGCAGGCAGCGCGCGACGTCGAGCCTCCGCTCGCCGCGCGCGAAGCGACGCCCGACGCCGACACCTACGTCACCGACCCGGACGCGACCGACACCGACCGCGACGAACCCGCGCCGCGCGAATCGAACGGACGCCGAGGCCAGCGCGGCGGCCGTGGCGGTCGCGGCGGACGCGACGGGGCCCGCCAGCCGGCACGCGCCGCGCAAGGCGAACGCGCACCGCGCCAGGCCGAGACGGCAGCCGCACCGGCCCCCGTGCCCACGCCCGTGCCCGCGCCTGCGCCCGTCGCGGCACCGGCGCCGGTGTCCGCACCCGAACCCGCGCCCGCGCCGAAGGCCGCGCGTCCGCGTTCCGCCGGTCGCAAGACCGCGGCGGCGGACGCTCCCACCGAGCCGGCGGCCAAGCCGGCACGCAAGTCCGCGGCCAAGGCCGCTCAGCCCGCCGCCGAAACCGCCGCCGAGAAGCCGGCGCGGGCACGGCGTCCGCGCAAGGCGACGGGGTCGAGCGACGAGTCCTGAGCGCAGGATCGACGGCGCGGGTGCTACTCGCCCGCGCTCCGCGCCGCCGCCCGCCGCTCCAGCTCGACCACGCACCGCTCGCGCTCGGCGAGGTCGGCCTCGAGGCGTTTGCGTTCCGAGATGTCCTGCGCGATCACCGCGAACTGGCCCGGCGCCGAGCGGTAGGCGACGATGTCCCACCAGCGCCCGGAGACGGCCGACAGTTGCTCGATGCGCATCGGCACGCCGGTCGACACCACGTGCGCGAACTTGCCGATCCAGTCGGCGGGGTCGGACTTGATGCGCGGGAAGACGGTGGTCGCGCGCGCGCCGATCGTCGTCGCGGGGTCGAGACCGACCATCGCGCTGTAGGCCGGATTCATCGCGAGATAGCGGTAGTCGACGGCCTGGCCCTCGGCGTCGAACTCGATCGCGTGCAAGGCGTAGGCGCTGTTCAGGTGATCGAACAGCAGCCGATAGCGCAGCTCGCTGTCACGCTGGCGCATCTCGAGTGACTTCATGCCGGTGATGTCGAACCAGGTGCCGTAGAAGCCGTCGATGCGGCCGTCCGGCTGCGCCGGCACCAGCGTCACGCGCAACTGGCGCAGGCCGGAGGTCGTCAGCATCGCGCATTCGAATTCCTGCCGCCGGCCCGCGAGCACCGCGGCCACGTGCGGCGCGACCGCTGCCCAGCCGGATGGATCGACCGATTCGAAGATGTCCGGCAGCGAGCAGCCGATCAGGCGGTCGTTCGGCAGGCCGACGGCGGCCTGGAAGTCGCGGTTGGCGAAGCGCGTCACCGCGTCGCGATCCCAGTAGCCGACCAGCGCGGGCATGTTGTCGACGACCGCGTCCAGGTGCGCATGCGTGCGCCACAGTTCGGCGGCGACGCGCTTGTGCGCCGTCACGTCCTCGAGCACCGCGAACGAGCGCGCCGGCGCGCCGGCGGCGTCGCGCTCGAGCGTCGCCGACAGCAGCACGTCGACCAGGCTGCCGTCGCGCCGCACGAATTGGTAGTCGACATGGTCGCAGCGGCCGGTGCGCAAGAACGCCGGCAGCACGACGTCGCGCGCGTGCACGCGCGAGGCCTCGCTGAGGAAGTCGGATGACGGCCGTCCCACCACTTCGTGACGTTCATAGCCGAACAGCGCGAGCCAGCGGTCGCTGACGCTGACGATGCGGCCATCGGCGCCGAGCGAATGCAGGATCGCGGGCGAGGCCTCGTAGAGACGGCGCGCGCGCTGCTCGTTCTCGGCGAGGCAGACGGTCGCGTCCAGCAGCTTCCGGCGTTGCTCCAGCATGCTCGAGACGATCGTGGCCAGGCTGCACAGCATCGCGCGCTGGGCGTCGTCCAGCCGGCGCGCGTGGCGGTCGATCACGCATACCGTGCCGATGCGCGCGCCGTCGGCCAGCACGATCGGGGCACCGGCGTAGAAGCGGATGTCGGGGTCGCCGGTGACGAGCGGGTTGTCGGCGAAGCGCGCGTCGAGCGTCGCGTCGGGCACCTCGAACAACGCGTCGTCGCGGATCGCGTGGTCGCAGAACGCGACGTCGCGCGGCGTCTCGGTCGTGCCGGGCAGGCCGACGTTCGACTTGAACCATTGGCGCTGCGCGTCGACCAGCGAAACCAGCGCGATCGGCACGCCGCACGCCTGCGCGGCCGACGCGGCGACCGTGTCGAACACCGGCTCGGGCAAGGTGTCGAGCACGCCGAGGCGGTGCAGCGCGGCGACGCGCGCGGCGTCGTCGAGGACGGCGCGCATGGAGGCTCGTGCGCTCACGGAGACGGCGGACGTCATTGCACCAGCCCCACGGCGTCGGGCGCGGCCTTGCGCAGCGGACCGGGCTCGATGACGTGCAGCAGGTCGATGCCGTGCGTGCCGCCGTTGTCGACGCTCGCGTGCAGCGCCCAGCGCGCCTGGCTGTCCATCGTCGTGACGAGCGACTGGTCGAGACGGACGCGGAAGTCCTGGTCGCTCATCGCCTTCGCCGCGGTCGCCTGCGGCACGTGCAGGCGCTCGGCCAGCAGCCGGGCGGCGCCCGCAGGATCGGCGGCGATGAGGCGTTGCGCGCGGATCAGCACGCGCAGCAGCTTCACGAGCTCGGGCTCGCGCCGCGCGATCGTCGCGCGCGCCGCGACGAGATTGAAGTGCTGCGTGTACACGCGCGGGCTCGAGAACGTCAGCGCCTCGCCGCCGAGCGCCGCGGCGGCCGTCGCCGCGAGCGGCTCCCAGATGGCGACGGCGTCGACGTCGCGCTGTTCCAGCGCCGCAACGATCGCCTCGGGCGACTTCGGCACGACGGTGACGCTCTTCGGGTCGATGTCGTTGAACACGAGCCAGTTGTCGAGGAAGTACTGCGCCGAGCTGCCCGCGACCGTGGCGACGCGCTTGCCACGGATCTGCGGCGCCTCGGAGAGCCGCGCGCTGCGCCGCGCGACGAGCTTGATCTGGTACGACGACGCGCTGATCGTCGCGAGGATCGCCATGTCGGGCCGCGTCGCGCTGCCGAGGGCGACCACCAGCTCGGACGCGGTGGCGACGTCGACCTTGTCCGCCGTCAGCGCGCGGTAGCACTCGCGGCCGCTGCGGCACTCGAGCAGCTTGACGGCGACGCCCTCTTCCTTGAACAGGCCATGCGCCTCGGCGACGTAGATCGGCAGCGACACCGGGCCGTCCGACACGCCCAGCACGAGCGGCGCAGATACGGGTACGCGCATGGGCATCGGCGACTGCGCGTGCGACTTCGTCGCGAACAGCGCCAGCGCGGCGCTCCAGGCCAGCATCCACGCGAGCGCCCACGCGGCGCCGACGATCGCGCGCCGGCCGCGCGAGGCGCGAGGAAGGGCGTCGCGTGCGACCGTCATGCCGCGCTCTCGGCCAGCACCGCGCCGTCGGAAGCGATGCGGAACGTGTTTCGACCGGCCGCCTTGGCGGCGTAGAGCGCGGCGTCCGCGCGCGCGATCAGCGCCTCGACGCTGCACTCGTCGGCCGCCGTCACGTGCTGGCCGAAGGCGATGCCGATGCTCGTGGTGAGCGTCATCGGCCGGCCGCCGATCTCGAGCGGGCGCGTGACGTTGGCGATGATCTTGCGGGCGATGGCGGCGGGCTCGTCCTCGCCGTGGATGCCTTCGAGGACGATCACGAACTCGTCGCCCCCAAGCCGCGCGACGCTGTCGGTGCTGCGCACGCTCTGCTGCAGGCGCTGCGCGAAGGCCTTGAGCACCTCGTCGCCGGCCGCATGGCCGAGCGTGTCGTTGATCGCCTTGAAGCGGTCGATGTCGAGGTAAAGCAGCGCGATCGCGTCGCCCGACCGGCGTGCGCGCGCCAGCGCCTGCGGCAGCGACTCGTTGAACTGGTAGCGGTTGGCGAGACCGGTGAGCGCGTCGGAGCGCACCAGTTGGCTGAGGCGCAGCTCGATCTTCTTCAGCTCGGAGACGTCCGACCCGAGTCCGTAGAGGCCGGCGACCGTGCCGTCGGCCTGGAAGTCGGGCAGGTAGACGTAGTTCAGGTAGCGGCCGTCGCCGGTCGTCGAACGGACCTCGAACTCCACCTTTTCGCCACGCAGCGCGCGCGCGATGTGCTCGCGCCGCAGCTCGTAGGCCTTCGGCCGCAGCACGTCGCAGCTGCGCTCGCCGAGCACCTGCTGCGCGGGCTTGGCGATCCAGTCGAGGCCGGTGCGGTTGACGAAGCGGTAGCGCTCCTCGCGGTCGAGGTAGGTGATGGCGACCGGCAGGTTGTCGGCGATCGCGCGCAGCTGGCGCTCGGCGCGCGCACGCCGATCCTCGGCTTCCTTCAATGCGGTGATGTCGAAGGTCATCAGGTAGAAGCCGCGCTGCGCGCCGCCGTCGATGCGGTCGGGGATCAGGTGCGCCTGGAAGTGGGCCGCCCGGCCGTGGAACGCGATGCTGCCCTGCAGGCGCGCGCGCCGGCCCTGCAGCGCCTCGCGCACGTAGGGCTCGTGCTGCGCGTAGTTGGCCTCGCCGAGCGCCGAGCGCAGCGTGAGGCCGGGGATGTCCGACCGCGTCAGGCCCTGCGAGCGCAGGCCGGTGTCGTTCGCGTACTGGCACACCTCGTCCATGTCGAAGTAGCCCACCATCGCGGGGATCGCGTCGATCAGGTCGGCCATGCGCTGCTCGCTGCGCGCCGTGCGCAACTCGGCCTCGTGGCGGTCGGTGATGTCGATCGTCAGCGCGTAGACGCCGCGCACGACGCCGTCGCCGTCGGCGTCGGGGATCATCTCGGTCAGGTAGTGGTTCTCGCGGCCGTCGCGGCGGATCGTGCGCGTCCACTGCGAGCGCTCGCCGCCGAGCGCCTTGTCGAGCGGATCCTTCAGCGACTGGTAGTGCGCCTCGCCCTGCACTTCGGCGATGTGGCGTCCGACCATGCTGAACGGATCGTGGCCCAGCCACACGCGGTACTTCTCGTTGGCGAAGCGGTATTGGTGATCGGGGCCGACGTAGGCGACGAGCGCGGGCAGGTTGTCGGTGATGTCGCGCAGCTGCTGCTCGGAGCGGTCGCGCTGCCGGTCGCTGTCGACGAGCGCCGCCGTCATCGCGTCGAACTCGCGCGACAGGTCGCCGAACTCGTCGCTCGACGTGCTCGCGAGACGGAACGACAGGTCGCCGCGGCGGATCGCGGCGGTGGCGTGGTCGAGCCGGCGCATCGGCAACAGCACGCGACGCTGCACCACCACGAAGCTCGCGAGCAGCATCACCATCATCACGCACGGCACCGAGAACGCGAGCCACTTGAACTCGCGCTCGGCCTGCGCGCGCAGCGTGACCTCGTCCTGCAGCCATTGGTAGGCGTAGTCGCTCATTGCCTGCGTGTTGGTGAGCAACTGGTCGAGCAACGCTTCCTTGCGGCGTTGCGTGAACTCGTCTGCCGTCGCCGGCAGCTCCTCGAGGCGCGAGAACAGCGCCGGCAGCTCGCGCGTGACGTCGCGCAGCTGGTCGTCGGCGGCGCTCGACGGGATGTCGGGCGTGTCGGCGATCGCCGCGGCGATGGCGGCGTGGCGCAGGTGCCATTGCTCGGCGGCGCGCGGCTCGGCGTAGCGCGCGTACTCCTGCGTGAGCGCGAGCAGGCCGGCGACCTCGTGCTCGGTCGTGCGCGCACGGGCCTGCGCGTCGCTCGCGGCGTCCTCGCGCTTGCCGGCCGCGAACACGATCGCGGCGGCGAGGATGCTCGTCATGACCGAGGCGGTCGCGAAGGCGAGGAGCTGGTTGCGGATGCGCATCGGGCGGCCTCGTCAGTTGCCCGTGCCGACGGCAGCGGGCTTGAACGATTTCAACGGACCGGAATGGATCAGTGCCAGCACGTTGGGCCGCACCCCGTTCGGCTCGTGGCCCTCGCGCTGGGCCCAGCGGGTCTCGGTTTCCATGGTGCTGATCAGGGCCTGGTCGAGCGAGAGCCGGAACCCGAGGCCGTTCCAGACCCAGTCGACGACATGCTGGTCGAGGGCAAGCCGATCGCGCAACACCGCTTGCGCGTCCGCGGGGTGGGCCTGGATGAAGTCCTCGGCCCGGTCGACGGCGCGCAGCAGCTTGACGAGCGCTCCGTCGCGCGAGCCGAGGATGCGCCGGCTCGCGACGAGGTTGTAGCTTTCGATGTAGCTGCCGGTCAAGGGCAGGCGCACGCCCACGGAGTTCGCGCCGTCTCCGCGCAGCGCGGCGTAGCCGTACGGCTCCCACACGGCCACGGCATCGATGCGGCCCGAGCGCAGCGCGGCCACGGCGCCCTCGGCCTGCACCGGCACCATCGTCACGTGATGCGGATCGACGCCGACGTTGAGCAGGTGCGTCTCGAGCGTGTACTGCGCCGCGGTGCCGACGACGACGCCCACCCTGCGGCCGTCGAGCTGCTCGGTGCGCACGATGCCACTCGCCTTGCGGGCGATGAGCTTGAGGTTGTCGCTCGCGGTGACCATGGTCGCGATGACGGCGACGTCGGGCCGCGTGAACGCGTGCAGCACGACGGGCATCTCGGACGTCGTCGCGACGTCCGCGGCGCCGTCGAGCACCTGCTTCAGGCAGCGCGTGCCGCCGATGCAGTCGGCGATGGTGACGTCCAGCCCTTCGTCAGCGAAGAAGCCGCGCTGCAGCGCGACGTACAGCGGCAGCGACACCGGCGCCCGCGACGCCGCGATGCGCAGGCCCTCCGCGGCGCGCGCGCCGGGCGCCACCCACAGCGCCGCTGCCAGCCAGGCGCACACCCCCACGCAGCGCGCGAGCGCGGTGCAGCGGGAAGCGAGGGGAACGACGTTGGAGCGGACGGCGGGCATCGGACGGGGACGGCTGTGGCACGCCGGCGCGACATGCCATCGACGTTCACCCGGGAGCATCCCAGATCGACCCGCCGCCGATGCGACGAATAAAGGCGGCGAAGCGCGCCATCTCGTGCCGCGCGCGCCGTCGGCCGCGGATCCAGCGCGGCCGTTGCGGCAACGGCCGGGCGCCGCGCCTCGCGCGTCCTCAGTTCTGCGTCGAATGCGCCACGTGCAGCGACACCGTGCGCGCGCCGCGGAACTCGAGCGTGATCGAGCCGACGACGTCGAGGTTGCCGTTCAGGCCGTGGAAGAGCGTCGCGTACGACGAGCCGACTTTCGCGGGCATGCCCAGCGACTTGCGCACGTCCGTGGAGAGTCCGCCGAGCCACAGGCCGTCCTCGAAGCGCACCGGCTTGAACTTGGCCGGCAGCTCGGGGCAGGCGTCGGTGGCGGGCGTGCCGGCGGGCAGGTCGATCGCGGTGACGCCGTCGACGCGGCCGCGCGCCAGCTCGCTGGAGGCCAGCCACAGGCGCTGCGCGGGCGCGGTGTCGGACACGGTGTAGCAGAGCCAGTCGAGCGAATCGGTGCCGTTGCCCTGGTGGGTGATGACGCCCGCACCGATCGAGCTGCGCAGGTTCGTGATCGCCGTCGAATCGAGCACCACGCGCAGGCCGCCGAGCAGCAGCGGACGCGTCGGGTCGACCGCGGCGGCCGCGGGCGAGCCCTGCGTGACCGGCCACGGCGGCGGCGCGGTGCCCGGCGCGGACGCGGCGGCGGCCACGGCCGGCGCGGCGGCGGCGAAGGCCGCGAGGAGCGCGGACCGCCAGGACGACAGACGAATCTGCATGTGGAAAAGTCTCCGAACTCGTTGTTCTTTGTCGAGCGTCCCCGGCACCGGTGCGTCGCTCATCGGCAGTTTGACCCGCCACCGAAAACCACGCTGTCGCCGAAGCGCCTCCGCATCCGCCGCGGCGTGCACCTTGTCACGTTGCGGCGCCCTTCGATACGCATCGCACGCAGCCGCCGCGGCTCGTGGCCTTGGCGCGCGCCTTCGCTTCATCATGATCGCGACCCGGGCGGCGCGGCTTGTCGCCATGCGACAGGCCTGTTGCCGGATCCCGCCAGTCCCCTCTTCGACGTCGCGCGCGGGCCCGCACGGTCGCGGCGGCGTCGGGGCGCGCGCGAGAAGGCGTCGGGCAGGTGCAACGATGGGAAAACGCGGTGCGGGGCGGTGGCCCCAGCGCGACCATTGTCGACGCGGCGGCGCGTCCGCGTCGGCCCAACTTACCCGCACCCGCGCGCCGATGCCGCCGTCCGGCGAAGGCGCCGCCGCCGGCTGATCCGTCGCAAGGGTCGGTCGGCTTTTGCTAAATTGCGGCGCAGCAAGCCGACGAAGCCCCACGCCACGACACACGACCTGCGAGAGACGACGCGATGATCGACAAGATCGTTGAAAGCACCGCCGCGGCGCTGGCCGACGTGCCGGACGGCGCGACCGTGATGGTCGGCGGCTTCGGCACCGCCGGCCTGCCCGACGAACTGATGGATGCGCTGATCGCCCAGGGCGCGCGCGACCTGACCATCGTCAACAACAATGCCGGCAACGGCGAGACGGGCCTCGCCGCGCTGCTCGCGACCGGCCGCGTGCGCAAGATCATCTGCAGCTTTCCGCGCCAGGCCGACTCGCACCACTTCGACGCGCTGTACCGCGCCGGCCGGATCGAGCTCGAGCTGGTGCCGCAGGGCAATCTCGCCGAGCGCATCCGCGCGGCGGGCGCGGGCATCGGCGCGTTCTTCACGCCCACCGGCTACGGCACGACGCTGGCCGAAGGCAAGGAGACGCGCGAGATCGACGGCCGGATGTACGTGCTCGAGAAGCCGATCCACGCCGACTACGCGCTGATCAAGGCCGAACGCGGCGACCGCTGGGGCAACCTCACCTACCGCATGACGGCGCGCAACTTCGGCCCGATCATGGCCACGGCCGCGAAGTGCACCGTCGCGACGGTGCACGAGATCGTCGAGCTCGGCGCGCTCGACCCCGAAGCCGTCGTCACGCCGGGGCTGTTCGTGCAGCGCGTCGTGAAGATCACGCGCACCGCCACGCGCGGCGCTGGTTTCAAATGATGCCCCCACGCTCGCTGCCCCCGAGGGGGAGCTCCGCGACTGGCCCGGCAAGGCCGGCTCCCGCGCTCCCTCGGACTTCGAGCACGACGACGAGCGGCTGCGCCGGGACGACGAGGCGCTCCATGCCTCAGCTGAACATGTCGATTGATTGGAACGCATCATGGCCGAAGCCTCTTCCGCTCCGAAGCTCCCGCGTTGGACGCGCGACCAGATGGCGCAGCGCATCGCACGCGACATCCCGGACGGCAGCGTCGTCAATCTCGGCATCGGACTGCCGACGCTGGTCGCCAACCACTTGCCGGCCGACCGCGAGATCCTCCTGCAAAGCGAGAACGGCATCATCGGCATGGGCCCGGCGCCCGCACCCGGCGACGAGGACTACGACCTCACCAACGCCGGCAAGCAGCCCGTGACGCTGCTGCCGGGCGGCTCGTTCTTCCACCATGCCGACAGCTTCGCGATGATGCGTGGCGGCCATCTCGACATCTGCGTGCTGGGCGCCTTCCAGGTCTCCGCGAACGGCGACCTCGCGAACTGGCACACCGGCGCCGAGGGCGCGATCCCGGCGGTCGGCGGCGCGATGGATCTCGCGATCGGCGCGAAGAAGACCTTCGTGATGATGGAACACTCGACCAAGTCCGGCGAGAGCAAGCTGGTCGCGGCCTGCACCTATCCGTTGACCGGCCTGGCCTGCGTGAGCCGCGTCTACACCGACCTCGCCGTGATCGACGTCGGCCCGGCGGGCGCGACGGTGGTCGACCTGGTCGACGGCCTCGCGTTCGAGCAATTGCAAGGCGTCACCGCCGTGCCGCTGCGGCGCGGGAAATGAGCCCTCAAGCTCGCTCGCGCTCGCTGCCCCCGAGGAGGGGTTCCGCGTCAGCGCCGGTGGCGGGCGTCCAGGCAATTTCCTCGTCCGGTCACCCGCCCGACAGCCGAGTCTGGTAGAAACCCCTGTTGAGCTTTTTGTTGAGCTTTCATCCGAGCTTTCACACAGGGAAACCCGATGACCGAAGACGAAGTCCGCGAGCACGCGTTCGCGATGCCCATGCACAACCCCGCGTTCCCGCCGGGGCCGTATCGATTCGTCGATCGCGAGTACCTGATCATCACGTACCGCACCGACCCGGACGCGCTGCGCAAGCTGATCCCCGCGCCGCTCGAGCTCGCGGAGCCCGTCGTGAAGTACGAGTTCATCAACATGCCCGATTCGACGGGCTTCGGGCACTACTGCGAGTCGGGCCAGGTGATCCCGGTGACGCTGAACGGCGAGGCCGGCGGCTTCACGCTCGCGATGTACCTGAACGACCACCCGCCGATCGCCGCCGGCCGCGAGCTGTGGGGCTTCCCGAAGAAGCTCGGCCAGCCCGAGCTGCGCGTACACACCGACACGCTGATGGGCACGCTCGACTACAGCGAGTTCCGCGTCGCCACCGGCACGATGGGCTACAAGCACCGCGCGATGGACCTCGCGAAGGCCAAGGCCTCGCTCGAGGCGCCGAGCTTCCTGCTGAAGATCATCCCGCACGTGGACGGCACGCCGCGCATCTGCGAGCTGGTGCGCTTCAACCTGACCGACGTCGACGTCAAGGGCGCGTGGACCGGCCCCGGCGGCCTCGACCTGCGCCACCACGCGCTCGCGCCGGTGGCCGACCTGCCGGTGCTGGAGATCCTGTCGACCGTGCACATCCTGGCCGACCTGACGTTGCCGCTCGGCACCGTCGCCCACGACTATCTCGCCAGGAAATAACTTCCCTTTGCGTCGCCCGCGACGCCGGCAACGCACACTCATCCGACAACGCATTCAACACAAGGAGCGAAACATGACACTCAAGGACAAGGTCGCCATCATCACGGGCGCCGCCAGCGGCATCGGCAAGGAAATCGCGCTGGAGTATTCGAAGAGCGGCGCCAAGGTCGTGATCGCCGACCTCCAGCTCGCCGCCGCGCAAGCCACCGCCGACGAGATCAACGCCGGCGGCGGCAAGGCGATGGCCGTCGAGATGAACGTCATCGACGAAGCGCAGGTGGACGCGGGCGTCGCGAAGGTCGTCGAGCAGTTCGGCGGCGTCGACGTGCTGATCTCCAACGCCGGCATCCAGATCATCAGCCCGATCGTCGACTTCAAGCTGTCCGACTGGCAACGCCTGATGGCGATCCACGTCGACGGCGCCTTCCTGACCACGCGCGCCGCGATG
>FTDG01001100.1_pt1 | contig 12001 bp, 8 predicted proteins | sample 1639751 | NCBI WGS metagenome assembly FTDG01 (sample SAMEA3914869, study PRJEB12502) | metagenome | biome: forest; material: soil | place: USA | collected 2012-03-12 | depth 0.1 m
GCCTTGAAGTGGTCGAGGTCGATCAGGACCACCGCGATGCGCTCGCGCTGGCGCGCCACCATCGAGACCAGCCCGGGCAGCGCCTCACCGAGGTAGCGCCGGTTGTACAGGCCGGTCAGCCCGTCGCGGTTGGCGAGCTCGCGCAGCGACTCCTGCAGGCGCTCGACCTCGCGCAGGCGCTGCTCGAGCAGCAGGTTCTTGTGCGCGATGGCGGCCTCGGCGGCCTCGGCCAGCGCGCGCTCGCGCCGGGCGTACTCGGTCTGCATGCGGGCGACGTGGGTCTGGTGGTCGACGTAGTGGTCGATGTGGCGCACCTCGGCCGACTTCTTGGCCAGGTGGCGGCGCTGGTCCATCAGCTGGGACTGCAGCGCGTAGGCGCGCTCGAAATGGCCCAGGCGGGCCTGCAGGCGCGCGGTGAGCTCCAGGCAGCCCTGGACCGCGATCTCGTGCGTGTTGTCGGCCACCAGCGCGCAGCCCGCCTCGCCGGCCGCGGCGGCGGCGGCGAGCTCGCCCTGCTCCGCCAGCACGCGCGCCCGCACGCAGGCCACGTGGACCCGGATCGCGGCCTCGGCGGCGGGGTCGGCCGCGGCGGCGGCCTCGTCCAGCAGCGCGACGGCGGCGCCGCGGTCACCCAGCGCCAGCCGGGCCTCGGCCGCCACCAGCAGCACGCCGGCCAGGGCGGGCGACGCCGCCAGTTCCGCGCGCGCCGCCAGCGCCGGCCGCAGCACGGCGTCGGCGCGGCGGCAGTCGCCCATCGCCATCAGGCATTGCGCCCACGACTTGAGCGAGGCCAGCTTGCGCGGCGTCAGCGGCAGCGGCCCGTACAGGCGCCAGGCGTCCTCGAGATGGGTCGCGGCGAGATCGACGTTGCCCACCAGCAGGTGGCTGTGGCCGATGGTGTTCTGCGTGTGGGCGATCAGGCCGGGTGGCGCGTCGGGGCTGGCGACCAGGCGGTTGAGCGCGCGGTAGGTGCGCTCGGGCTCCTGCGCCCAGCCGACCAGGTAGCCGCGGAAGTGGCCGGCCATCAGCTCCATCCAGCTCAGCTCGATCGGGTCCAGCCAGGCCTCGGCCTCGGCGCGGATCGCCTCGACGTCGCGCATGCCCTCGTCGTGGTCGGTGCCCTGCGTGCCCAGGAAGACCTCCAGCAGGTCCACCAGCAGCGCCTCGACCATCCAGCCTTCCTCGCGCGCCAGCGTCGACGCGGCCAGCATGCGCGGGCCGAGGGCGTCGCGTGCGCCGCAGCGCGCCTCGTGGTTCAGCGCCACGATGCGCAGGCGCAGCAGGCAGCGCTCGTCGCCGAGCGCCAGCGCGCGGGCCTGCGCCTCGTCCCACAGCCGCATCGCCCGCTCCGGCTCGTCGGGGAGCAGGCGCAGCGCGGCGAGCGCCAGGCGGTCGATTTCGGCGGCGGACATCGTGGCAGGCAGGCTGTTCAAGCGGCGGTCGCCGATTTCAGCACACGCCGGCGCGGGCGCGCCACGGCAGATCCCCCGAGCGCCGGCGGCGCGTGCGGTGCTGCCGAAACCGGCGTTTCGACGTGTCGACAGTCTCGCCGGCGAGACATACGCCCTGGCGCCGCGCCCTGCGGCGCAGGACAATGCGCGGTCCTGCCGCCGTTCCCGCCGTCCGTCCATGTCTCCTGCCGCTTCCGCCCACGCCTCGACTCGCCGGACGCTCGACGAGCGGCTCACCGCGGACGACGGCACGGAAAGCCTCGCGGTCTGGGGCTTCGACGACTCGCACTTCGAGCTGCTGGCGGACCACAGCGTCGTGATGAACGGCCGGCGCTACGACATGAGCCAGCAGCGCATGCCCGCGCTGGTGCCCTGGATCGAGGGCCTGATGGACATCCGCCTGGACGCCGCGGACCGCTGCGTCCCCGCGTTCCCGCAGGCCGTGCCGCCCAGCCGCGCCACGGCGGCCCAGCTCGAGCGCCTGCGCGCGCTGGTGGGCGCCGACGGCGTGGACACCGGCGACCTCGCGCGCCAGCGCCACGGACACGGCCACACGCAGGACGAGATGTACGCCATCAAGTTCGGCGCCGGCCTGCCGCGCGTGCCCGACGTGGTGGTGCACCCCGAACAGGAATCGCAGGTGGTCGCGCTCGTCGCCGAGGCGCATGCGCAGGGCTGGGTGCTGATGCCCTTCGGCGGCGGCACCAACGTCACCGAGGCGCTGCGCTGCCCGCAGGACGAGCGGCGCACCATCGTCTCGGTGGACATGCGGCGGCTGAACCGCCTGGTCTGGATCGATCCCGTCAACCGCATGGCCTGCATCGAGGCCGGGGCCGTCGGACGCCACATCGCCAGCCACCTCGCCCGCCACGGCTTCACGATGGGCCACGAGCCCGACAGCATCGAGTTCTCCACGCTGGGCGGCTGGATCGCCACCCACGCCAGCGGCATGAAGAAGAACCGCTACGGCAACATCGAGGACATCGTCCTGGACGTCCACCTGGCCACCAGCGAGGGCCTGATGACGCGCCGCCACCCGCTGCCGCGCGAGTCCTGCGGGATGGACCCGCGCCTGCTGGCCTTCGGCAGCGAAGGCAACATCGGCATCGTCACGCGGGCGATCGTGCGCCTGCACCCGCTGCCGCCGGTGCAGCGCTACGGCTCGTTCGTCTTCAAGGACTTCGGCGCCGGCATGGCCTTCATGCGAGCGGTCTCCGAGAGCGGCCGGCTGCCGGCCAGCCTGCGGCTCGTGGACAACGCGCAGTTCCAGTTCGGCCAGGCGCTCAAGCCGGAGCGCGCGGGCGGGCTCGCGAAGTGGAAGTCGCGGCTCGAGAAATGGCTGGTGCTGCAGGTGCTGGGCTACGACGCGGACCGCATGGTGGCCTGCACCGTGGTCCACGAAGGCCAGGCCGACGAGGTGCGCGAGCAGCAGCGCGCGCTCAAGGCACTGGCGCGCCGGGCCGGCGGCATGGGCGGCGGCTCGGAGAACGGCCAGCGCGGCTACCAGCTGACCTTCGCGATCGCCTACATCCGCGACTTCATCATGCGCCACCACATGATCGCGGAGTCCTTCGAGACCTCCGTCGCCTGGTCGGAGGCCGCCACGCTGTGCGAGCGCGTGAAGGCGCGCGTGCGCGACGCCCATGCGCGGCGCGGCCTGCCGGGCCGGCCGTTCGTGAGCTGCCGCGTCACGCAGGTCTATCCGACGGGCGTGTGCATCTACTTCTACCTGGCCATCTACGCCAAGGGCGTGGCCGAGCCGCAGCGCGTCTACGCCGAACTGGAGCACGAGGCGCGCGAGGAGGTGCTGGCCTGCGGCGGCTCGCTGTCGCACCACCACGGCATCGGCAAGCTGCGCGCGCCGTTCCTGCGCGAGACGCTGTCGGCCGCCGAACAGGCCGTGCGCCAGCGGCTGTTCGACAGCCTCGACCCGCAGCGCGTGTTCGGCCTCGGCAACCAGGGCCGCGAGGCGGCGGCGCGCCATGACGCCTGAGGCCGCGACGCCGATGTCCCGCCACGTCCTGCTGACCGGCGCCACCGGCTTCCTCGGCAAGGTGGTGCTGGCCGACCTGGTGCGCCACCGCGAGGCGCTGGGGATCGCCGCGATCCACGTCCTGATCCGCAGCAAGAAGGGCCGCGGCGCGGCGCAGCGCTTCGCCGAGCAGGTCGTGGCGTCGCCCTGCTTCGAGGACTTCGAGCCCGGCTGGCATGCGTGCGTGGTGCCGGTCGACGGCGACGCGAGCGCGACCGGGCTCGGTCTGGACGCCGCCACGCACGCCGCGCTGCGGTCTTGCCTGACCCACGTCGTGCACTGCGCGGCCTCGGTGGACTTCGACCTGCCCATCCTGGAGGCCGTGCGCGCCAACGTCGCCAGCGCGCTGGCCGTGCAGGCCTTCGCGGAGGACTGCCCCGCGCTGGCGCACTTCCTGGGCGTCTCGACGGCCTACGTGCAGCCGCACCGCGCCGGCCCGCTGCCGCAGGCGCTGCTGCCGCTGCCCATGCCGGCCGAGGCGCTGCTGGAATCGCTGGCGGCAGGAACGCTGGGCGAGGCGCGCGCGCTGGCGCTGTGCGGCCATCCCAACACCTACACCTTCACCAAGTGCCTGGCCGAGCACCTGCTGCTGGCGCGCCGCCGCCGCGTGCCGGTGACGCTGCTGCGCCCCAGCATCATCTCGGTGGCGCAGCACTTCCCGCATCCGGGCTGGATCGACAGCTCCGCCGCCCTGGCCGCGTTCTTCATGTGCTTCGCGTCCGGCTACCTGCGCGTGATCGCGGGCGACCGCCAGACGCGGCTGGACGTGGTGCCGGTCGACCAGGTGGCGGCGATGATCCGCCGCCACGCCCTCGTCGACGCGCCGCCCGCCGCGGGCCAGGCCATCGTGCACGCCGCCGCCGGGCCGGAGCGCACGCTGCCGCTGGAGCGGCTGTCGCAGGTCGCGCAGGCGTACTTCAAGGACCACCCCCAGGCGCGCCCGATCCGCCTCAAGGCCTTCGACCGCTACAGCCGCTGGCGCGAATGGCAGCACTGGCGGCACCACCTGCTGCCGCTGCGGCTGGCGGCGCGCTGGTCGCGGCTGACCGGCAACCGCACGCTGGGGCGGCAGGCGGCGCGGCTGGAGAAGGTGCTCGAAAGCGTGTTCCGCTCGTTCCTGTACTTCACGCACCGCACCTACGACTTCGAGCTCTCGCCGCATGCCGGCTTCGACATGCCGCGCGACCCGTACATCCGCCTGGTGTGCGAGGGCACGCGGGTGCGGCTGCTGGCGAAGATGCTGGCTCAGCCCGCGCGCCTGCCGCGCCAGGACGCGAGCGCCAGCATCCCCGCCAGCACCAGCAGCGCCGAGCCGCGCAGGTAGGCGACGACGCCGTCCGCCACGCCCGCGGGCCGGGCGCCGGCCAGCAGCGCGACCAGCGCCATCGCGGCGAAGGCCAGCAGCGTGGCCCAGCGCGGCATCTGGTTGTAGCGCGCCAGCAGCGCCGGCCGCCCGTGGTGCACGGCCTGCCGGGTCAGGTGGTCGCGATAGCCCATCAGGAACAGCGCGAACGCGGCCCCCAGCGCCGCGCTGGCCAGCGCCTGCATCGGCGCCCGCGCCGCGGCCGGCGAGCGCAGGCAAGCCCCCGCCAGCGCCAGCACCGCGGGCGCGCCCCAGGTCCAGGCCAGGCGCGGCCGCCAGCGCCGCCACTGCACGAGGACGTTGCAGGCCATCGCGGACGCATAGACGCCGGCGACCAGCAGCCAGGCGCGCGCCATCGCCCCGGGCTGCGCCACCAGGTCGCGCAGCAGGTAGGGCGCGGCGCTGGCGAGCACGCAGTAGTCGGCGTAGACCAGCACGCCGGCGAGCCACAGCGCGAGCTCGGTCCACGGCGCGGCGGCGTGCGGCTCGTCCACGACCGGCGAGCTCGGTCCCTCGGACGGCGCCCCGCCCGGCGCACCCGGCGCATCCACCAGCAGCCGCCAGCCGCTGGCCCCCACCGCCGCGGCCAGCGCCGCCGACAGCGCCACCGCCGCCGCGGACCCGGGCGCCACCAGGCTGAAGGCGCACGGCGCCAGCAGCATCCCCATGAAGCGCAGCAGCGAGACGCCCAGGTCGTTGGCCACCCGCCCGTCCGCGCCCGCCTGCTGCACCGACCAGGCGTCGAAGCGCTGCATGAGGGCGCTCGACACGAACGCCAGCGCCCACATCAGGCCGGCGAAGGGGACGGGGCGGGCGAGCCCGTCGGCGCCGGCGGCCAGCAGCAGGCCGGCGAACAGCAGGCAGCCGGCGGCGAGCGCCGCGCGCCGCGGACCGCTCGCCGTCCGCCGCGCCGCCCACCACACGCCCAGCAGCGCCGCCACCGCTTCGCCCAGCAGCACGGCCGCCGTCCAGCCTTCGCCCTGCGGATCGCGCCAGAAGTGGTGCTGGGGGAAGACGGTGACGGCGGCCGTGTTGGCGAACGAGAACGGCAGGAAGGCCAGGTTGCGCCACCAGCGCCGCGCGGCCGGGTCGGCCGGCCGGTTCACGCGCCGCGTGCCGGCCGGGCCGGCGCGTCCACGTGGAAGTCCAGCACCCGCAGGTAGCAGGACCAGAAGCCGGCCTCGTGGTACGGCAGCCCGCGCGCGCGGGCGAACGCGCGCACGTGCGGCGCCGCGCGGTGCAGGTGGTGGCGCGGCAGGTGCGGGAAGAGGTGGTGCTCCAGCTGCTTCTCGAGGCCGCCGAACACGAAGTGCGTCCACCAGCCGCCGCGGTAGTTGCGGGTGGTGCGCGCCTGCAGGGTCTCGACGTCCAGCAGCCGCGCCTGTTCCGGCGTGAACGCCTCGAGGTCGTAGTGGTTGCCGGCGAACGCCGAATTCAGGTACAGCATGCCGATGTGGGTGTGCAGCAGGAACAGCCCCGCGCCCGCCCACGGGCCCGCCAGCCAGGCGAAGAACGCCAGCTGCGCCGAGAGGCCGGCGATCACCGCGGCCAGCTCGCCGGCGAAGCGATCGCGGAAGTGGCGGTGGCAATACCAGCCGTCGCGCAGCGCGAGGAACACCAGCGAGGCCGGCAGCACCAGGCGGCGATGGCGGGTGAACATGAACAGGCCGACCCAGGCGCCCAGGCGCGAGCGGTAGCGGCGCGACGGGTCCCAGCGCTCGCGCTGGTCCCAGTCCTCGCCCAGCACGTTGGTCCATGCATGGTGGCGGTTGTGGCCGAAGCGCCAGCCGCTCGGGAACTCGCCCAGGATGCCCGCCGTCAGCGCCGCGAAGCGCCGGTTCGCCGGCGGCGTCGGCCAGCTGCCGCCGTGGGCCGCGTCGTGCATCAGCCACCCCGTGCGGTAGAACAGGAAGCTGCCGCAGACGAACAGCGGCAGCGCGGCCCAGGCCGTCCACGCCAGTGCCACCCAGCGCGCCGCGCAGAAGAACGCGACGCTGCCCAGCACGTTGACCGCCAGCTCCGCCAGCGCCCGCGCGGGCTTGCGCTCGAAGCAGCCGGCGGCTTCGAGACGGGCGCGCAGCGCGGGCAGCGTCGTGGTCGGCGGCTCGATCGGCACCGGGTTCATGCGCTCACCTGCATCACGCCCCAGAACCAGGGAGCCAGGAACAGCAGGCTGTCGCAGCGATCGAGCACGCCGCCCTGCCCGGGCAGCGCTGAGCCGGTGTCCTTCACGCCGGCGTCGCGCTTCCAGCACGAGATCAGCAGGTCGCCCACCAGCCCGACCCACACCATGGCCGCGCCCAGCGCCGCGCCGGCCCACGCCGGCAACGCCAGCAGCCACGGGCCCAGCGCCAGTCCCAGCAGCGCGCACACGGCGGTGGAGAACAGCACGCCCGCCCAGGTCTTGCCCGGGCTGATGGCGGGCGCCAGCCGCGCGCGGCCCCAGCGCTTGCCGCCCACGTACTGCATCGCGTCCGAGAAGATCACCACGACGAAGAAGAAGCAGGCCTGGCCCGGGCCGCCGAACGGACGGCCAGCGGACGGCCGCAGCACCAGCAGGCCGACGAACAGGCACAGCGTGACGCAGGCGTTGAGCACCAGCGTGAGCCCGCCCACGCGCGCCATGAAGTTCGCCGGGCCGGCGGCCAGCATGTGCAGCGGCGCGAGCAGCAGGCCGACGTAGACCACGCACAGGCCGAATGCCCACGGCGCCGAGCCGAGCGCCAGCAAGGCGTTCGCCGCAACGGCCAGCACGGCCGCCAGGCCGCCGTGCAGGCGGCGCTGCGCGCCCGTCAGCGGCACCAGCCGCAGGCCTTCGCGCAGCAGCGCCACGGAGACCGCCGCGCAGCCCAGCCAGGTCACGCCCGGCCCCAGCAGCACCAGCAGCGCCACCGCGAGGATCACCGGCACCCACGACTGCACCGCCTGCGCCACCCGGGGCTGGCCGCGCAGGCGCGGATGCCAGCGCGCGACCGCCGTGGCCAGCGAGATCGCCGCCAGGCCGCCGCCAACCAGTCCCCACAAGGGCGCGGGCGCGGGAGACAGCCGCCACAGGGCGGAGGGATCGATGTTCATTGAGACCGGGGGCGCGGGGAAACCAAGGACGAGATCATGCCTGCAGAAGGCGCCCGCGCGCGCCGGGCGGATGTCACGTCGCGGCGCGCGCCGTGGGCTCAGTGGTCCGTCGCCTTGCTGAGGAACAGGATGGGCAGCACGATGGGCGCGAGCGGCGCCCAGTAGACCAATTGCACGCCGTCGGCGGCGACGCGGATCGGCGTGACGGCGTCGTCGGCCGCCGCGTCGGCCCGGCTCGCCTCGGTGGTCACCTCGATCTCGTAGCTGCGGTTCAGGCGGTCCTGTTCGCGGCCGAGGCGGTAGGTCCAGCCGGTGAAGCGCCGGCCCTCGAGCTGGCCGCTGACCGCCAGGCGGCCGTCGGCGGACGGGACGAACCCCATCGCCAGCGCTTCCTGGCGCGCCGGCGGCCCGGCGTCGCGCGCCAGCGCCAGCGTCCAGTCGCCGGTGACGACGCCGCGCTTGTCGACGTGGAAGGTGGAGAACGCGGCCTCCAGCTGCGCGTGGCTGTCGGCGTGCAGCGCCTTCACCAGCACCGGCGGGGCATCGAAGATGTAGTGGTGCCCGGCACCGATCGCTGCCAGCCGCTTGCCGTCTTCCGACAGCAGCACCGACGAGATCACTTCCGTGTAGCGCTGCTGGTAGGCGGGAGCCGGCGCGGCGGCGGGCGCCTGCGGCGGACTCGCACATCCCGCGAGGGCGGCCACGGCAGCCAGGACCAGGGCGGGACGTCGGTAGGCAGCGTGCACTCGGATCACTCCAGGGGTCGGCTTTCGCCGGGAGCGCGCATTATCGAAGTGCGGGCGGCGGCGGCATTAGAGGATGCAGTCTGCCGCCGGTCGCACGAGGCCGTCTCTGCGGTCGGCGCCCGAAACCGCGCGTCGGCGAACGCCGGCCGGCGCGGCCGTCGATCGCCGCCGCCTCACGGCACGAAGCGGTAGCCCACGCCGAGCTCGGTGACCAGGTGCCGCGGCTGCGACGGGTCGGCTTCCAGCTTGGCGCGCAGGTGGCCCATGTAGATGCGCACGTAATGGGTGTCCTGCGAATGCGACGGCCCCCAGACGGCGCGCAGCAGCTGCGGGTGGGTCAGCACGCGGTTCGGGTGCGCGGCCAGGTGCGCCAGCAGGCGGTACTCCAGCGGTGTCAGGCGCAGCGGCTGGCCGGCGCGCTCGACGCTGCGGCGCGCGAGGTCGATGCGCACGTCGCCGAACGCCAGCACGCTGGCCGCCTCGGCGTCCGCGCGCGGGTGGCGGCGCAGCTGCGCGCGCACCCGCGCGAGCAGCTCGCCGGTGCCGAACGGCTTGACGAGGTAGTCGTCGGCGCCGGCGTCCAGCGCGGCGATCTTGTCGGCCTCCGCCGTGCGTGCCGACAGCACGATGATGGGGATCTCCGACCACGCCCGCAGCCCGCGGATGAAGTCCAGCCCGTCGCCGTCGGGCAGACCGAGGTCCAGCACCACCAGGTCGGGCCGGCGCGTGCCGGCCTCGATCAGCCCGCGGCGCACGTCGTCCGCCTCGGACACCTGCATGTCCACCGCCTGCAGCGACAGGCGCACGAAGCGGCGGATCTCCGCCTCGTCCTCGACGACGAGCACCTTGGCCACGGATTCGGGGCTGTTCATGGCGCTGGATTGTCCTCTGCGGCGCCGTCCGGCAGGGCGGCGGGCGCGCGAGCGCTCAATGGCGGTGATCGAGCATCGCGCGGATGCGCTGCACCAGGACCAGCGGGCGCAGCGGCTTGCCGCAGTGCGCGTCGAAGCCGGCGGCCAGCGCCTGGTCGCGGTCCTGGTCGCGCGTGAACGAGGTCAGCGCGATGGCCGGCAGGCGGCGCGGCGAGCCGGCCACGGCCTCGCGCCGGCGCAGCTCGCGGATCAGGTCGTAGCCGTCCTGGCCGGCCATGCCGATGTCGCTCACCAGCAGGTCGAACGGCTGGTGGGCCAGCAGCTCCAGCGCGCCGGGCACGTCGCGCGCGGTCTGCACGGTGGCGCCGCGGTCGCTCAGGATGATGCGCAGCATCGAGCTGGCATCGGGATCGTCGTCGACCACCAGCAGCCGCGCGCCGGCCAGCGAGGCCTGCGCGCCGTCCAGCGCCTCCGCGCCGTGGCTGGAATCGGCGAAGTCCTCGCCGCCGGGATGGGCCGGGTCGGTGGGCAGCCACACCTCGAAGGTGGCGCCGCGGCCCACGCCTTCGCTCGCCGCGGACACGGTGCCGCCGTGCGCCTCGACCAGCTGCTTGACGATGGACAGCCCCAGCCCGAGGCCGCCGCGCTGGCGGTTGCTGGCCGCGTCGCTCTGCGCGAAGCGGTCGAACACGAACGGCAGGAAGGCCGGCGCGATGCCCTGGCCCTCGTCGCGCACCCGGATGCGCAGGCCGTCGTCCTCCTGCACCAGCGCGACGACGACCAGGCCGCCCGCGGGCGTGAACTTGATCGCGTTGCTCAGCAGGTTCCAGATCACCTGCTGCAGCCGCGACGCGTCGGCGCGCAGCGTGCGGTAGGGCGGCGCGAGTTCGATCTCGATGCGCGGGCCGGCCGCGCCCTCGGGCGGCCGGATCGCGTTGACCGAGGCGACGATCTCCTCGACCGGGTCGATCGGCACGAAGGTCAGCGGCAGCTTGCCGAGGTTCAGGCGCGACATGTCCAGCAGGTCGGCGATCATGCGCGCCTGCGTCATGCCGTTGCGCTCGATGGCGGTGAGCCCGCGCAGCGTCTCCTCGCTGCCGCCGCGCTGCAGCAGCACGTGCGTCCAGCTGAGGATCGCGTTGAGCGGCGTGCGCAGCTCGTGCGACAGCACCGCGATGAAGTCGTCCTTCAGGCGGCTGACCTGTTCGGCCTCGCTGCGCGCGACGCGCTCGCGATCGAGCAGCTGCTGGCGCTGCTGCTCCAGCGCGACGCGCTGCGAGACGTCGGTGGCCACCACCATCGTCACGCCGGGCTCGAGGTGCGGCGACACGCTCCACTCCAGCCAGGCGACGCTGCCGTCGGGGCGCTGCATGGGCACCTCCAGCGGCGGCGCGGGCTCGGCGGCGCCGAGCGCGACGATCCGTTGCGCCCACTCCGGGGGGGCGAGGTCGGTCAGCGGCGCGCCCAACACTTGCGACGGGTCGCGCGTCAGCATCTTCAGCAGCGCGGGGTTCGCGTCCAGCAGGCTCCCCTGTTCGTCGAGCAGCCCGATGCCGGCCTGCGCCTGCGCGTAGATGGCGCGGAAGCGCGATTCGCTGCGCCGCATCGCGTCCTCGGCGACGCGGGTGCGCACCAGCGCCTGCACCGTGGCCACCAGCACCGCGGGGTCGACCGGGCGCGTGAGGTAGGCGTCGGCGCCGGAGTCGAGGCCGCGCACCTTGTCCTCGTCGGTCACGTAGGCGGCGGTCAGGTGGAGCACCGGCATGCGCGCCGTCGACGGGCGCGAGCGCAGGATGGCGCACAGCTCGAAGCCGTCGATGTCGGGCAGGTGGATGTCCAGCACCACCGCGGAGATCGCCTCGTCGGCCGCCGCCAGCCCTTCGTTGCCGGTGGCCGCCTCGCGGGTGCGGAAGCCGGCGCTCTGCAGCACCCGCACGGTGGCGTAGCGGGTGGCTGGGTTGTCGTCGATGACGAGCAGCACGTGCTCCGACCGGTCGATCGGCCGGAAATCTCGCTTCGCGTCGCCAGGGGTGTCGCTCATGGGGGCGCAGCTCCGTTGGAGGGTGCAGGCGCCTCGTCAAGCTGCAGGGGAATCGTCACCGAGAATGTCGAGCCCCGGCCGAGCGCGCTCTCCAATCCTACCTTCCCGCCCAGCAATTCGGCGAGCTGACGGCTCAGCGACAGGCCCAGGCCGGTGCCGCGCAGCCGCTTCTGGATCGGCGAGTCGACCTGGGTGAAGTCCTCGAAGATCGCCGCATGGAAGCGCGGGTCGATGCCGATGCCGGTGTCGGACACCCCGAAGGTGACGGTCTGGTCCGCGTTCTCGCGCGCCGACACCCGCACCTCGCCTTGCGGCGTGAACTTGAGCGCGTTCGAGATGAAGTTGCGCAGGATCTGCGACAGCATCTTGTTGTCGGTGTAGAGCCGCCAGGCGGACGGCGGCTCCTCGAACACCAGCGTCA
>FTDG01002170.1_pt1 | contig 11972 bp, 11 predicted proteins | sample 1639751 | NCBI WGS metagenome assembly FTDG01 (sample SAMEA3914869, study PRJEB12502) | metagenome | biome: forest; material: soil | place: USA | collected 2012-03-12 | depth 0.1 m
CCCCCACCGCCGCCGCCCGCGCCGCCACCGCCGCCACCGCCGCCGCCCGCGCCGCCGCCGATGAACTGGCGCGCGCTCGGCTCGATGGTGACGCCGGATGGCCAGCGCATGGTCTGGCTGGCCCGGGGCAACGACGAGGTCAAGGTGGTGCCCGGCACGAAGCTGGATGACGGCTACGTCGTGCAGAGCCTCGACCCCGAGTCGGTGGTGCTGCTGTATCCGCCCATGGGCACCACCGCGCGCATCGTGCTGCCGCACGAACAGGCGGGAAGTCCGTAGGCCGGACCGTCATCGCGATCCCGGATAATGGCGGCATGTGCCGGTCATCCGGCACAAGGCCAGGGCGATCGAACCAAAGAATCATGAGTGCATTGTTTGCCCTGGGAGGGGCTTGTCAGAGCGTCGCTGCCGCGGCGATTCGCAGCCGGCGCTGGAGCCTCATGCTGCTGTTCGCGCTGCTGGCGGGTTGCGTCGAACAGCGGCTGCACGACGACAGCCAGGACCAGCTGCGCCAGGGCAACTACGAAGCCGCGGTCGACTCGCTGGACCGCGCCGCGCACGACTATCCCGACAACCCGCAGCTCGCCGCCGATGCCATCCGGGCGCGCCGCCAGGCGCTCGCGCACCTCGTCGCGGAGGCCGACGCCGCGCGCAGCCAGCAGCGCTTCGACGATGCCCAGGCGCTGCTCACGCGCGCGCGCAGGTTCGACGCCAACGACCAGCGGGTCGATTCGCTGCTGGCCGAGCTGGGCGTGGAGCGGCGCCAGTTCGAGGCGCTCGCCAAGGCCCAGGATCTGGTCAAGGCGCAGGACCTGCAAGGCGCGGCGCGCCTGGTCGCGGCGGCGCTCAAGGACAACCCGCGCCAGCCGCAACTGCTGGCGATGCAGCGCCGCATCGAGGAGCTCGCGCACGCCGCGCAGCCGCGCGGCTACGCCAGGCTCAAGGAGACGCGCCCCATCTCGCTGGACTTCCGCGACGCCAGCCTGCGCACGGTGCTCGACGCCGTCACGCGCAACAGCGGGATCAACTTCGTCCTCGACAAGGACCTGCGCTCGGACAGCCGCGTCACGATCTTCCTGCACGGCGCCACCGTGGAGGACGCGATCGACCTGATCGTCAGCACCAACCAGCTGGCGCGCAAGATGATCGACGACCAGACGATGCTGATCTATCCGAACACGCCGGACAAGCAGCGCGACTACCAGGAGCAGGTGGTGCGCGTGTTCTACCTGACCAGCACCGAGGCCAAGGGCGCGGCGGCGTTCCTCAAGTCCATGCTCAAGCTGCACGACCCGTTCGTCGACGAGCGCTCCAACATGCTGGCGCTGCGCGACACGCCCGAGAACATCGAGCTCGCCGAGCGCCTGCTGAGTCTCTACGACACGGCCGACCCCGAGGTGACGCTCGAGCTCGAGGTGCTCGAGGTCAGCGCCACCGACCTGACCGACCTGGGCCTGTCGTTCCCCAACAGCGTGTCGCTCACGCCGCTGACCCCGTCGGGCGCCACCGGCCTGACGCTGGGCAACATCAAGAGCCTGGGGCGCAACGACATCGGCGTGGGCGTGGGCAGCGTCACGCTGAACCTGCGGCGCGAGGTCGGGGACACGCGCACGCTGGCCAACCCGAGCATCCGGGTGCGCAGCAAGGAAAAAGCCAAGGTGATGATCGGCGACAAGGTGCCGGTGATCACGACGACGACGGGGCAGGCCGGCTTCGTGTCGGACAGCGTGAGCTACCTGGACGTCGGGCTGCAGCTGGAGGTCGAGCCCACGGTCTTCGCCGACGACGACGTGGCCATCAAGCTGGGCCTGGAAGTGAGCTCGGTCACCGGCCAGGTGACGTCGAGCAACGGGACGCTCGCCTACCAGATCGGCACCCGCAACGCCAACACCACGCTGCGCCTGCACGACGGCGAGACCCAGCTGCTGGCCGGCCTGATCAGCCACGACGAGCAGATGACGGCCACGCGCATCCCGGGCCTGGGCGACCTGCCGGTGGTGGGCCGCCTGTTCTCCAGCCAGTTGAACAACGGATCGCATACCGAGCTGGTGCTGGCGGTCACGCCGCACGTGGTGCGCAACGTCCGGCGCCCGGATTCGGACGAGGCCGAATTGTGGATCGGCACCGAATCGGCCCCGCGCCTGCGCGTGGTCTCGAACCGCGCGGCAGCCGCGTCGCCGGCATCCGCTTCGTCGCCCGCGGCCGGTGCGAGCGCCGTGCCCGGCGCGTCCGCCCCGGAAGCCGCCGCGCCGCCGGCGCCGGGCCAGCAGCCGGGCGGCGCCCCGACGCCGCCGCCGACCTTGCACGTGACGGGCCCGGCAACGGCCAACGCGGGCGACGTCGTCCGCGTCGTCCTCGACCTGGACTCGCCCGTGGGCTTGCGCGGCCTGCCGCTGCAACTGAGCTACAACAAGGACGTGCTGTCCCTGCTGACGATCCAGGAAGGCGAGTTCTTCTCCAAGGACGGCGGCAAGACGAGCTTCACGCAGACGATCCAGGCCGCGGACGGCGTCGCGCGCGCCGGCGTGCTGCGCAACAGCGCGAGCGCCGTCTCGGGCAAGGGGGTCGTCTACACGCTGCAGTTCAAGGCGCTCAAGGCCGGGATGGCCACGCTGGCGGTGACCAACGTCAACGCGATCAGCCTGGGCGACAGCGTGACCGTGGCCGCGCCGGCGCCGCTGGTCGTCACGGTGAAGTAGCCATGCGCGGAGCCCGCGGCTTCTCGATGATCGAGCTGATGGCGGTGCTCGCCATCCTGGCCGTGCTCGTCTGGGTCTCGCTGCCGCTGGCCGAGGCGACCCGCGAACGCGAGCGCGAGCGCGAGCTGCAGCGATCGATCTGGGAGATCCGCGACGCCATCGACGCCTACAAGCGCCACTCGGACAACAGCGGCGTGCCGCGCGATCCCGGGATGTCGGGCTATCCGCCGACGCTGGCCGCGCTGGTGCAGGGCGTGGCCGATGCCAAGGCCGCCGGGCACGTCGTCTACTTCCTGCGCCGCATCCCGCGCGACCCGTTCGCGCCGCCCGACCTGCCGGCCGACCAGACCTGGGGCCTGCGCTCGTTCCAGAGCCCGGCCGACGCGCCCGTACCCGGCGCCGACGTCTACGACGTCTATTCGAAGGCACCCGGCTCGGGCTTGAACGGCGTGCCGTTCAAGGCCTGGTGAGGGGTTGGCATGAAGCGCCGCGCCCGCGGATTCACGTTGATCGAGCTGCTGGTGGTGATGGCGGTCATCGGCCTGCTGCTGTCCATCGTCGCGCCGCGCTTCGTCCACCAGATCGATCGCTCGCGCGACGTCGTCCTGCGGCACAACCTCGACGGACTGCGCCAGGCCATCGACCAGTTCTATTCGGACAAGGGCCACTACCCGAAGGCGCTGCAGGACCTGGTGGACGCCCACTACCTGCGCGCCGTCCCCGTCGATCCGATCACGGAGCGTACCGATACCTGGACCATGGTGCTGCCCGCGGGCGATCCGGGTCCGGCCTGGTACGACGTCCACAGTGGAGCGCGTGGCCTGGGTGGCGACGGGACGCCGTATGCGACCTGGTGACGCCGTCCACAAGTTGCCGGCCGTGGGCGCGCGCGCGCAGCGAGGCTTCACCTACGTCGTCGTCCTCGCGATCGTCGCCTTGCTGGGCATCGCGCTGGCCGCGATCGGCACGCGGTGGGCCGATCGCGTGCAGCGCGAGCGCGAACAGCAGCTGCTGCGCATCGGCCAGCTCTACGCGCAGGCCATCCTCGCGTACCATCACGGCTCGCCCGGCAGCGACAAGACCTGGCCCAAGGACGTCAAGGAGCTGCTGCTCGATCCGCGCATGCTGGGCACGGTGCGCTACCTGCGCAGCGCCTACACCGATCCCATGATGCCGGGCCAGCCCTTCGGCCTGGTCAGGGCGGCCGACGACACGATACGCGGTGTCTACAGCACGAGCACGGGCGCGCCGTTCAGCACGGGAACCATCGACCTGGGCGTCGTCTCCCTGCCGCCGGCTCAGCGTTACGTCGATTGGCAATTCATTCCGAAAGCAGATCCATGATGTCCATCGCCCCTCGCCGCGAACGCGCCAGCCGTCCCACCGGGGCGCGCGGCTTCACCTTGATGGAGCTGCTGGTCGTCATCCTGATCATCGGCCTGCTCACCGGCATCGTCGGGCCGCGGTTGCTGGGACAGATCTCGCGCTCCGAGGTGACGACCGCCAAGGCGCAGATGGATGCCTTCGACAAGGCGTTGCAGGCCTACCGGCTGGATGCGGGCCATTTCCCGACCACCACGCAAGGCCTGACGGCGCTGATCACTCAGCCGGCGGACGAGCAGCGATGGCACGGTCCCTACCTGCAAGGCACCATTCCGCTGGACCCCTGGGGCACGCCGTATCAATACCGCTCGCCGGGCGCGAACGGGAAGGACTTCGACCTGGTGAGCCTGGGCCACGACCGCGCGCCTGGCGGCACCGGCGAAGACGCCGACATCGTGCGCTAGGCCGACGTCGTCCATCCATGTCGAGTCCCGCGCTCTCGTTCGACGTCCGGTTGGTGCGCCGTGGTTCGACCGCGGTCGAGGACCTGCGCCTGGAGGCGTCCTCGGAGAGCGAATTGCGCCATCGGCTCGGCGGCGAGGGCGCTGCCGTCATCAGCCTTCGGCCAAGCCGGCCAACGCCCGCCCGCGCGCCCGCCAAGGGCGGCGCGGGCGCTTTCGACGTGGGCTGGTGGTGCCGCGAGCTGCGCACCCTGTTGCTCGCGGGCATGACCGCGGTCGAGGCGATCGAGACGCTGGCGGCCGGACAGCACGATCCCGTGCGCGAGCGCGTGCATGCGGCCTTGCTGAAGTCCCTGCGCGAAGGCCAGTCGCTGTCGCGCGCCATGGCCGGTGCCCAGGTGTTTCCCGAGGTGCTCGTCGCCAGCGTCATGGCCAGCGAGCGCACCAGCACCCTGCCGTCCGCGCTCGAAGACTACTTGCGCTACGACAGCATGCTGCGCAAGCTGCGCCAGCAGCTCATCAGTGCGGCGATCTATCCGGCGGTCGTGGTGACGCTCGGGGCCGCGATCTGCCTGTTCCTGCTGCTGTTCGTCGTCCCGCGGTTCTCGCGCATGTACGCCGACCTTCACGGGCCGGTCAGCGGTGCGACCCGCATCGTGCTGTGGATCAGCCAGGCCGTGCAGCATCGCTGGCCCTTGCTGCTGGCCGCGGCCGCCGCGTTGATGATGCTCGCCATGCTGCTTTGGCAGAGCGGCGCCCTCGTGCGCCTCGGTGCGGCGCTCGTCGAAGCCGTTCCGCCGCTGGAGCGCCAGTGGCGCGAGTTCCGGCTGGCCAAGCTCTATCAGGCGATGACCCTGATGATCAAGGGCGGCTACGCGTTCGACGAGGCGTTGCAGGTGTGCAGCGGCCTGGATGCCGGCCCCCGGCTGGCGGGACAGCTGCAGGCCGTGCGGGCGGACATCGCACGCGGCAGGAGCGCGTCGACGGCGCTGGCCGCCGCCGGCCTGACCGAGATCGTCACCGAGCGCCTGCTCGCGGTCGGCGAGCGCACCGGCAGCTTCGCGACGGTCCTGCAGGTGATCGCCGACCGGCACTCGCAGACCTTCACGACCTTCGTCGAACGTGCCACCCGCATCGTCGAACCGTTGTTGCTGCTCATCGTGGCACTGGCCGTGGGCTCCATCGTCGTGATGATGTACATGCCGATCTTCGACATCGCCGGCGGCCTGGGAATGGGAACATGAGTCAACCCGAGGACGCCGCCCGCCAGGCGACGCCGCAAGACGCCGGCGGCGACGACCTGCGCGCGATGCTGCGCGGCGCCCGCCTGCAGCACCGCGCGGGCGCGGGCGCGGTCATCGACATCCTGCTGCGCGGCGCCGCCGACCCTGCCGCGCTGACCGCCCACCTGTTCGCGCGTGCGGGGGTCGCCGTGCTGCTCGACCCGACGCAGGCCGTGCCCGATTTCACCGTCTGGGGAACCGCCAGTGCCAAGCAGTGGCGCTGTGCCGTCGTGCGCACCCGCGACGGACAACGCTTCCTCGCCGCCGAGGACCCCTGGGACGAGACGATCCTGCGCCGCGTGACGCGCGTCGTGCCGGGCGGCCTGCCGGCGGCGGCGGTGCCGCGCGCGTGCTTCGAGAGCTGGCTGGCCGGCGCGGACGATGCCGCCACCGCGGCCGCCACGGCCTCCGTCAAATCGATCGCCAACGCCGCGGAGGCTGCCAAGGCCGGCGGCGCGTCCACCGGCGAAGGGCCGATCGTGGCGTTCGTCGACCAGGCGCTCAAGGCGGCATTCCGGCTCGGGGCCAGCGACGTCCACTTCGAATGCGACCGCGCCAGCGTCAGCGTCAAGCACCGGCTCGACGGCGTCATGGTGCCGTTCGCCAGGCTGGACGGCGGCCAGCCCGCGCAGGAGGTCATCTCGCGCATCAAGGTGCTCGCGCAGCTGGACATCACCGAGCGCCGCCTGCCGCAGGACGGCCGTTTCCGGTTCCATTTCGAGTCGGGCGAGATCGACCTGCGCGTGTCCATCATGCCCAGCGTGCACGGGGAAGACGCCGTGCTGCGCCTGTTGGACAAGGCGCAGTTGCGGGGGCACGACGACCGCGTGACGCTCGATCGGCTGGGCTTTTCCGGCACCAATGCAAGCACCATCCGGGCGCTCGCCGGCGCGCCCAGCGGCATGCTCCTGGTGACCGGCCCGACCGGCAGCGGCAAGACGACGACCGTGTATGCGGCGCTGTCCGAAATCAACACCGGCCTGGAGAAGATCATCACGATCGAGGACCCGGTCGAATACGAGCTGCCGGGCGTCCTGCAGATTCCGGTCAACGAGCGCAAGGGCCTGACCTTCGCCACCGGGCTGCGCTCCATCCTGCGCCACGATCCGGACCGGATCCTGGTAGGCGAGATCCGGGACGCCGAGACCGCGGAGATCGCGGTGCAGTCCGCGCTGACCGGCCACCTCGTCTTCACCACCGTGCACGCGAACAGCGTGGCCGACGTCGTCGGGCGGTTCCGGCACTTCGGCATCGACATGTTCGGTTTCATGGCCGCGCTCAACGGCGTCGTCGTCCAGCGCCTGGTGCGCCGGCTGTGCCCGCATTGCGCCGGCCGCAAGCATGCCTCGCCGGAAGACGCCGCGTGGCTGTCGACCGCCGGCGCGGGCGCGCAACTCGACGCACCGGCGCCCGTGGGATGCCCGGAGTGCCGGCAGACCGGCTACAAGGGCCGGTTCGTCGTCGCCGAGGTGCACTCCATCGACGACGAGTTGAGGGACCTCATCACGGAAGGCGCGCCGCTGTCGACGTTGAAGACGCATGCCTCGAAGCGGGGAGTGGTGCCGTTGCTGGCGCAGTCGGCGGCCCACGTGGTCGCGGGCCACACGACGGTGGACGAGATCCGGCGCGTGGTGGGAGGAATTTGAGGTGATCGAGATCTACCTGGGCACGTTCTCGGGCGGATGGGCCATCGATGGCCGCACGCAGGGCTGGTCGTCGCACGTCGCGGCACCGGAAGGGCTGGAACGATGGGTCGGGGACATCGCCAGGCGCCATGCCAGCAGGTGGCGCAAGCCGCGTGTCGTGCTGTGGTTGTCCGGTGGCCTGGCCCGGCCTTGCCTGTGCGGGCCCGTCGCGGGACTTTCCGGTTGGCAGGACGCCGAGGCGTTCGCCGCTTCCGCGGCCCCCGAGGCGACCGGCCTGGAAGGGCCTTGCCAGGTCCGCCTGGAGGATTGGCCGGGCGAAGTCCCCGTGCTCTGCACCGCGATCGACGCGGCGCTCGGCGATGCGATCCAGGCACTGGCGAAGTCGCATCGCATCGTGTGGCACAGCGTTCGTCCCCGCTGGGCGGCCCTGCTGGACGAGGCCTTGCTGCGGACGCCTTCGACGCGTCTCGTCTGCCTGGCCGAAGAGGACGCGCTCACGCTGGTGGGCGGCCCGGCTTCCAATTGGCCGCCGGCCCCGGCGGCTGGATTCGAGCTGGCCTCGACCTACGCGCCGGCTCCGGACGCCGACCAAGCCACGGCGTTGTGGCATCGCATGCTGCTGTCGCTGGACGTCCAGCCCGACGATGCATGGTTCGCGCAGCTCGAACCGGTCGTCGAAGGCGAGGCAACCGCCCCTGTCGCGGGCGCTGCGAACGCACCCGCCTGGCCGAGGCTGGCGCAGCCGACGCAGGCAACGGCCTGATGCGGCGCGTCGACGCCCAATTCAGGCCGCGCTGGCGCCCCGGGCGGCTGTCGCTGGCGATGCTGTGCGGCCTGGCCGCCTGCACGGTGCTTGCCGGTGCCGCGGCGCTCTGGCAGCACCATCGCGTCCTGGCATTGCGCGACCAGATCGCGCAACTCGAGGCGCAAGGGCATGCCGGCGGGCGTGCCCCCATCCCGCGTCCGACGCCTGCCTACGACGCCAGCGCGAAGCAGTTCCTTGTTGAACGCTCGGCGCAGTGGGCGCCGATGCTGCGGACGCTCGAAAGCGCGTCGATGATCGGCGTCACGCCGACATCGGTGGAATTCGACGCCTCGAGCGGCACGGCGCGGGTGCAATTGAGCTACTCGAGTTCCGCTGCGCTTTTCGACTACCTGGGCAGGATCAACGAAGGCGTTTCGACGCCGCAAGGCGCCGTGCGCTGGTCGCTGCTCGAGACGCGCCAGCAGCCCGGCACGGTGGCTCCGAACGCGCCAGGCGTTGCGATGCAGCGCGGTGCCGATGCCGAGTCGATCGCGTTGATCCAGTCGACATGGGCGGATGCCGTCTTCGCGGCCTCGTCCCCGCAAGGCACGCACTAGCTGCAGGTCACCTTTCGGGCGTGCCGACTGCCGGGACGGCGCGGTCCACAAGCCTGTCAAAATGGCCCCATGAGTTCGCCCGCCGAGACCGTCAACCTCGAGAACTGCGATCGCGAGCCGATCCACATTCCGGGCTCGATCCAGCCGCACGGGGCGCTGATCGCGCTCGACCGGCTGGGCCGGCTGACCCACGCCAGCCAGAACGCCCGCCAACTGCTGGGCTGCGAGCTGGTGCCCGGAACGATGCTCAGGGCGGACGCGTTCGCCAGCGACGGCCAGCCGCAGCCCGCGGTCCACCAGGCGATCTCCGATGCCCTGCATCGCGAGCGCGCCGCGCGCGCGTTCGTCGCCAGGCTCAACGGCTCGGAGTTCGACGTCGTGCTCAGCCGCAACGGCGACGACCTTATCTGCGAGTTCGAGCGCCGCGACTCGGGCGCGGACCTCTCTTCGTTCGCGCAACTGGCCTATGGCTCGCTGGAGGAATTGAAACGCGCCGACAGCATCCAGGAACTGCTGGACCTGGCGGTGTCGGCCGTGCGCGAGATGACGGGCTTCGATCGCGTCATGGGCTATCGCTTCGCCTACGACGGCAGCGGCGAGGTCCTGTCCGAGGCCCGGACCGACGAGCTCGACGCGTTCCTGGGCCGGCGTTATCCGGCATCCGACATCCCGGCGCAGGCGCGCCGCCTGTACGTGCTGAACACGCTGCGGCTGATCGCGGACGTGGCCTACGAGCCGGTGCCCATCCTCGCGGCGGCCGGGCGGCGGGATCCGCTGGACCTGAGCTACAGCGTCCTGCGCAGCGTCTCGCCGATCCACGTCGAATACCTGACCAACATGGGCGTGCACGCGTCCATGAGCGTGTCCATCGTCATCGGCGGCAAGCTCTGGGGAATGATCGCCTGCCACCACAGGGCGCCCAAGCTGGTGCCGTACCCGCTGCGCATGGCGGTGGACGTGATGGCCCAGGTCATCGCGGCGACGATCCAGTCCATCACCTCGCGCGAGCGCGAGTCGGCCATCGCGCGCGCCGCCTACTTGCGCTCCGAGGCCGTCAGTGCCGTGGCCGAGGGCGTGGACATCGTCGAGCTCGTGGCGCGCGAGGCGAGCGCCTTGAAGAAGACGCTGTCCGCGGACGTCGTGTTCCTGGCGCTGGATGGGTCCGCCCGCGTCGACGACGACGTGGACCGGGAATGGGCCAAGGCCGTCTGCGCCTGGCTGGAGTCGCACCGCGACCCGTTCGTGCACGTCTTCGAACTGGCCGAGCTGCCGGCCTGGCCCGCGCACGTGCCGCGCGACGAACGCTTCTGCGGCCTGCTGGCCTTGCGCCTGGACGAACGCCGCGGCACCTGGCTCGTGGCGCTGCGTCGCGAACGCGTCCTCACGATCCGCTGGGGCGGCAAGCCCGACAAGGTGATCGCGCACGGACCGCTGGGCCCGCGCCTGACGCCGCGCGGCTCGTTCGACGAATGGCGCGAGACGGTGCGCGACACGGCCTCGCCCTGGAGCGCCATCCAGCTGGAGATCGCCACGCAGTTGCGCGAAGCGCTGGAACGCGCGATCGCGGCCAAGTCGGCCGAGCAGGACGCGCTGCGTTCGCAGGTCTGGGCCATGCTGGGTCACGACCTGCGCAACCCGCTGCAGTCCATCAACATGGCCAACCGCGGCATCGAGCGCGGCCTCGACCCCGACCGGCTCAACTCGGTGATCCGCAATTCCACCGTGCGGATGAACCGGTTGCTCAGCGACGTGCTGGACATGTCCAGGCTCCAGCGCGGGCAGGGCCTGACCTTCGCGATGGAGCACGTCGACCTGGGCGCGATCCTCAAGCAGTTGCTGGAGGAGATCTCGGTGGCGCATGCCGCCGTCACGATGACTTCGGACCTGCCGGAGCGACTGCCGCTGCACGGCGACGCCGGACGCCTGTCGCAGCTGTTCGCCAACCTGCTGAGCAACGCGAGGCATCACGGCCGCGGCGACATCGCCGTCTCCGCCCGCGTCGAGGCGCAGCGCGTCGTCGTGGCCGTCAGCAACAAGGGCGACCCGATCCCGGAGGCGGTGGCGGCCTCGCTGTTCGACCCGTTCAAGAGCTCGTCGCTGCACAACCCGCGCAACCGCACCGGCATGGGCCTGGGCCTGTACATCGCGCACCAGGTCGCCATCGGGCATTCGGGCTCGATCGAGTACGTGCCCGGCGACGGCACCGTGTCGTTCGTCGTGAGCCTGCCGTCGGGGCCGGGCGCGGAGGGCGGGGCTTCTTGAACGTCGACGTCGCCCTGGCCGGACTGCGTTCGTCGACGCGCGACGAGCACGACCGCATCGAACGCCTGCTGCGCCTGACCGACCCGATGCCGCTGGCGCGCTACGCGGCGGTCATGGCCGGCTTCGACGCGTTCCTCGGCGCGTGGGAGCCGCGTGTCCGCGCGGCCTTGCCCGCGCGACTCCACGAGTGGTTCGACGCGCGGCGACGCTCCGCGTTCGCGCAGGCGGACCTGCGATGGCTGCAGGCCGTCGCGCAGGTCGCGCCGCCGCCGATGAGCGCCGATGCCGCGCGGACGCTGCCGCTGGACGGCCTCGTGGAGGTGCTTGGATCGCTGTACGTCATCGAGGGCTCGGCGCTGGGTGGCCGCGTGATCGCGCCGCTTCTTGAGCGCGACATGAACCTGGATCGCGACGCCGGAGCGCGCTATTTCCACGGCTTCGGTGCCGACACCGGTGCCATGTGGCAGGACTTCCGCCGACTGGCCGCGGCGGAGATCGGCGAATCGCCGGACGCGGTCGCTCGCGCCTGCGCCAGCGCACGAAGCACCTTCGAGGCGCTCATCGCCACGTTCGCGCCGCTCGAGGCCGTGGCCTGATCGCCAGGCCGCTCTAGGCCGCGGACGCCGAGCGCATCAACACCTTGGCCACCGTCGCGTGCACGTCGTCCGGATCGGTCGGCTTGACCAGATGCGCGACGAAGCCGGCGGCGATGGACCGCGCCACGTCCTCGGCGCTGCCGAAGCCGCTCAGCGCGATCAGCGGCGCGCGCTCGGCGAGCGCCGGACCCAACTCGAGGCCGCTGCCGTCCGGCAGTCCCAGGTCGGTGACGATCACGTCGAAGGGCTGCTGCGTGCCCACGGCCACCGCCGCGCGCAGCGTGGGCGCGTGGACGACGTCGTAGCCCATGTACTCCAGCGACATCGTCATGGCGAGCGC
>FTDG01000418.1_pt1 | contig 11952 bp, 12 predicted proteins | sample 1639751 | NCBI WGS metagenome assembly FTDG01 (sample SAMEA3914869, study PRJEB12502) | metagenome | biome: forest; material: soil | place: USA | collected 2012-03-12 | depth 0.1 m
GCGTGAAGCCGAAGCGTGCGCCGCCTTGTGCCAGCGTCTCGCCGCGGATCGTGCCGCCATGCGCCGCGACGATCGCACGGCAGATCGCCAGGCCCAGCCCGACGCCCGGCGTCGCGCTTTCCTTGCGACCGCGCTCGAACTTCTCGAAGATCAGCGCCTCGCGCCCCGGCGGCAGGCCCGGCCCTTCGTCGGCGACCCAGACCTCGACCGACGCGCCCGCGACCGCCGCGCCGATCGCGATGCCGGCACCGGGCGGCGTGTACTTCGTGGCGTTCTCGAGCAGGTTGACGAGCACGCGCTCGACCAGCACGGCGTCGAACGACAGCAGCGGCAGGTCGGCCGGCAGGTGCACGCGGATCGGATGCCGGCCCGCGAACAGCGTGCCGAGGCCGCGCAACGCGCTGCCCACCACTTCCTCGAGCGGCTGCCACTGCAGGTTCAGCGCGATGCGGCCCGACTCGAGGCGCGCCATGTCCAGCAGGTTGCCGACCAGCGCGTTCATGCGCACCGCGGCCTCGCGCAAGGCCTGCGCGATCTCGGCGTGCGCGGGCGCGAGCGGCGGGGCGGTGAGCTGCAGCGAATCGGCCATGCCGGCGAGCGCCGCGAGCGGCGTGCGCAGGTCGTGCGAGATCGCGCCGAGCAGCGCGTTGCGCAGGCGCTCGGACTCCATCTGCACCGTCGTGCGCTGCGCGACGTCGACGTAGTGGATGCGCTCGAGCCCGACGCCCAGCAACGACGCGAAGGTCTCGAGCAGCCGCCGCTGCTCCGGCACGATGAGCCGCTGCGGATGGCGCAGCGCGAGCGCGACGACGCCGCGCACGCGCATCGGTGCCTTCAGCGGCACGTAGAGCATCGGGCTCGCGGGCAGCGTGCCGGTGCCCTGCCCCGCGTTCTCCGCGTGCGCCAGGGCCCAGGACGCGAGGTCGACGTCGATCGGCGGATCGCCGGGGCGCGCGTTCACGACGAGGCGGTCGTCGGCGCCGGGCAGCAGGAACACCGCGCGCGCCTCGAACTCGGCCTGCAGCACGCGGGTGCCGATCTCGACGATCTGCTCGGGCATCAACGCCGCGGCCAGCTCGCGCGACAGCTCGTACAGCGCGCGCACGCGATCCTCGCGCAGCGTCGCGACGCGCGCCTGGTAGCGCAGGCCCGCCGTGAGCTGGCCGATGACCAGCGCGACGATCAACATCACGGCGAAGGTGACGAGGTACTGCGCGTCGCCGACCGCGAGCGTGAGGCGGGGCGGGACGTCGAAGAAGTCGAACGACGCCACGGCGAGGAAGGACGCGAGCACCGCCGGCCCGCGACCGTGGCGCAGCGCGACGACCACCACCACGAGCAGGAACAGCATCACGATGTTGGACAGGTCGAGCAGACCCGGCAGCGGTGCCGTCGCGACGGTGACGGCCGCGCACAGCGCCGCGCTCTTCGCATAGGCGAGCCCGCCGCGCGACGGCACGTCGGGGGACGGCGCGGCAGACGCGGCAGCGGCGTCGTGCCGCGACAGCGCAACCTGCACGAGCTCGAGCTCCGGCGCGAGCTCGGCGAGCCGGGCACCGGTGTCGCGCCGCGGCCAGCGCCACGCGCCCGCCGCGCGGCGCCCCAGCACCGCGCGCACGAGGTTGTGCTCGCGCGCGTAACGCGCGAGCGCCGGCGCGGGGGCGGCGCTCGCGAGCGTCGCGGTGCGTGCGCCGAGATCCTGCGCCAGCGCCAACACCCGCAACACCTGTTCGCGGCGCGCACGCGGCAGGCGTTGCAGCGCGGGCGTCTCGACGTACACCGCATGCCACGGCGCCCCCAGCTGCGCCGCGAGGCGCGCCGCGGCACGCACGAGCTTCTCGCCCTGGCCGCCCGGCCCGACGCAGGCCAGCAAGGCCTCGCGCGCCGGCCACACGACCGCCGGTTCGAGGCCGCGGCGATAGCTGAGCATGTCGACGTCGACGCGATCGGCCGTGCGCCGCAACGCGAGCTCGCGCAGCGCGAGCAGGTTGCCCTTGCGGAAGAACTGCGCCGCTGCGCGCTCGGCCTGCGGCGCGACGTGCACCTTGCCCTCGCGCAGGCGCTGCAGCAGTTCGTCGGGCGGCAGGTCGACGATCACGATGTCGTCGGCGCCGTCGAAGACGTGGTCGGGCACGGTGTCGCCGACGCGGACGCCGGCGATGCCGTTGACGACGTCGTTGAGGCTCTCGAGGTTCTGGACGTTGATCGTCGTCCACACGTCGATGCCCGCCGCGAGCAGCTCCTCGACGTCCTGCCAGCGCTTCGGATGGCGCGCGCCGGCCGCGTTCGAGTGCGCGAGCTCGTCGACGAGCACGAGCGCCGGACGGCGCGCGAGGGCGGCGTCGAGGTCGAACTCGGGTTCGGCGCGACCGTCGGGGCCAACGGCGCGGCGCGGCAGCACCGGCATCGTCCCGACCAGCGCGGCGGTCTCGACGCGGCCGTGCGTCTCGACGGCGCCGATCAGCACGTCGACCCCCTGGGCGTGCTGCGCCTGCCCCTGCGCCAGCATGGCGCAGGTCTTGCCCACTCCGGACGAGGCGCCGAAGAAGATCTTCAGGCGGCCGCGCCGCGCCGCGCGCTCGACGGCGTGCGCCTGCACAGGCAGGTCGCCGGGGTGCGGGCAATCGGATTCATCGGTCATGCGACGCCACTGTATCGGGCGCAGGGGCGCTGCCCGGCGGCGAGTGAACTTTTCCAGCGACTGCCGCTCGAAGTTTTTTGTAACGGTCGATACGCAATTCAATGGATGTTTGCGCACACTACCAGTTAATCGATTGATAGAAAGCCAATCATGCCGAGCGACGCCACCATTTCGAGGGGTAAGCACTCAACGAACGAGAGTGCTAATATCCACGGAACCGAACGATCGAACCCGGATCAGACAAATCACATGACCACCACCCAAGCCACTACTGCTCTCTCAGTCCGTGATCCCTGGAGCCTGGTTCCCCCGTTGGGCAACCTCGACGCCTACATCTCGGCCATCAATCGCCTGCCCTTGCTGACGCAAGAGGAAGAACACCGCCTGGCCACCAAGCTGCGCAACGAGGACGACCTCACGGCCGCCAGCGCGCTGGTGATGTCGCACCTGCGTCTTGTCGTGTCCGTCTCGCGCCAGTACCTCGGCTACGGGCTGCCGCACGGCGACCTGATCCAGGAAGGCAACATCGGCCTGATGAAGGCCGTCAAGCGCTTCGACCCCGACCAGGGCGCGCGTCTCGTCAGCTACGCGATGCACTGGATCAAGGCCGAGATCCACGAGTACATCCTGAAGAACTGGCGCATGGTCAAGGTCGCGACGACCAAGGCCCAGCGCAAGCTGTTCTTCAACCTGCGCTCGATGAAGACGAAGCTCAAGGACGAGGCGTCCGACGCCGACGTCCATCGCAACACGCTGTCGCGTGCGCAGGTCGAGCGCGTGGCGCGCGACCTCAACGTCAAGCCGGAAGAAGTGCTCGAGATGGAGACGCGCATGTCCGGCGGCGACGTCGCGATGGAAGCGCAGAACGACGACGGCGAAGAAGCCTACGCGCCGATCGCCTACCTCGCCGACGACCGCGACGAGCCGACCCGTGTCATCGAGAGCGCCGCCCACGACCGCCTGGCCGGCGCGGGCATCGGCGAGGCGCTGGAACTGCTCGACGCGCGCAGCCGCCGCATCGTCGAAGAGCGCTACCTCAAGGTCAACGACGACAGCTCTGGCGGCATGACGCTGCACGAGCTCGCGGCCGAGTACGGCGTCAGCGCAGAACGGATCCGCCAGATCGAAGTGGCCGCGCTGAAGAAGATGCGCAAGACGCTCGAGCCGCAACGCGCTTGATGCCGCGAAGGCCGCCTCGGCGGCCGGCGACCACGGAACGGACGCTTCGGCGTCCGTTTTGCATCGGGGCGCGGCTTATAGTCGTCGACCGCCTCGCTCGCCCCGGCCCATGGATCGCCAACTCGCCGTCATCTGCGCCCTCACCTTCGTGATCCATCTGATCGGCACGCTCGCCTACGCGGTGCGCATCGCCGGCGTGCGCACGGGTCGCATCGCGGTGTCGTTCGCGCTGTTCAACATCCTGGTGCTCGTGTCGCGGACATCGAACTCGTTCCAGGGCCCGTTCCTCGCCAAGCGCATCGAGAACGATCTCGGCCACGGCATCACGCACGGGCTGCTGGGCGACTTCCGCTGCATCCTGCTATCGGCCACGCTGGCGACGCTGGCGGGCGCCGTGCTGATCCCGACGTTCCAGCGCCTGTTCAGCCGCGCCGTGCTGCACTTCCAGGTGCACCGCTCGGTGCCCGCGCTGCTGATGCACGGCTTCTTCAAGGGCGGGCTGTCGCAGCTGAAGACGATGGCCAGCCTGCCGGCCTCTGCCAACGTGACGCAGCTGCGCCAGAGCCACGGCATCTCGGCGACGATGCTCGCGATGAACGTGTTCGCGGTCGCGCTGTGGACGATCGGCGTGTTCGCGTCGCTCTACGCCGGCGTGCTGAACCCCGAGCTCCGGGTGACCTCGAGCGCGCTGTCGTCGGTCGTCAATGGCGCCGCGACCATCATCATGTTCGTCTTCATCGATCCGCACATGTCGGTGATGACGGACGACGTCGTCGACGGCCGCACCTCGCAGTCGCAGTTCCGGCGCGCGGTGGTGTGGCTGGTCGGCACGCGCTTCGCGGGCACCTTGCTCGGGCAGGCGTTGCTGGTGCCGGCGGCGATGGCGATCGTGGCGGTCGCGAAGGCGATGTAGCCGGTCAGGCCTTGCCGGCGGGCGCAGGCTCGGACAGCAGCGCCTTGAGGTCGGCGCCGAGCTGGTCGGCGTCCATGGCCTGGCGTGCGAACAGGCGGATGCGGCCCTGCTTGTCGAAGACGTAGGTGCCGGCGGTGTGGTCCATCGAGTAGCTGTCCGGCGTCTTGCCCGGCACCTTCGCGTAGTAGACCTTGAACTCCTTGGCGACCGCGGCGGTCTGCGCATCGTCGCCGCGCAGCGCGAGGAAGCTCGGGTTGAAGTTGGTGACGTAGCTCTTGAGCAGCGGCGCGGTGTCGCGCGCGGGGTCGACGGTGATGAAGACGACCTGCACGCGAGACGCGTCGGGCCCCAGCGCCTTCTCGATGCCGGCGAGCTCGGCCATCGTCGTCGGGCAAGCGTCGGGGCACTGCGTGTAGCCGAAGAAGACGGCGGTGACCTTGCCGGTGAAGTCGGCGAGGGTGCGCGTCCGTCCGTCGAAGTCGGGCAGGCTGAAGCCGTGCGCGTAGGCCGCGCCGGTGAGGTCGATCGCGTTGAAGTGGTGCGCCGGCACGGCCGCGACGGCGGGCGAGCGGTCGCAGGCGGCGAGGACGAGGGACGCCGCGACAGCGGCGACGCCCAGTGCGAGGCGACGCGAAAAGCGGGAAGAGATCATCGAGGGATCAACGGAAGTTCAACGGAAGAAATGGTCGTAGTGGTCGACCAGCAAGGCCGCGAACAGCAGCGACAGGTAGAGGATCGAGAAGCGGAACGTCTTGCGTGCGAGCGCATCGCTGTAGTGGCGCCAGAGCCTGAACGCGTACCACGAGAACATCGCGCCCAGCACCACCGCGCAGACGAGGTACAGCGGGCCGCTGAGGCCGCTCACGAAGGGCAGCAGCGCGCCCGCGAACAGGATCAGCGTGTAGAGGAAGACGTGCAGCTTGGTGAAGTCGGGGCCGTGCGTCACGGGCAGCATCGGCAGCCCGGCCTTGCGGTAGTCCTCGGTGCGGTACAGCGCGAGCGCCCAGAAGTGCGGCGGCGTCCACAGGAAGATGATCAGGCACAGCAGCCACGCGTCGGCGCTCGCCTCGCCGCGCATCGCGGCCCAGCCGAGCACCGGCGGCATCGCGCCCGACGCGCCGCCGATCACGATGTTCTGCGGCGTGCGCGGCTTGAGCACGAGCGTGTAGACGATCGCGTAGCCGACGAACGTGGCCAGCGTCAGCCACAGCGTGATCTGGTTAACCCATTCGAGCAGCAGCCCGGCGCCGGCGGCGCACAGGATGATCGCGAACGTGAGCGTCTGCGTGTTGGTGAGCTGGCCCTTGGCGGTCGGCCGCCACGCGGTGCGTGTCATGCGGCGGTCGATCTGCTGCTCGACGAGGCAGTTGAACGCGGCAGCCGCGGCGGCGACCAGCCAGATGCCCGCGGTCGCAGCCAACGCCGGCACCAGCGGCGGCCAACCGGGCACCGCGAGGAACATGCCGATCACCGCGCAGAACACGATCAGCTGCACGACGCGCGGCTTGGTCAACGCGTAGAACTGGCGCCAGCGCGAGAGCGGCGCCGGTTGGGCGGGAGCGGAAACAGGAACGGAACTCATGACGGAAGGGGTCGATTTCTCGATTTCAGGACGGCCGCGGCCTCGAGACCCAGGCAGATCACCAGGGCAGCCGCCCCGGCAGTGTGCGCCAGAGCAGCAACCATCGGCCATCCAAGGACAACATTCGACAGGCCGGTGGCCCATTGCAGCACGACCAGGCCGCCGACCAGCGCCGCGCGCCGACGCGCCGCCGGTCCACGCTTCGCGAGCCGCGCGGCGAGCCAGCCCATCGCCGCGGTCAGCGCCAGCGCGAACAGCCGGTGCATCCACTGGATCGCGACGAGCGCGGTCATCGCGATCGGCTCGCCGTGCGCGTCGCGCCCGAGTTCGCGCGCGAAGGTGAACCCGTCCGACCAGTTCATCGCCGGCCACCAGCGGCCGTTGCATTGCGGGAAGCCGGAACATGCGAGAACGGCGTAGTTCGTGCTGACCCAGCCGCCGAGCGCGATCTGCACCAGCAGCGCCAGCGCCGCGACGCCGAGCGCGACGCGGTCGCGCGTCGACAAGGTCCAGCGCGCGCCGTCGACGGGCGCGGGCGACTGGATCGCGAGCAGCGCGAGCAAGCCCATCCCGCCCAGCAGATGGCCCGTGACGATGGCCGGGTAGAGCTTCCACGTCACGGTCAGCGCGCCGAACACGCCCTGGCCGATGACCCACGCGAGCGTGACGAACGCCCAGGCCATCGCACGCCGATCGCGCGCCATCGCAGCGGCAACGAGCATCAGGAGGATCAGCGTGCCGAGCGCCATGGCGAAGTAGCGGTGGACCATTTCGATCCACGCCTTGCGCTCGGTCACCGGCCCCTCGGGCGCGCGCGCCTGCGCGTCGGCGATCGACTGCGCGGCCGCGACGGGGCTGGAAGTCGCGTAGCAGCCGGGCCAGTCGGGGCAGCCGAGGCCGGAGTCGGACAGCCGCGTGAACGCGCCGAAGCAGACGAGGTCGAAGCACAGGAACAACGTCAGCGCCGCGAGCGCACCCACGCGCTGCACGCGGCTCTTGTGGCGCAGCCCACCGCGCCACCAAGCGACCATCAGCACGACCGACACGATGGCCAGCGCGATCGACGCGAGGCCGGGCAGCGAGGTCCAGTCGACGCCGGTCGGCGAGCTCACTGCGCGTCCTTCGGCCGGTTCCACCACGCCGAGGCGCGCAGCAGCTTGTCGATGTCCTTCTTCAGCTTGATGGGGTCGGCGTCGGCCGGCGCGCGCATCATCCAGTTGCCGAGGGGATCGACGATGTAGAGATGATCCTCGAGCGCATGGCCGCGCTCGGGCTCGAGCCAGTGCGCGAGCGCGTCGCGCTCGACGCGGTAGGCCGAGACCGACGGCTTCGCGGCGATGGCGCCGGCGACGGCCGGATTCATCGGCTCGGGGCTGTCGACGAGCCAGACCTTCTCGATGCGGTTGCTCTCCGCGCCCATCATCTCGCGCAGCTGGCGCTGCATGAACAGATGGTTCTCGCAGGTCTTGTCGCAACGCGCCGGCGCCACGACGACCAGCAGCCACTGCCCTTTCAGCGTCGTCAGCGGCACCGAACGGCCGGCCATGTCCTGCGCGGGCAGCTCGACGAGGTCGGGCAACGGACGCTGCGGATCGACGAGCGTCGCGTAGTTCGTCTGGCCCAGGTGCGGGCGGATCACGTAGTAGGTCAGGTACGACGCGACGACCGGCAGCGCGCACGCAAACAGGATCAGCAGCATCGTGATGCGGCCGCGCCGGCTCTGCGACGCCGTGAGGTCGGCCGTCGGCGCCGGCGTCGCGTGCAACGTGAACGCGAGCGATTCGAGGCCGCCCTGCTCGGTCGCCGGCCCGTCCTGGACGCCCGTCGGATGCAGGATGTCGGAGGCGACGGAGTCGGTGCCGGTGGCGGCGGAATCGTCAGGCGGCAAGGAATTCATGAGGCGGGAGGCGGTGGACGCGGGCATCGCGTCCGGGTAAGGACAAGGGACTTCGGCGCAGGGGCGGCGTTCGGGTTCTCAAGCCTCGTCCGATGGCGTACGGCGGCGGAAGAACTGCACGTAGACGTACAGGACGAGGATCGCAAGGCCGATGGCGAACCACTGCACGGCGTAGCCGTAGTTCGTCGCGGCGTTGCCGTCGGGCGCGGGCCAGTCGCGGCCGAGGCCGTCCTTGGCATTGTCGCCGTTGGCTTGCTCGATCGCCGTGACGGGCCGCAGCGCCAGGCCCGATTCGGCTGCGAACGGCGCGAGTTCGAGATTCTGCCTGAGCGGGCCCGCGGCCATCTGCCCCAGCTCGATGCGATGCGCGGGCCACGGCGCGACGCGGGCGTCGACGTTCACGTCGCCGCCCGGCGTGGCGACCGTCGGCGCTTTCGAGGGGTCGACATCGCCTTCGATCCAGCCGCGTTGGACGACCACGGCGCTGCCGTCGGACAGGCGCAGCGGCGTCAGCACGAAGAAGCCACTGCGGTCGTTCATCGTGCGGTTCATCAGGAAGACGGTGTGCGCGCCGTCCCACCGGCCGTGCAGCGCGATGCGGCGCTGCCATTGCGCGGCGCCGGCTTCGGCGTCGTGAGCGAGCGCGTCCGCGGGCAACGCAGGCAAGGTGCCGCGCTCGGCGATGAGCTCGGCGGCGGACGTCTTCTGGTGCGCACGCGACAGCTGCCACACGCCCAGGCGGGCCGCCAGCAACGCGCACGCGATCGCGACCACGAGCCAGACGATGCGTGAACGCGTACTGGGTGGTGCGGCGAGGCGGCCGTCGTCGCGCACCTCAGGGGAAGCCCCGCCCGGCGCGGAAGTGTCGGTGGAATAATCGTTCTTCATGAAAATCGTGATCGTCGCTTTCCTGGTGCTCGTCCTGGCCGCGCTCGGCGGCGCCGGGTTCGTGATGCTGCGCCACAAGCCGGACGACGGCCGGCCCGGCAACACGCCCGACAAGCGCATGGCGCGCGTGCTCGCCGTGCGCGTCGGGCTGTCGGTGACGCTGTTCCTGTTGATTCTCCTTGCCTACGCGCTCGGCTGGATCCATCCGACGGGCATTCCGGTTGGAACCTGAACCCCGCGGGCGAAACGACAAAAGCGAAACGACAAAAGCGAAAAGACAGCGCGAAACGACGACGCGGCGAAAGCGCCATTGTCGCGTTGGTTCGACGTGCCGGCGCCCGAGTCGTTCCCCGAATGAACAACGCCGCCCGGAATCGAGGCGGCGTTTCTCGTTCGATGGGCGGCGCACACGAAGCGCGCCGCGACGTTCACAACCAGTAGACGACGACGTAGAGGCCCAGCCACACGACGTCGACGAAGTGCCAGTACCAGGCTGCGCCCTCGAAGCCGAAGTGGCGCGTGGGCGTGAAGTGGCCCTTCTGCAGTCGCAGCGTGATGAAGAACAGCATCAGCATGCCGACGAACACGTGGAAGCCGTGGAAGCCGGTGAGCATGAAAAAGGTCGAGCCGTAGATGCCTGACGACAGCTTCAGGTTCATCTCGGTGTACGCCTCGTGGTACTCGAAGGCCTGGCAGCAGATGAAGCAGGCGCCCAGCAGCACGGTGATCCACATCCAGCCGATCGCCTTCGCGCGGTGGTCGGCGATCAGGGCATGGTGCGCGATCGTCAGCGTGACGCCGGAGCTCAGCAGGATCGCGGTGTTGAGCGTGGGGATCGGCCACGGGCCCATCGTCTTGAACGGCGCGATCGTGTCGGCGGGCGACGCGGTGACGCCGGCCTGCACGCTGGGCCAGATCGCGTGGAAGTCGGGCCACAGCAACTGGTGATCGAGGTTGCCGAGCATCGGCAGCGCAATGTTGCGGGCCCAGAACAGCGCGCCGAAGAACGACGCGAAGAACATCACCTCCGAGAAGATGAACCAGCTCATGCTCCAGCGGAACGAGACGTCGACGGTGTCGGAATACAGCCCGCCTTCGCTTTCGCCGATGGCCGTGCTGAACCACTGCGCGAGCGTCGCGAGCCAGACGGCCACGCCAGTCAGCAGGCACCACGAGCCCCATTCGTGCCCGTTGATCCATTGGCTGCCGCCCAGGACCATCAGCAACAGGCCCGCGGCCACGCAGATCGGGTAGCGCGACGGCGTCGGGATGAAGTAGTGCGGAGCGGTCCCGTGAGGAAGGGCGTGCGGACTCGAGGCGGACATGTGTGCTTTTCTCCAGACTCTTGCAGATGCGGATTCGGATTCGGATGTGGATCGATTGAATCGCTTCGCGTGTTGCGAGGGATGTTGCGCGGTGGTCTCGTCGTTGCCCGGGCCGCCGCTAGTGCGCGACGCCCGAGCCGATCACCCAGTGCACGAGCAGCACCAGCACCAGCACGAACAGCGCGGCGCCGAGGACACCGGCGATGACGACATGGATCGGGTTGAGGTTCTTGACGTCCTGCTCGTGATCCTTCGAGCGCCGGATGCCGAAGAACGACCACGCCACCGCACGCGCCGTCTGCCCGAACGCGGCCTTGCGCGCGGTGGGCGAGATCTCGTCATGCGACGAATCCGGCGGGTCGTTGGGAGCGGTCATCGCGAGTTCATGCATGCGGCTTGGCCGTTTCGAGCTGGCCTTGAGGCGCCGGCGGCGTCGTGCCGCCGACCTCGAAGAAGGTGTACGACAACGTGATCGTGTTGACGTCCTTGGGCAGCTTGTCGTCGACGTAGAACACCACCGGCCACGTCTTCGACTCGCCCGGCTTCAGCGTGTGCTGCGTGAAGCAGAAGCACTCGATCTTGTTGAAGTGCGCCTGCGCGTTGCCGGGCGCGTAGCTCGGGATCGCCTGCGCCGTCATCGTGCGGTTCTGGGTGTTCCTGAATTCGTACATCACCGTCGTCAGCGCGCCCGGATGCACCGTCACCGAGTTCTGCGCCGGGTGGAACTCCCACGGCCCGCGCGCGTTGGCGTCGAACTCCACCGTCACGCTGCGGGCCAGGTCGACCTGCGTGTTGACCGCGCTGGCCTGCTTGCCGTAGTCGGCCCCGACGTCGCCGCGCGCCAGCACGTTGACCCCGAGCGCCTTGCAGATCGACTTGTACATCGGCACCATCGCGTAGCCGAAGCCGCCCATCAGGATCACCACCAGCGTCAGCTTGAACAGCATGTCGCGGTTGTAGCGCCGGATGCGCGCGGCGCGCGGATCGGCCGATGTCGTGGTGGCGGTCATAGGCCGTACAGCATCGCCTTGGCGACGAAGCCGACGAGGAACACGAGCGCGACCGACGCCAGCGTGAGGCCGAGGCGGACGTTCTTGCGGCGTTGTTCGGGAGACAGGGCCATGGCGTCGATTCGTCCGGTTCGGCAGCGGGCCGGGGTCAGCCGATGACCTTGGTCGCGGCCTTGTTCAGCTTCGGCGGCGTCTCGTACGTGTGCCACGGCGCCGGCGACGGCACCTCCCACTCGAGGCCCTCGGCGCCTTCCCAGGGGTGCTGCGGCGCCGGCTCGCCCTTGCCGCGCATCACCGGCACGACGACGAACAGCAGGAAGAACACCTGCGTCAGGCCGAAGCCCAGCGCGCCGACGGAGGCGAGCGCGTTGAAGTCGGCGAACTGCATCGGGTAGTCGGCGATGCGGCGCGGCATGCCGGCCAGGCCGAGGAAGTGCATCGGGAAGAACGTCAGGTTGAAGAAGAACAGCGAGCACCAGAAGTGCGTCTTCCCGCGGAACTCGCTGTACATCACGCC
>FTDG01003972.1_pt1 | contig 11901 bp, 9 predicted proteins | sample 1639751 | NCBI WGS metagenome assembly FTDG01 (sample SAMEA3914869, study PRJEB12502) | metagenome | biome: forest; material: soil | place: USA | collected 2012-03-12 | depth 0.1 m
CCTTCGGGAAGCGTTGCTGCGACCAGGCGTCCTGCGCCTGCAGGACGCGGTCGCGGTCGCTCGAGACGAAGTTCCACCAGAGGAAGCGCGGCGCGTCCAGCGGCGGGCCGCCGAGGAAGGTGACGTGCGCGGGCGCGTCGCCGGCGGTGAGCACGCAGCGCTCGCCAGCGTCGAACACGACCAGGTGCTCCTTCGGCACGAGCGCGTCGGGCGCGCTGCCGCGCACCTCGCCCTCGACGACATAGGCCGCGCGTTCGGCATGGGCGACGTCGAGCTCGATGCTGGCGCCGGCGTCCAGCCGCACGTCGACCAGGAACATCGGCGACGTCAGCTCGACCGGAGAGCGTGCCCCGAAGGCTTCGCCGAGCACGACGCTGATGCGCGCGCCCGGGCGCTCGACTTGCGGGATCTCGTCCGCGCCGTGGTGCGCGAACGCGGGCGGGCACTGCTCCAGCGCGAGCGGCAGCGCGACCCAGAACTGCAGCCCCCACAGCCTGGCGCCGCCGGGCCGCGCCGATTCGGGCGAACGTTCGGAGTGCGTGATGCCGCGGCCGGCCGTCATCCAGTTGACTTCGCCCGGCCGGATCGGCACGACGCTGCCGAGGCTGTCGCGGTGCAGGATCTCTCCCTCGAACAGGTAGCTGACGGTGGCCAGCCCGATGTGCGGATGCGGACGCACGTCCATCCCCTTGCCCGGGGCCAGGTGCACGGGCCCGAACTGGTCGAGGAACACGAAGGGGCCGACCGCGCGGCGGGCGGCGGTCGGCAGCGCGCGGTGGACGAGGAAGCCGTCGCCGAGGTCGGACGGGCGGGGCGTGATCACGTTCATGGCAGGCCTTGGTGTCGGGCGCGCGCGGGCTGCGGCGCATCCGTGCATGGTAGCGGCGGGCGCCACCTGCGCAACAGGAGCGCCGCTTGCCTTGCGTCATCACGACAGCCCCGTTCCAGGACCGCGCCCGATGTTGATGAAGTACTTTTTGACGCTGCGCGTACCGCCGCGCCGCCTCGTGTTGTGGCACACGGTCGCGGCCGTCCCGATGGGGGCGGTCGTGGTGCTGGGCGCGTACCTGTCGTACCACTATCACACGCTCGCGCGCGAGAACCGCGAGCACGTCGACCACGCGTACGAGGTGCTCGACGTCGTCGACGGCCTCTACATCGCGCTGCAGGGCGCCGACGTCGCGCAGCGCGAGTTCGTCGTCACCGGCGACGAGGCGAACCTCGCCACGTTCCAGGCCGCGCTCGATCTCGAGAAGGTCGATTCGACGCGGCTGCGCACGCTGTTCAACGAGAGCCCGAAGCAGCTGATGCGCCTGTCGCAGCTCGACTCGGCGGTGTCGGCCAAGCTCGACGAGCTCGGCAAGACGATCGCGCTGCGCGAGAACGTCGGCTTCAACGCCGCGCGCGACGCGATCGAGCAGGGCGACCAGGGCAAGGCGATGGACGACATCCGCCGGCAGGTCATCGCGCTGTCGGACGCCGAGCGCGCCATGCTCGCGCGCCGCCAGGCCGCGGCGCACGACCACGAGCGCGACACCTTGCTGGGCGGCATCTTCATCGCGGCGCTGTCGGTGACCACGCGCATCTGCATCGCGCTCGGGCTGAAGTGGTACCACCGGCGCCAGAAGCTGGTGAACATCGAGCTGGCCTCCGGCAGCACGCCCGAGGCGCGCGAGGCGACCGAAGCCGCCTGAGGCAAGGCGCAGGACGCGAGGCGCGCGCTCAGGCGCGTGCGGTCGCGGTGACCTTCCAGCCGCGGCCGTGGCGTGCCGATTCGAACGCGATCGGCAGGAACTGCGCGATGGTCGCGCAGTTGGTCGTCGTGTGCTCGGTGAGCTCGGTGCACGTGAAGGCCGCGCTCGCGCCCGCGCCACGCTTCCACAGCGCGAGCGCCAGCGGCAGCAGCCACTGGTCGGCCAGGTGCGGCCCCAGCGCGCCATCGCTGTCGAGCCAGGCGTGCGCCTCGGTCGCGGCGGCGTTCGCGACGTGCTCCGACGTCGTGCCGCGCTCGCCCAGGCGCGTCACGACTTCGCACACGTGCTCATGTGCCATCGTGACGAGCAACGCGTTGCCCGGCCCTTCGTTCTGCCGCGACACCAGAGGGCGCAGTTGCTCCTGCGACCAGCCGAGCGCCTTGCCGACCGCCTCCAGCTCGCGATGCGCGACCCCGCGCGGCAGGCCCGGCGCGACGCTCTCGGCGTAGTGCTCGAGGGGCGCGCCGCGTTCGAGCAGGTCGAACGGGACGAGCGTGTCGGAGGCCGGATGGATCGTCGCCTCGATCTCGCCGCCGCCGGCCGGATAGAAGCCGAAGCGGCGCAGCGACAACTGCGAGTCGGCCCCGAGCCGGCGCAGCAGCGGCGCGTAGCAGCGCTCGATGAAATGGAACGGCGGCGCCATCGGGTTGTGCGTGCCGCCACCCAGCCGCAAGCGGCTCGGCGCGTCGGCCATCATCAACGCCGGCCACACCGTCTGCAGCACCAGCGTGCAACTGCCGGCGGTGCCGACGGCGAAGTCGTAGTCGCCCACGCGCACCGCGTTCGGCTCGAACAGCAGCGACTGCGAACCGAGCTCGGCGCCGTCGAGCGTCGCGCTGCTGATCTTCGCGGCCGCGAGCACGCAGGTCAGGTGCTGGCGCATCAGGCCCGGCTTCGCGCGGCCCGCGCGGATGCGCGTGAGCAGGAAAGGCTGGCCCGTGCACATCGACAGCGCGAGCGCCGTCCGCAATATCTGTCCGCCGCCCTCGCCGACGGAGCCGTCGATCTCGATCATGTCGTTTCTCTTTTCGTTGTCGTCGTCGTCGTCGTCGTCGTCGCGGTCTCGTTCAACCGCGCGCGTCGAAGCGCAGGACGACGTCGTGCAGGAACGCGTCGAGCGCCGCGCCGTCCGCCTTGTGCGCCGTCGTCATGGGATGCGCCTGCGCCGCGGCCAGTTCGCTCTCGATGAACGCGTGGAGGCCGGGCCAGCGCGGGCTCGTCGCGGACTCGCCGGCGCGCATCTTCACGTCCAGCAACGCGTTGATCTCGGCGACCAACGCGGCGTCGGACAGCGTCGCCTGCGCGAGTTCGGCGAAGCGCATCGGCGGCACCCCGCGGCCTTCGCGGATCCAACGCGCGGCCAGCAGCGGGCGCAGCACGTAGAGGTATTTCTTGTAGCGCACCACGTCGGCCTGGAGATGCTCGCGCAAGTTCTTCTTCGCCATCGATACGTAGTGGTGGTACCCGCGCACCGGCGAGAAACCCTCTTCGGCGAGCGCGCGAAAGCGCGTCGCCGCGACGTCGTCCTGTCGGTAGACGATGGGCGACCGCAGCCATTCGAGCAGCGTCGGGTTCGAGTCGCGCAGCAGTTGCAGCGCCTTGCGCACGTCCCAGCCGCTGACGTCGAGCTCGTCGTCGATCGGGCGCTCGATCACGTCGCGCACCGGCTCGAGGGTCAGGTAGCGGTCGAGGCGGCGCACGTAGACGAAGCGCACGTCGTAGTCGCTGTCCGGCGAGGCGAAGCCCCAGCCGCGGCTGCCCGACTCGCAGGCGAACAGCACGCGCACGTCCTCGTCAGCTTCGATGCGGCGCAGCGTGTCGAGCACGGTCGCGCGCATCGCGTCGGACACCGGATGCGCGCTCAGGATGTTCTCGGTCATGTCGTCCCTCCCTCGTTCATTCGTTCACTCGTTCATTCATTCGTTCGTTCGTTCGTCGTTCAACCCTTCACGCACACCACCTGCTTGAGCGTGTGGACGATGTCCACCAGGTCCGACTGCGCGGCCATCACGGCGTCGATGTCCTTGTAGGCCATCGGGATCTCGTCGATGACGTCCTTGTCCTTGCGGCACTCGACGCCCTCGGTCGCGGCGCGGTGGTCGGCGAGCGTGAAGCGGCGCTTCGCCTCGCCGCGGCTCATCGTGCGGCCGGCGCCGTGCGAGCACGAGCTGAACGACTCCGCGTTTCCCTTGCCGCGCACGATGTAGCTGCGCGCGCCCATGCTGCCCGGGATGATGCCCAGCTCGCCCTTCTTCGCGCTCACTGCGCCCTTGCGCGTGACGTAGACGTCCTCGCCGAAGTGCGTCTCCTTCTGCACGTAGTTGTGGTGGCAGTTCACCGCCTCGACATGGCTCTGGAAGTTCTTGCGGATCACCGTCTTCGCGGCCTCGATCACGCGGCGCATCATCACCTCGCGGTTCAGCTGCGCGAACTTCTGCGCCCAGCCCACCGAGCGCACGTAGTCGCCGAAGTAGCGCGCGCCTTCCTCGAAGTACGCGAGGTCGCGGTCGGGCAGCGCGGCGTTGTTGCGCTGCGCGTCCTGCTTCGCGAGCTCGATGAACATCGTGCCGATGAAGTTGCCGACGCCGCGCGAGCCTGAATGCAGCATGAACCACACGGCGCCTTCCTCGTCGAGGCAGACCTCGATGAAGTGGTTGCCGGTGCCCAGCGTGCCCAGGTGGTTGCGGTTGTTCGTCTTCGCGATCTTCGGGTAGTCGCGGCACAGCGCCTCGAACTCGGGCTCGAGCTGCGCCCACGCGGTGTCGACCGAGCCGGGCACCTTCTGCCACGAGCCGACGTCGCGTCCGCTCGACGAGCGGCCGTGCGGCACCGCGCGCTCGATCGCGGCGCGCAGCGGGCCGAGGTTGTCGGGCAGGTCCTCGGCGCGCAGCGTCGTCTTCGCGGCCATCATGCCGCAGCCGATGTCCACGCCGACGGCCGCCGGGATGATCGCCTTCAGCGTCGGGATGACCGAGCCGACGGTCGCGCCGATGCCCAGGTGCACGTCGGGCATCGCGGCGATGTGCCTGAAGACGATGGGCAGCCGCGCCGCGTTGGTGAGCTGCTGGCGCGCCTCGTCCTCGACAGGCACGCCGCGTGTCCACATCTTCAGCGGCACGCCACCGGGGATGTCTTCGTGGGTGTAGTGATGATCGTGTTCCATGATGATTCTTCTTCTTCGAAAAAACCGCGACAAGGGTCGACGAGACAGGCCGACGCCGGTTGCCCGGCGTCCCGGGATTTGAACCCAAGGCCGTCCAGATGGAGTCCCGTCAGCATTCGCGAAAACTCGGGGTCCCCGCGTGGCGACGAACAATGGGGAGTCCTCCCTGTGTCAATGTAGACCCCTCCGGCATTCGCCACGCGACAACTCGCGACTTCCTAACCGTTCATTGCGGCACCAGCGCGATCCTCTCGATCTCGTCGACCCAGTGATCCGCCCCCGCGCCGCCGGCCGCGAAGGCCGCGGCCGTCGCGAACACCGCGTCGGAGAAGCCGCCGACGTTCAGGACGTCGTGGCGCTCCACCGCCTGCGTGGTCGTGTTCGGCTGGATGTCGATGCAGACCAGGCGAGCGTCCGGGTTGCGTTGCTTCAGCGCTTCCCATTCGATCATCGTCTGCGTCGCACCCTTGCGCGCGTCCACCCACGACTCGTTGTCCGACACGAAGATCACCACGTCGACCAGCGCACGTTCCTTGTTCAGCAACGCCAGCGGCGCGCTGCAGTTCGTCGCGCCGCCGCCGACCGCGGCCAGCGTCTGGGCGTTGGTCATGATCGAGTCGCGGCCGTTCAGGTGCAGCCGCACCACGTCGCCCTCGAACGGCAGCACGCGCGCGGTCGGGTTCTTGCGCAGCACCGTCGCGGCGACGAGCGCCGCCACGTCGATGCAACGCACCGACGACGTCGCCGAGCCGCGATGTCCCGTGACCGGTGACTTCATCGAGCCCGACACGTCGGGGCACACGACCACGCGGCCCGCGACATCGCGGACGTTGGCGGTCGCGAGCTCCATCGCGTCCTGCAGCGCGTCGCGGATCGCCGCGGGCACGGCATCGCCGGTCGCCTTGGAGGCCGACAGCAACTGGTACGGCAACACCCGCGCCTTCGCGATCGCGACCGGGTCGCGCAGCTTCGCCGCGATCGCCTGCGTCATGCCCTCGACCTCGAACACGCCGTGACGCGCGAAGGCGTTCAGGTTCTGGCGCACCATCTGCCAGGAGCCGGCGCGCGCGATCCGCGCCCACTGCGCCGCGTCGAGTTCGAGTGCGGTCAGCATCTGGAACGGGACGTCCGGCACGTCGGGCAGCGCGCCCTCGGTGCGTTCGCCGCTCGTGCACAGCGCGCTCTTGAAGCGCTCGAACGCCTGCGTGGCCGGCGGCAGCGCCGCAACGTCGACCTCCTTGCCGATCAGCCACGCGAACCAGGCGGCGCGCCAGCCTTCGGCGGGCTTCGGGTGCACCATCTTCACGACATCGGCCAGCGACGGGGCCTGGCCCACCGACGCGGCCAGCAACTGCTTCTCGCTCGCGGCGAGCAGCCATTGCTGGACCAGCTTCTTCGGACGCGAGCCGAGCGACTTGCGGCCCGTCACGCCGCTGCGCAGGATCTGCACGAAGTTGCGCAGCATCTTGCCGTTGTCGACCACGCGGCCGAAGACGGTCGCCAGCAACGCGACGTCGCGCACCGCCAGCGTCGCCGCCAGCAATGCGGGCATGTCCTTCATGTGGCCCGCCGAGCGCGCGTGGATGGCTGTCTTCGCGACGAAGGGCGCGTCGACCTGCGCGGCCAGCTCGAGCACGCGGTCGAGCTGCATCTCGGCGCTCGCATGGAAGGTGCCGTTCAGGCAGCCGGTCGCGGCGAGCTGCGCCAGTTGATGGCGCGGCGACATCGCGTAGGCCGGCGCCGCGGCGTCGTTCGCCGCTTTCGCCGCGGGCAGCAACGCGCCCTTCGGCGTTTGAAAGAGTTGCGTGTTGACCATGAGTGTCCTCCTCGTTGCAGTCGACGTCGTCGTTTTGCCTGGTTGTTTGCAACGGCTGTGCCAGCGCCCGATGCGGAATCGAGGAAACATCGCAACCCGTTGATTTGCAAGGGAAAGATATTTCTCCGGCCGAATCCGTGCCGTCGAGGGCCCCCGGACATTTCACGTCGAACTAGAATGCTGGCTAGCAATCTAGCCATCCATCATGCGCAAGAAAACAGTCGTCATCGGCTTCCTCGGCACCCAGCTCGACTCCGGCAACGGCGCCGGCCGGTGGGAGAAGTGGCGGCCGACGGTGTCGCTGGTCCAGCACGAGGATGCGGTCGTCGATCGCCTCGAGTTGCTGTACACGACGCGCCACCTCGCGCTCGCCGAGCAGTTGAAGCGCGACATCGCGACCGCCTCGCCCGAGACCGAGGTCAACCTCGTCGACATGCCGATCGAGGATCCGTGGGACTTCGGCGAGGTATACGGCACCCTGTATGACTGGATGCGCGGCTACCGTTTCGACCCGGAGCGCGAGCAGTACTGGGCGCACATCACGACGGGCACGCACGTCGCGCAGATCTGCATGTTCCTGCTCGTCGAATCGCGCCAGGTGCCCGGCGTGCTGCTGCAGACCTCGCCGCCGAAGAAGCAGGCGCGCGGCAACCCCGGCAGCTATGCGCTGATCGACCTCGACCTCTCGCGCTACGACGTCCTCGCACGCCGCTTCGACGCCGAGCAGAACGACGCGCTGCAGTTCCTCAAGAGCGGCATCGCGACGCGCAACAAGCGCTTCAACGCGCTGATCGAGGAGATCGAGCGCGTCGCGCTGCGCTCGAAGGCACCGATCCTGTTGACCGGGCCGACCGGCGCGGGCAAGTCGCACCTCGCGCGGCGCATGTTCGAGTTGAAGAAGACGCGCCACCAGGTCAGCGGCGAGTTCGTCGAGGTCAACTGCGCGACGCTGCATGGCGACGGCGCCGCCTCGACGCTGTTCGGCCATCGCAAGGGCGCGTTCACCGGCGCGGTGACCGACCGCGCGGGCCTGCTGCGCACCGCGCACGAGGGCGTGCTGTTCCTCGACGAGATCGGCGAGCTCGGTCTCGACGAACAGGCGATGCTTCTGAAGGCGATCGAGGACAAGCGCTTCTTCCCGATGGGCAGCGACCGCGAGGTGGCGAGCGACTTCCAGCTGATCGCCGGCACGAACCGCGACCTGCGCAGCGACGTCGCCGCGGGCCGCTTCCGCGACGACCTCTACGCGCGCATCAACCTGTGGGCGTACACGCTGCCCGGCCTTGCGCAACGCCCCGAGGACTTCGAGCCCAACATCGAGCATCTGCTGCTGCGCTCCGCGGCCGAGACGGGCCGCGCCGTGCGTTTCAACGTCGAGGCGAAGACGCATTACCTGCGCTTCGCGCAATCGGCGGGCGCGCAGTGGCGCGGCAACTTCCGCGACCTGTCGGCGAGCATCACGCGCCTGGCCACGCTGGCCGATGGCGGACGCATCTCGAGCGCGCTCGTCGACGCCGAGATCCAGCGGCTCGAATGGCTGTGGGATCGCGGGCCGGCGCGGTCGACGGCGACCGACGCCGTCGACCTGGCGACACTCGTCGGCGACGAGGCGCTCGACGCGATGGACCAGTTCGATCGCCTGCAGCTCGAGGCGGTCGTGCGCGTGTGCCGCGCGTCGCGCACGCTGTCGGAGGCGGGGCGCCAGCTGTTCGACAAGTCGCGGCTGCAGCGCAGCGTCGTCAACGATGCCGACCGGTTGCGCAAGTACCTGCAGAAGAACGGGCTCGACTGGGACGCCGTCGTTGCGTGAGCGTGTTCAGGCGTCGCGCCGTCGCCGCCGGAAGATGACCGCGAGCACGATCGCCACCAGCAGCGCGTCGAGCGCGATGTTGGCGACAGCGAGCTGCGTCAGGCGCGACTGCACGGCGTCCGACGTGTTCGCCGCGTCCTGCATTTTCAACAGGTCGCCGCGCAGGCTGTCCAGCGACGCCGGGTCGACGAAGGCCGAGCGCACGAGCGTGAGCGCCTGGCCGTCGAACTCGAGCGTCGACACCTGGTTCTTCGCGATCTCCAGCGGCAGGTCGGCCGAGACCTCGCTGCCGTTGCAGCGCACGTTCAGCGTCGAGGCCAGCTTGCCCGCCGGTACCGCGAAGCGGTAGCCGATCGGCGCGCGGGCCGCCTCGGCGGCGGCGAGATCGGCGTTGTCGGCGACGAAGGACTCGCCGTCGATCGAGAACCGGATGGCGCAGTCGCGGCCGTTCGTGTCGCCGCTCGCCTTGCCGCGGGCCGCGGGTGACGACGCCGGCGTGGCCGACGCCGCCGGCGCCGGCGCATGCAGCGTGACGTCGATCCAGCCGTGGTCGGCCGCCAAAATGTGGTCGCGCCGCGCCTCGAGCAGGTCCGCGCTGCGGCTGCAGCCCGAGGCCGCGAGGACGGCGGCGACGATCATGAACTTCGCGTTGGCTTGCATGGGCATCGGCGTCGAGGAGGGCGGAGTTCGATTGTGACGCGGCGCGACGGCGATCGGCGCGGGCGCGCGCACAATGGCGCGACGAAAGGGACTGCCATGCCTCGCCTGTTGAACTCGACCCGCTGGTTCGTCGCGGCCTTCGCCGCCGGCGCATGCGGCTGCGCGCTCGCCGCCGACGGCGCCGCGGTCACCCCGTTCTCGACCGCCGCGCCCGGCGACGCGCCCGCCCCGTGGAAGTTCGTCTCGCTGCCGCACAAGACGCCGACGAAGTTCAGCGTCGTCGACCTCGACGGCGCGAAGGTGCTGAAGGTCGAGGCCGACGATTCGTACGGCAATCTCGTGCACGCCGTGCAGGCGCAGCCGACCGCGCAGGCGACGCTCGCGTGGCGCTGGCGTGTCGACAAGCTGATCGCCACCGCCGACCTGACGACGCATGCCGGTGACGACTCGCCCGCGAAGATCTGCGTGTTCTTCGCGTTCGACGCCGGCAAGCTCTCGCTCGGCGAGCGCACGAAGCTGTCGCTCGCGCATTCGACGACGGGCCAGGACGTGCCGACCGAGACGCTGTGCTACGTCTGGGACAACAAGCTGGCCGTCGACACCGCGCTGCCCAACGCGTTCACCAAGCGCATCCGCTTCATCGTCCTGCAGAGCGGCACGGCGAAGCTGGGGCAGTGGATCAGCGAGAAGCGCGACATCGCGACCGACTACCAGCGCCTGTTCGGCGACGAGTCCGAGGGCCGGACGCCGGCGATCACCGGCGTGGCCGTCGCCGCCGATGCGGACAACACGCACGGCCACGCGCTCGCGTATTTCGGCGATGTCACGCTGACGCCCTGAGCCGCGCGACGCGCGGACACTTCGCGGCATTCGCGCAACGCCGCCCTGCACGGCGAGCCCCTGCAAACTGGGGGGGACGCGTCGACGGCGCGGTCGCGTTGAGCCCGTTCGGCGGGCGTTCGCGTTCGCGTGCGTGACTGGTGAGCGGCCTGTCGTCATGCCATGCGCGATCGCCCGCCGAGTCCCGCAAACGAGGGATCGTGCTGCGCCGAACGAGGGATGGCCCGAGCGCGCCCGACACCGCAAGCTTCGTGTCAGCCCCGGTTGCCGGGCAACGCCGGCCCGCGATCGGGCCATAGGAGATGACATGAAATCGAAACTCGTACGCGCACTCGCCGTCTGCGCCTTGGGCGCCGCTGTTGCCGCCCCTTCCTTCGCCGCCAATGACCTGACCGGCACCACGGTCGACATCAACTGGCAGTTCCCGGACGCCGCCACCACGGCCTACTCGCAGAGCGTCGTCGTCGGCGCGGGCGCCGAGGTCACGTGCGCGGGCAACGCGGCCGGCACCGGCCTGTGCCCGGGCTTCGTCGACGCCGCGCACATCGACATCGGCGCCAACGACCTCGCGTTGACGATCGACTCCGGCACGTCGGCGTGGACCGCGACGACGTTCAACGGCTATGAGTTCAGCAACCTGTCCGCGGGCGGCACCTGGACCGGCTACACCCTGTCGACGGACTTCGCCGGCCTCGACGCCTCGCGCATCACGTTCACGCCCGACGCGGTGTGGGTCAACATGCAAGGCATCACGCCCGTAGCGGGCCAGTCGTTCGACATCACGCTGCAGACCAGCGCCGTGCCCGAGCCGGCCAGCCCCGCGCTGATGCTCGCCGGCCTCGGCGCGCTCGTGGTGATCGCGCGCCGCCGTCGCGCGCAGCGCTGAGCCGCACGACCGCGACAGGCCGCAGGCGGGGCCACGGGCGATACGGCATGAGGTATCAGTGCCCGCCGGCGGCTCCGCCCGCCACGCCGAACGGCGGACGCGTCAGCCAGATGAAGCCGATCAGCAGCGCGAACATCACCGAGATCGCCCAGAACACCTCGTTCGTGGCCATCGTCGCGCCCTGCGCGTTGATCACGTTCTGCAGCGCCGCGTAGCCGGCGTTGCCCGTGACGCCGGCCTGCGACAGGCCATCGAGATAGCCCTGCGACGCCACGCCGTTCTGCGTGAGGTTCTCCGCCAGCCGCACGTCGTGGATCTGCGTGCGGTGATCCCACAGCGTCGTCACGATCGCCGTGCCCATGCTGCCCGAAAGCGTGCGGAAGAAGTTCGACAGCCCCGACGCCGCGGCCATGCGCGACGGCGTCACGCCCGATAGCAGGATCTGGTTGATCGGGATGAAGAAGAACGCGACCGCGACGCCCTGCAGCAGGCGCGGCAGGAAGATGTGGCCGATCGAGGTGTCGAGGTTGAACGTCGAGAACCAGTACGCCGTCGCGCCGAAGATGGCGAACGCCAGGCTCGCGCCCAGGCGCAGGTCGAAGCGCTGGATGTTCTTGCCGACGATCGGCGACACGATCAGCGCGAAGATCCCGACCGGCGCCGTCGCGATGCCGGCCCACGTCGGCGTGTAGCCCATCACCGTCTGCAGCCACAGCGGCAGCAGCACCGTCATCGCGAAGAACGCCATGTAGCCGAGCGCCATCGCGATCGTGCCGTAGCGGAAGTTGCGTGTCTTGAACAGCGACAGGTCGACGATCGGATGGTCGTCGGTCAACTCCCAGATGACCAGGAACGTGAGGCCCACGACGGCGACGATCGCCAGCGTCGTGATGACGCTCGAGTTGAACCAGTCGAGGTCGTTGCCGTTGTCCAGCATCAGCTGCAGGCTGCCCACGCCGACCACCATCGCGA
>FTDG01000780.1_pt1 | contig 11854 bp, 11 predicted proteins | sample 1639751 | NCBI WGS metagenome assembly FTDG01 (sample SAMEA3914869, study PRJEB12502) | metagenome | biome: forest; material: soil | place: USA | collected 2012-03-12 | depth 0.1 m
CCCCCGGCCCGCCCGGCCGCGCCGTCCAAGTCGCGCGATCCGTTCTTCGACAAGCCCTACGAGGCGAGCATCACGTCGGCCGAGAGGCCCGAGTGGGAAAAGGCGCCGGCCGCCGCGCCGGTCGGCCGCGCGGCCCTGTCGGCCAACATCCGCTCCAAGCGCAAGGTCGCCGCGCTGCTGGGCGGCAGCACCAAGGCCTGAGGCCGGCCGGCGTACCATCCGTACGCTGGAATCGGCCTGCCGTGCAGTTCGCGGCGGCTTTTTTCATTCCGCGGCTACCATGATCGCCTGGCGGCCGCGGGCCCGGCTGGCGTGCGATCCGCGCGCGGCCGATACCGTCGCCGGCAGACGCCCGCCACCCTGAATGTCTCGCAACCAGCCCGCATGCCTCACGTCATCCTTTGCAACGCCACGCGCTCCGGCGCCGCGTGCGGCGTCGCATGGCGCGCGGGCGCGTGGCGGCGCCGCGGCAGCGCGGGAACCCATCCGCTGATAGCCGGCAAGACGGAGCATCGACCATGAAGGCAGTGATCCTGGCCGGCGGCCTGGGCACGCGGCTCAGCGAAGAAACGGCGACGCGCCCCAAGCCGATGGTGGAGGTCGGCGGCAAGCCCATCCTGTGGCACATCCTGAAGATCTACTCGCACCACGGCATCGACGACTTCGTGATCTGCCTCGGCTACAAGGGCTACATGATCAAGGAGTACTTCGCGAACTACTTCCTGCACACGTCGGACGTCACCTTCGACATGGCGCACAACGAGATGCAGGTCCACCACAAGCGCGCCGAGCCGTGGCGAGTCACGCTGGTCGATACCGGCGACGAGTCGATGACGGGCGGGCGCCTGCGGCGGGTCGCGAGCTACGTCGAGAACGAACGGGATTTCTGCCTCACCTACGGCGACGGCGTGGGCGACATCGACATCGCAAAGTCCGTCGAGTTCCACCGCGCGCATGGCAAGGCCGCGACCGTGACCTCGGTACTGCCGCCGGGCCGCTTCGGTGCGCTCGACATCCACGACGGCCAGGTTCGCAGCTTCCAGGAGAAGCCCAGGGGCGACGGCGCCGTCGTCAACGGGGGATTCTTCGTGCTGTCGCCGCGCGTGCTGGCCGAGGTCCGCGACGATGCGTCGGTGTGGGAGCAGGAGCCGCTCAGGAACCTGGCGGCGCAGGGCGAGTTGATGGCCTTTCCGCACCGGGGCTTCTGGCAGCCGATGGACACCGTTCGCGATCGACAGCATCTCGAGGACCTGTGGCAATCGGGCAAGGCGCCCTGGAAGACATGGGACTGAAGTCGATGAGCGTCGACCCTGGCTTCTGGCGCGGCAAGCGCGTGCTCCTGACCGGACACACCGGCTTCAAGGGCGGATGGCTGAGCCTCTGGCTGCAGGCGCTGGGCGCCGAATTGCAGGGTTACGCGCTCGCGCCCGTCGGCGAGCACAACCTGTTCGACGCGGCGCGCGTGGCCGAGGGTATGGGCTCGACCATCGGCGACGTGCGCGACCTGGCGGCGCTGCGATCCTCGCTGGCGGCGTTCCGTCCGCAGGTCGTGATCCACTTGGCCGCGCAGCCGCTGGTGCGCGAGTCGTATGCCGACCCGGTCGGGACCTACGCCACCAACGTCATGGGCACCGTCCACCTGCTCGAAGCGGTGCGCGCGACGCCAGGGGTGCGCGTGGTCGTCAACGTGACGACCGACAAGTGCTACGAGAACCGCGAATGGCCCTGGGGCTATCGCGAGGACGAGGCGATGGGCGGCCATGATCCGTACAGCAGCAGCAAGGGCTGCGCGGAGCTGGTCTCGAGCGCCTACCGCCGCTCCTTCTTCCGCCAAGGCGGCCCCGCGGTCGCGACGGCGCGGGCAGGCAACGTCATCGGCGGCGGCGACTGGGCCACCGATCGGCTGGTGCCCGACGTCATGCGGGCCTTCGAGCGCGGCGAGCCGGTGGTCATCCGCAACCCCCAGGCCACGCGCCCGTGGCAGCACGTGCTCGATCCGCTGGCGGGCTATCTGTCGCTGGCGCAGCGCCTGTGGCACGACGGCGATGCCGTCGCCGAAGGCTGGAACTTCGGGCCGCACGACGAGGATGCGCGGCCGGTGCAATGGATCGTCGAGCAACTGGCCGAATGCTGGGGCCGGGGCACCGGCTGGCAACTCGATGGCGGCACGCATCCGCACGAGGCCCATTTCCTCAAGCTCGACATTTCCAAGGCCCGTGCGCGCCTGCATTGGGGGCCGCGCTGGCGGCTGGCCGAGGCGCTGCGCCGCACGGTCGACTGGCACCGCGCCTGGCGCAGCGGACAGGACGCGCGTGCGCTGTGCCTGGCCCAGATCGACGATCATTCGCGCGCCGCGCCCTGAGTCCCGCCATGAACGAAGCCCCCCTGTCCTTCGCCAGCAAGACGCCCGACCAGCTCCGCGCCGAGATTGCAGCGCTGGTGCAGCAGTACGCCGACATCGTCCATGCGCCGAGGCCGTTCGTGCCGGGCGAGAGCGCCGTGCCCGTCTCGGGCAAGGTCATCGGCGCGAAGGAATTGCAGCTGATGGTCGAGGCGAGCCTCGACGGCTGGCTCACGACCGGGCGCTTCAACGCGATGTTCGAGCAACGGCTCGCGCAGTTCCTGGGCGTCAAGCACCTGATCACCGTCAATTCGGGCTCGTCGGCCAACCTGGTCGCGTTCTCCACGCTCACGTCGTCGCGCCTGGGTGCGCGCGCGATCCGGCCGGGCGACGAGGTCATCGGCGTCGCCGCGGGCTTCCCGACCACCGTCAACCCGATCCTGCAGTTCGGCGCGGTGCCGGTGTTCGTCGACGTCGACCTGGCCACGCACAACATCGACGCCTCGAAGATCGAGGCCGCCATCTCGCCGAAGACCAAGGCGATCATGCTGGCGCACAGCCTCGGCAATCCATTCAACCTCGATGCCGTCACCGCGATCTGCCGCAAGCACGGCCTGTGGCTGGTCGAGGACTGCTGCGACGCGCTCGGCGCCAGGTACGACGGCAGGCTCGTGGGCACCTTCGGCGACATCGGCACGCTCAGCTTCTATCCGGCGCACCACATCACGATGGGTGAGGGCGGCGCGGTGTTCACAAACGATCCCGAGCTCAGGCTGATCGCCGAGTCGTTCCGCGACTGGGGCCGGGACTGCTACTGCGCACCGGGCAAGGACAACACCTGCGGCAAGCGCTTCTGCTGGAAACTGGGCGAGCTGCCGGATGGCTACGACCACAAGTACACGTACAGCCACCTCGGCTACAACCTGAAGATCACCGACATGCAGGCCGCCTGCGCGCTCGCGCAGCTGGACCGCCTCGACGACTTCATCGCGGCCCGCAAGGCCAACTTCGCCTACCTGAGGCAGCGCCTGTCCCGCTGCTCGCCGTACCTGCACCTGCCCGAGGCGACGCCGAAGTCCGAGCCTTCGTGGTTCGGATTCCCGCTGGTGCTCAAGCAGGACGCCGGCGCGACGCGCGCCGAGCTGATCGACTTCCTCGACCAGAGCCGCATCGCCACGCGCCTGCTGTTCGCGGGCAACCTCACGCGGCAACCGTACATGATCGGCCGCAACTTCCGGGTCAGCGGCGAACTCGCCAACACCGACGTCGTGATGAACCAGACCTTCTGGCTGGGCGTCTGGCCGGGCCTGGGCCGCGAGCAGCTGGACTACATCGTGGACACGCTCGAGGCCTTCTTCGGGCTCAACATCTGATGCAGCGCCCGGGCACGGCGCTGGTTACCGGGGGCGGTGGCTTCATCGGCGGCCGGTTGGTGCGCGCGCTGACGCAGGCGGGTTGGGAGGTTCGCCTGCTGCGGGGCGTCGACGCGGCGCCGGCGGGCGACCCGGCGCTCCCCGAGCCGGAGCGTGTCTTCGGCTTTGCCGACCGGCTGCCGGAGGTCGTCGACGGCGTGACCCATTTCTTCAACTTCGCGGTGGCGTATGACCGGCCCGCGAACTCCGACGTGCTGATCGCCGAGGTCAACGTCACGCGGCCGCTGCGGGTGCTGGACGCGCTGGCGGAACGCGGCGGCGAGGCCACCTGCCTGCTGGGCGACAGCTTCTTCCGCAAGTTCCCGCCCGGGGCGACGAGCCAGGGCCGCTACACGACGTCCAAGGCGGTCCTGGCCGACGCCGTCTCGGCGCGACGCTGGCCGGAGCGGATGCGCGTGGCCCTGCTGCGGATCGAGCAGGTCTACGGGCCGGGCGAGTCGTTCGCCAAGGTGCTGCCGCGCGTCACCCGGCAACTGCTCGAGAACGTCGAGCGGATCGCGCTGACCGACGGCCTGCAGCGACGCGACTTCATCCATGTGGACGACGTCGTCGCCGCAGCCCTGGTCGCGGCCCGCGCGGCCTGGTCGGGTGTCCACACCGTGCCTTGCGGGACCGGCACCGCCACGCCGGTGCGCACCGTGTTCGAGACGCTGCACGCGCTGAGCGGCTCAAGGTCGATCATGGGCTTCGGCGACATGGCGCCCGACCAGGCCATCCCCGAGTCCTTGGGCGATGCGAGCTGGCTGCGCGCGCGCGGATGGCATCCGCGCCGGGCGCTGGCCGACGGCTTGGCGGAGCTGGTCCGCGACGTGAGCTCGCGTTGCGCGCCATGATCGGCCATGTACAGGCCCTGCTCGGGCGCCGGCTGAACGCGGAACATGCGACCGTGCTCGCGAGCTGGACCTCGCGCCTGCTGTCATCGGGCCTGCAGTTCCTCGCCCTTCCGCTGCTCGTGCGTTCGCTGGGCGTCGACGGCTACGGCGTCTACGCGGTCACGACCAGCCTGCTGGGCTGGTTCATGCTGGCCGACCTCGGCACCGGAGCTACGCTGCAGAACAAGATCTCGTCCTGTCGCGCCAGCGGCAGGTCTCCCGCGAACGACATCGTCTCCGATGGACTGGGACTGCTGGCGAGCCTGCCCGCGCTCGCCGGCCTCGCGGCGCTCGGCGGATTCGTGCTGGCGCGCGTCATCTGGTCGCCCCGGCAACTGGCGTGGGCGGGCGACTGGCTGATCGTCGTGGCGGCGCTGCCTTTCGTGGTGTCGGCGCTCGGCAGCGTGGCCTACAAGATCCTCTACGCGCAACAGCAGGGCTGGCGCGCCAACCTCTGGCAGGCGATCGGCAGCGTGCTGGCGCTGGCGTCGACCTACGCCTTGTTCCGGGCCGAGCTGGCCCCGCGCGCCCGTCTCGCGTGCATGGTGCTCGCCTACGCCGTGCCGCCGGCGGCAGTGTCGACGAGCCTGCTCCTGCGTGCGCTGCGCCGCGCACGCGCCGAGGGCGGCCGCTTCGACCGCGCGATCTTCGGCCGCACCGTGCGCCGGTCCGCCGGCTTTCTCGGCTTCGGCCTGCTCTCGCTGCTGACGCTGCAGGCCGACTACCTGATCCTGGCGGTCACCGTCGCCCCCGCGGAGATCCTGAAGTACAACGTGATCTCGAAGGTGGCCGGCCTGGCCATCGTGCTTTTCGGCGCGGTGCTGCAGGCACAATGGCCGGGCTGCGCCGAAGCGGCGGCGCGCAACGACTGGCGGGCGATCGGCGGCCGGCTGGCGGGACTGCTGCGGATCGGCACTGCCATGATGCTAGCCTTCGGCGTCCTCTACACCCTCTTCCAGCCGACAATCATGGCGCTGATCTCGCCGAAGCAGCCCGCCGGCCTGGAGCGCGGCGTCGTCCTGCTCTACACGTTGTACCTGCTGGCGCGGGTCTGGACGGACAGTCACTCCATGCTGCTGCAAAGCATGGGCCGGCTGAGGATCTTCATCCTCTTCGTGCCGGTGCAGGCCGCGTGTTCGCTGCTGCTGCAGATGGTGCTGTCCAGGGCGTTCGGCGTCGCGGGCCTGGTGGGCGGGCTGCTGGCGTCCTTCCTGCTGACGGCCTGCTGGATCCTCCCGCTACACCTGCGCACGGTGCGGCGACAGTCGGCGGCGGCGTCCGTCGGGACCGCGACAACTTCTTGAGAATGCGACCATGTCCGAGCTCGTCAGCATCCTGATCCCGGTGTTCAACCGGGTCGGACTCATCGAATCCGTCGTGCACTCGGCGCTCGCGCAGACCCACCGCGACATCGAGGTCGTGATCGTCGACAACGCGAGCACGGATGGCACCTGGGAGCGCCTGCAGTCGATCGCGGCTTCGGACGCGCGCGTCCGCATCCACCGCAACCCGACCAACATCGGCCCCTTGCGGAACTGGCACGCCTGCATCGAGCGGGCCCGGGGGCGGGTCAGCAAGATCCTCTGGTCGGACGACCTGATCGCGCCCACGTTCATCGAACGCTGCCTGCCGTTCCTGCAGGATCCGGGGATCGGATTCGTGTACACGGCGACCGTCATCTTCCGGGGCTCGGGCCCGTCGCCCGCCGATCCCGTGTTCTACCGGGTCGACGGCGACACGGTGTTTCCGGCGAGGCGCTTCATCGAAGGCATCCTGGAGGAGCGCGACTTCCCGTTCTCGCCGGGTTGCGCGCTTCTGCGCACCGAGGACTTGCGCAGGAACCTGCTGATCGACGTCCCTAACCGGCACGGCAGCGACTTCAGCATGCACGCGATCGGCAACGACATGCTGACCTACCTGCTGACGGCGCGCACCTACCCGCGTGTGGCGATGCTCGGCGAGCCGCTGTCGTACTTCCGGGATCACGAGGGCTCCATCTCCACGAGTTCCGGCCCCCAGCGCCTGCTGTTCCACTACGACATGGCCAAGGCCTTCTTCGTTTCGCAATTCCTCAAGGACGATCCGCTGCGGCATGTCCTGAACGCCCGCCTTCGGCTCCACCTGCTGCGCTACGGCCCGGCGCCCTACGGAATCACCGACGTGGACGGTTTCTATCCGGTCGACGGGCTGGGCACGGTGCGGATCGGGGCGCTGCTGGGCGCGGTCCTCGCGCTCGTGCGCCGGCGCCTGGTGCGCGTCGCACGGGGCGGCTGACGCGGAGCGTCAGGCCGCCGGGGGCGGACCGCACACCTCTCGCACCCAGGTCTCCAGCCGGTACCGGTTGTGCGTCGCTTCCGGCACGGGCCGGAAGGGCGTGGCCAGGAAGCCGGCCGGGATGCGCGGCTTGTTGCGGTTGAGGATCGCGATGTTCTGCGCATCGTAGAAATCGTAGGCGCTCGCCGTCGCGTTGGTGGTGATCAGCTTCGTCTGGCTGCCGAGCGCCTCGAGCGTGCGCATGGTCAGCCCGCGCTGACCGGGGTGCTCGATGTCGAGCACCGCGCGCGAGTTCAGGAAGATCTCCTGCACCGTCGCCCTGGACAGCGGCGTGAACCTGAACTCGGAGCGCTCGGCGCCGTCGACGGTGTCGGTGAAGTACCGGCGCGCCGCATACATCCAGGGCGCCTGCAGGTACAGGTACCAGTACGCGCGCTCCGTGTCCTTCAGCTGCGCCGCGATGCGCTGGATGATGCGATAGCGATCCGAGTGGATCGTGCCGACGAAGCTGATGTCGAACCTGGGCTGTGCCGGCGCGATGCGCTCGAAGCCGCGCGTGAAGAAAAGCGGGCGGAAACGGATGCGGCTGCGTGCGGCGTCGACCTCGTCGAAGCTGAAGCACTCGTCGTACAGGCGCAGCTGCTTCTTCGAGTGCGGCTTGTTCGACAGCGAATCCCAGGTGTAGAAGACCAGTCGAGCCGTCGGGAATTCCGTGCGCAGCATGCGCAGCGTCGGCTCGAAGATGCATTCCCCCTGGACGATCAGGATCAGGTCGTAGCGCGATGCGGCCAGGCGCCGCAATTCGCGGGCGTAGTACCGATTCGCGGAGGGCGTGGTCAGCGTCGGCGTGACGCGCGCGACGGCCTTGAGCAGGGCGGTGTCGAACGGGCGGTCGGGCAGCATGTCGACTCGCCAGCCGTCGGCCACCATCTGGTCGTGGATCTCCCGTTCGTACCCGAAGAAGCGAGGCGCGATCAGCAGCGCGCGGCCGGTGCTCTCGCTGGCCATGTTCAGGACATCCCCGCGCTTTCGTCGCGGGCGACGATCCGGGCAGGCACTCCGACCGCCAGGCTGCCGGCCGGCACGTCGGCGAGCACCACGGCGTTGGCGCCGACGACGCAGCCGCGTCCCAGGCGCACGGCGCCGAGCACCTTGGCGCCGGCGGCGATGGTCACGTCGTCGTCGACCACGGGCCGCAGGGCGGGGTCGTAGCGAAAATCGAGCGCGGTCGCCCCCAGCGTGACCTGCTGGAAGATGGTGGCGTTGCGCCCGATCGAGGCGCCGCCGAGTATCGTGCCCTGCGTGTGGGCGATGACCAGTCCGGGGCCGATCTCCAGGCCGGCCGGCACCTCCAGGCCGAACACGACGAAATTGAGCAGCTGCACGAACCTGGCCAGGCGCCCCCAGCCGCGCCGGTGCAGCGCGTGGGCGTGCCGTATCAGGCTGACCGGCGCGAAGCGCGGCGAGAAGTGATGCGCCCAGCGCCGCGCCGGCGCTGGCCGGCCCGCCAGTTCGGCGAGCCGGGCCCAGTCCGCATCGAGGGTCTCGCGCAGCGAAGGCATCAGTTCGCCAGGCGGTTGCTGCGCAACTCCGCGGTGGCCTCGCTGGTCCGATCCGGGTGCACGGGCTCGTTCTTCGCCCAGTCGCAGAAGCGGCGCAGGCCTTCGCCGAGCGGCGTGCGCGGCTCGAAGCCCAGCAGGCGCCGGGCGGCTCCGATGTCCGCGTAGCCGTGCCGGATGTCCCCGACGCGGAACTGTCCCGTCACTCGCGTGGCCACGTCGAGGCCGGCGGCCTCGAGCAGGCTGGCCGCCAGTGCGGCGACCGTCGTCGGCTGCCCCGAGCCGAGGTTGATGGCGACGCCGGGCGCAAGATCGGCGGACAGGGCGTCGTGCATCGCCGCGACGACGTCCGAGACATGCACGAAATCGCGCGACTCCCGTCCGTCTTCGTAGATCGGGATCTCCAGGCCCTGGCGCGCACGATTGAAGAAGATGGAGATGATCCCGGTGTACGGGTTCTGCAGGGACTGGCCTTCGCCGTAGACGTTCTGGGGGCGGAAGATGGTCGAACGGAATCCGAGGGCAGCCGCGGCGGAGTTGAGCAGCAACTCCTGCGAGGCCTTCGTCGCGGCGTAGATCGACCCGGGTGCGAAAGGCAGCGACTCCGGCGTCGCCGCCGCGACCAGCGTGGTGCCGTCGGCGTCGCGCGGCTCCCAATCTCCGGCAGCCAGCGCCTCGGGCGTGCGCGGCAGCGGCTGCAGCAGGCGCGCCGACGCATCGGGGCGCACGTACGCGCCCTCGCCGTAGACGCTGCGGCTGGACGCGAGCACGACCTGGCGCGGGCGCCGCGCGCACCGGGCGATCGCTTCGAGCAGGGCCGCCGTGCCACCGCAGTTGACGTCAGTGTAGTGGCCGATGCGGTACATGGACTGGCCCGTGCCCGTTTCCGCGGCCAGATGGAAGACGGCGTCGCTGCCGTCGATCAGGTCGGGGTGCTCGTGCAGCCGGCGCGCGTCCAGGCGGACGAAGCGGGCGCCGGCGGGAACGTCGGCGACCGCGTCTTGGCCGTGTATCTGGGCGCTCAGGGAATCCAGCAGCAGCACATCGTGACCCGCGGCGATCAGGCACGTCGCGAGATGCAGGCCGATGAAGCCGAGTCCGCCTGTGATGACGATTTTCAAGGAGTTCCTGCTGTTGTCTAGGGAGAGGTGACGGGTTCGGGATCGAAGACTTGATCAGGCCCTGCCGCGGAGCTGGCGGAGCAGGGATCGCCGCACGAACTTCGCGAGCGAAAAGGCCGTGGCGGCCACATAGATCGCCAGGCTGCAATCTCCACGCTGCCATGCGCGTCGAATGTTGGCGAGCTCGCCGCGCTCCATTTCGTGGATATTCTCGCTCAGCCCCTGGACTCCGAAGCCGGCCTTGCCGCCGTTGTAGTCGACCAGCACCTCGTTGAGGAGGATGCACGGCGAATGCGCGGCGATGCGCAGGAACAGGTCGCCTTCTTCCGCGTGGCGCTGGCCGGCGGGAAACAGGCCGACCGCATCGAGCACGCTGCGGCGCACGACGACGGTCGAAGTCTGGAAGAAATTCTTGAACAGCTGCGCCCGTGCGGATATTTCCAGTTCAGGCGCCCGCAAGTCCAGCCGCTGGTCGATCAGCGTCCGCGCCATCGTCGTGCGGGTTCCCACCATGCCGACGTCCGGCCGGCGCGCGAGGACGGCCAATTGCATTTCCAGCTTGCCGGGGAACCAGCCGTCGTCGGAGTCGAGGAAGGCGACATACGTCGAGGCCGTGCGCAGGATCCCGGCGTTCCTGGCGCTGGCGGCGCCGCCGTTGGGCACGCTGAAGATGCGCACCGGCGGCGCGCAGGCGCCGACGGCGGCCGCGATCGCCGCGGCGCTGCCGTCGGTCGATCCATCGTCGATGACCACGATCTCCTTCGGCCGCACCGTCTGCCCCTGCAGCGTGCGGATCGCCGCCACGGCACCGGCCCCCGAATTGAAGACGGGGATGACGACCGACACGTCGGCAAGGGGCGCTGCGGTGGCCTCGGGGACGCTCATTGGCCACTGCGCAGCGCGGCGAGCGCGAGGCGGGGCGCGCGCCACAGCAGGCTGTGCCAGGCGCTCCAGGCTCCCGACTCCTGCATGGCCCGCGCATGTTCGCGCACGTTCGCGCCGTAGTTCGCGGAGGCGCCGCCGGCCGTGAAGACGCCCACGACATCGTCGATGTCGCGCGTCAGGCCGGCCAGGCGGGCCTTCATCAGGAACTTGGTGTCGGCGGCGATCCGGTAGCTCGGGTCATAAAGGCCGAGGCCGTCGTGCGCTTCCCGGCGGATCAGCGTGCCTGCCGAATGATTGCGGATCAGCTTGCCGCCCTGGTGCGGCGAGTGGAACAGGACCATGCCGGAAACGACCATGGCGCCGGTGCCCTCGCGCATCAGCATCTCGACGCCAGTGGGCAGCAGCAGGTCGTCGCATCCCAGTACGACGTAGGCCTCGCCCGTCGCCAGGCGCAGGCCCTTGTTCAACGCGTCGTAGATACCCGCGTCCGGTTCGCTCACCCAGAACGCGATATGGCGGTCGAAACGTTCGAGCAGCGCGATCGTGCCGTCGGTGGAGCCGCCGTCGACGATCACGTGCTCGATGTCGGGCCAGGTCTGGGCCATGACGCTGCGGATGCAGGCCTCCAGCGTTCCCGCGCCGTTGCGCACGACGGTCAGCACGGTGACCCGGGGATGCCCGACCGTGCCGGAGGCCTCGCGCCCGTGCTCGCGCACGGTGCGCCAGCCGCCGGTTCTGGCCGTGGGGGTGCTGGTCTGATTCACGGAGTCGATGTTCGGGGATTCGAGGCGAGCGGTCGCGGCACGTGGCGTCGCGAACCGGTGCAGGAAAGTCGACGCATCGTCAGCAGCGGCGGCCCCGCGCAATCGCGGCGCCCGTCGACCGACGCGGCGGCTCATTTTAGCCGCCGTCGAGCGGCGTCCCCGGTGTCGGCGCGATTGGGCGCGCCGCCGTCGCGACCCCCGGCGCCGCGCGGCGCGGGGATGTCGCCGAGGTTGCGGCCGAGTCAACCGAGCAGGCTGAACACCGCCGGCACGCGGTCGGGCAGGTCGATCCTCGCGGCCTTCCACTGGGCTGCCGTCTTGCAGAGCGACCAGCCATCCGCCAGCGTCAGGCCGCAGCTGATGGCGAGCCGCGTCGTCGGCTGCAGCACCTCCAGCGCGGCCTCCAGCATCACGGCGTTGCGGTAGGGCGTCTCGATGAAGACCTGCGTCTGCTGCAGGCGCTTCGAGGTCGCCTCGAGCTCGCGCAGCCGCGCGCGGCGCGGGTTGACGTCGGTCTGCAGATAGCCGTGGAAGACGAAGCTCTGGCCGTTGAGGCCGCTGGCCGCGATCGCCAGCGTGATCGAGCTGGGCCCGCTGAGCGCGAC
>FTDG01003429.1_pt1 | contig 11839 bp, 8 predicted proteins | sample 1639751 | NCBI WGS metagenome assembly FTDG01 (sample SAMEA3914869, study PRJEB12502) | metagenome | biome: forest; material: soil | place: USA | collected 2012-03-12 | depth 0.1 m
CAACGTCATCATCGGTTCGACGTACTCCGGGCTGCGCATCAACACGATCTCGCAGAACATGAACATGACCATCGCGTTCAACACGTTCTACGACAACGACCGCGTCGTCAGCGGCTCGGGCAACGGCCAGGTGCTCAACACCTGGGGCAACTACGGCCCGACCGGCACCATCCGCATCTACGACAACATCTTCGCGGCGGGCCCGCACACGGTGACGACGTCCGACTACTACGTGAACGCGGGTGCGACCGACGCCTACCTCGACTTCAAGCGCAACCTGTGGTTCGACAACGGCTACGGCTGGGGCACGTTCTCGCGCGACACGCTGGGCCTGTACGGCGATCCGAAGTTCACCGCGCCGACCACCGGCAACCTGACGCTGCAGGCCGGCAGCCCGGCGGTCAACAGCGGCACGCAGGCGACGTCGATCACGCTGACCAGCGACTTCACGATCCTGCAGGCTCGCCCGGCGGGCGGCGCGAACGACCTCGGCGCCTTCGAACGCGCCAACTGAACGCCGGCGCGGCGGCCTGCACGCGGGCCGCCGCGCCGCGTGAATCGATGCGCGCGTGAGGCGCGCGCGGACTGCTCGGGCGATGCTTCGCCCGGCCGCTCAGCTGCCGTCGTGCGGCGCGGCTTGCGCGTGCTTGCCCCGGACGACCTGGATCACGCCGCCGGCGGCGTCGTGGCAGGTCAGCGAGTCGTCGGCGTACGAGACCGATGCCGTGCGAGAGACGGGGCAATCGAGCGCGCCCTCGCGTTTCGGGAACGACTGCCCGTTCGGGCCGTAGTAGACGCTGTACAGCGAGCGTTCCACGCCCGCGCGCGCGAGATCGCCGCCGTGGTAGTAGACGTAGGCGTTGATGTAGGAACACGCCAGCAGCGCGGCCCCGTAGGCCAGCGCCGCCCACGTCGGCAGGCGCAGGCCGACCACGACGAGGCCCACCAGCAGCGTGCCGATCATCGAGGCGTACAGCTCGGACGCGTGGACGTAGAACATCGGCGCGCAGGCCCCGAGCATCGCGAGCGCCCACCACCGCACCGCGGCGCTGCGCCAGTCCAGCCGGGCGCACGCGCCCAGCGCGACGAGCGCGCCGATCGAGCCGCAGACCGACCAGAGCTTGACCGTGGCTGCGATCGACAGCAGGCTCGACGGCACCGGCGTCACGCCGAAGCCCAGGCTCGCCACGACGTTGCGCGCGATGTCGACCGGGCCCGGGCTGAGGTTGTAGTGCCCCGACGCCTCCGGCATCTGCGACTTGTAGGCGATCTTGAGCGCGACCCAGCCGACCAGCCCCAGCGCGAACAGCAGCGCGCTCGCCGCGTAGCCGGCGCGCAGGCGCCGATGGCGCAGGTACTGCCACAAGCCGATGGCGGGCAGCACGCAGGCCGCGCCGATGGCCAGCTCCTTCGTGTACAGCAGCAGCGTGCCCAGCACGTTCAGCGCCACGAACCAGCGTTCGCTGTCCGCGCTCGCCGGCGCCTGCAGCGCGCGCACCAGCGCGAGCAGGCTCGCGGCGAAGGCGAGGTTGCACAGCGACTGGCTGACCGTGTCGACCTGCGAGATGGCGTAGAACCACACGGGGCTGCAGGCCACGATGGCCCAGCCGGCGACGCGGCCGACCTGTCGCCCGGTGAGCCGTTCGACCGTGCGCAGGTGGATGCACGCGGCCCCCACGCAGACCAGCGCGGACAGGATCTGCCACGCCGGCAGCCAGACCTGGTTGGCGGCCAGCACCAGCCAGTACTCGATGGGGCGGATGTAGTAGAAGATCGTCGCCATCAGCGAATGGCGCGCGACCGGTGCGAGCGTGTTGATGTCGTCGCCGGTGTAGGTCGCCCACAGCAGGATCTGCACGCAGATGCCGGACACCGCCAGGCACGCGAGCGCGAACTCGACGAGCCGGCCGCGCTGCGCAGACTCCGACGCCGGAACGGGCAGCGGCGGGAACGAGGAAGGGGCTTGTGCGCTCATGGGGTCGATCGAGGGTCGAGAAGCGTCGATGGTTTGCGGAGTCCGGGCATCCCGTGCTCTTCCGGCGCGGGGTCGTATCTTCGCCGATGCATGGCCATCGCCGCGGCGATCACCACGAACAGGTAGAAGCTCCAGTCGTGATCCTTGGCGTCGAGGAACGCCCGGAAGATGATGGAGTACAGCGCGATCAGGCAGGCGATGCGCAGCTTGTCCATCGATTTCGCCTCGGCGCTCTCGAAGGGTGTCTTCACCTCGCGCCGTATGCTCGCCAGCATCTTCACGAACGCGAAGAAGCCCAGCAGGCCGTCGGTCGCCGCCACCTCGATGTAGGTGTTGTGCGAGTTCTTGCCGATCTGGTCGTGGCTCAGCTCGCCGTAGTCGCGCGCCTTCTCGCCGAAGCGCCGGTTGCCGATGCCGATCAGCGGATGCGCAAGAATCATGTTCTCGCCCGCCTTCCAGAGCTCGAAGCGCGAGTTCTCGGCGTCTTCCGCGGTGTAGTTGTCGCCGTTCGTGGCCGCGCGGATCGCGTACTGGTAGCTGATGGCGCCCAGGCCCATCACCACGACGATCGGCAGCAGCACGGCGCGCCGCCGGGGCGGCATCGTGAGCATGACGATCAGCAGGATCTCCAGCACCAGCCCGATCATGCCGCCGCGCGACTGCGACAGCAGCGTGCCGTACATGCACGCGAGCACGCTCACGCCCATCAGCAGGCGGCCCAGGCGGTTGGTCAGCTCGCTGCGCAGCGTGTAGACGAAGGGCAGCGTCTGGATGATGATGAAGGTGTAGTCGTTGTGGTTCTCGTAGTTGCCGTACGCGCCCGCGAGGCCGCCGTAGTCGCCGCGCAGGCCGGCGTGCAGCGCGTAGATGCCGTAGAAGACGATCCACAGCGAGCCGCAGGACATGCCCCATAGGTAGCGGCGCAGCCCCTGCGGCGAGTCGGTGAGCAGCACCGACAGGATCACGAACTGCGCGAGCGGCCCGACGTAGGCGATCTCGCCGATGACCGACCCGATGCCCTCGCCGACGACCGACACGGCCTGCACCGCCATGAACGCGAGCATCCAGCGGAAGGGCTTGCTGCTGAACGCCGCCTTGCGCGGATAGTCGCCGCGCGACGCGATGCGCGTCAGGAACACCAGCGCGCTGACGATCTGCAGCGGCAGGAACGGCGCCAGCTGCGGCCACAGCACGCCGGGCTGCACGAAGAAGACCAGCGGGTAGATGAAGGCGAGCGAGAACATGGCCTGCTGCGGCGCCGCGCCGGCCTCAGCTGCGCGCGACGAGCGCGACGCCCACGCAGATGCACAGCACGCCCGCGCCGCGCAGCACCGTCACCGCCTCGCCCAGCGCCAGGCCGAGCACCAGCGTCAGCACGAAGCCGAAGCCCACCAGCGGGTACGCCTTCGAGACGTCCCAGCGCGCGAGCACGGACAGCCAGATGACCGCGCCCACGCCATAGAGCAGGAAGCCCAGCAGGATCCACGGGTTGAGCGCCAGGGTGGCGACGCTGTCGAACAGCGACGCCGACGGGCCACGCGACGTGAACTGCCGCATGCCGTGCTTGAAGACGAACTGGGCCGAGACGGAGATGGCGATGCTGACCAGCGCCAGGAGGAACGCGGGCATGCCTAGATGTCCAGCTTGACGAAGTGGGCCAGCAGCGTCACGCCGACGATGATCGCGATCACGATGCGGCTGTTGAGGTCGCGCACGGCGAACACCAGCGGGTCGTCGTGCATCTCGCCGCGCGCGGTCTTGATCCACAGGCGCGTGAGCCAGTAGATCAGGCCGAGCGCGGCGAACCAGATGAGCTTGGGAGACGAGTAGCGCACGATGGTGTCGGGCGCGTGGATGAACAGGCCGAACACGACCACCGCGCACAGGCTCGCGCCCACGCCCATGGGCCACAGCACCTTGAGGTCGGCCACCTTGTAGTCGCGGCCGCTCGCGCCCGTGCGCCCTTCCTGCTCCAGGCTCACCAGCTCGGCGCAGCGCTTGACGAGCGCCAGGCCGAAGAACAGGAACCCCGAGAAGGCGAGCAGCCACGAGCTGACGTCGACGCCGATGGCCATCGCGCCGGCGAGCACGCGCAGCGTGTACAGGCTGGCCAGCGTCAGGACGTCGGCGACGACGACGCGCTTGAGCTTCCAGCTGTAGGTGCTGGTGAGGATCACGTAGATGAACAGCAGCGCGGCGAACGGCAGCGTGGTGGACAACGCGATGGCGAACGCGGTGACCATCAGCGCCACGCCGACGAACAGCGCCTGCGAGATCGTGACGGCGCCCGACGCCAGCGGCCGGTTCTTCTTGCGCGCGTGGGCGCGGTCGCTGTCGAGGTCCCACAGGTCGTTGACCAGGTAGGTGGCCGACGCGGCGAAGGAGAAGGCGAAGAACGCGCACAGCGCGAGCCGCACGCGGTGCCAGTCGCCCGAGAACGAGGTCAGCAGCGGAACCAGGATCAGCAGGTTCTTCAGCCACTGGTGCGCGCGGATGGCCTTGAGCCACACGCGCAGGCCGGCGCGGCCGGTCTGCGGCTCGAAGTTGCGCTCGATGGCCGACTGGGACGCGACGCGGCGGCGGAAGCGCTCGGAGCCGCCCACGACGATGGCGGCGCTGGCGGCCTTCCAGACCGGCAGGTCGGCGTTGCTGTCGCCGGCGTAGACGAACTCGTTGCCGACGCGCTCGCGGATCACGTCGCGCTTGCGCTCGGACTTGAAGTTGTTGTGCTCGTCGCTGGCGATGACCTGGTCGAACAGGCCGACCCGCTCGGCCACCGTCTGCGCGATGCGCTCGTTGGCCGCCGTGCACAGCACGATGCGGCGCCCGGCGGTCTTCTGTTCGCGCAGGTAGGCCAGCAGGCCCTCGTGCAGGGGCACGCCCTGGCCGCCCCAGCGCACCTGGCGCGCGATGCGCGACTTGAAGCCCGCGCGTCCCGACAGCAGCCACAAGGGCAGCAGCAGCAGGCTCAGCGGACGCTGCTGGATCAGCCGGATGATGGACTCCCACAGCGTGTCGGTGGGCGTCAGCGTGCCGTCGAGGTCGACCACCAGGGGATGGGCGGCCGTCAGCGCGAGGGAAGGTGAGTCGAGCATGGTTTTTGCGGCGCGTTGTTGGATGCGATCTGCCGGATGCGAGGGCCACGGTCGACATGACCGGCGCACAGCATCGGCAGGCCTGCCGATCGATGGGTGGAGGCACTCTCCACGGGCGCCCTTTGAACCAGCCCGCATTTTGCCCTCGAAGAATTGCGATTGGTCATGCTTCCCTCCAACGGGGGGAGCCGGCAGGCCCGTGCATCGCCATGAATTCACGGATTTGGGGAGGCGCTGCGATCGCGCGTCGCCGCGCGCCTGCGAATTCGTTAGTTGCTTCGCGGAATCGTCCCCTCTTTTGGGGGAACGTGCCGCCAGCGGCGACGCGCTGCAATGGTGCTGACGTACGATGACGCGCTCGCGAAAAGCCGCGCGGATGCATCGTCCCGCCGCGTCGCCGCGCCGGCAACTCCCCCTCGCCCGTTCGACCGTTCCATGGCCAGTCTCTCGCAAAAAGCCGGCTTCCTGATCGGCGCCAACCTCATCAAGTACGCGGTCGGCTTCACGCTGCCCATGCTGATGGTGCGCCTGCTGTCCAAGGGCGACTACGGCACCTACCAGCAGCTGCTGCTCGTGAACTCGATGGCGCTGGGCCTGCTGACGCTGGGCCTGCCCAGCTCGATCTACTACTTCTACAACCGCGTGGGCGAGCAGCGCCGGCCCGCGCTGGTGGTGCAGACGCTGTCGATGCTGGGCGTCGCGGGCGTCGTCGCGACGGTGGGCATCGCGCTCGCGTCGCCGCTGATCGCCGCGCGCACCAGCAATCCCGCACTCGTCGACCTGCTGCCGCTGTACGCGCTGGCCATCGGCCTGATGCTCGCCGGCGAGCACTTCACGAGCTTCATGGTGGCCCAGGACCGCTACGTGTCGGCCGTCGGCTTCGAGACCTTCGAGACCGTCGTGCGCGTGCTGACGCTGATGCTGCCGATCACGCTGGGCTTCGGCATGCGCGGGCTGGTGGTCGCCGCGGTGGTCTACGCGCTGGGCCGGCTGGCCGTGCGCACCTTCTGGCTCACCAGCACCGGACAGCAGCGCGTGCAGCTTTTCGGCGGCTCGCTCGACACCTTCTTCGGCGACCAGCTGGGCTATGCCATCCCGCTGTGGATGACGTCCATCGTCGGCGTGGTCGGCGGCATGCTCGATCGGGCGATCGTCGCGGCGTCCTTCACGCCGGTGGACTTCGCGGTCTACAGCGTCGGCGCCTTCGCCGTGCCGCTGGACGTGATCTTCCAGGCCTCGGTGGCCGACGTGCTGCGCGCCTCGCTGCCGCCGCTGATCCAGCGCGACGACCTGCGCGAGGTCGCGCGCCTGCTGCGCGAAGCCGTGCGCAAGCTGGCGCTGATCATGCTGCCGTCGTTCGTGTTCCTGTTCGGCTTCGCGCAGGAATTCGTGACGCTGCTGTTCACCAACCAATACGCCGACAGCGTGCGCGTGTTCCGCATCTACACGCTGGGCATCCCGCTGTTCATGTTCACGCTGAGCCTGGTGCCGCAGGTGTTCGGCCGCACGCGCATCAACCTCAACATCGTGCTCGTCGTGACGGCCTTCCACGTGGCGCTGAGCTTCGCGCTGCTCAAGCTGGTCGGCTTCTACGGGCCGGCCATCTCGGGCGTGCTCACGTCGTACGTGTCGACCGCCATCTACCTGCGGGTGGCCACGCGCCTGACCCAGGCCTCGCTCGCCGACCTGCTGCCGCTGCCCGCGATCGCGCGCACGCTCGCGAGCGCGGCGCTCGGCTTCCTGGCCGCCTGGCTGCTGGGCGAGCCGAGCTCGCACAAGTTCGTCAACCTGGCGGTGCACGCCGCCGTGTTCTCGCTGGTGTTCTTCATCGCCGGCCTGGCATGCGGGCTGTTCACCGCGCAGGACAAGCGCATGGCCCGGCGCATGGCCGAAAGGCTGCGCCTGATGCGTCCGGCCTGATCCCCAAAAACAGGGAACAAGCCGCGTCCCCCGACCGTGGAGCAAGCTCTGCACGCTATGCTTCTTCGGCGCCTCCACACGCCTGCCGATCCACCACGCAGACCGCTCGGCGCCCGTATTTCGCAACAACCATGACTCTCCAGAACCCGACGACGGCGACCGCGCAGGCGGACATGCCGCGCAACAAGCTCCGGGCCATCGTCTTCGGCGGCGGCATCGGCATGTTCCCGCCGCTGCACCAGCGCATGAAGGAGGACTTCGACGTCATCGCGACGCTCAGGCCCCGGGAATCGCGCTGGCTGGGCGCCTGGTACCGGCTCGTGACCATCCGCTGGCCGCGCCACGCCTGGTATCGCAAGTGGCGCTATTTCATGGAGAAGACCGGGCCGTCGTTCCTCGCGCGCACGCGCTCGGCCGCCGCGCAGCTCGAGGCGTATCGCGGCCAGTACGACGTGATCCTGTTCTTCGGCGCGATGTACTCGCCGAGCCTGGACATCGACAAGCCGATGTTCCTGTTCACCGACTCGTGCCGCTGGCTGTCGTCGCGCAACGTGCACGACTCCATCTCGCACTTCGCCAACCAGCGCGACGAGGCCGAGTGGCTCGCGCTCGAGGGCAACGTCTATCGCCAGGCCCGGCGCATCTTCGTGGGCAGCGACTTCGTGCGCAACGCGCTGATCGGCCAGTACCGCGTGGCGCCGGAATGCGCGATCACCTCCGGCTTCGGCGCGGGCGTGGGCTTCGGCCAGCCGGTGGCCAAGCAGTTCGACGGGCGCACGATCCTGTACATCGGCAAGGGCGACTTCGAGAAGAAAGGCGGCGTGCTGCTGATGAAGGCCTTCGAAGCCGTGCGCCGCGCCGTGCCCGACGCGCAGCTGCACATCGTCGGCCAGGACCGCCTGCCCGCGGCCGAGGGCGTGGTCAACCACGGCTTCGTGCGCGATCGCGAGCAGTTGCTCGAGCTGATGCGCCAGGCGCACGTGTTCGCGCTGCCCTCGCTCGTCGACCGCAACCCGATCAGCATCCTCGAGGCGATGGCCTCCTCCACGCCGTGCGTCGCCTCCGACTACGGCGCCATGCCCGAGATGGTGGGCGACGCCGGCCTGATCGCGCCGTGCAACGACGTCGACGCGCTGGCCCAGGCGCTGATCCGCATCCTGCAGGACGCCGACTACGCGCGCCGGCTCGGCGAGCGCGGACGCCAGCGCTTCGAGCAGATCTTCAACTGGGACAGCGTCTGGAGCATCGTCCGGCGCGAGATCCGCGCGGCGCTGCAATGAACGCCCTGCCCGCCACCACGCCGCCGCAGCGCCTCGAGTACCTCGACGGCGTGCGCGGATGGGCGTCGCTGATGGTGGTGCTGTCCCACCTGTGGGGCCAGTTCGCGCGGCACAACGCGGCGTTCTACTCCGCGGCGCCGCTGCGGCTCGTGTCCAACGGGCATTTCGCGGTGCTGGTCTTCTTCGTGCTCTCGGGCACGGCGCTGAGCCTGCGCTTCACGCGGCGTCCGCAGCCGGTGGCGCTCGGCTGGCTGATGGCCGCGCGCTACGTGCGGCTCGTGCTGCCGATCGCCATCACCACCCTGATCATCTTCATCCTGATGAAGCTGCAGTGGTACGGCAGCGCCGAGGCGGCGAAGGTGGCGCACTCGCCGGTCTTCCTCGGGCCGCGCGTCGGGCTGAGCACGAGCTTCGTCGACGCCGCCCGCTTCTCGCTGTTCGACGTGCTGTTCCACTACGACGCGGCCACCACGTTCAACACCAGCCTGTGGACGATGCCCATCGAGTTCCTGGGCTCGCTGCTGGTCTACGCGCTGCTGCTCGGGTTCTCGCTCGCGGGGCTGCTGCGGCGCGGGCACCGGGTCGCGATCGCCGCGCTGCTGACAGCCGCCCTGATGGTCGTCTCCAAGCCGGAAGCCGCCTGCTTCGGCGCCGGCTACCTGATCGCCGAGATGCTGTATGCGCCGCCGCGCGCGCTGGCCGTCGGCCGCTGGGCCGGCGTGGCGCTCGTGGCGATCGGTGGCGCGTTGGTGGCCCTGAACGGCGAGCTCGACGACGCCCGCGGCCTGGTGCTGGCCGCCGGCGCGGTCGCGAGCATCGCGTGCTGGCCGGCGCTGCGCCGGCTGTTCTCCTCGCGCGTGTCGCTCTGGCTGGGGGCGATCTCGTTCCCGCTGTACCTGAGCCACGTCATCGTCATCGACTGCGGCAGCCGGCTGTTCCTGGAATTCGTGCGCAGCGGCATGCCGCTGGAGACGGCCACCCACGTGTGCGCCGCCATCGCGATCCCGGCCTGCCTGCTCGCGGCCCGGCTGCTGATGCCCGTGGAACGCTGGAGCATCCACTGGAGCCGCGCCGTCGGCAACTACCGGCTGCGCCCACGCCCGCTGGCCACGACGCCGAGCTGAGCCGCGCTCAGCCCGAGCGCGGCTTCCACGTCGCCATCGTCTGGCCGCGCAGGAAGCGCCAGCTCGCGACGGCGAACGCCCAATAGGTCATCAGCAGGTAGGCCGGCGCCACGGCCAGCGTGCCCATGCGACGGCCGATGCCCAGCAGGCCGCAGGCGGCCAGTCCGTAGCACAGCAGGTGCAGCACCAGCAGCACCTGGTAGAACGTCGAGCCGAAGGCCAGCACGAGGTTGGACGCGAGCGCCGTGGCCAGGAACACGAAGGCCATGTAGCGCAGCACCTTGTGCGACATCAGGCAGAAGCTCGTGCCCGGAAAGCGCAGCGGGTCGAGCAGGCGGCGCATGTGCACCAGCCCCTGCAGCGCGCGCAGCGCGACGCGCACGCGCATCGAGAACTCGGAGCCGAGCTCCTCGTTGGCGGTCTCGCGCGACTGCGCCTGCGGGTCGAACGCGACGCGATGGCCGCCGGCGATGACCCGCAGCGGCAGCACGAAGTCGGTGATGAGCTCGCGCGGGATGTCGGAGTACAGCGCGCGGCGGATGGCGTCGCAGCCGCCGTTGACGCCGATCACCGAGGCAACGTTGGTCTCCGCGGCGCGCAGCCATTCCTCGAAGCGCAGGTAGGCGCCGCCGCCGGCCGTGACGCCGCTGGCCGACTCCAGCTCCAGCTTGCCGGTGACGTAGCCGACCGCCGGATCCGCGAAGTTCTGCGCCATGCTGCGCAGCGCGTCCGGCTTGAAGCGCGCGTTGGCGTCGCAGAACACCAGCAGCTCGCCGCGCGCCTGCCGCACGGCGGCGTTCAGGCCCAGGGCCTTGCCGCCGCGTTCGGCCTGGCGCAGCAGTTCCACGCCGCGGTCGGCGAAGGAGCGCACGACGTCGTCGGTGCCGTCGCTGGAGCAGTCGGAGACCACGAGGATCTGCAGCTTGTCCTTCGGATAGTCCTGCGCCAGCAGCGCGCCCAGCGTCGCGGCGATCACCTCGACCTCGTTGTACGCCGGCACCAGCACGCTGATGGTCGGCTCGAACGGCGCGCGCCGGACCGGCCGGCTGCGCACCGCGCCCCAGACGCGCAGCGCCAGCGGGTAGGTGACGTACGGATGCACGATCAGGAACAGGGAGAGCCAGAAGACGATCAGCATCGCGACGCACTCGTTTCAGGGTTGGGACAGGCGGCCGGCCGTCAGGCCGGCACCGCCGCGAGGTCGGCCGCGCGCTGGGCCAGGCGCAGCGGCCCGGGGCCGCGGGCGGCGATGCGCCAGGCCAGGCCCGGCTCGTCCAGGCGCTGCGGCGGCTCGGCGCCGGCCAGCGCCTCGAGGGCCACCGGCCGGGCGAAGCGGGCGACGAACTCGCCGGCCGCGCGCGCCTGGATGGCCAGGCTCGCGCCGCCGTCGGCGTGCGTCTCGATGTCGACCGCGCCGATCGGGCCCTGCAGCGAGCGCAGGTCGCCCACGCGGGCGTGGAGCAGCGCGTCGCCCCCGGCGTCGACGCCGTCGATGTGCAGGCGTTGCGCGGTGCACGAGCGCAGGTCGTGCGGCGCGGCCAGGGCGTAGAAGTCGGTGGCCGGGCGGCCGATCACGAGGTCGAGGTACTGCGACGGGTCGCCGGCCAGGCCGCGCTCCGCCGCCTTGGCCAGGTTGTAGGCCTGGCGCGCGGTCACGTAGTGCAGCTGGTAGCGGCGGCCGTCGTTGCACAGTTCGTTGAGCGTCTCGTGCATGCGCAGCGCCTTGTCGCCGAACAGCGCGTCGAAGTCCCACTCCACCGCGCCGTGCGTGTGCAGCTTGACGAACAGCCACTCCGGACGGCCCTGCACGTGCACGCCGCAGTCCAGCCAGGCCTGCACGCGGTCGGGGCGGCCCCAGTTGGCCGAGGTCAGGCTCGCGTTCTCGATGCGCGGATAGCGCGGCGCGCGCCAGTTCAGCCCCAGCGGACCCTGCATCAGCCAGAAGCCCTCGGGCGACGCGTCGCCCACGCGCGCGTCGACGCCGTGGTCGTGCGACTTGTGGCGGTGCGGGTCGTCCTTGGCGTAGTAGATCGAGTTGATCTTGCGCGTCTGCGCCTCGTTGGCCGAGGGCATCGTGAAGTCGCCCCAGCAGCCCAGGCTCTCGAGGATGCTCAGCTCGCCGTTGACGCCGCAGTCGACGCCGTTGCAGGCGTTGTCCAGCGTCCAGTCGCCGTGCACGAAGCCGAAGGTGGTGCGCGGCGCGGGGCCGGACTCCAGCAGCAGGCCCTGGCGGCGGTAGCTCGCCAGCGTGGCCTTCAGGTCGCGCGTGAGCGTCTCGGCGGTGTCGTCGCGGTGGTGGTAGTGCAGCTCCACCTCGCCGCCGCCGGCATGCGCCATCTCGGCCAGCCGCGGCAGGTGCTCCGGGCCGTGGTGCGGCGGATAGAACCAGCTGTGCAGCGGCGCGTGGCCGAAGGCGTCGATGCAGCGCTGCTGGAACTTCGGGTA
>FTDG01002050.1_pt1 | contig 11815 bp, 10 predicted proteins | sample 1639751 | NCBI WGS metagenome assembly FTDG01 (sample SAMEA3914869, study PRJEB12502) | metagenome | biome: forest; material: soil | place: USA | collected 2012-03-12 | depth 0.1 m
ATTCGGTGGAGGCGGGCAACGACCCGGTGGCCGAGGCCGGCTGCGGCGTCACCGTCGCGCCGCAGGACGCCCGCGCCGTCTCCGACGGGCTGCTGAAGATGATGCAGCTGGCGCCGACGGCACGCGCGCTGATGGGACAGCGGGGGCGCGAGTACGTGATGGCCCGGCATACGTATCCGGTGCTGGCGAGACGGTTCCTGGAGGCGCTCAAGTCCAGGCCCAAGACTTGAACGCCGACGGGGCGCTCGACTGTGGCTTCCAGTAAAGTGGGCACCTTGATCACCGCCGCCCCCACCTCCACGCTTCCCGACCGTCAATGCGACGGCACGAGTACCTTCGGGCTCGATTTGCCGTGGCCGATTCCGGCGTTCGGCAGCGCCGAGGCGCACGTGCCGGACATCGACCCCGCCTATCGCTTCGTGCCCGACGTGTGCAAGGCGATCCTGCTGGGTTTCGCGCACAACCGGCGCGTCTATATCCACGGTCCGCACGGCAGCGGCAAGTCCTCGCACATCGAACAGGTGGCGGCGCGATTGAACTGGCCGTGCATCCGGGTCAATCTCGACGGCCACGTGACCCGGGCCGACCTGGTCGGGCGCGACATGATCGTGCTGCGCGACGGGTTGCAGGTCACCGAGTTCGTGCCTGGCATCCTGACCTGGGCGCTGGAGCGGCCTATCGCACTGGTGTTCGACGAGTACGACGCCGGACGCCCCGACGTGATGTTCGTGATCCAACGGCTGCTGGAGTCCAACGGCAAGCTCACGCTGATGGACCAGAACCGCGTGCTGACTCCCCATCCGGCGTTCAGGCTCTTTGCCACCGCCAACACGGCGGGGCAGGGCGACCTGTCGGGCATGTACGTGGGAACGCAGGCGTTGAACCAGGCGCAACTGGACCGTTGGCACGTGGTCGCCGAGCTTGATTATCTTGACTTCGCGCAGGAGCAGGCGATCGTGCACGCGCGCGTGCCGGAGCTCGCGCCCGACCAGACCGCCGGCATGGCGCGTCTGGCAGGCCTGGCGCGCGAGGCATTCCGCCAGGGCGATCTGTCGACGCTGCTGTCGCTGCGCGCGCTGATCTCGTGGGGCGAAAACACGCGGCTGCTCGGCGACATGGCCGAGGGCTTTCGCCTGGCCTTCTATCAACGCTGCGACGAGGCTGAGCGCCCGCTCGTGGCTGAACTCTTCCAACGTTCGTTCGGGTTCGACCTGGAGGGGCCGCCTCGTGCCCACCCGCGCTGACGTTGCGGTCCGGGAGGCAGCGCACGACCAGTCGTGGGAACGCATCTACGCCGCTGGCAGGCGTGCCGTGGGCTGGCCGGCGGCGGCGGCCCCCGCGTTTGCGCGCGGTCGTGCGGCAGACGATGCACTGGCCGCGTGGCGGCGCTGGCACGGGCCCGATGCCGACAGTCGCTTCTCGCCCGCCGAATGGCCCTGGTACGCGCTGATGGAACGCGCGCGGGTCGAGACGCTCGCCAGCGCCGACCTGCCCGGGCTGATGCGCAACCTGGCGCCGCTCGGGCCGCTGCTGCCCGCGGGCGAAGGGGCGCGGGTGCTCTATCGCATGGCGCGCGAGGTCCTTGGCGGCTGCACGTGCGAGCCCGGCGCGAATGCGTCGATGCCGGCGATTCCCGTCGCGCCGCCCGGTGCCGTGCGCCCGTGGTGGCCATGGCGCAGGCAAGCGCCGGCCCTTCCTCCAGCTGTGCCGGACCACGCGGAGCTTTTGCGCGTGCTGGTTGCTGCCGAGGCCGTGATGCACGATGGCGCGCGTTTCGTCGAGGTCGTCGAACCGCTGGTGCGAACGCTGGCCGCCTGCTACGAAGCCTCGCCCGGACTGGTACTCGCGCCCGGCGAGGGCACTCTCGCCTCGACAGCAGAGGGCGACGTCGAATCGCCGGATGCCGAGGACAGCGCGCCGCACGAAGTCGCCGGAAGAAGCACGTCGGGCCCGGATTCGCAGGGCCGCTCGCGCGACGCCGGGTATGCGATCTACAGCACCGCGTGGGACGAAGTCGTCGACGCGAGCACACTCGTCGCCGCGGACGAGCCGGCGCCCTCCGCCTTGACCGACCAGCAGCGGCGCCAGGTCATGCACCTCGCACAACGACTGCAGCGGCGCTTGCTGGCCGCGCGCCAGTCGCGCTGGTCGTTCGACGAGGAGACCGGCCTGCTCGACAACCGCCGCCTGTCGCGGCTGGTCACCCCGGGTGGCGACCGCGCCGTGTTTCGCCAGGAGCGTGCGACACCTGTTCCCGAAGCTTGCGTGACGCTGCTGGTCGACCAGTCGGGGTCGATGCGGGGCGAGCGGCAGCGGATCGTCGCCCTGGCCGTCGCCTTTGCGACGCAGACGCTGGAGAGATGCCGGATCCCGTGCGAGGTGCTCGGCTACACGACGCGTTTCGGAGCGGAGAACCCGGTGGTCGATGCGTGGCGTGCGGCGGGCTCTCCGCCGCGGCCGGGGCGGCTCAACGCCTTGCGCCACATCGTCTACAAGGCCGCCTCACACCCGTGGCCGCGGGCGCGCAACTCGATGCGGCTCCTGCTGCGCGAAGGCTTCGGCAAGGAAAATGTCGATGGCGAGGCCTTGGCATGGGCCGCGCGCCGGCTTGCCGCGCGGCCGGAGCCGCGCAAGATCCTGATCGTCTTGTGCGACGGCGTGCCGCATGACGCCGCGACCGTCGGCGCCATGGGCCGCGCGTTTCTCGAGAATCATCTGCGCGCGGTCATCCGCGAGGTCGAAGGCGCTACCATCCATCTGGCTGCGTTCGGCGCCGGAAGCGACGTCGGCCGTTTCTATCGTCATGCCGTCGTGCTGCGCGACACGGACACGGTGGCTCAGATGCTGTTCGATCATCTTGGCGATGTCCTGACCAGCGTGCCGACCTCCGCGATGAGACCTCGATGACTGCTATTGCCGGACTGATACGACTCGACGGCGGCCCCGTGGACGGCGCGACGATCGCGCGCATGGGCAGCGTGTTGGAGTCCTGCGGACCGGACTCGCAAAAGCACTGGCAGGGCGGCGGCTCGGCCCTGCTGCGCACGCTGCTGCGGGTGACGCCCGAGGACGCGTTGGATCGCCAGCCGCTGGTCGATCCCGCCAGTCGCGACGTGCTCGTGTTCGATGGGCGCATCGACAATCGCGACGAACTCGCGCGAGAACTGGGTATCGCGGCCGCCGAGGTCGTGCGGATGGCCGACAGCGAGCTGGTCCAGCGCGCCTGCCTTTGTTGGGATGTCGAGGCCGTGGACCACCTGCTCGGCGACTTCGCGCTCGCGGTCTGGCAACCCACGCGCAGGCGCCTGTGGCTGGCTCGCGACCCTGTCGGGCATCGCCCGCTCTTCTGGCATCGCCAACCCGGTTTCTTCGCGTTCGCGACCTTGCCCAAGGCCTTGTTCGCGATTCCTGGCGTGCCGCGCGCGATCTGCGAGGAGCGCCTCGCCGATCACCTCGCGCTGTTGCCGCACCGGGGCCCGGAATCGTTCTTCAAGGACGTTTTCCGCATCGAGCCGGGGACCTTGCTGATCCTGGACGACGGCCGTCCGTCCGTGCGCCGGTATCACTCGTTCGACGACATCGCGCCACTTCGCCTGGCACGCGACGAAGATTATGTGGAAGCCCTGCGCGAGCAGCTCGATCGGGCGGTGGGCAGCCGCCTGCGCGCGCTCGGCCCGATCGCGACCCAGCTGAGCTCGGGCTTCGACAGCGCCACCGTCACCGCGGTCGCAGCACGCCTGCTGGCGGCGCGCAACCAGTCGCTGATCGCCTACACGGCGGTGCCGCGCGAAGGCTTCGCGGGCGCCAACGAGCGTGGCCGGCACGGCGACGAAGGGCCCGGCGCGAAAGCGCTCGCCGCGAGATTCCCCAACATCGAACATGTATTGATCCGTCCCGACGGCCGGTCCATCGTTGCGGGCATCCAGGATCACCTGCAACGGCACGACAGCTCGCCGCGCAATCCGTGCAACATGACCTGGGCCGACGCAATCAACGAGGACGCAGCCCGACGCGGGGTCAAGGCGATTCTCGTTGGCCAGAGGGGCAACATGACGATCTCCTACGACGGCTTGCCGCGCCTGGGCGCGTTGGTCGGCTCGGGGCGTTGGCTCGAGTGGCGGCGCGAGATGGCCGCGGTGCACCGGGTACAGAAGAGGCGTTGGCGCGGCCTGCTGGCGCTGTCATTCGGGCCGTTCATGCCCAGGCCGCTGTGGGCGTTCGGCCAGAAGCTGCGCGGCCGCGGCACCGATCTGGGCGAATACACGGCGTTCCATCCGGAATTCGCCGAGCGTGCCCAGCCCTTGGAGCGCGCGCGCTCCAAGGGCTGGGACTTGAGCTATCGGCCCTGGGCCGACGGCCGCCAGATGCGCATCGCCGTGCTGGGACGGGTCGATCCCGGGGAGCACTTCGCGGCCACCAACGTGATGTCCGGCCTCGAATTGCGAGATCCGCTCGCCGACATCCGCCTGATCTCGTTCTGCCTGTCGGTGCCCGATCGCCAGTTCCTGCATGAAGGACAAGATCGCTGGCTGTTGCGGCGCCTGATGCAGGACGTGCTGCCGCCCGAGATCCTGCAGGCGCACACCAAGGGCCTGCAGGCCGCCGACTGGCACGAGACCTTCGCCAGCGACCTGCCACGCCTGCGCGAGGAGATGGCGCGGCTGGTGGCGCACGGCGGCGTCGGCCGCTTCCTCGACCTCGATCGCATGACGCGGGAACTCGAGGCGTGGCCGGAGCAGGGCTTCTCCAAAGCCTCCGTCGTGCGCACGTACCGGTTGAGGATGCTGCGCGGCCTGGCCACCGGCGCATTCATCCGGCACATCGACGACAACAACGCCTAGCGACCGTATCTGCCGACATTTCAGGCAACATCCACCTACCTCATGACCATGACCACCCTGACCGCCGCGACCCGTTTGCAACGCAACCCGGAACTCCTGACCGCCGAGATGGATGGCGAGCTCGTGATGATGAGCGTCGCGGACGGGGCCTATTACGGCATCGGCGGCGTGGGCCCCGCGATCTGGGCGCTGCTTGCCGAGCCGCATTCCATCGATTCCCTGGTGCACTCGATCTGCACCACGTACGCCGTCGACGAGGCCGTGTGCCGTGGCGACGTGATGGCCTTCGCCGATGAGCTGGTGCGCAACGGCGCCGCTAGTGTCTGCTGACTTCGACTGAAGAAGACTTGCGCATGCCCTCGCCCCAGCCCGCGAGCACGCTGCTGCGCAAGGCGCGCGCCTTCGCCCGGATGCCGCTGTTCGAGCAAGGATATTTCCTGCCGACATGGCTTCTGCTGGGCTTGAGTCGCGGCGCCGTGCTGCTGTTGCCGTTCCGGCGGCTGGCGGCCTTCCTGGGGGATGCGCACGGGCCGCAGGGCCGGGTGCCGCCGGCTTCCGCCAGTCAGGCGCAGCGGGCCCGCCGGATCGCGCGCGTGATCCGCGTGGCGGCGCGCTACACGCCGTGGGATTCGAACTGCTTTGCCCAGGCGTTGACGGCCCGGTTGCTGCTGGGCCTGTACCGTATTCCCTGCGCCGTGTTCTTCGGACTGATGCACGACCACGATGCCGCGCGCGCCCTGCGGGCGCATGCCTGGGTGCGCAGCGGCGACGTCGCGGTCAGCGGGGGTGCGAATGTCGACCGCTTCACCGTGGTCCAGTGCTTCTCTTGGCCGCGCACTGCGCCGGGCGGCACGCCGTGAAATCGCTGAGCGCTCTCTGGCGCCTGCTGCGCGAAGGCGGTGTCGGCCAGAGTTCCTGGCTGTTCGTGTTGATGGTGCTGAGTGCGCTGACCGAGGGCTTCGGCGTGCTCCTGCTGGTGCCCTTGCTCGGGCTGCTGGATGCGTCCCACGCGTCCGCGCGCGGCCCGGCGCACGCGCTGCGTGAGGCGGCGCAGGCCATCGGGTTCGTGCCGACGGCCGCCGGCCTGCTGGGCGCCTTCGTCGTGCTCGTGGCTTGCCGCAGCGTGATCCAGCTGGCGCGCGAACGCCAGGGTGTCGACCTGGAGCACCGCGTGGTCGACCGCCTGCGCGAGCGTTGCTTCCGCGCGCTGATGGCCGCGGAATGGCGCTGGATCGCTGCGCGCCGCGAGTCCGACCACGCCAACTTCCTGCTGAGCGAAGTCGGACGCGTCGGCATCGGCCTTCATTTCGGCGTCAACCTGCTGGCGACGCTGGCCGCCATCGGGGTCTACGTGGCAGCGGCCGTCGCGCTGTCCTGGCAGATGACGGCCATCGCGCTGGTCAGCGGCGGTGCCATGTTCGTGCTGCTGGCCGGGCAACGCCGCGGCGCGGTGCAACTGGGCGAGGCCTTGGGACGCGCCAATCGTGCGCTGCACCAGGATGTCCAGGAGAGCCTGGCCGGCATCAAGCTGGCCAAGATCCTCGGCAAGGAGCAACGCCATGTGCAGCGCTTCCTGGAGACCACCGCCAGCCTGCGCGGGGAGCAGCACCGGTTCCTGAGCGGCAGCGCGAGGGCGCGCGCGGTGTTCCAGTTCGGCGGCGCGGCGCTGCTGGCGGGCTGCCTGTATGTCGGCCTGGCCGAACTGCATTCGCCGATGCCTGCGCTGCTCACGCTGGTGCTGATCTTCGCGCGCCTGGTGCCGATGTGCATGCAGGCACAGACGCTGCATTACCAATGGCTGAACGCGCTGCCGGCGCTGGCCGAGACCGAGCGGCTGCTGGCCGCCTGCCATGCGGCCGCCGAGCCGGCCGGCGAGGCGGCACCGGGTCCGTGGCCAGTCGCCTCCTGCATCCGTCTCGAGCATGTGACGGTTCGGCAACCCGAGCGGGAGCGGCCTGCGCTCGACGATGTCTCGGTTACCTTCGCCGCGCGCACGACGACGGCCATCATGGGGCCGTCCGGTGCGGGCAAGAGCACGCTGGCGGACGTGCTGATGGGCCTGTTGGCGCCGGACGAAGGCGTGCTGAGCGTCGACGATGCCGCCGCGGCCGGTTCGCTCCGCAAGGCCTGGCGCCACGCCGTCGCCTACGTGCCGCAGGACACCTTCCTGTTCCACGACAGCATCCGCAACAACCTGCTCTGGGCGGCACCGGACGCCGACGACGCGGCGCTGCATGCCGCGCTGGAGCGTGCGGCGGCGGACTTCGTGCGCGATCTGCCGGCAGGCCTCGACACGGTGGTGGGCGACCGCGGGGTGCGGCTGTCCGGTGGCGAGCGCCAGCGCCTGGCGCTCGCGCGGGCGTTGCTCGCGCGTCCGTCGCTGCTAATCCTCGACGAGGCGACCAGCGCGCTGGACATCGACAACGAGGCGCGCGTGCGACGCGCGATCGAGAACCTGCACGGCGACCTGACCGTCGTCATCATCGGACACCGGCTGCCGACGCTCGAGCACGCCGACCAGGTGCTGATGCTCGACGCAGGACGGGTCGTGGTCGCCGGCGACTGGGCCCAGACGCGCGCCGCCATGGCGGCCCGTGCGGAGCTGGCGCGCGCGTGACGCGCGTTGGCCTCTAGGCGAGCCAGCGGCCGAGTTCGGCGGCCTGGTGCACCTCGCGCCGGATGTCGCGTCGCGAGGAGGATCGACGCAACTGGCTCAGCAGCAGCGGCAGGCGCACGGTCAGCATGCGATGGATCTTCCTGCCGTTGGCGCGCAGCAGGCCCATTCGGCTGGTTCGTGTGTCGGCATCCTGAAGGGCCAGCGCCGTCGGTGTCGGGAAGAAGCGGCGAGCGACCAGCAGCATCTTGCGCGGCAGCGATTGCCCGGCCATCGAGGTGGCCAGCGACACGTACAGCTTGTCGTGGCTGCACAGCGTCAAGGTGGCGCCTTCGTCGGCGAAGCGGGAGGCCGCCTCGAGCTCATCGGCGGCGATGTCGTCATAGGGAATGGCCAGGTCGCCGAAGTAGCGCTGGGTCATCCGCAGCAGAAGCAGGCTGCCGCGCAGCCAGCCGCTGTCGCGCGCGCGGTCCCAGAAGCGCGGCCAGTCGATCGCGTTCGTGCCGATCAGGCCGGCCAGGTCGCACAGCGTCAGGGGCCCGTTGTTGAGGCGATGGTCGTAGGCCGCGTGGTAGATCAGGTGCAGCAGCAGGTCCGTGGGTGACAGATAGGCGATCTGCTGGCCGGCGACCTCGCGCCGCACCTGGCGTTCCCACAGGCCGGCGGCCTCGAGACCGTGCGCCTGGCCGTCGCGCTTGGGCGTCAGGCGGACATGCAGTTCCACGTTGACGCCACCGCCGGGCGCGACCAGCAGTGGCAAGTGCTTTTCCTCGGCGATGCAGGTTGCGACATCGCCCTGGACGTCATGGCCCGGCGTGAAGCCGGCTTCGCGCAACGCCGCGTAGGCCGCCGGGGCCTGCGCGGGGTCGACCAGCACGTCGAGGTCGCGCATGGGCCGCAGCGCGGGCTGCGGGTAGACGGCGAATGCGAGGTAGGCACCCTTGAGGGCGAGGCAGGGAATGCCGACGCTCGCGAGGATGCGCACGATGCCGCCGAGTTCGCGCTGGAGCCTCAGCGCGCGCAGCGTGGCCTTGCGGTTGGCATCCTGCAGTTCCGCGCGCAGCGACGGCTCGACGACGAGATCGGCGTGCTCGTGCGTCAAGCGCCAGTGGAGCATCGGCAACAGGCGATGTTCGCGCGCCATGTCGCGGATGCGGATCCAGTCGCTCGGTGATAGTGCGTCGAGAGACGCTTGCCGCACGGGACGCTGCGTGGAAAGCAGGTCCAGCAGCAGGTGCTGCGAGTCGGCGAGATTCATGTGGGCCTGCTTGGGCGCTTGGACGCCGGGTCGGATGTCGGGGGCGGAGGCACCATGCACTCCTGTCACCTTCCATCGTATCGCTCAGCCGGCCGAATCCTGCAAGCCCGTCGAGCAATAGACGCAGGCGATAAAACAGCCGACTGGCCCTGTCAGTCAGGCCGGGCCGTGACCAACGGTGGGATAGTGGCTCGCGCCGCCGACTCGCGAGCTGGAGTCGTCCGGCGTGGCCGATCTGAATGGTCAGGACGAGCTGCCAGGGCCGTCGCTCACGACGGCACCGCCCAATTGAGTCTCGGACGACGAGAGCTTCTGGAACGTCGGCGCCACATAGGGCTTCAATGCGTCCGTGATGGCGGGGCAGGTGTCGGATGCAGTCGAGTTGTTCGATTCGCGCGGGTCGGTCATTGAAGCTCCTGGGTTGGGTAGGGATAAATCATAGGACGCGGAGACAGCTCCATGCAAGCTGAATTGTTGCGAGAACTTTAGGAACGTCGGCGCCGCGTGTGATTGCGACCGGGATCGTCGGGGAAGCTTCAAATGTGGTCGAGTTGCCGTGTCAGCGCCTGTCGAACATTTGGAGCTCCCAAGGCGTTGGTGAGCAGGATTGATCATATGATCGGCAAACAGATTCGTGCAAGCGAGTCGTTGTCGATACAAGGCATGGTTTCGGGTGCTTTTTCGGCCTGACGGCGGACGCGGGACAATGCTGTGCGCAGGACGGCCCGGCGCGCTTCCTTGCCACCTCATCGACAAGCCTCTTCAAGATTTCATGCGCTACTCGGCCTACAGCCTCGAATTCGACTCCGACATCTCTCTTGGCGACTTGTTGCCGCCGGGCCGCGACGCCGCCGTTGCCGCCGACGTGCGCATTCGGCACGAGCCGCTCGATGATCCGGCGGCGGAAGGGGCTACCCAGAAAGGCCCGTTCCTGTGGGCTAAGGCAAACGCCCTGTGGCTGCAGGTGCCGGGCGTGGCGCGCTTCCAGGTGCGCAACGGTGACGAGATACGTTTCGAGCCGGATCCTGATGCGCATCCGGATACGCTGCGGCTGTTCCTGCTCGGTTCGCCGTTTGGGGCGTTGATGTCGCAACGCGGCTTCCTGGTGCTGCATGGCAACGCGATACGGATCGGCGATCGCTGCATGGTCTGCGTCGGGCCGTCCGGTGTCGGCAAGTCGACGCTGGCGGCGGCCTTCCTGCAACGCGGCCATGCGGTATTGGCCGACGACGTGGTGCCGATCGACGACGACGGTCGCGCGCTGGCGGGCTACCCCCGCATCAAGCTGTGGCAGGACGCCGCGGATCGTCTTCAGGTGGCCACGGGTGCGCTGCAGCCGGTCCGGCCGAACCTGCAGAAATTCCATGTCCCGCTCGCCGACGGTTTTGCCGCGAGCGCCCTGCCGGTGCGGTGGATCTACGTGCTCGACAGGCACAACCTGGAGGACGTGCGACTGGAGCCGATCGTCGGCCTGGATCGGTTCGTGCCGCTGCGCGACAACACGTACCGAAAGCGCTTCCTCGACGGCATGGCGCTTCAGGCCGACCACATGCGCTTGGGCGCCGCATTGGCGGGCAAGGTCCGCATGGCCCGCGTGACGCGGCCTCGCGGCGGTTTCGCGCTCGACCTTCTGGTGGACACCTTGCTGGCCGACATGGCCAGCCATCCCTGACCCATGGCGTCTATCCGCTGGCTGGCCTCGTACCCGAAATCGGGCAACACCTGGCTGCGCGTGTTCGTCGCCAATTTGCTGGCCGACCAGGATCGCCCGGTCGGCATCAACGAGATCGGTGACGAGGCGATCGCCAGCCATCGCGGCTGGCTGGACGAGGTGCTCGGATTCTCCACGGCGCACCTGACGGCCGCCGAGGTCGATCGAGTGCGTCCGGCGGTCTATGCCTGGAGCGCGAGGGACTTTGGCGCCTCCTACTGCAAGGTGCACGACGCCTGGTCACTGACAGCCGACGGCGTGCCGCTGTTCGGGAGCGATGCCAGCCTCGGTGCGCTCTACATCCTGCGCAACCCGCTCGACGTCGCAAGCTCGCTGGCCAACCACCTGGGCGTCGACGTCGATGCGGCCATCGAGAAACTGGGCAATCCCGACGGAGCGTTCTCGGAGGTCAAGCGAGGGCTGCCGTCGCAGGTCCGACAACATCTCGGAACCTGGTCGACCCACGTGCTCAGCTGGGTGGACCAGGCCGTCGTGCCCTGCATGGCGCTGCGCTACGAGGACATGCTGACCACGCCGGTCGAGACCTTCGGGCGTGCGGCCGGTTTTCTCGGGCTTCCTGTCGACCCCCAGCGGATTGCCCGTGCGGTGGCCCACTGCAGCTTCTCCGAGCTTCGCAGTCAGGAAGACGCCGGCAACTTCGTGGAACGCCCGGCGGTCGCGACTCGCTTCTTCCGCCGCGGTGGCAGCGGACACTGGCGCGAGGAGCTGACGCCGGCGCAGGTCGACCGCATCGTCGCCGACCATGGCGCGGTCATGGCACGGTTCGGCTATCTCGACGACCAGGGGCGACCCCGCTGAGACGTCGGCGCGCAATCGCCGACAATTGGTTCCATGAACGCTCCTGCATTGCCTTTTCTCCCCTTCGCGCTGCCCGAGATCGGCGACGAGGAAATCGCCGAAGTCGTCGATACCCTGAAGTCCGGCTGGGTGACCACGGGTCCCAAGGCCAAGCGCTTCGAGACTGCCTTCACCGACTACCTGGGCGATCCCTCGCTGGAATCGATCGCCGTCAACAGCGCGACCGCCGGCCTGCACCTGGCGCTCGAGGCGCTGGGCATCGGGCCGGGCGACGAGGTGATCACGACCACCCACACCTTCACGGCCACCGCCGAAGTGGTGCGCTACCTGGGTGCCGACGTGGTGCTGGTGGATGTCGATCCGAACACGCTGTGCATCGCGCCCTGGGCGATCGAGGATGCGATCACCCGTCGCACCAAGGCCATCGTGCCGGTGCACTACGCGGGACTGGCCGCCGACATGCCGGCCATCCTGGCCATCGCGAAGAAGCACGGCCTGAAGGTGGTGGAAGACGCCGCGCATGCGCTGCCGACCTTGAGCGGCGGCCGCCTGGTGGGCACGCTGGACTCCGA